>Ga0182016_10000235_pt1 | contig 68713 bp, 82 predicted proteins | sample 712S2MmetaG_FD_120491 | JGI IMG/M metagenome (GOLD analysis project Ga0182016, IMG submission 120491) | Permafrost microbial communities from Stordalen Mire, Sweden - 712S2M metaG | ecosystem: Environmental > Terrestrial > Soil > Wetlands > Permafrost | place: Sweden: Stordalen | collected...
AGGCACCGAGATGGTGATGCCTGGGGACAATGTGAGCCTGCAGGTGGAACTGATCACTCCGGTGGCCATGGACAAGGGGTTGCGCTTCGCGATTCGCGAAGGCGGCCGCACGGTAGGCGCCGGAACGGTTACCGAGATCATTAAGTAGGCATACAAAATGGCCCTTCGAGAGAGAATACGCATCCGTCTGAAGGCATACGATCATCGTGTGCTGGATCAATCGACGACGGAAATTGTGGACACCGCGAAACGGACCGGCGCAACTGTCGCCGGTCCGATTCCGCTGCCTACTTCCCGCAGTATCACAACTGTTTTGCGCTCGCCGCACGTGGATAAAAAGTCGCGCGAGCAGTTTGAAATCCGGACGCACAAACGGCTCCTGGACATTCTGGAGCCGACCCAGCAGACGGTCGATGCGCTGATGAAGCTCGACCTGCCGGCCGGTGTGGACGTCGAAATCAAGGCGTTTGGGAAATAAGCTGCCGGCCGTCAGGCGTGTTCTCGGGCGATCTGAGAGCGGGGCCGATAGCTGAGCGCTGAAAGCTGAGAGCTTAAGTATGAGTCCAGGAATCCTTGGCAAAAAGATCGGTATGACGCAGATGTTCCGGCCAGACGGGCAAGCCGTCCCGGTGACGCTGCTGAAGGCGGGGCCGTGCGTGGTGGTGCAGCGCAAGACGCCGGCCACTGACGGGTACGATGCCATCCAGCTCGGTTTGATCGAGTTTATCAAGCCGCAGCGCATTAACAAGCCCATCACCGGCCATTTAAAGAAGGCCGGCGCGGAGGGCTCGAAATTCATGCGCGAGTTTGCGCTGCGCCCCGGCGACGACGATTTCAAAGCCGGCGATAAGGTGCTGGCGGAACACTTCAAGCCCAAGGACAAGGTGGACGTAATCGGCGTCAGCAAGGGCAAGGGATTCGCCGGCGTAGTAAAGCGCCATCATTTCCGCGGCGGCGAAGGTTCGCACGGTTCCATGTTTCACCGTGCTCCCGGTTCCATCGGCGCGTCCAGCTTCCCATCGCGCGTGGTTCCCGGTATGCGCATGGGAGGTCACATGGGCAATGCCCAGGTGACGGTGCGCAACCTGGAAGTGGTCGAGGTGGACATCGAGGACAACGTGCTGGTAATCAAGGGCGCGGTGCCGGGTCCTAACGGCGGCTACGTGCTGGTGCGGAGGTCCAAGAGGTAACTGACATGCCCACAGTAGACGTAGTGGATTTGACAAATAATAAGGTCGGCGAGTTAGAACTGGCCGACGAAGTTTTCGGGGCTGAGGTCAACGAAGCGCTGCTGTATGAAGCAGTCCGCCAGTTTCAGGCGGGCAAGCACACCGGCAACCACAAGACCAAAACCCGCAGCGAAGTAGCCGGATCGGGCAAGAAGTTGTGGAAGCAGAAGGGCACCGGCCGGGCGCGAGTCGGCTCGGTTCGTTCGCCCATCTGGCGCCATGGCGGTACGGTCCACGGGCCGGTAGTACGCGATTACAGCTACAAGCTGCCCAAGAAAATGCTGCTGGGCGCGCTGCGTTCGGCGCTTTCCGCCAAGGTGAAGGACGGTGAGCTGAAGGTGGTCAACCAGTTCAATCTGGCCGATCACAAAACGCACAGCGCCATGAACGCCCTCGCCAGCCTGGTCAACGGTAAGACGGTTCTGGTCGTGGATAACGGCGAGAACAAGAATTTGACCCTCGGGCTGCGCAATCTCAAGGGCGTCACCCTGCTCCCCACCCGCGATGTAAACCCCTACCATCTGCTGGGCCACCAGAACGTCCTCATCTCGGAAGCGGCTGCCCGGAAATTCTCGGAGGCGCTCGCAAAATGACACTGTATGAAGTAATTCATCGGCCGCTCGTCACCGAGAAGGGCGTGGACAAGAAGGACAACGAGCGGACCCTGTGTTTCGAAGTGGCGCTGGGTGCCAATAAGACGCAGGTGAAGGCCGCCGTGGAGAAGCTTTTTAAGGTGAAAGTGGCGGCAGTTCGCACCGCGACTTTCGATGGCAAGCTGCGGCGCCGCGGCAAGTTCTCGGGCTATCGCTCCGAATGGAAGAAAGCCTACGTGAAGTTGAAAGAGGGCCAGAAGGTGCCGGAGTTCGCGGAGATCTAACATGCCCATCAAGACTTACAGACCGACTACCCCGACGCGGCGTTTCCAGACCATCGCCACGCGCGAGGAAATCACCAAGCAGACCCCCGAAAAGTCGCTGGTGACCTCGAAGCAGCGGACCGGCGGGCGCAGCAGCACGGGGCGCGTGAGTTCGCGCTTCATCGGCGGCGGCCACAAGCAGGCGTACCGCGTGATCGATTTCAAGCGCGACAAGACAGGAATTCCAGCCGTGGTTGCGGCCATCGAGTACGATCCCAACCGTTCGGCGCGCATCGCTCTGCTCAACTACGCCGATGGCGAAAAGCGCTATATCATCCACCCCGACGGCCTGAAGGTGGGCGCCAAAGTAATGTCCGGCCCCACTGCCGACATCCTTCTGGGCAATGCTCTGCCCATGAAGAATATGCCCGCCGGCACCATCGTTCACAATATCGAGTTGCGGCCCGGTAAGGGCGCGCAGATGGCGCGGTCGGCCGGTTCGCAGGCGCAGTTGGTTTCCAAGGAAGGCGGCGTCGCACTGTTGAAGCTGCCCTCGGGCGAAGTTCGCCGGGTACCGGCGGAGTGCATGGCCACGGTCGGGCAGGTGGGCAATCTCGATCACGAAAACGTTTCGCTGGGCAAAGCGGGGCGCAAGCGCTGGATGGGCAAAACGCCGCATAATCGCGGCGTCACCATGAACCCGGTTGACCATCCGCACGGCGGCGGCGAAGGCAAAACTTCCGGCGGCCGTCATCCGGTGACCCCTTGGGGACAGCCGACCCGCGGATTCAAGACCCGCAACAACAAGCGCACCGACAAGTGGATCGTCACGCACAAGAGCAAGAAGAGGTAACCAATGGGCAGATCCGTTAAGAAGGGACCGTTTACCGACACGCACCTGGAGGCCAAACTGGCCGTGCTGGTCGCCAGCAACGAGAAGAAAGTGACGCGCACCTGGTCGCGCCGCTCCACCATCCTCCCGGAATTCGTGGGTCAAACCATTGCGGTCCACAACGGCAAGAAATTCATTCCGGTGTATATCACGGAGAACATGGTCGGGCACAAGCTGGGCGAGTTTTCGCCCACCCGGACATTCAAGGGCCATTCCGTGAAGGCGGCTACGGAGAAGACGGCCAAGCCGGCATAAGAGGGAACCATGGAAGCCAACACCAAGATCAAAGCGGAAGCCAGATACATCCGAGTCTCCCCGCAGAAAGCGCGCCTCGTCGTGGACATGATCCGCGGCCAGCAGGCGGGCGCGGCGCGCACCACGCTGCGCACCGTTAATAAGCGCATCGCGCCAACCGTCCTCAAAGTATTGGAATCGGCCATCGCCAACGCCACCAACCGCTTCGAAGATATCGACGTGGACCGGCTGTTCGTGAGCGAAGCCTACGTCAACGAGGGGCCGCGCATGAAGCGCGTGCGGCCGGCGCCGATGGGCCGCGCTTACCGGTATCAGCGCCGAATGGCACATATCGTCATCAAGGTGACGGAGAAGGAAGCATAGATGGGACAGAAAGTTCATCCGTACGGATTCCGGCTGGGCTTCAATAAGCCGTGGCGCTCGCGCTGGTTCGCCAAGCAGAACTATGCCACCCTGCTGCAGGAAGACCTGGAACTGAAGGAAAACCTGCGCAACCGGCTGAAGTCGGCCGGCGTCAGCTCGATTGAAGTCGACCGGCCCGGCAATAAGCTGCGGGTCACCATCCGCACGTCGCGGCCGGGCATCATCATCGGCCGCAAGGGCGCGGAAATCGAGAAACTGAAGCAGGACATGGCGCGGAAGACCAAGCGCGAGGTCTTCATCGACATTCAGGAAGTGCACAAGCCGGAGCTCGACGCGCAGCTGGTGTCGGAATCGATCGGGCTGCAGCTCGAAAAGCGCGTGGCCTTCCGCCGCGCCATGCGCAAGGCTGTCGATTCGGCGCTGCGTTTCGGCTGCAAGGGCATCAAGGTGCGCGTTTCCGGCCGGTTGAACGGCGCGGAAATCGCGCGCAGCGAATGGTATCTGCAGGGACAGCTGCCGCTGCACACCCTGCGTGCCGACATCGATTACGGCTTCGCCGAGGCTCACACCACTTACGGTGTGATCGGCATCAAGACCTGGATTTACAAGGGCGAGATTTTGGATCTCACCAAACGCCGCGGACTCCTGCCCGAGCCCGAACCGCGCCGGGAGCGCATGGAGCGCCGCGACCGTGGAGACCGCCCCGACCGCGGTGGGCGTGACGATCGGGGACCGCGCGGCCGTGGAGGCTATGGCGATCGCGGACCGTCCGGACCCCCGGTGCAGGTGGTACCGTCCGAGGCCACCGGGCCCGCGGTGCAGCCGCCGCCGGCGGATCTGCCGCGTCCCGCGGTGCGTCCGGCCACCCCGATTCTGCCGCCGCTGATGTCGCCGCAACCGGCCTGGAAGCAGGAAGCGCGCCACGAAGCGCCGCCGGCCGCCGAGAGCAAGCCCGAAAGCCAGCCCGAGACCAAGCCGGAAACCGAACCGGGCAAGACCGAGTAACTGAGGACCAACCGCCATGATGATGCCAAAGAAGGTGAAGTTCCGGAAGCAGCAACGCGGCCGCATGGCCGGCAAGGCGTGGCGCGGCTCGTCGATTTCTTTCGGCGAGTTCGGGCTGAAGGCCATGGAATGCGGATGGGTGACCGACCGGCAGATTGAAGCTGCTCGCGTCGCCATGACCCGCTCCATCAAGCGCGGCGGCAAGGTGTGGGTGCGGTTGTTCCCCGACAAGCCGATCACTAAGAAGCCCGCCGAAACCCGTATGGGTAAGGGCAAAGGAGCTCCCGAGCAGTGGGTGGCGGTGATCCGGCCGGGCAAGATTCTGTTTGAAATGGAAGGCGTGGACCGGTCGGTGGCGAATGCGGCCATGCGGCTGGCGGCCCACAAATTGGCCATCAAGACCAAGTTCATCGGCCGCGAGGACGCGGTGGAGTAGGCATTTTTCGGAGTAAATCATGAAGGCGCAAAAAGTTCGCGATCAGGACGGGACGGAGTTGCAGAATCAGCTGGCTCAAATGGATGAGCAGATGTTCCGTCTCAGGTTTCAAATGTCCATGGGGCAGATGGACGGGTTGAAGAAAGTGCGCGCCATGCGCAAGGACCGGGCGCGTATAATGACCATCCTGCGCGAGCGGGAACTGGCGGCGGAGAAGAAATAACATGGCGGGCAACATAACGAAAGTCGAAAAAGTCGGCCAGGTGGTCTCGACCAAAATGAGCAAGACTATCGTGGTGGAAGTGAGCCGCCGCGTGCCGCATCCGCTCTACAAGAGAATCATCGGAAAACGCAAGAAGTTCTACGCCCACGACGAAGAAGGCCGCGCCAAGATGGGCGACATCGTGCGCATCATCGAGTGCCGGCCGTTGAGCAAGCTGAAGCGCTGGCGGCTGGCGGACATCGTGCGGGAAGCCATCCAGGTGGCGGCCCAGCCCTCGGATCTCGACGTGAAGGTTTAGTTTCTTGTGGAGCCGCGGCCGCAAGGCAGCGGACAGGAGCTAGGGTTTTCAGAGCCGCGACCGCGAGGGAGCGGACAGGAACCAGGATTTCAGAGCGGACAGGAGCTTTTTATGATTGGAATGCGAACAATTCTCGATGTGGCCGATAATTCCGGCGCGCGCAGGCTCTCCTGCATTCTGCCGCGCGGCGGCGATCTCGGCCTGCGCGCCGGCCTGGGCGACGTGGTCACCGCCGCGGTGAAGGAAGCCGCTCCGGATTCGGCCATCAAGAAGGGCAAAGTGGTGCGTTGCGTGGTGGTGCGCATGCGCAAAGAGACGCGGCGCAAAGACGGCACCTATATCCGGTTCGATAGCAACGCCGCCGTGCTGATCAACGACGTGGGCGAGCCGGTGGGTACGCGCGTGTTCGGACCCGTGGCCAGGGAACTGCGCGAGAAGAAATTCATGAAAATCGTTTCGCTGGCCCCCGAGGTAATCTGATGGCAATTGCAAAGAAAAAACTGGAGCCGGTGCGGATCGACCTGAGGAAGGAAGACACCGTGAAGGTGATCGCCGGCCGCGACAAGGGGATGACGGGGCGCGTTCTGCGCGTCGACCGGTCCACCGGGCGGGTATTGGTGGAGCACGCCATGATGATCAAGCGTCATACGCGGCCCAATCCCTCCAAGCAGATCAAGGGCGGCATCGCGGAACGCGAAAGCGCTTTTTCGGCTTCCAATGTGATGCTGGTGTGCCCCGGCTGCAGCAAGGCCGTGCGCATCGGCCATCATGTAGACCACGTGGCGGGCGGTAAATCGCGGCGCGTGCGGGTCTGCCGCAAGTGCGGACAGACAATCGACAAGAAGTGAGGATTTCATGGCAGCACGTTTGAGAGAGCTCTATACAACTAAGGTCGTTCCGGCGATGACCAAAGAATTCGGCTACCAGAACCACATGGCCGTGCCGAAGATCGACAAGATTTCCATCAACATCGGCATGGGTGAGGCCACCCAGAACGCCAAGTTGATCGACGGCGCGGTGAACGAATTGACGCAGATCGCCGGACAGAAGCCGGTGATCACCAAGGCCACCAAGTCGATCGCGCAATTCAAATTGCGCGAAGGCCAGTCAATCGGCTGCGCGGTGACGCTGCGCGGCGACCGCATGTTCGAGTTCTTCGATCGCCTGGTGAACGTGGCGCTGCCGCGCGTCCGCGATTTTCGCGGCGTGTCGAGCAAGAGCTTCGACGGGCGCGGAAACTACACTCTGGGTATTAAGGATCAGTTGATTTTCCCGGAAATCGATTACTCCAAAGTGGAAAAAACCAAGGGCATGAATATCAATATCACCACCACGGCGAAGACTGACGCCGAAGGGTTGGCGCTGCTCAAGGGTATGGGGATGCCGTTCCGGCAATAGGTAAGGACGAGAGAAACAAATCATGGCCACCACCGCCAAAAAGGCAAAAGACATCAAGCTCGAGATCATTCGCCGGAAATCGCAAGCCCTGAAGGCCGAGAAGAAGCCCGGCATCGCTATGCTGCCGACCCGGCACCGCAATCGTTGCTGGCGCTGTGGCCGTCCGCGCGCGTTTTTGCGCAAATTCGGCATATGCCGGTTGTGCTTTCGCCAGCTCGCGTTGAATGGCGAGATTCCCGGCGTGACGAAGGCGAGCTGGTAGCCGAGAGCTGAGAGCGAATTAGGAGTTTTATGACAAGCGATCCCATTGCCGACATGCTGACTCGCGTACGAAACGCGATCCAGGCCCGCCACCCCAAGGTGGACGTGCCGGCCTCCAAGCTGAAAACGGAAATCGCGCGCATTCTCAAGGAAGAAGGCTATATCGCCAACTTCAAGGTAGCGGATGAAGGCGCCAAGAGGACCATCAAGATCTATCTGAAGTACGGTCCCGGCAACTCGCCGGTGATCTCGAAGATCGAGCGTGTATCGCGGCCCGGGTGCCGCGTGTATGTCGGCCAGACCGACATACCGCGCGTGCTGGGCGGCATGGGGATCAACATCATGACCACCGCGCGCGGTGTCATGACCGGCCGCGACGCGCACAAGGAACACATCGGCGGGGAAATTCTCTGCCGCGTTTGGTAACGAGGTTTGAGCTATGTCGAGAATTGGTAAAAAGCCGATCCCGCTGCCGAGCGGCGTCAAGATCCAGATCGGCGAACAGTTAGAAGTCACGGGTCCCAAGGGCAAGCTCACCGTGCCGCTCCCCGAGGGCATCACCGTGGAGCAGTCGGCGGGCAAGCTCGAAATCAAGCGGGCTTCCGACAGTCACGCCGCGCTGCATGGGCTCACGCGCGCGCTGGCGGCCAATGCCGTTCAGGGCGTGTCCACCGGATTTACCCGCGAGCTGGACATTGTGGGGATCGGTTATCGCGCCGACGTGAAGGGCAACGTCGCCACCTTCACGCTAGGCTACTCCCACCCCATCGAGTTTCTGCTGCCTCCCGGGGTGGAATTGAAGATCGACAAGCAAACTCACCTGGTGCTGACCGGCTACGACCGGCAGATGCTCGGGCAGGTGGCGGCAAACATTCGCGCGCTTCGCTCGCCCGATCCCTACAAGAATAAGGGCGTCCGTTATACCGGCGAAGTGCTGCGCAAGAAGGTCGGAAAGACCGGAGCGAGTGCGAAATGATTCGTAAGATCGAAAAGAAGGAAATTCGCAGCCGGATCCATCAGCGCATCCGGCGCAAACTGCGTGGGACGGCCGAGCGGCCGCGCCTGGCGGTGTTCCGCAGCGTGGCTCACATCTACGCGCAGGTCATCGACGATAGCGCTGGCTCGACGCTGGTGTCGGCATCCACGGTGGATAAGGGCGGCAAGACCAACGGCGGCAATGTGGCGGCGGCGAAAGTGATCGGCAAGCTGGTGGCCGAGCGCGCCAAAGAAAAGGGCATCCAGAGGGTAGTCTTCGATCGCGGCGGATATCAGTATCATGGCCGGATCAAGGCGCTGGCCGACGCGGCGCGCGGAGCGGGACTGGAGTTTTAATGGCAATCATAGCGAAACGCATCGACCCGGCGACTCTCAATTTGAAAGAGCAGGTAGTCGCCATCAACCGCGTCACCAAGGTGGTGAAGGGCGGCAAGAACATGAGCTTTTCGGCCCTGGTGGTGATCGGCGACCCATCGGCCAAAGTGGTCGGCTACGGCGTCGGCAAGGCGAAGGAAGTGCCTTCCGCCATCCGCAAGGGAATCGAAGCCGCCAAGAAGGCTCTGCGCAAAGTCAACGTGCTCGAAGGCACCATCGCGCACCGGGTTCTCGGCCAGTATGCCAGTTCGCAGGTGATGCTCAAGCCGGCCCCCGCCGGTACCGGCGTGATCGCCGGCGGCGCGGTGCGCGCGGTCATCACCGCCTGCGGCATTCCCAACGTGCTCACCAAATCCATTGGCCGGCGCAATCCTCACAACGTGGTGAAGGCGACCATCGTGGCGCTGGAGCTCTTGCGCGACCGCAACGCCGTGGCGGAAATGCGCGGCCTGGCAGTGGAGAAACTCTGATGGAAGCGACAATCAAGATCAAGCTGGTACGCAGCCCCATCTGTACGCCCATGAAGCACAAACGCGTGGTCAAGGGTTTGGGTTTGCGGAAGGTCAACCAGATCGTGGTGCGGCCGGACCGGCCGGAGTTCCGCGGTATGGTGAAGAAGGTCCCGCACCTGTTGGAAGTAGTGGAATAAAAGCCCTGTCAGTCGTCTTAAGAGCCGCGACCGCAAGGGAGCGGTAGGAACCGTCGAGAGAACGAATTATGAACCTCAGCAGTTTGAAACCCCCCGCCGGACAGACCAAGCCGCGCAAGCGCGTGGGCCGCGGCATGGGCTCGGGACACGGCAAAACATCGACGCGCGGATCCAAGGGCCAGCGCGCCGGCACCGGCTTCGGACAGAAGCGCGGGTTTGAAGGCGGCCAGATGCCGCTGCACCGCCGCTTGCCGAAGCGCGGATTCACCAACATCTTCAAGAAGGAATTCGCCATCGTCAACCTGATCCAACTGGAGAAGGCGGAGGGCGACACGTTCACGGTGGAGAGCCTGCAGCAGCTCGGACTCGTGAAGAAGCTGGGTGAAGGGCTGAAAGTGCTCGGCACCGGCACGTTGACGAAAAAGATCACGGTACAGGCTCACCATTTCTCCAAGTCGGCTCTCGACAAGATTCAGAAGGCCGGCGGAACGGCGCAGGTAATCGAGGCGGCCGCGAAGTAGGCGGCCGGGAATCGAAGGGAACCATGAAGTTTTTGGAAGCGTTCGCCAACATCTTTCGCGTACCGGACCTGCGCAAGCGTCTGTTGTTTACGCTGGGACTGCTGGCGGTATACCGTCTCGGCGGGCACGTTCCCACGCCCGGAACCAACACCAACGCCTGGCAGCAGTTCATGAATTCGGGGGGCGGCTCGCTCTTCAGCTTCTTCGACATGTTCGCCGGCGGCAATATCCGCCGCCTCACGATTTTCGCTTTGGGCATCATGCCGTACATCACGGCATCCATCATTCTGCAGCTGCTCACCGTCGTTGTCCCCACGCTCGAAAAACTGCAGAAAGAAGGCGAACTCGGCCGCCGCAAAATCACCCAGTGGACCCGCTACCTCACCATCATTCTTTCGGTCATCCAGTCCACCACCATTGCCTATGGCTTGATGGCCATGAAAGAGGGCATCGTCATCGCCCCCGGCTTCGGGTTTGTGCTGCTCACCATCATTTCGCTGACCACCGGTACGGCCTTCATCATGTGGCTGGGCGAGCAGATCAGCGAACGCGGCGTGGGCAACGGCATGTCGCTGATCATCTTTACCGGCATCGTGGTCGGCCTGCCGAACGGCATTGCCAACGTCTACCAGAACACCTTCGTGACGCGCGAGTGGAGCCCTCTCACGCTGATCATCCTGATGGTCATGATGGTCGCGGTGGTCGGGTTCATCGTACTGGTGGAGCGCGGCGAACGCCGCATTCCGGTGCAGTACGCCAAGCGCGTAGTCGGCCGGCGTGTGATGGGCGGACAATCGACGCACATGCCGCTCAAGGTCAACGCCGGCGGCGTCATTCCGGTTATCTTCGCCTCTTCGATTCTGGCCTTCCCGACCACGCTGCTGCAGATGCAGGGCGTGAAGAATATTCACTGGCTGGAAGCCACCCTGATGTCCATCCGGCATGGCGAGCCCATGTATTATTTGCTCTTTGTGGCGGGCATCATTTTCTTCTGTTTCTTTTATATTTCGATCATTTTCAACCCCAATGAAGCGGCCGACAACATGCGCAAGTACGGCGGCTTCATCCCGGGAATCCGGCCCGGCCGGAATACCGCCGATTACATGAACGCCATCCTCACCAAGATCACGGTCGTAGGCGGCATTTACCTGGCGATTCTGTGCCTGATCCCGGACATCATGATGGCGGGAATCAAGTTGAACCACCTGGCGCTCATCGGAAACTGGGTGGATACCACGCTCACCACCTTGCATGCGCGGTGGCTGCTCGACGGCATGGGCGTGACTTTTTATTTCGGCGGAACATCGCTCTTAATTGTGGTGGGCGTGGCTATGGATACCATCAACCAGGTCGAAGCCCAGCTCATCATGCGGCATTATGAAGGGTTCACTCCGCGGTCGGGCCGCATTCGGGGCCGGCGGAGCAGTTTCTAAAACGTTGTACCGAGGTTTGTGAAAGCCATCGTTTTGTTCGGCTCTCCGGGTTCCGGAAAAGGAACTCAGGCCAAGTTGCTGACGGAGTGTCTGGGCATTCCCCACATCTCCACGGGCGAGATGTTGCGGGAAGGCGTCCGGCGGGGTATCGGTGTAACTCCCAAGACCGCTGCCAAGATGCAGGCCGGAATCCTGGTGAAGGACGAGGTGGTGGAGGCGATGGTGGAGGAGCGGCTGAGCCAGCCGGATGCGGGAAATGGGTTCGTTTTGGATGGCTACCCGCGGACGTTGGCGCAGGCCGAGTATCTGATCCGGTGGCTGGGCGAGCGGCACAGCTGCGAGCTGGTGATTCACCTCGCGGTTGATTACAATATAATTATTGCCCGTTTGACCGGACGCCGCGAGTGCCCTCGCTGCGGAACCCCGTACAACGTCGTGCTGCGGCCGCCGAAAGTGGACGAATTGTGCGATCTCGACGGTGAGAAGCTGGTGCGGCGGGACGACGACCGCGAAGAAGTGATTCGCGCCCGGCTGGATGCGTATGACCGGCAAACCCGTCCCGTGCTGGAGTATTTGCGGAACAATGGCGGGCGAGTGATCGAAGTGGATGCCAGTAACGATCCGCCCGAAGCGGTGTACCAGAAGATCCGCCAGGCTTTGGAAAACCGATGATCGTGCGAAAGACCGCCGCGGAACTGGAAAAGATGCGGCGTAGCGGCCTGCTGGTCTACCAGGTCCTCGACAAGTTGAAAGAGATCGCGGTGGAAGGGGCCAGCACGATGGACCTCGAGGTGGCCGCGGAGAAGATGATCGGCGATGCCGGAGCGAAGCCCGCTTTCAAGGGGTATTACGTGCCCGCCGCCGGGGAAGCGTTTCGGTTTGTGTTGTGCACTTCGGTGAACGATGAGATCGTCCATGGGATGCCGAATTCCAAACGAATCCTGAAAAAGGGCGATATCGTTTCCATCGACACCGGGGTGAAGCTGGACGGGTATTATGGCGATTCGGCGGTGACCGTCGCGATCGGTGAAGTGAGCGAGGAGACGAAGAAGTTGCTGCGCGTAACGCAGGAATCGCTCGAGCAGGCCATCGATAAGGTTCGCAATGGGAACCGGTTGTTCGACATTTGCAGTACCGTCGAGCAGCATGTGAAGTCGAACGGTTTTTCGGTGGTGCGGGAGTATGTGGGCCACGGCATCGGCACGCAGCTCCACGAAGAGCCGCAGGTCCCGAATTATGTGGACCGCAAGAATGAGAATCCCCGGTTGAAGCCGGGCATGGTGCTGGCGGTCGAGCCGATGGTGAATGCCGGCCGGCCGGAAGCGGTAGTCCTGAAGGATAAGTGGACGGCCGTTACCAGGGATGGATCGTATAGCGCGCACTTCGAGCACTGCATCGCGGTGACGGAGAATGGGCCGTGGGTGCTGACGCGCCCGTGAAGGTGGAGGCCGTGGTAGTAGAGGAGCGGCCGAGGGCGCTGTACGAAGTGGTGCTGCCGACGCAGCAGAAGGTTTTGGCCCACGTGGTAGGCACGGTGAAACGGAATTTCGTCCGGTTGGTTCCGGGCGACCGGGTCGAAGTGGAGTTAAGTCCCAACGATCCGACCAGAGGCAGGATATTAAAGAAGATTAATTAGCCGCCGATGAACGCAGATAAACGCAGATCGGATAAGAAGTTGGTTTTTCATCCGCGTTCATCTGCGTTCATCGGCGGCCAACAAACTAGGTTGTGACTATGAAAGTGCGAGCTTCGGTAAAGAAAATTTGCGACAAGTGCAAGGTGATCAACCGCGAAGGCGTGGTGCGCGTCATCTGCGTCAACCCGAAACACAAACAGAGGCAGGGATAATATGGCACGTTTAGCCGGTGTGGATTTACCGCCAGGGAAAAGGGCTGAGATCGGGCTCACTTACATTTACGGTATCGGCCGTACCCGCTCCAAGTCCCTGCTTTACCGCGCGGGCATCGATTTCAACAAGAAAGTTCGCGACCTGACGGAAGACGAAGTCAACAAGGTCCGTACCATCCTCGAAGAAGAGGGCGCCGTGGAAGGCGACCTTCGCAAAGAGATCTCGATGAACATCAAGCGTCACATCGAGATGGGTTCCTACCGGGGCATGCGGCATCGCCGCGGGCTGCCGGTTCGCGGACAGCGTACCCACACCAACGCCCGCACGCGCAAAGGACCGCGCCGCGGTACCGTGGCCAATAAGAAGAAGTCGGCGTCAAAGACCTAGAGAGCGATCTGGCACCATATGGCGAAAGCAGCAGCGAAAGCAACAGCGAAAGCAGCAGCGAAAGCACCGGCCAAGGCCGGCAAGAAAAAGAGCTTCAAGAAGAAGGAAAAGCGCGTTGTCCACGCGGGCATCGTGCATGTGCAGGCCACGTTCAATAACACCATCGTGACCATTGCCGATCAGGAAGGCAACACTATTTCCTGGTCGAGCGCCGGCTCGCTCGGCTTCCGTGGGTCGCGCAAAGGCACGCCGTTCGCCGCCCAGCAGGCGGCTCTCACGGCGGCCAATAAGGCCTCGGAAACCGGACTGCGGGTAGTGGAAGTGCGGGTCAGCGGCCCCGGTTCGGGCCGTGAATCGGCCGTCCGCGCATTATCGACCGCGGGCATCGAAGTACGGGCTATTAAAGACGTGACTCCGATTCCGCACAACGGCTGCCGTCCGCCGAAGAAGCGGAGAGTTTGATTTGGACCGCTGGGCAAGCTAAAGCTTACCCCACGATGTGGGACGAGCTTCAGCTTGTTCAAGCGAGCGAAGCTCGCTCTTGTTCAAGCGAGCGAAGCTCGCTATGAGCAGTAATTGTAGTAAGCGGGACGAAGGCCTGCCATGGCTGTAAACCGCACCTGGTAACAAGAAAGGTAAGAGGAGTAAAACTTGGCACGATACATTGGCCCCGTTTGCCGGCAATGCCGGCGTGAGGGCATGAAACTTTATCTCAAAGGCGAGCGCTGCCACAGCGAGAAGTGCGCCATCGAAAAGCGCAACTTCATCCCCGGGCAGCATGGCAAGGATCGGGCAAAGAAGATCGTCGGCTACGGTCTGCAATTACGTGAAAAACAGAAGGCCCGCCGCGTGTACGGCGTCCTGGAACGCCAGTTCCGCAGCACCTTCGAAAAAGCAGCCGCCATGAAAGGCATTACCGGCGAAAACCTCATGAGCCTGCTCGAGCGCCGGCTCGACAGCGTCATCTATCGCATGGGATTCGGCACCAGCCGCGCCCAGTCGCGCCAAGTCGTCCGCCACGGCCATATCAATGTCAACGGCCGCAAGTGCGACATCCCCTCGGCCGTGGTAAAGGTCGGCGATGTGGTATCGGTGCGCGAAGCCAGCAAGAAGAACGCCACCATCCTCGCCGCCCGCGACGCTACGGCGCATGCTCCGGCCCCCAATTGGATCGATGTGGACCGCGAGGGTTTGACCGGCAAAGTTACCGCTTTACCGCAGCGCAGCGAGTTAGTGCAGATCCAGTTAAACGAGCAGCTCATTGTCGAGTTGTACTCGAAGTAAGGGAAATGAAGGCGGGAGCCGGATATCCGGCTCCCGCTTTCGCGTGTTTCAAAAGAGGAATCACTAATGTTTAAAGGCTTCCAAAAACCCAAACGATTGGTTGCTAATACCGAGACTCTGACGGAGCGGTATGGCATGTTTACGGCGCAGCCTTTCCAGCGCGGATTCGGCACCACCATCGGCAACAGCCTCCGCCGCGTGCTGCTCAGCTCGATCGAAGGCGCCGCCATCACGGCGGTGCGCATCGAAGGCGTCGAGCATGAATTCAGCCCCATTCCCGGCGTGGTGGAAGACGCCACCGATATCATTCTCAACCTCAAGCAGATCCCCTTCAAGATCATGGGAGACGGCGTGAAAACCGTTCGCCTGACCATCGATCAGCCGGGCGACGTCCGCAGCGGCCAGATCGAAACCGACGCCGATGTGGAAGTGCTCGATCGCGACGTGCACCTGGCCACGGTCAGCGAAGGCGGCAAGCTCTCTATCGAGATGCGCCTCAAGACCGGCCGCGGATACGTCAGCGCCGACAAGAATTTCGACGAAGACCTGGCCCTCGGCTACATCCCCATCGACTCGGTCCACTCGCCTGTCCGCAAAGTCAACTTCGCCGTCGAGGCCGCGCGCCTCGGCCAGATGACCGACTACGATAAGCTCACTCTCGAAGTCTGGACCAACGGCGCCGTGTCGCCGCAGGACGCCATCGGCTACGCCGCCAAGCTGCTGAAGGATCACATGACCATCTTCATCAACTTCGAGGAAGTGCCGGAGCAGACCGAAGAGATCTCCGAGCACGGGCTCGACAAGATCAACGAAGTGCTCAACCGTTCGGTGGAAGAACTGGAGCTGAGCGTTCGTTCTTACAACTGCCTGAAGAACGCCAACATCCAGACCATTGGCGAGCTGGTGCAGAAGACCGAAGCCGAAATGCTGCGCACCAAGAATTTCGGCCGCAAGTCGCTCAACGAAATCAAGGAAATTCTGGCCAATATGGGTCTCGCGCTGGGTATGCGCATCGACCAGCATGGCCGCCTGGTCGCCCCGCCGCCGCAGCAGGGCGGCATGGTGGATTACAGTCAGGAAGACGAAGGGCCGCAGGATCAGGCCGGGGAGTAGCACATGAGACACAAGTACGCCGGATATAAACTGAAGCGGCCCGTGGATAGCCGCAATGCGCTGTTGCGGAATCTCACCACCAGTGTGATCGAACACGAGCGCATCGTCACCACCGTGCCGAAGGCCAAGGCCGTCCGCCCGTGGGTGGAGAAGATGATTACCCTTGCCAAAGAGGACACACTCCATTCACGCCGTCAGGCCGCTATGATTTTGCGGACTCCGGCGTCGGTGAAGAAGCTGTTCGATACGCTGGGCACGCGCTTCGGCCAGCGCAATGGCGGCTACACCCGCATCACCAAACTGGGACCGCGCAAGGGCGATGGCGCCGAACAGGCCATGCTCGAGCTGGTCGGTTCCGAGCTGGTAAAGCGCGCCGCCGAACGCGCCAAGCGCAAAGAAGAGAAGCTCGAAGCGCAGCGCCAGGGCCGCGAGCACGAAGACGAAAAATCCGAAGAGTAAAACTGGTTCTCCCTTGTGAGCCGCAGCCGGTCGATGTCGGACCGGTTGCGGCTCGATTGTTTTTGTCACTTAACACCGCGTGAGAGAGCCATGGACGCTTCAGGTCGATGTGAGAGCCGGAACGAGGTTTTGGCGCGGGACCTTTGCTGCGAGGACGGGCGCGGCGTGGGCGAAGCTGGACCGTGACGGTCGCCAAGATTACGAAGGGCGCGGTGCTCGTGTGCCTTACGATGCTCGGGGCGCGCGTGGTAGTGGGACAGGGGCGCGCGCAGTCTCCTACGTTCGAAGCCGCGTCCGTGAAGCTTTCCAGCGACCAGCAACGGCAGCGCGGGGTCGCTGGCCTGCCCCCGCCGGAGAAGACCGATGGCTCCGGTTCCGCGTCGTCGGCGACGCTCGTCTTTTGAAAGCCGGGCAGAGAGTCTGACGCGCACTCGAGAGTGATATCGAACATTCCCGCTATCGCAGTCTCGTCCGCGACGGGCTGGCGCAGCAGGCTTGTCAAGCGTTTCGCAAAGTCTTCGAGCGTTATTGCCCTGAATTCGAATTTGATCGAGCCGTCGCGGGATACGCTGTAGGACTCCTGAGGTTTGAGTATGTGGTCGGGCGTCGACTTCGCGAGCTTCGGCCCTGACTTGGCCACAACCAGTGCATGCCCGGCCTTCTGCTGATTGGTCCAGCGCACCTGCATTCGGAATCTCTCCGCCAAAAGGCGCCATACGGGGACTTGGGCTGGATCTGGTGTCCGCGAAAGTGCCCGTCAGGCGCTTCGTTGTGGACTCGGCGAACGCCGTTCCGACGGAGAACTAGCCAAACGCACATCCGTCCGTCTGCCCTCACTCGAATCGTATTCCCTGCGCCAGCTGCAATTGCGTCGACCAATTGATGGTATTCGTCTGCCGCCGCATGTAAGCCTTCCACGCGTCGCTGCCCGACTCGCGTCCGCCACCGGTATCCTTCTCGCCTCCGAACGCCCCGCCGATCTCCGCGCCGCTTGTCCCGATGTTCACGTTGGCGATGCCGCAATCGCTCCCGCGATGACTGAGAAACGTCTCCGACGAGATCAGACTATTCGTGAAGATCGCCGACGAGAGTCCCTGCGGCACATCGTTATGCCAGTGGATGGCCTCATCGAGGTGATCGAACTCGATCAGGTACAGTATGGGCGCGAAAATCTCTTCCTTCAGAATCGGCATGTCGGGACGCGCGCGCACCAGCGTGGGCTCGACAAAGCATCCCGTGACTTTGCCGCCGCCGGATAGAATCTCGCCGCCCTGCTCGCGAATGCGGCGGATGCCGTCCATCATGTCGTCCACCGCGCGCCGGTTCACCAGCGGACCCATCAGCGTTCCCTCTTCCACCGGATTGCCGATCTTCACCTGCCGGTACGCGTTCACCAGCGCGCCGGTCATCTTCTGAGCGATACCGCGCTGCAGAAACAGGCGCCGCGTGGTGGTGCAGCGCTGGCCGGCCGTCCCCACCGAGCCGAAGAGCACCGCGCGCAGCAGCAGGTCGGTATTGCAATCGTCCATGGCGACGATGCCGTTATTGCCGCCCAGCTCCAGAATGCTCCGCCCCAATCGGCCCGCGACTACCTCGGCCACATGCCGCCCCACTTCGGTCGATCCCGTGAAGCTCACCAGCGGAATCCGGCGGTCGTGAATGAGCGTTTCCGCGATGGGGTCGCTCTTGCCGATCAGCAAACTGAAAATGCCCTTCAGTCCGTGCCTGTCCAGCACGCGATTGCAAATCTTCTGCACCGCGATCGCCGTGAGCGGTGTGTCCGACGAAGGCCGCCACAGCACGCAATCGCCGCACACCGCTGCGATCATGGCATTCCACGCCCACACGGCTACCGGGAAATTAAACGCGCTGATCACGCCTACGATTCCCAGCGGATGCCACTGCTCATACATGCGATGACCGGGCCGCTCGCTGTGCATCGTGAGCCCGTAGAGTTGGCGCGAAAGGCCCACGGCGAAGTCGGCGATATCGATCATCTCCTGGACCTCGCCGCGTCCTTCCGCCAGTATCTTGCCCATCTCGATCGAAACCAGCGTTCCCAAATCGTCCTTGGCCGCGCGCAGTTCGTCGGCGATTTCGCGAACGATGTCTCCGCGGCGCGGAGCCGGCAGCATACGCCAGTCGAGGAACGCGTCGCTTGCCTGAGTTACGACTGTTTCGTAGTCCGCGGGCCCGGCCAGTTGAACCTTGGCCAGCACCTCGCCGGTGGCGGGATTGATCGATTCCAGTTGACCGCCGGAGGGATTAGCGATCCAGTCGCCGTAGCAGGCGCCGGAATTTACCGGCTCGATGTGCAGTTTTTCCAGGATTTCGGGGATTTGGCTTTGGGCGGTGAACACGCTTCTATTTTAGTCCGCATATCCGGCCGCCCACAGGGATCTTACCGACAGCGGTACTCACCCCTCGGTTGCCGGGTCTGAGGTCCGGCATGTTGAGCCTACGTTACCGTACGCCCGGCGAGGAGACAAAGGTATCTTTCGGATAGTGAGGTCTAGCGCAAGGACGTGGCGCAGCCTTCAGGCTGCTGGGTCGAGACCCTTCTCGACCCGGTCCGGCGAGACGAGTCGTCTATTCTCTGGACTCCTGAGGTCGTCCCCGCAATTGCGTGCGGGTGGGGAAATTGACTTGAGCTAGCTTGGCGTCACGCAACCCGCTCCCTTTGGTCGCGGCTCAGTACCGGCACATTGCGTTTCCGAGCCGCGACCACAGGGAGCGGGTTGCGGGATCTAGTAATTCCCCGACCTCAGGAGTCCAGAGTCTCGGCGCTGCGGACTGAAGTCCGCGCCACGTCGAACCGTCAGGGCACGATCACGGCCGAACCATCCACCGAATCGCTCTTGATCGCGGCCAGCGCCTCATTCGCCCTATCGAGCGGGAACGTAGTCACCTTCGGCTTGACCCCGATTTTCGCCGCGCTATCCAGAAAATCCCTGGCGTCCGCGCGCGTCATATTCGCCACACTGCGAATCTGGCGTTCGCCCCACAAGAGCTTGTCGTAATCGAACTGCGGCATGCGATCGAGGTGAATGGCATTGATAGCCACCACGCCGCCCTTTCGCAGGCTCGAGAGCGCCGCCACCACCACGTCGCCGCTGGGCGCAAACGTGACGGCGCGATCCAGTTCCACCGGCGGCTTCTCATGCTCGCTTCCGACCCACGTCGCGCCCAAAGACTCGGCCAGCCGCCGGTGCGATTCGCCGCGCGTCGAAACGTACACCTTGCAGTTCCACGCCCGCAGCACCGCGATCGCCAGCGACGCCGACGAACCGAAGCCGAACAGCCCCACGTTATCGCCGTGCTGCACGCCCGCCACCCGCAAACTGCGGAAGCCGATGATCCCGGCGCAGAGCAGCGGCGCCGCGTGCAGATCGTCGAGGCTGGCCGGCAGCGGGAACACAAAATCGGCGCGAGCCACGGCGTACTCCGCATATCCGCCGTCCACCGAATAGCCCGTGAACGTGGGAGAATCGCAGAGATTCTCCATCTGCCTGCGGCAATACGGACAGCTCCCATCGACGCCGCCGACCCACGAAACGCCCACGCGCGTGCCCACCGGAAGTTCCGCCGTCGCCCCTTCGACAATGTCGCCGACAACCTGGTGCCCCGGTATCAAAGGACTGCGCAGCGGCGCCAATTCACCTTCCACGATATGGAGGTCGGTCCGGCAAACGCCGCAGGCGCGCACGCGCAACAGCACCTGGCCGGGCGCGGCCTTCGGACGCGCCACATCGGCAATCCGGATTGGGTTCGTTCCGACACCAGCCAGCGCGTGCAAAATAGCGGCTTTCATACTTCCTATATAATGCCAGTCCGAAAAAGTTAAAACTTCTTGCGCCCTATTATCAATGCGATAGCATTTTCGGCCCCACTGTGCGTGCAGACACGATGCTTACACTGGAAACGCCCATGCTCGCAAACTTGTCCTGGAAAGAGCTCGATGTCGACGCTTCGCTGGCCACCCTGCGCGAACACGTCGAGAACGAAGCGCAAAGGCAGATCGATTGGTATCACGCCAAGCGCAAGGTGAAAGCCTCGATCTCGACAGGTTTACGCTTTGTGGCGATACTTCTCTTCGTCCTCGGTGGGTTGGTGCCGATCGTCAAAGCGACGCTCGCGCCCGAGACGATCCGGAGAATTGGGTTCGATTTCGGACAAACCGGCTATCTTCTGCTCGCCGTCGCGGCGGGTTGCGTCGCCATGGACCGGTTCTTCGGATACTCCAGCGGCTGGATCCGCTACGTTACCACCGCGCTGGCGCTGGAAAAATCGCTGGAGGAATTCCGCCTGGAGTGGGCCCGCTGCATCGCCAAACTCCGCGGCCGGCAGCCCAACGAAAGCGAGCTCGATCAACTCATCCGGACCTGCGAGACCTTCAACCTGGCTATCCGCGGCCAGATCGAGCAGGAGACCAAAACGTGGGTGACCGAGTTCGAGAACAATCTGTCCCAACTCGGACGAGACCTGGAGGCCAAGGCGGACGAAGCTAAGAAACTGAGAGCCGATCGCTAAAAAGTCGCCAAACCGATGTGGCGCAGCCTTCAGGCTGCTGGGCCGAGACTCTTCAGAAATCTCGTCGTGTTCGGTTGAAGCTTGAATCCGCTTGCTGACGCGCGCGGCTCGGAAACGCAATCCGCCGTTACCGAGCCGCGACCGTGAGGGAGCCGGTCCCGGTCTTCTCGACCCGTGCCGCCGAGATGAGTAGTCTCGGCGCTGCAGACACGAGTGTCTGCGCCACATCCGTAAGCAAGTAAAATGAACCCATGACCCGCACGGAAATGTACCGTCGCCTGCACGCGCACTCCGGCCGGTGGGACATGATCGTAATCGGCGGCGGCGCAACGGGCGCGGGAGTGGCCATCGACACGGCTTCCCGCGGATACGATGTCCTCCTCCTGGAACAACACGACTTCGGCAAAGGAACTTCCAGCCGCAGCACCAAGCTGGTCCATGGCGGCGTCCGCTATCTGGAGCAAGGCAACGTCTCCCTGGTAATGGAAGCCCTCAAAGAACGCGGCCTGCTGCTGCGCAATGCGCCGCACCTGGTCCGCAATCTCGGCTTCGTCGTCCCCAATTACGATTGGTGGGAAGCGCCCTTTTACGGAATCGGACTCAAACTGTATAACCTGCTCGCCGGCAAGTACGGTTTCGGCGCCTCGCGCATTCTTTCGCGCGAGGAGACCCTCGAACGCCTGCCCACCCTCAAACCCGAAGGCCTCCGAGGCGGCGTCATCTATTTCGACGGCCAGTTCGACGATTCCCGCCTGCTCATCAACCTGGTTTCGACCGCCTTCGAACAGGGCGCCACGCTGCTCAATTACGCGCCAGTCTCGGAGCTCACCAAGGACGCCGAAGGCTTCGTCGACGGCGTCCAATTCAGCGATCTGGAGACGGGCGAAAACCTGGAAGTGCGCGCGCAAGTCGTCATCAACGCCACCGGCCCGTTCGTCGATGCGCTGCGCCGCAAGGCCGACCCGGCCGTGCAGCCGATGATCGCTCCTAGCCAGGGCATCCATCTGGTATTCGATCGCTCCTTTCTGGCCGGCGACGACGCCATCATGGTGCCGCACACCAGCGATGGGCGCGTGATGTTCGCCATCCCGTGGCACGATCACACCGTGGTCGGCACTACCGATACGCCCATCGGTGAGCCGGCCCTCGAACCGGCAGCCCTGGAACAGGAAATCGACTTCATTCTCCAAACGTCGGCGCTGTATCTCGCCAAGACGCCGACGCGTGCCGACATCCTGAGCGTCTTCGCCGGCATCCGGCCGCTGGTGCGCTCCGGCGAGGCCGGCAACACCGCGGCGCTTTCGCGCGACCATACCATCCGCATCGAAAACTCCGGCATGGTCACCGTCTGCGGCGGAAAATGGACCACCTATCGCCACATGGCGGAGGACTGCGTGAATCAGGCAGCCACGCTCGCGCGACTGCCCGAGAAGCCCTGCGTCACCGAACATCTCAACATCCACGGATTCCATCCCTCGTCCGAAAAGTTCGGCCGCTTATGGATGTACGGCACGGACGCACCGCTTATCCAGCAGATCGAGAGCGACAATCCGGAGTGGGCCGAACCACTCGATCGCGAGCTCCCCTACACTGCCGGCGAGGTGATCTGGGCCGTGCGCGAAGAGATGGCTCGCACGGTGGAAGACGTACTGGCGCGGCGCACGCGAGCCTTATTCCTGAATTCGCAGGCCGCCCTTCGCGCGGCGCCGCGGGTGGCGCGCCTGATGGCAGCGGAACTCAAGCAGGACGACGCTTGGGAGGCCGAACAACTCGATAACTTCCGGCGGACCGCTGCCAATTACGTAGTGGTGTGACGGCTTGATGTGGGGTAAGCTTCAGCTTGCCCAGGCGAAGCGAAGCTCGCCCGCGCCGGACAAGCTGAAAGCATGTCCCACGAGCCGCTACGAAAATCGCGTGCGTCTCCACAACAGCAATCCGCAGACGATCAGGCACACGAATGTGAGCGCCAGCAGCACGGTCATCCAGAAGAAATTCACCGCGATCGCTTGATGTTTCGCGCCCATCGCCAACCAGACGAAGAGCGCCACCGCCGCGGCCGCAATCGCCACTTCCCACCAGCGCCGCCCCGGCTTCTCGAGTGCGAGCGGATCTTCGCCCAGCAGGCTCGACGCCACGCGCGCGGGCTCCATGCCGTAGCGCGCGCACTCCCGTTCCATGGCGGCTTTCCAGAATGCCTGCTCCGACTCGGACGCCTTCGCCAGACAGATGGCGCCCGCTCCCACGATCATGAGCAGCGAGCCGCCCACTACCAGCGTGTGGGCCATCGCACCCTGCCCCGCCAGTTCGCCAAAAACCAGCACTCCCCAAGCCAGCCCCCAAAGCTGGTTGGTGTTGGATAGCGGAATGCCGCGCGCGATCCCGACGTACTTGGTGGCGTAATTCTGGAACAGGTCGCCCAACACCCAGCAGAATCCGCCCAGAAACAGCCAGAACAATGCCGGACGCGCTCTGCCAAGCTCGGCCATCACACCCTGCACGCCGCCATCGAACACGACCGCGAGCGTCCACACCGTACCCAGTTCGCCGAAGGTGAACACCGTGACGAACGAGAGCGGATTCATGCCGCTGATATAAGCCTTGCGATACGGAATGTACATGGTTCCCCAAAGCAGTCCGGCGGTGAGCGCCGCGGCGATTCCGAGGGCCGCGCCTCCCGGCGCAGCGCTGCTCTTCTGCGAGGTGGCGTAGGCCAGGAGGCACGCTCCGCCAACAATGGCCGCCGCGCCGCCCACCACGCGCGCCCATCCGGCGCCGCGCAATTCGTTGAACAGGAGCCAGCCCCAAAACAGGCCGACCAGGCTGTTGATGTTCCACAACGGAAACGCGATCGATAGCCCCACGTTGCGGATGGCGAATACCGTGAGCGTATTCGCCACCGCCCACAACATTCCGGCGAGCACCGCCCAGACAACCAGATGCGGCTTTTCGCGAAGGTCGGCGAAAACGTACGCCGTCCCTTTGATCGCCACCGGCACCGTCCAGCGCGCCACGAAGACTCCCGCCACCATGCCGAGCGAAATCACGAATGGCGAAAATCCCGCGGTCACCAGCTTGGTGGGCGCTTCGGCTGCCGCCAGCCAGGAAGCCGCCGCCAGTCCGCAGACAACGCCGAGGGTGTGCAGCGACACCCGCGTCATTTCATGAGCGCCAGCACGCCGATACCGATTGCCAGCACCGCGATGGGCAGCCACAATTGCGGGTCGGTCATAATCGCCCGCGCGGTTGACAGTTCCTTTTTACTCATGGTCTCTGTCATTCTAATCGACTGGAATTTTGGGTGGCGCGGACTTCCAGGCTGCTAGGTCGAGACTTCCCAGAACCTCGGGGCATCTTGTGGAAACCACTGGCGAGCGACGGGCGCGGACTTCAGTCTGCAGCGCCGGCACTCTTGCCGGCGTTCTTGGTTTCTGCCGCCGGAGACGCTCCCGGCAGGGACCGTCCCCTGCTCTTCTCGACCCGTCCCGCCGAGATGAGTCTCGGCGCTGCAGGCAGGAGTGCCTGCGCCACTGCTAAGCTGGAGAGTCCCCAAGTGAGGGAGCCATGCCAGACTTCATAGGCGCCATCGATCAAGGCACCACCAGCACACGTTTTCTGGTTTTCGACCGCGGCGGCCGCATCGTCGCCAGCGCCCAAAAAGAGCACGAACAGATCTATCCCCAGCCTGGATGGGTGGAGCACGACCCGGACGAGATCTGGTTCCGCACCCGCGGAGTCATCGACGAAGCCATGGCGCAGCGCGGCCTTAAGCCCGCCGACCTCGCCGCCATCGGAATTACCAACCAGCGCGAAACCACCGTCTTATGGAATCGCCACACCGGCAAGCCCGTGGCCAACGCTCTCGTCTGGCAAGATATGCGGGTGGCCGAGTCCGTCTCTGAATTTTCGCGCGACGGCGGCCCCGACCGCTTCCGCGCCAAGACCGGACTCCCACTCGCCACCTATTTCAGCGCTCTTAAAATCCGCTGGCTGCTCGACCGCATCCCCCAAGCGCGTCAGCAAGCCGAAGCCGGCGACCTTCTCTTCGGCAACATCGACACCTTCCTCACCTGGCATCTCACCGGCCTGCACCTCACCGATTGCACCAACGCCAGCCGCACGCAGTTGATGAATCTCCACACGCTCGATTGGGACCCCGATCTGCTCAGCGCGTTCGGCATTCCGCGGCAAATACTCCCGCAGATCCGCTCCAGCAGCGAAGTCTACGGACCGGCCAAACTGGATGCCATCGCCGGAGTTCCGGTAGCCGGAATTCTCGGCGATCAGCAAGCCGCACTCGTCGGCCAGACCTGCTTTCGCGAGGGCGAGGCCAAAAACACCTACGGCACGGGATGTTTTCTGCTGATGAACACCGGGCGCGACATCGTGCAATCCAAGCACGGCCTGCTCACCACGGTGGCATTCCAACTCCACGGCCAGCCCGCGCACTACGCTCTGGAAGGCAGCGTGGCCATCACGGGCGCGCTGGTGCAGTGGTTCCGCGATAATTTCGGCCTCATCACGTCGAGCCCGGAGATTGAATCGCTCGCGCGCCTGGTGGAAGACAACGGCGGCGTCTATTTCGTCCCCGCGTTTTCCGGATTGTACGCGCCCTACTGGAAGCACAACGCCCGCGGAGTGATCGCCGGGCTGACGCGCTATTCCAATAAGAGTCACCTGGCGCGCGCCGTCCTCGAAGCTACTGCGTTCCAGACTCGCGAGGTAGTGGAAGCCATGGAGAAGGACTCCGGCGTGCCCCTGACCGTTCTGCGCACCGATGGCGGCATGGTCGGCAATGAGTTGCTCATGCAGTTCCAGGCCGACATTCTGGACCGCCCGGTGGTGCGTCCGGCCGTCCGTGAAACCACCGCTCTGGGCGCAGCCTACGCCGCCGGCCTCGCCACTGGCTTCTATGCGAACGTCGACGATCTGCGCGCCCAATGGTCGGTGGACCACACCTGGACGCCGCAAATGGACGCCAAGCGTCGCGACAAGATGTATGGCTTCTGGAAAAAGGCAGTCACCCGGTCATTCGACTGGCTGGAGGAATAAGTGCCACACGGAGTTTTGGGAGAGTTTCTCGGGACGATGGTGCTGATCCTGCTCGGCAATGGCGTGGTTGCCGGCGTTCTCTTGCGGAAGTCGAAGGCCGAAAACGCCGGCTGGATCGCGATCACCGCCGGCTGGGCTTTCGGTGTGATGGCCGGCGTATTTACGGCCATCGCCTGCGGCTCCGAGGGCCACCTCAATCCCGCGGTGACCATTGGGGCCGCTATCGTTTCGGGCGATTTCAGCAAGGTCACCTGGTACATCGTCGCGCAGATGGCGGGCGCCTTCGTGGGGGCTTGCCTGGTGTGGCTGCACTACCTGCCGCACTGGTACGAGACGCCCGACCCCGATCTGAAGCGCGCCTGCTTCTGTACCGCGCCGGCGATCCGCGCTCCATTCGCCAATGTGCTAAGCGAAATCATCGGCACGTTCGTCCTGGTGCTGGTGGCCGGCGCCATTTTCTCCAAAGCCGTCTCGGCCTCCGGGCCTGCTCCCGGACTCGCCCCCTATCTCGTCGGCAGTCTCGTTTGGGGAATCGGCTTGAGCCTCGGCGGAACCACCGGATACGCCATCAATCCCGCACGCGACCTGGGTCCGCGACTCGCCCACGCGTTTCTGCCCATCCCGAAGAAGCAAGGGTCCGACTGGGACTACGCACTGGTTCCCATCATCGGTCCGATGGTTGGCGGCGTCCTGGCGGGGTTGGTGGTGAAAGCCGTCGGGTTTTAGATGGCGGGGGATCCTCTACACCGCAGTTCCGCCTACAGCTACATCAGCGACGAAGCCCTGCTCTCCCTCGACTCGATGGAGGGCATCCATGAGTTGCCCAAGGCGACCGCGCCGAAGCCCAAGCCGCAGTCGCCGCCGTGGTTGGCTTACGTGCCGGCGATTCTGGTCACGGCCGCGGCTTACGGCCTGCATTACCTGCCGGTACCGCCGTTCCGGGTAGTGGCCGGCGCGGGCGCACGCTATCCGGTAAGCGCAGCCATCGTCGCCATCGTTGCCGGAGTACTGGTGCGCAACCTGCTTCCTCTGCCGGGGCCCGTCATCGAGAGCGCCAAGGGGTTGGCGCGCCGCATCATTCCCGTGACCATCGTGCTCACCGGCGCGGGGCTGAACCTGCTGCGCGTCGCATCGGTCGGACCGCGAGCGCTGCTCATCACCGTCGTCTGCATGGCCGTCTCCATGGTGGCGTCCGTGTGGATCGGCCGCGCGCTGGGAGTCCTGCATCGCACGCGCATGCTCATCGGCGCAGGCACGGCCATCTGCGGCACCAGCGCCATCGTGGCCGTGGCGCCGCTGGTCGACGCCGAAGATGAGGATCTGATGCTTTCCATCGGGACCATCAACATTCTCGGCCTCGCTCTCATGTTCGTGCTCCCCGCGGCCGGCGGACTGCTGCACCTGAGCGATCAGGCTTTCGGAGTCTGGGCGGGCACCACGATCCACGCGGTCCCGCAAGTAGTAGCGGCAGGGTTCGCCTATAGCGCCTCGGCCGGCGCACTGGCGACCCTGGTGAAACTGGTCCGCGTCACGCTGCTCGCGCCACTCCTGTTCATCGTGGGATTCCTGCACGCGCGCCGCAGCGGGTCGGCGGTAGCCATCCAGTATTCGCGCCTGGTGCCGCCCTTCGTCTACGGCTTCATAGCGCTGGCGCTGTGCAATACCCTGGGTCTGTTTCCCGTGCTGCAATTCCGCTTCGGCAATTACCCTCTGTCCGATGTGCTCGCGAACCTGGGGGAATTGCTGCTCACCCTCTCGATGGCGGCCATGGGCCTGGAGGTCAACGTCCGCTTCCTGGCCCACACCGGAGGCCGCGCCGTGCTCACCGGCGCCGCGGCGACTGTGGTGCTGTGTGTCACCAGTCTGCTGTTGATTCGTTTGTTCCTGTAAGGTGGGGCGGACGCCCGGGTCGGCCTTTTCGCGTTGTCACGAGGTTGATTCTTCGATGAAAAGCGAGACGAGAGCGTCCCGCGCGGACCAGAGGATCAGCCCACATAGGCGCTAACTTAAACTAAGCGAAGGTGAGGACGGTGGGAGGCGTAAAACCCGCGTTTGGGTTCCTCGAAGACGTGACTTCGTAAACACAGCGGCGTCGCTCGTTGCTAAGCGAAGCGAGCGGCGGCTGGAGCGGACTGCCATTTTGCTTGGAGGGACTTCCGCCCGGGCTGGTGTCTCACCCGCCCAGATCAAGCTGTGCCGAAATTATTTGGCTCTCTGCGTCTCAAATTCGTGCGGCCAGCTTTTTTGCGCGCAGACCGGTGTAGATGATGATCGCCACGTGAATCGCGATGGCGATGGCCAGGCCTACCGCGTGCTGCGCGCCCCTAACACCAGACGCGGACGAAACCACCCAAAGCCCGGCCCCGCCGAGCGGGAGAAAGAGCGCCAGCGCCGTCCACAAGCCCGGATTGTACCCGCGTTTGGCGACCGCGCCAATCACGTGGACCAGCCCGTTCACCACCACCAGGTAGATCCCGGTCAGACCCCAGCCTGTACCGAAGAACAGAGCCGCGTAGAGCGACAGCAGCGTGACTCCCCAGACTCCGGGAATGTTGATCGCCAAGACAGCCTCCGGAGTGAGCGCTTCGACTCCGCCGAAAATTCTCTGGTTGACGAATTCGCGGAAGCGGTCATTCGTATGCTCTTCCACCTGATGGAGCATATAGACGGGTATTTGCAGATAGATCAGCAGGATCGGCAGTTGCCACGAAAGCGTCAGTGCCGGCAGCAGCAGGAGCAGAAAAATCCCCATGCACAGCGCGGCCGCGACCCAATGGCGATAGAGCCAGGCAGTCATTCTGCTTCCTCGCGTTTATTGAGGAACGTAATCCAATCGGACAGAACCTGGAGTTTCGTCGCATCGTCCTGGTCCACCGCGATGGCGAGAATCTGCTGGCCGTCGCGCATGACGGCTCGCGGATTGGCGTCGGTGCGGCGGGGGTCTTGCAGCTTGAAAAGCATTGTGCGAATCGTAGATTGCGGGGGCATGTGTGCCAAGCTTTTGGCATCGTATCACTTCGGGCAACAGACCGGCCCGGGCAAGCCGCTAGAAGCCGTACGGAACGGTGCGAGCCACTCGGGAAACTCCATCAATGGCCGTGAAATCCGGCTTGTCGTACAGTGGACCGGTGTGGCGCACCGCCACCAGCGCAATGGACAAGATCCCCACTTTTTGTCCAAGTGGATAACCTCCACGTTGCCGACTACACGCCTGGAGCGGGCGGAGAGGCCAGGTTTCAAGTACCACCTATTTGCGCGCCGTCCGCGAGTCGAGCGCGCACCGGATACGCGCTGCGTTTTCTTCGGTGAACTTCAGCCATCGTTGGCCCACTGCATCCATCTGCCGTTGGCCCCAAGGCTGCCCGCATCGCCCATCCGACGTGTGCCCACCGAATCGGCGGCCAACGACACTCCCGTGATTTTCTGGCCACTTAAGAGCGAGGCTAGGAGAAGCATTCCCATCGCAGCGGCAACACCCCAGCGCCTCTCAGAACCTTTCCGCAGAAAATCGAACATCCTAGCGCCCAAAAACTAGAGACCCATAGCAATCCCGAGGTTTCAAGCGTCACTTTTTCTCCCCCGATTCGACTGACTCGAATTGGCGGAGCGAGACGTTTTGCCGGGATGAGGCGTTAATGACCTACCGTTAGCGTGTTTCGATCGATGCCCTCAGCCATGTAGAGTTCCGACAGTTTCGAACTCCGCATCAAGGCGTACCGCCGTCCGTCAGGCGTGACTCGCAAGGAATCTACCGAATACCCCTCGGGCAACACCAGTTCGTGCAACAGGCTTCTCTTCCCCGTAGCGAGATCGACCCGGTAGATTGCGGCCGGCGTATGGCCGCCTTTATGAAGTACGAACACAGCATGGCTATCCGCCGCGAATCCCGCTAACCGATCCGCTGGCTCCAGGTCCACTTTGCGCGGCTCGCCTCCCTTCAGCGGCAAAATCGTTGCACGGCTGGAAGCGCTGAAAACTACCTGGCTGCCATCGGGCGAGACGAACAGTTCGTTGGCGCTACCTTCGAGGCCTTCCCCGGAGACGGGCTGCAATCGACGCAACGCCAGGGAATACGTGTAGATCCGGAGTCTCTTTCCGGTCTCGAATCCGGACACGACGTAGCCCGTTCCATTTGGAAGGAACGCCCGAATCCTGGCTCCCGTCAGCCCGGGAAACGATAAAGCCTGCGGCTCTCCCGCCCCGGTTGGGATCAGAACTTGTTGTCCGGAAGGAATGGTTGCAGTGACCCACTTGAGGTCCGGCGATAGAAGCTCGCCAAGGCCGTCCGATAGCCGCACGGCCGGGGACCCATCGGTGGAACGGATATAGATTCCATAGTGCGAACTGCCGCTCTGTCCGATATTGGAAAACATCACCGTGCCGCCGTCAGCGGACAGGTCGGTTAGATCCGGAGCATCGAGCCATGTCAGGTCGCGCTCCCCGCCCTGATCCGCTGTATTCGCCATCAACTGGTTTGTGAGGTGGTGGATGCGCAGCAACACACGCCCATCGCTCGCCGCGGAATCGATATTGACCCTGACGCCGGGGAATTGATATATCTCCCGAACCTTGCCGGACAACGTCACCGCTTTCAGGGTGTCGAAGGACGTGCCCCCGGAACTTGCAATAAACCAGACCTCGCGGCCATCGGGAGACCAGCAGAACTGGTCCTGCATGCTCGCTATAAGATGTGGAACAAGATCGGTAAACTGGCCTTGAAGATCCAGGGTGGAGATAACATCGCCGCCTTTGTTCACGCGAAGCAGCGCGATTCGATCGCCTTTTGGAGATACGCGGATGGTTGGCGACCAACCGACTTTCGCGAGCGTTTTTCCCAACGGATATTCGATCTGTAATCCGGGATGCAGATTTCGTATAACGGCTAGTTGAGATCCGTCGGGCGACCAGTCCGCATCCTCGATGTCGGTCGCAACGTCACGAGGCGCGGTCCCGTCCATTCTGGCCCGTGAAAGCACGCTTCCTTTCAGCAGCGCCAGCTCCCCGGTGGAAGAAACGGACGCGAGCCTGACCCCGTCCGGGAGAGCCAGCGGGCGCGACTCCGGATTTCCAAGAACCGTGGAATAGACCCCATTCTTCAATCCCCTCCAGTCTGCGGAATACACAAACGTCTTGCCGTCCGCGCCGAACCGCGCGCGATCGATCGAGCCGGTCTGGAATGTGAGCCGTTCAAACACCGGCGTCCGCACCGCCGATTGCCGCCGGCCGAGCCACCACCAGCCAGCCAGCATCGCGGCAAGCATAGATGCAACGGCCAGAATTCCGTACATACCGGCCCTCGATTTTCGCGCGACTGGCGAAGCGCTGATATCCGGGGATGACGCGGCCGAAGGATTGGAGAGTGCTTCGAGGGCAAACGCCAAGTCAGCAGCGCTGTGAAACCGCGCCTCACGGTCCTTTTCCAGGCACCGGCGAATAATGCCGGCGAGCCCTGGAGGCTGTGCAGTGAATTCAGGTGGCTCCTCCCGTAGTATTGCGCTCATCACGTCCATGGCGGTGTCGCCCAGAAACGGCCGGCGCCCAGCCAGCATCTCGTACAACACACATCCCAGGCTGAAAAGATCGGATCCGGCTCCGAGCGCCTCGCCGCGCACCTGCTCCGGGCTCATATACGCCGGCGTCCCCATTACGGCTCCGGGCGAGCTGAGAAGGGCGGTGGTCTGCGACTCCGTGGAAGGAGCAGCCGGCAACTGTTTCGCCAGCCCGAAATCCAGAATCTTCAATCTGCCATCCTTCGTAATCAGGAGATTCTCAGGCTTGATATCCCGGTGAACGATGGATTTCGCATGCGCCGCGGCTAGACCTCTGGCCGTTGCGAGACCCCACTCGATCGCGCGCCGGGGCGCGGCCGGACCATGATCCAGCTTCTGCCGCAGGGTTTCACCTTCGAGCAGCTCCGTCACAATGTAGGGAGAACCTTCAAACACTCCCGTGTCGAAGACGGAAAGAATGTTGGGATGGGACAACGCGGCTACCGTGCGAGCTTCGATCTCGAAACGGCGCAGTCGGCCGGGATCGTTCGCTACCGCGCCCGGAAGTACCTTGATGGCGACGTCGCGTCCCAGACGAACGTCCGAAGCGCGAAAAACGTCTCCCATCCCTCCCGATCCGAGGTGCCCGATGATCTCGTACCCGCCGAGACGCACACCCGGAGCAAAACTCATGGGATCAGTTTACCCTAACTGAACTAATGGAGCGCTCAGTCACCACTCATCATTTTCCCGCGGGAGCGGCTGAACCGGTCTCATTGAATAAACCGCGCGGACGAGCAGAAAAACGTCGTTCCAGATCGTCTCCGATTAAGCCCACATAACCGCCGCTGGGGGCAGACGACCAGGGAATTGCTGCCGTATAGGGCGTGATCCGGCGGGAACAGGCGCCGGATGCTCAAATCAACGAAATGGCGTTTACGTCCCCTGGCCACCCAGCCTTCTATCGAGCCTGTGACGTGAACCCACTTCAACGATGCTATTATTTTGTTCTGCTGCTTTGGGTTTCAAATGGAAATACCAACCGGGCCGATCCGCGCCGTTGAATCGCGGCAAATCGTCGCGAGGTTGCTGCCGGCGCTCTTTTTTGCGTTAATCCCAATCCTCTTGCAGGCGCAGCGGCCAGTCGCTAGCGTTGCAAACCAGGGATTGCGTATCTCGACGCCACGGGGATCGGCCGTTGAACCCTACATCATATCGCTCGATTGGTCCAAGCCGCAGCCGGAGATAACTCACGCGGTCGTCGTTTTTCATGGTAAGGGCCGCAACGTCGAAAGCTACTATCGATCGCTTTTGGAAGCAGCCAGCATTGCCGGCGCCGCCGGACGCAATACCGTCCTTGTCGCTCCTCAATTCCTGGATGAAGAAGACGTTGGTCCGCGCGATCTCCAACCGGATGTTCTGCGCTGGCGGCGCACGGATTGGGAGTCTGGCGCGCCGGCAGTCGCACCGATTTCGATTAGTCTGTTCGACATCATCGATACTATTCTCGCTCGCCTTTCGGATCACTCGATCTTTTCCAATCTCCACAGCGTGGTTTTGGCTGGACACTCCGGCGGTGCACAGTTAGTCCAACGGTATGCGGTGGTCGGCCGGGCGCTGACGACAATATCCGAAGGCGGCCTTCATGTCCGCTTTGTGATCGCCAATCCATCGTCGTACCTTTACTTCAGCGACGAACGCCCCGCTGCTTCCAAGACCCATGCCTGTCCAAATTTCAACCATTGGAAATACGGCCCCATTGATGCACCTTCCTATGTCCGTACAGGCGTTGATAATCTTTGGGCGCAGATAGAGGCCGCATATGCCAAGCGGGATGTGATCTATCTTCTAGGCACCGCTGACACCGATCCTCACGAGCATGATCTTGACGTCAGCTGCGGCGGGGAAGCACAGGGCCCGACTCGGTTTGCGCGCGGCCAGGCATATTTTGTCTATCTTCACAACCGCAATTCGTCGGGATGGAACCAGCGACTGTGGTTCGTTCCTGGCGTAGCCCATTCCGCCCGTCAGATGTTCACTTCCACGTGCGGAGTTAGCGCTCTCTTCGATACCGGAACCTGCCCGGACCGGTAGCAGATTGATCCTCCTCGTTGGCGGTCGTGCTCCATTAGCCTATTGTGAGAGTGGGGTCCGTCGCTCGCGTCATCCTCACACATCAGTTGGATCGCCGCGAGATGGAGGGCGATTATGTTGCCCCGTCTGAACGAAGAAGTGCACTACGCTTCCTTCAGAGAATAGCTTGGCGATTTCTTGAGTTTGTGCCCTGGGCAATCCGCCGCGCGGTTGATCCGTTCCGGCCACTTTGGCGAAAACGCCCGACTGACCGATCTGGGTGGCGTCTCCGGCCGTATCGTCGGCAATCCGGAAGGATTGTTCCCGTGAACCCGCTCGCGCGCTTGGCAGGTAGACCTTTCCGATAACCCCAGGAAAACGTTAGAACTCTATCGGAAACGCCCAGACGGAAGACTCCGGAACTTGTCGATCAATTAAGCGTTTTCGATAGAGCCGTTTGAAGGAAGCCGCTATCGTTTGCGGCGGACGCGGCAGATATGGGAATTGAATGGCATTTTGGTACCTTCGTACCATTCGAGATGGGGCCTTGGGGGCGCCAGTTGCGGTAATCTACGGACCACGGAAACATGCTACAACGATGCCTGCCGCGAAGCAAGAGGGTTCTGCGAAGAATGCAGGCCGAAGCTTTACCCACGCGTAGCGTCCGCCGCGATAGCGGCTTAGTTCAAACGGCGTTTCCGGAAAGTGACTTCTACCCGGGGCCAAATGTCCCTATGTGGGAGATTACTCCTCGTGAACGCGCGACGTTTGGGGGGCCCGCCGATGATGGAAGTGCCCTCAAGATTGAGTCCGGCAAAAGCAAACTGGCGATCGGTCGCTTACGTTGGCGCTTATTGGGGTCCGTCCCTCCAAGATAAAAAAATGGCCGCCGTGAGAAGGGTATTTCCCGGCGGCGGCCCAAGTTGGGGGGTCTTATTTATTGATCGCCGGAGGGGGCAACGTCGGCGCGCCGCGCCCCATTTCCAGCATGGTGTAGTCCGGCGGAATCTGAAACAGCGTAGCATCCGGTTCGTCGCGGGAAATGTCGGTGAACTCGTAGGTATTCTCACCGAAACGCGGATCGGAATTGGCGGTTTTCACCAGCATCTGCAGATCGTCCGAATACCACCGCTCGTTCACCACGTGGATATCGCGATTGTTGCCGATCTGCCCTTGCGGAATGGTCAGCGTGTCGCGCGTATGGGTGGCCAGCACGCCATTCAACGATTCCACGCCCAGGTCCTCGTGCTTCCTGTTCTCCGCGCTGCCCGCGCCGCGCCGGCCGGCGGCCGCCAACGCGGGGGCGCCGTTCCCGAGGGTAAAGACGTATGTGGGGGAACCTCTCCCCGCCTCCGGCCCGGCTACGGCGACCGCGACCCTGCTCGCCTCGGCGCTCACTGGCATAGTCACCTTGCGAGCCGTTTTCGCCGCCGTGTTCAACGTCACGGTCACCCGCGCAACCGGGTCGACAAGCACGATCCTGCCCTGCGCCGTCATCTCCAGGCGCGTTCTCCCCGCGCTGTCGCGATAGAACAGGTCGCTTTCCGAGGTCGCAATCTCCGTTCCGTCGCCAAGCGTTTGCGTGGACTTTCGAACTTCGGTCCCCGATACCGGCCGCCCGGTCACTGTCTGGCCGGAGAGGGCGCTGGATTTGATCAAGGCGCCTTCCACCGCCGTCATCGTCCCCGGCTGCTGGAATTGCTCGATCATCGCGCCGCCCCGACCGATGCGCCCTGGACCGACCAGAAATCCGCCGGTCTCCTGCGCGTACAATCCCGCCGCCGCGAGAAACACTCCCGCGATAATCTTCGCCATCTTCATCGCTTGTCCTCTTTCGAACTGAGGCGAATAGCCCGAGCCCGGCCGTCCTGGCTCACCAGCACATCGGCATTCACCACACTCCCGGGGTCCAGGTTTTCCATGCTGAATCCCGCCGCTATCAGTGCCGCCACCGGAATCTCCAGGCGCACAACCGTTGCCCGCTCCTCCGGCGAAAGCGGCACGGTGTAGGGAATCTGCACGAACGGCTCGCTCTCTTCAGTGACTTGCCGCACGCGCGCCACAATGCTCCGAACCTTGGCAACCATGTGCCGCGCCCGCTCTACCGAAGCTGCAGGATGCACCGTCGCCGAAGCCGCCACCGTCACCGGCGCCTTCACCGCTTTCACCGCCACCCGAGCCGCGCGCCGCACCGCCGGCGAATGCCGTTCCACCGCGACCACCCGCACCAGCGCCACTGCCGCCAGCGCCGCCGCCAGAAGCGCGATTCCCGGCGCGCGAGAGCGCCCACGCCGCAAAGCGCCTGCGTGGGCCGCCGCGCTATCGAATTCCGCCAGCACGCGCGCTTCGATTACCGCCATCTCCGGCAACGCGTCATCCGCCATGCCATCGAGAGCCGCGCTCAGCGCCAACTGGTCGTCGAGAATGCGGGCGCAATCCGCGCACCCTTTCACATGAGCCATCACCGCCCGGCGCTCGGCCGGCGACGATGTTCCGCGCGCCACCTCGATCAGCCGCGGGTGATACTCCCGGCACCCGGTCAACATTTCTGGCCTTCCTTCTTCCACTGAAACTTGCGCACCAGGAGTTCCCTCGCGCGATGCAGCCGCGAGCGCACCGTCCCCAGCGCGCACCCCAATTCCTCCGCCGCCTGCTGGTAGCTCTTCTCCTGCAGATCGCACAACACTACTGCCTCGCGATACCGTTCCGGCAGCGCCGCGATGGCCTTTCGCAATTCCTCCACGTCCTGCCGTTTCTCCATCCCGGAGGCCACATCGGCGCCGTCTCCAGGCACCGGCGCCAGCGCCGCTTCCTCCAGAGGGAGCCAGCGGCGATCGGCCTGCTGCCGCCGGTGAAGCAACTTGCGAGCCACACCGCCCAGAAAGGCCGGCAACTCGCCACGCTGCGGATCGAAATCCTGCGGATGATGCACCAGCCAGACGAACACATCCTGCGTGATCTCACCCGCCTGCATGCGATCTCCCGTCATATACAACACGAAGCGGAACACGGCCGGAAAATGCGCCCGGTACAGCGCCGTAAAAGCCTCGCGATCGCCTCCACAAAACTGCCGCAACAGCTCGCGATCGGGCCTCGGTTCGTGATCCTCCATGTGCCGTTCGACGGTATTGCCGGCGCAAAGGCTCAAAGTTCCCGAGATTTTCGCCTCCTTCGCGGCCATTCCAACCCCAGGGCATAGCAGAGTTGCACCGCCACAATGAAGGCGATGCTCCAGTAGGTGTCGATGAGGCACAGAGCCGCCCCGAAAGCGTAGAGACACTGCGCCGCCACGATGCGCCGCCGAATCGCCTGGATGGTGGCCGGCGGCAGGTCGCTGCGCACCAGCCCCTCGCCCGTGGCGCACGTCCAACTGAAGAACAGAGTTCCACCCAGCAGCAGAATATTGACCCAATAACCCAGCAGCGCCACCCGATATTGCACGAATTCCGCCAGCAACGACGTAGAAAACGGAGTCAGCGACACCGCGAACAGAAATACCAAGTGAATCCACGTCAGGCTGCGCTCGGAGCGCTCCAGATGATTCAATTGGGTCTGCTGTCCCACCCAGAAAATCCCCAGCGTGAGGAAACTCATGGCGAACATCAGCAGCCGCGGACCCAGTTGCTGGAGCGCGTTCCACAATCCCTGCTCGCTGTGAATCGCCTCCGCCGCCGGCCCGTGCAGGTCGAGCACCAGCAGCGTCATGGCCACCGCGAAAACGCCGTCGCTGAGCGCCGCCAGCCGCTCGGCGTTCTGCCCCGCCACCTGGTTGTACCCGGTCCGCATATCCCGCCATTATCTGCTACAACGGCTACATGCGAGTTCTCTTCATAGGCGGTACCGGAATCATCAGCACGGCATGCACCAGAGTGGCCGCCGAGCGCGGCATCGACCTCACGCTCCTCACGCGCGGGCAACACGCCGCCGATCTGCCCGCCAATATCCACACTCTCACGGCCGATATCGACGACCCCGCCGCCGCGGCGCGCGCATTGGAAAACACCACCTTCGACGCGGTGGTCGACTGGATCGCCTTCACTCCCGCCCACGTGGAGCGCGATCTGGCTCTCTTCCGCGGCCGCACCCGGCAATATATCTTCATCAGTTCCGCCAGCGCTTATCAGAAACCGCCCGGCCACTACCTGATCGGCGAATCGACGCCGCTCGCCAACCCTTATTGGCAATATTCGCGCGACAAGATCGCCTGCGAGGAATTCCTCATCAAGGCGTATCGTGAAGAGGGATTCCCGATCACCATCGTGCGGCCGTCCCTCACTTACGGCGAGACACAAATTCCACTGGCGGTGAATAGCTGGCCGAAATCCTATACCATCGTCAACCGCATGCGCCGCGGCAAGAAGGTGATCGTTCCGGGCGACGGCACGTCGCTCTGGGTAATCACGCATAATAGCGATTTCGCCAAGGGCCTGGTCGGATTACTCGGACATCGGCAGGCGATCGGAGAGGCGTTTCACATCACCAGCGACGAAGCGATGTGCTGGGATCAGTTTTACCGGCTGACTGCCGAAGCTGCCGGCGTGGAGGCGCAGTTAGTCCACATGCCTTCCGATTTTCTGGCGGCCTGCTATCCCGAAAAGCTCGGCAGCCTGATAGGCGATAAGTCGGTCAGCGTGGTCTTCGATAACTCCAAAATCAAGCGATTCGTGCCCGGTTATTGCGCTACCACTCGCTTTAGCGAAGGCATCCGCGGCACCATCACCTGGTTCGACGCCGACCCCGCCCGGCAAATCATCGATCACGACGCCAATGCCCGCTGGGATAAACTGCTCGCAGCCTGGGATCGCGCCACCGGCGCGATGCTGCAGGAATTTCAGAGGTAAAGTGGGCGGACGCCCCACGCCCGTTCCGGACCCCCAAGGTCCGGCCCGTATCGAGCCAGGGCTGCGGGCCTGAGAACCCGCCCCACATGCGGCCACCGATTACAGGAATACGGGACGCCGGGGCCACGAAAAAAACTTTCCACCGATGACAGTTTTCCTGGCCGGATTGCGCTTTTAGGGGCGTACGCAAACAACCAATCGTCAATTACGGTTTGCGACAGAGGAGAAATCGTCATGAACTTAACACACCGGATCGTCACTACAACTCTCAGCGCAGCGATTGCGGGGGTACTGTTCGCTCCCGCGGCAGGCGCGTGCGGCTATTCAACCACCTTGCCCGCGGCCCTCACCCTTCAGCAACTCCGCGTGAACCCGCAGGATCCCCTGGAAGCCGCTCCCTCCGCGGCTCTCGCCCGCGACATGAATGCTGCTTCCAAGGACGGCGTCTCGATCGTGGGCATGTGGAGCGTCCAGTTTATTTCCATGGGCAACACCAAACACAATCCGCCCATACCCGATGGCGCCCCGCTCGACTTCGGATACGTCCAGTGGCATAGCGACGGAAACGAATTCATGAATTCCGGCGGGCGTCCCCCGTCCAGCCAGAATTTCTGCATGGGCGTATACCAGCAAACCGGGCGCTACACTTACCAGCTCAACCATTTCGCTTTGAGTTACGACGGCACGTCCGGACTATTGACCGGCAAAGTCCTGATCGCGGAGGGCGTTACTCTGTCCCCCGGCGGGACCAAATACAGCGGCACGTTTACCATCACCGCCTTCGACACCAACGGAAATCAGGTAGACCAGGTGGCCGGCCAAATATCCGCCAACCGGATCACGGTGGACACTTCGACCCCCTGAGGACGGGGGCATCGAATCGCGATGGGGGCGGCCAGGCCTCCAGCCCGACCGCCTTTCGCGCCCAACGGGCGGCGCGCGCCTTATGCCTTCTTCAGCTCTTTGAGCAGCCACGCTTTGGCGAGCTTCCAATCGCGCATCACGGTTTCCGCCGAGATACCCACCACCGCCGCCGTCTCTTTCACGTCGAGCCCCGCGAAAAACCGTAGCTCGACAATGCGAGCCCTTCTTGGATCGACCGCCGCAAGCGTGCTCAGCGCATCGTCGAGGGCGACCAGTTCGGCCGACCGCTTGGTCGACAGATCCAGCGCCCCCTCGATATCGATGTCTGCGAGTCGGCCTCCGCGCTTGGCGGCGGTTCGCCGGCGCGCTCGGTCCACCAGAATCCGGCGCATTAAGTTCGCCGAAACCGCGAAGAAATGGCTCCGATGCTGCCAGTCGAGCTGCGACGCGTCAGCCAGGTGCAAATAGGCTTCGTGCACCAGCTCGGTTACCTGGAGGCTCTGGTCGGGACGCTCGTTACGAATAAAGCGTCCGGCGAGACGGCGAAGTTCGCGGTAGACCCGTGGCACCAAGGCGGCCAGGGCCTGCTGGTCGCCGCCAGCCCAGGCGCGCAGCAGTTGTGTTGTCTCGGAAACTGACGAGTCGCCCATCCGCCCTCTCTTTGGAGTATACGTCCACCGGGAAATTCTGCTGGCGTCGGGCTCAGCGATAGTAGCTTTCGATGGCAGCTCCGATCGTCCAACTCCACGAGAAGACCGCGAATTCCCGAAAGCGTTCTGGGGCAGTGTATCGGCGCTTTGCTTCCTCCAATCCAACCCCGGCGCGCTTCATTTTTTCGGCGTGCGCCTGGAGATCGTCCATCAGATCCATCTGCTGGCGAACGATGTCGATTCCGCAAACCGGTCCATGACCGGGAACGAAGCGGGTCTTGCGGCCATAGCCGGCGAAAATGTCGAGAATCTTGCGCCATGCCTTCATATAGGCATCGAAGGCAACCGGATACTCGCGGTAGAACAGCAGGTCGCCGGTAAACACAATATCGCGATCCGGAATGCTGATAATTAAATCGGTCGGAGTGTGCCCCGCATGCGATTCGATTACCGCATCGATACCGCCGAGATCGATTCGCTTGGGGAGTTGCGCCGGCGCGAGCAATTCCGTTGGATACGCCAGCGTGCTCGAATCGATGGCGCCGTACATCCATCGATCGGCCTCCAGATCCAACTGCAGATGCCGTTTTTCGCGCGGATCGGTGGCCTCGGCGATCTTGCGTTTGAGGGGTTCCAACAAAGGAGCCTTATCGACACCCTGGAGCGCCGCATATCGCTCCTTCATCAAGCCCGGTGCGCGCTCGTGCGCCATGATCGGGATGTGCCGTTCCGCGTAGCCTCCATTTCCCGAACGTATGATCCAGATGATAGTGCGAATCGATCGCCGCCATTACCGGCGCCTTGGAGAACGTTCCGGCCACTTCCGCTTCCAGCGCAGCGCCCGCGGGTTGAAAATGGCCTTCCACCAACAGCACTCGTTCCCGTCCGACGATCACGCCACCGTTGGAAAGGCACTGAAGCCCTTTTTCAGGATTTGCGATGGTAACGTAGACCCCGTCGGCGAGCAGGCTGACGCTCGCGAATCCGCGGTCGATCAGAGGCGGGGACGTGGCACTTTGCGCGCCGAGCGCGGGCGCCGCCATCGCCAGTGAGCAGAACTGCCGCCGATTGAACTGCATGATGCGACTCCTATGGAACCGGAATGCGATAGATGTTGCGGTGAGCCGACAATTCCGGGTAGGCGTACACCGATGAAGTGCTCAGGAACGGCCTGCGATGCGGAATCAGCCGTGCTCCCGGAAGGGTGGGCGGCGCGCCGCGCCATGAGATACCCGAGGGGGGCAGTTCAGGCAGCACCTGCCCAGGCTTGAGCGGAACCGCATAGGTTTGGAACGAACCCTCCGAATAGAGATACAGTTCTATGCCATCGCGCGACCAACTCACCAGGGGCGGGGTCACGCCGCGGTCCTCCGCGCCGGCTCCGGAGCAGGCCGAACAGAGCTTCGTGGGTGCGCCTCCGCCGGAGGGGTACACCTTGATAGCATCCCCCACCCACAGCGCGAACCACTTCCCGTCCGGCGAAATATCGTATAGAAAGTCCGCGTTTTCTGCGACGACTTTTTGTAGCCCGGTGCCATCGGCCGCAATCTTCTGAAGATGCATATCTCCGCGCCCTCCGCCGACGAAATAAATCTCTCCGTTGGGCGCGAACAATGTGCTGACGCAGTCCTGATTTACCAGGCGCCGCGGCGGCGAGCCTCCGTCAGTCGTCCCGATCCACAAAGCGCGTCCCGATGCGTCGGCGCCAATGAAAATGACCTGCTTTCCATCCGGCGACACGTTGTACCGCTCCATCAGGACATCCGTCAGCAGGCGTTGTTTCTTTCTGCTCTGCAGATCCACCGTCCACAACTCTCCGCTGACGAAGCGGGCATTCGCACTGGAGCGCTGCAAGTAATACAGCCGGCCGCTATCGGCCGAGAACGACGGCAGATACGCGTAGCCTTCGAATGTAATCTGCCGCTCACCTTTCGAATCGTGAATCCACAAAGTACTCTGACTCTCACCGATAGAAGTGACAAACGATTTCCCATCGGGGGCGAACGAGACACCCTGCTCTTCGGTTGTGCCCGAGGTGACCTGCTCCGGCGCGCCGTCGGGATAGCGCTGTCGCCAAATGTGGAATCCGTTACCGGCGTCGGCGGAAAAATACATCCATTTCCCGTCCGGACTCCAGTTGGCGAAAGTACATTGAGCGGGCTGCGGCCCGACGCGCCGTCCGGCCGAACTTCCGTCGAACGGCAGCACGCGGCACGGCAGCCATGAGCCCGAGTCCATTTCGACCACGATCACGGCGTCGCCCTTCGGTGAAAGGGCAGATCGGTGGGCCATGCCGAAGCCCGCCGGTATGTACACCGGCCGTTCCCCGGAGCGGCTTTCCGTCGCGGTGTAGAGGCCCATGCGAACGCCCTCTCCGGTAAAGGCCGAGTACATCACTCCATAAGGCTTGGCATTGGCAGCCGTCCAGCTTAGGCCCTCGGCATTTGCCAGCATACGGGTCGGTTCTCCACCCAACACGGGAACCGACCAGGTCTCCCATTGGCCCGGCCCGGTATCGGTGTACGCGATGCGCGAACCGTCAGGGGAGAAGCTTACCGGTCCCATCTTCGGGCCGTGGTCATGGGTGAGCTGCACCGGATCTCCGTCGGGGAGCATTTTCACAAAAACATCGCCGGGACCTTCAAATGGGCGATCTCCTCGAATGAACGCCAGCATGCGGCCATCCGGTGACAATGTCGGAGATAAGGCGGAATCGGTGAAGTTGGTAAGCGGCACGTACTCCATTCGAGACGTGGACGAGACGTCGCGCCGCGTCGGGAACAGCAGTACCGCAACGGACGCCGCGATGGCGAGGGCAGCAACCGCCGACACGGCCAGCCACTTCCCGCGGCGTTTCCGGGGGGCGCCAGCCGTCCGCCCGCTGGGACGCTGAACGGCCCGCAAGTCCGCCACCAGGTCGCGCATGGAGGGATAACGATCCGCCGGATTTTTTTCGAGGGCTCTCGCCACCAGCGCCCGCAGGGGCTCCGGAATCTCGTCACTCAAGGGCGCCGGCTTCGCATGAATAACCTGCTGAAGCAATTCGAGATTGCTGGCCGCCCGGAACGCCCGCTGGCCGGCGAGCATTTCGTACAGCACCACGCCGAACGAAAAGATGTCACTGCGCGCGTCGAGCGGCTTGCCCGCCGCCTGTTCCGGCGACATATAAGCGATGGTCCCAACGATCATTCCTTTTCCCGTTTGCTCCTCGTGGAGCGTGCGGGTAGCCGACAGGACGGGGCCATCTTCGAGTTTCGCCAGCCCGAAATCGGCCAGCTTGGCATAGCCGCTGGCTGTAACCAGGATGTTATCGGGCTTGATATCGCGGTGCAGGATACCGGCTTGATGGGCGGTTGCCAAGCCATCGGCGACACCGGTCAGCAACTGGGCCACGTCCTCCCAACTGCGCGGCTGCCGTTGAATCCAGTTCTTGAGCGTACCGCCGTCGATGAATTCGGTGGCCAGATATTGCCGGCCGTCGAATTCGCCCACGTCGTAGACAGTGAGAATATGCGGATGATTGAGCGACGACGCCATCTGCGCCTCGCGCTGAAAGCGGCGGCGGGCAGCCGCGTCGGCCAGGTCGCCGGATAGAAACTTAATGGCCGCGGGCCGGTTCAACTTGGTATCGGTCGCTCGAAAGACTACGCCCATGCCGCCGGCGCCGATGGCGCTCTCGATCCGATATTGCCCAATCTGTGTGCCAGGCCCTGGCGGCGAGTCGGCCGAAGTTTCCGTCTCGGCCTTCCAGTCGGTATGACTGAGCAGTTTCGATCCTGTCGGCTGCAACAGCATGGCCTCGACTTCCTGACGGATGTCCGGATCGGCCTGGGCCAGCAACGCGGCACGCTCTGTTCCGCGTAGTTCGACTGCCGCAAGATACAACTGCTCAATTTGCCGCCACCTTTCAGGGGTCATGCTCAATGTATTATCGCGCGGCCGAGGGGATGGGCGAGCGGATTGCTGGGATCGGTTTTACCCGGCTGACTGCCGAAGCCGCCGGCGTGGAAGCGAAACTGGTCCACATACCTTCCGATTTTCTGGCCGCCTGCTATCCCGAAAAGCTGGGCAGCCTGGTCGGCGATAAGTCGGTGAGCGTGGTCTTCGATAACTCCAAGATCAAGCGCTTCGTGCCAGGCTATTGCGCCACCACACGCTTCAGCGAAGGCATCCGCGGGGTCATCGCGTGGTTCGACGCCGATCCCGCGCGGCAGATCATCGATCACGACGCCAACGCCCGCTGGGACAAGCTGCTCGCCGTTTGGGACCGCGCCACCGGCGCGATGCTTCAGGAGTTTCGCTGAGCGCGGCTTCGATTAGCCGAGGATCTCGATGCCCTCCGTCAGGGCTGATTTACGGAGGTCATCGTCCACCGAAGCCAGGGGCAGCGACAAGCGCATAGCGAGATCGAGATAGGCGACGTCGTAGGCAGTGAGTTTGTGTCGTTGGGCCAACGCTTGCAATCGCGGAAAGTCGGTGATCGCCGGCGGCGCGTCGATCCGAAAGTTCAGGTTGCCGAGTTGCCGAAGAAACTCGTCAGCCCGCTCGGGAGTAAGGCGCCGGCGCTTCACCGTCACGGCCACCACGTTCAAGATTTCCCAGACCCAAAGGGACGGAACGTGCAGGGTACTTCCCTGCATCGCCCAGTCGAGCATCTCTTCAGACGCGGGAGTGGTTTCGTCCTCGCAGCACCACGGCATGCAGGCAGATACGTCCAGAACGAATGCGTGTTTCAATATCGGTGGCCGAGATGGGCTATCTCCCGGACAGACATACCCTGCCGGTCGAGGCGTACACCCTTACGGAGTTCGCGAATCCGGGCGACCGACTCGGCAGCCCTCTTCAAATTGAAATCAGGCTCGCTCCGTGGCAGCGCCTCAATCGCAGATTCGATAAACTCATCCAAGGAACGGACGACGCCGGAGCTGATAGCGTCCTGGATGGCTTTCTCCTGATCGGGCGTAAGCGTGATGGTCATGGCCTTACTCACTTTATGCTATCAGCTATTGAGGCCGATGATCGTCTTCTCAGGGGCAAATGCCATACGGCGACCACCAGTCAGGGTGTGGCCTTTCGGGCCATCGCTCTTGGCATTCAACGGCGGCAGCTATTTTGACGTCCTCTCCCTCGACGCCGCGCGTTTCCGCGATATTCCGGAGTCCGTCGAGAACGAGGCCCTCACGCAAAATGTCGTAGGGTTTAAGCCCCCCGGGTCTTCCGGACGGTCGAAGCCCGGCTGTATCGAGGTCCAGCGGACGCCGATAGCCGGGCGCGATTTACTGCCCTAAAATCCCCATCTTCTTGCCCACCTTGCGGAAGACATCGAGCGCCCGACCGAGCTCCGCCTTGGTATGCGTCGCCGTGACAATAGTTCGCACGCGCGCCTTTCCTTTTGGCACCGTGGGGAAGCCGATGCCAGTCGCCAGGACGCCTTCCGCAAAAAGCTCGCGAGAGAGTTGGTGCGCCGCGGCGGCCTCGCCTACAATCACCGGCGTAATCGGCGTCTCGCTGATGCCGGTGTTGAAGCCGGCCTCGGTGAGTCCTTTCTTGAAATAGCGGGTGTTGTCCCAAAGCATCTCGATGCGTTCGGGTTCCTGTTCCAGGACGTCGAATGCCGCCAGACACGCAGCGGCGACGGCGGGCGGGTGGGACGTCGAGAACAGGAACGGGCGGGCGCGATGGTAGAGGAACTCGATGAGATCGCGGGAGCCGCAGACGTAGCCGCCGAGAACTCCGATGGCCTTCGAGAGCGTGCCTACCTGCACCTGAACGCGCCCGTGAAGATTGAAATGATCGATGGTGCCGCGGCCGTTGCGGCCCAGGACGCCGGAGGAATGCGCGTCGTCCACCATCATGATGGCGCCATGCTTTTCGGCGGCTGCGGTGAGGCCGGGGAGCGCGCCGATATCGCCGTCCATGGAGAACACGCCGTCGCTGATGACGAGCTTGCGGCCGGGAACGGAGTCGAGATCGGTTAGGATTTTCTCCGCCGCGGCGGCATCTTTGTGCGGGAAGACGTGAATTTTGGCGCGTGAAAGGCGGCAGCCGTCGATGATGCTGGCATGATTCAACTCGTCGGAGACGATGTGGTCTTCGGGCGTGAGGATGGCGGAGACGGTGCCGGCATTGGCGGCGAATCCCGACTGGAAGACCACGCATGCTTCGGAGTGCTTGAAATCCGCGATGCGCTCTTCCAGCTCCATATGGATGCTCATGGTGCCGGAAATGGTGCGGACGGCGCCCGAGCCGACGCCGTACTTTTCGATGGCTGCGATGGCCGCCGCGCGGAGTTTGGGATGGGTGGTGAGACCTAAATAATTGTTGGAAGCGAGGTTAATGACCCGCTTGCCGTCGAAGGTGGATTCCGCGGCGCTCTCGCTCTGGAGGATGCGCAGGCGCTGGTAGGTCCCTTCCTGGCGCCATTGTTCGAGTTGCTCGTGGAGGTAAGAAAGAGGATCGCTCATAATTGCAGCTTTCGATATTGGCCGGAAAAATGAAGCAGAGGGGCGCCGTCGCGGACGCGGGTGGCCACCATCCGGCCCAGGAAAATGTCGTGATCGCCAGCGGTAACGCGCTGCTCGACCTGGCATTCCATGGCCGCCAGAACGCCGTCGAGGAGGGGCACGCCGTACTCGCCCAGGGTCCAACCAAGGCCCTGGAAGCGGTCCATCCCTTTACGCGCGAAGCGCTCCGAAAGGGCCTGCTGCTCTTCGGCTAGAATGTTGATTCCAAAGAAGTTAGCGCCACTAAAGAGATCGATGACGGTGACCGCGTGGCCCAGGCAAATGGAGATGAGTGGGGGCTCGAGCGAGACGGAGGTAAAGGAGCTGACGGTAAGGCCGTGCGGCTGCCGCTCGGAGTCGAGGACGGTGGCAATGGTCACGCCGGTCGCGAAGCGTCCGCAGGCGGCGCGGAATTCCTCGCTTGACAGGGGCGCCGCGCGCCCTGTGAATCCCTCGCTTGACATGTAGATAAATTCAATCATATCATGTGGTTGAACGGTACGAAATCTTAGGTCTGCGCCGCCTGCAGCATCGGATGCTCTGACAAGGAGGATGTTTTGATTAAGCTCGACATCATCAACGAGGTCGTAAATCGGACCGGAATCACGAAAACCAAAGCCGAGATGGCGGTAGAGACGGTCTTTGAATCGATGAAGAAGGCCCTCGAACAAGGCGACCGAATCGAGCTGCGAGGTTTCGGAGTTTTTAACGTGAAGCCGCGCAAGACCGGCATCGGGCGGAATCCGCGCACCGGCGCCGAGGTTTCCATTCCGCCGGGCAAGGCCGTGCGCTTCAAGCCCGGGAAAGAGTTACAGACGCTGCAGTAATGCGCGCTCCGGCGCGTGCCGCCGGGTGGCGGTTGAATTGTGTCCTCCCAAGAATTTTCTCCTGCGCCATACCCTCTCTACGCCGATAGCGGTACGGGGGATGGTTATGTCTGGCGAGTGCCGCGCACGCGCGACCGGTATTGGCTGCACACTTTGCTCTTCGCGGTGACGCTCATCACCACGACGGCGGCGGGCGCGGCCATGCAGATCGATTTCAATCGCAACCTGCCCTTCGACGTGGAGCGCGCGTTCATGCGGACCTATCCATGGCTGTGGCATCACCCGGCGGGGCTGTTGCAGGGGCTGCCCTTTTCGCTTACGCTGCTGACCATCTTGATGGCGCACGAGTTCGGCCACTATCTGGCGGCGATGTACCATCGGGTGGACGCGAGCCTGCCGTTTTTCATTCCTTCGCCGCTGCTCGGTACCTTCGGCGCGTTCATCAAAGTGCGTTCGCCCATTTATACCAAGCGCGCCCTGTTCGACATTGGCATTTCGGGGCCGATCGCGGGTTTTGTTTTTCTTCTGCCGGCGCTTTCTATCGGGATGGCGTTTTCCAAAACGATTCCCGGGATCGCCAATCAGGGGATGCTGATTTTCGGCATTCCCGGACTGCAGCGCCTCATGGAGTGGATTGTTTTCCCGGGCACGCCGGCGGCGGACATCTATCTTCATCCGGTGGCGCGGGCGGCCTGGGTGGGCATTTTTACCACGGCGCTCAATCTGCTGCCCATCGGCCAGCTGGATGGCGGGCACATTTTGTATTCGTTCTTCCCGAGGCGCCATCGGATCGCATCGCGGGTGGTGGCCGCGTTGCTGCTTCCGCTAACCTACTTCTGGTGGGTTTGGGCGCTGTGGGCCGTCGGCATGTTGTGGCTGGGCAAATACCATCCGGTGATCGTGGACGCGGCGGATATGAGTCCCGGCCGCAAAAGGCTCGGGTGGCTGGCAATGGTCATCTTTCTGTTGTGCTTCATGTTTGCGCCGGTCAGCAATGGCTAGTGCGATGATCGATTGCTTGGACAAGCTAAAGCATGTCCCACGTGGGGCATGCTTCAGCTTGCCTGCCGGGCGACAGCCCGGCCTGTGATACCCATGAAGATCACCGCGACTATCATCACTCTCAACGAGGAGCGCAATGTCGCCCGGGCGATCGAGAGCCTGCGCTGCTGCGATGAAATCTTGATAGTCGATAGCGGTTCGACCGATCGCACCGTGGAGTTGGCGGAGAAGCTCGGCGTACGCGTGATGGAAGCCAGTTGGCTGGGATATGCGGCGCAGAAAAACCGCGCGGCCGAGCATGCCGGCAACGAATGGATCCTCTCGCTCGACGCCGATGAGGCGCTGAGCGAGGCGCTGGAAGCGGAGATCTGGAGTCTCAAAAAGACCGGCCCGGATTACGATGCGTACACCATGCCCCGGCTGGCGCGGTACCTGGGGCGGTGGATTTATCACTCCGGATGGTATCCCGACCGCAAGGTGCGGCTGTATCGCCGCGACAAGGCGAAGTTCGTGGGAGATTTCGTGCACGAAAGCGTCGAGCCCAGCGGACGCGTGGGCCACTTGCAGAGCAATATTCTGCACTTCACCTGCGACTCGCTTTCCGAGCACGTGAAGACTGTGGATCGCTACACCACGCTGGCGGCGCAGGAACTGGCGGCGCGGAAAATGAAGACGCCGTTGTCGCGGATGATCGTCGACCCGGCGTGGACGTTTGTGAAGAGCTACTTTCTGCAGCGCGGATTTCTGGATGGTCCGGAAGGGCTGACCATCGCCTACATGGCCGCGTTCTACACCTTCCTCAAGTATTCCAAAGCGAGAAACATGAGCTGATGCGCATTCTGCACCTGGACGGCGGGAAGGAATTGCGCGGCGGGCAGTGGCAGGTGCTGCGGCTCATCGAGGGCCTTTATAAGGCGGGGGTGGAATCGACACTGCTGGCCCGCGACGGATGCCCGCTTTTTCGCACTGCGTGGGAACGGGGCTGGCGCGTGGAGGCGCTGGGGCTGCGGCGCGCGATGTCGCTGGCCCGGGAGCACGATCTGGTGCACGCGCACGATGGGCACGGGCACACCACGGGGGCCATCGTGAGCCCGCGCAAGCTGGTGGTTTCGCGCCGGGTGGCTTTTCCGGTGCGGTCACGGCTGAAATATGGGCGCGCGCGGCATTATCTGGCGGTATCGCAGTTCGTCAAAGGTGTCCTCATGAAAGGCGGCGTGCCGGACGAGAAAATCAGCGTGGTCTACGATGGGGTCCCGCTGCTCGAACCTTCGGCCGGAACGCAGCTGATGGCGCCGGCATCGGACGATCCCAAGAAAGGGTCCGCGATGGCGCGCGAAGCGGCGCTCCAGGCAGGCGAGCATCTCCGTTTCTCCAACGATTTGATCCGCGATCTTCACGAGGCGGCCATTCTCCTCTACATCACGCACAGCGAAGGGCTGGGTTCGGGGGCGCTGCTCGCCATGTCGGCCGGCGTCCCGGTGATTGCCAGTAATGTGGGAGGGCTGCCGGAGGTGGTGGAGCACGGCGAGACGGGTCTGCTGGTGGGGGCGGAAGAGATCGCCGGCGCGATCGGCCGCTTGCGTAGCGATCCGGCTTACGCCTGGCGATTGGGCGCCAAGGGGCGGCAGCGGGTGATGGAAAACTTTACCGTGGACCGCATGGTCCGGCGTACCATGGAAATTTACCGGCAGGTTCTCTCATGATAGAAGCTATCGTCGCGCTGCTGTTCGGACTGATTATCGGCAGCTTTCTCAACGTTTGTATCTATCGCTGGCCGCGCGATCTTTCGGTGGTGAAGCCGCGGTCGCACTGCACGTCTTGCGAGAAGACGATCGCCTGGTATGACAATGTGCCCCTGGTGAGTTATCTGCTGCTAGGCGCTCGCTGCCGGCATTGCCGGGCGCGCATCTCGTGGCGGTATCCGGTGGTGGAACTGGCTACCGGAGGGCTGTTTTTCTACTGGGTATACTCCAACGGGTTCACACCTTTAGCGGTCAAGATGTGCATTTTCTCGGCGCTTATGGTGGGGCTGGTATTTTCCGACCTGGAGGAACGCATCCTGCCCGATGAGATGACCAAGGGCGGCATCGTGCTGGCGCTGATCTTTGCCTGGTTCGTTCCCATGGACGATATTGGCGGGCAAGGAATCCTCGGGCTTCTCTGGATGGCCGGGTTGCACATACCGGCACGCTACGATTCGGTGGCACAGGCGGCCATCGGCGCGGCGCTTCCCTCATTCTTTCTGTGGCTTGGCGGCTTTCTTTACGAGAAGATACGGCACCGCGAGGGATTGGGATTCGGAGACGTCAAACTGATCGCCATGGTGGGAGCGTTCCTGGGAGTGCAAGCGGCACTCTTTACGCTGCTGGTGGGATCTTTCGCCGGCGCCATCATAGGATACACCTACATCAAGCTCACGCATAAAGACCCGTCTAACTATGAGCTGCCGTTCGGCACGTTCTTAGGCATTGCAGGGCTTGTGGCAGGTATCTGGCCTAAGGGTATGTAGCTAGTGTAGTGCGTCACGCAGAATGCAGATTATCTCTAGAGGCTCACAAGCACCGCTCCCTCGCGGCCGCGGCTCAGAACGCGGTGAAAACACTGAGCCGCGGCCGCGAGGGAGCGGTGCTTTGAGGGTCAATAATAATCGACGAGATTTCAGACGCACTGCACTAGATGCGGCGCAGGCTTCAGCCGGCAGTGCCGTGTCACTTACTTTCGGCATCTATGTTTCGATAACATAGTTTTGCTAACTCCGGTAAATCGAGTACCATTCCAGGCAGTACTCCCCTAGTATTTGCGACTCTTGTTTTGCAGCTTGCCGTCTTGTCACTATAAATTCAGCATACGATGGCTATGAAACTCTCATAACTTTCGCCGGAGTTCATAGGAATGCGATCCAGCCAGCCGATACTTGTAACGCCGAACCCACTATTGATTGCGGGAGTAAGGGAAGTTCTGGCAGCGGCCGGAATGCCGGCCGATTCCCGGGTTATCTCGCCCGAGGGGTTGGCCGCAATGCTGGCGCAATTCGAGGGAGGACTAGTGATTCTGGACGGCCAGGCGCTGCCGCAAAGCGAAAGGCTGGGACAACTGCGCCGGGCGAACCCCGGCTGGCGATTCGTGGTGTGGGCGGCGCAACCTACCGCCGACCTGCTCCGGATCTCGCTGGAGTGCGGAGTCCATGGCCTGCTTTCCCCGCGCCTTGCCCCGGAAGATGCTGCCAACGCCCTGGCGCGAATCTGCCAGGGCGAGAAGGTTTTCCGTTTCATCGCCGGTCCAGGCGCCGCCGCAGAGCCCAGGGGTTTGCAGCTCTCGGCGAGGGAGCGGCTGGTATTGATGGCCCTGCCGGGAGGCGCCAGTAATGCCGAGATTGCCGCGTCTCTCCATATCACCCCCAGCACGGTGAAAGGATGCTTGGCGCGGCTTTTCCGGAAGACGGGCGCCCGCAATCGCAGGGAACTGGCGGAGCTTGGCCTTTCGCTCTTGCGGGCGGCCGAACCACCGAAGAGGAGTGCCGGTGCGCCTTCCTTCGACAAAAGTTGGATGTTAGAGGACTTATGACGCCGTCGCCCGTCAGATCCCGCGCCGCAACCAAGCGGAAATACCGGCGTTTCCTTGTGAATCAAGCGGCGTTGGTTTCCTGCGCCGAGGTGCCCGGACTGGTTTGGACAGCGCGCATCGCCGACATTTCCCGCCGCGGTATGCAGTTAGTCCTGGAACACCCGGCCCGGCTCGATGCCGAAGTCCGCATCCAGTGGAACAACAAAGAGATTCGCGGCAAAGTGCGGCATCAACAGCAATGCGGCGGGGAGTATCGGGTGGGGCTGGCGCTGGCTAGCCCCGGCGATTCCCTCCTGGTGGGGTTGTTGGCGCGAGAAACCGCGAACCTGCGGAAGATCGATGAGGAAGTGGGGGCCTCGGCCACGCAACTGCGTCAACAGATCCGCGAGATGTCCGCCGCCCTCCGGGCCGCCACGCGATCGAGCGAGATCAAGAGTAAGTTATTGGCGAGCGTTTCGCACGAGATCCGCACTCCGTTGAACGGCATCATCGGGTTTTCGGAACTATTGCACGACGCCAAGGCCGGCCCGGTCACTACCGTTCAAAAAGAGTACCTGGCCGATATCCTGACTTGCTCGCGCCATTTGCTCACCCTGATCGACCAGGTGCTCGACCTGACGAAGATCGAGTTGGGGAAGATGTCCTTCCAATATGAACCGGTCGAGTTGCAAGCCTTGAGCCGCGAGGTGATGGAAAGCGTAAGAACGTTGGCTTTCAACAAGCGGCTCGCGGTACGGATCGACTGCGATCCCCGCGTGGGCGTGGTAAAGGCCGACGCGGCGCGGTTGCGCCAGGTGCTGTTCAATTACCTCTCCAACGCCCTCAAATTCACGCCTGAGGGAGGTTCTGTTGCATTGCGGGTTCGGCCGGAGGGCATATCCAGCTACCGCATCACGGTGGAAGACAATGGCTCCGGAATTCGCGCCGAGGACATCCCGCGCCTATTCACGGAGTTTGGGCAAGTGGGGACGGGGCGCGCGGCCAATCCAGGGACGGGCCTGGGCCTGGCGATCACGCGGCAGATAGTGGAAAAACAGGGCGGACGGGTGGGGGTGGAGAGCACGCCCGGGGTGGGGAGCAGCTTCTGGGCGGTGTTGCCGGTGAACCCCACGGCATAAAAACGTATGGGTCCTCACGGTGCGTCAGGCAGATCTCAGGGAGGAACGCAGTGCGAAAGCTTCGCCCGATTATCTGGAGTTTGGCCTTATCGTGGGACATGCTTCATTCAGCTTGTCCAGGCGAGCGGAGGAGAAAACTCCCCCGACTGCGTCGACTGGCTTGTTCCGAAGCGGGCTGAAACAACCGCAGGCCATGAATGGCCAAAGTCCAAAAAGCGAGCTTCGATCGCTTGGACAAGCTGAAGCATGTCCCACGAAACTATTGAACCAGCCGGTAAAGATCTACTCCGCCATTGTAATTCGGCACATAGATTTGACCTCCGTCAATTACCGGAGGATTGAACTTATTGAACAGAAACGTGACGGCAACTTGCTGCGAGTCCCACAGGACTTTGAGCGATCCATCGGCGGCCAGGTGGACGGGGTCATAGACCAGCAATCGGCCGTTCACGATGTTGGTGTTGGCATCGCCATACGGGATGGTGCAGACGAGAATCGCCGAGTTCGGATCGGCTCCGTTGCTCGATCCGGAGCAGAACCCGCCCGGCATGCCTCCGGGAGGAACACCGCGAACGTCGGTGCTCGCGAACTCGTGGCTTTGCGCGATGTAAGTCATGCTGCCGGTGGAACTGACGGCCCACTTATGAAGTTGCGAATTCTCGCCCCAAGCGAAAATCGTCCAGGACTTCAGCACCGGATCGAAGAACTGCACCGGCGTCATGTGAAGGTGGGCGGTGTCGCCATTGGGAAAGAAATTCAAGGTTCGGGGATCGTTCGGGCAGCTATCCACCTGGCCTGGGCTCATGGTCAGCCAGACCGGCGGTGAGGAGGCGAGCTTGGCGCAGTTTGTTTTAGGGTTCGCGAGGTCGGCGAGAGTGGTTCCACCCAGGCTGGCCGTCTTGATGGGATAACCGATTCCATCTTTTCCGGCGGCGATGCAAATGCCGATGGGGAAGATGCAGGCCGGACCGGCCGATCCCCAATCCTCGTCGGACCAGGCGCCGGTGGCCATTGCCGGGAAGACCTGAACGGCTGGCACACCGCGGCTTTTCACGGCGGCCGCGACCTGGACCGTGGCGTTCTCCAAAGACATGTTCATGCCGGCATTCACGGGGCGCCGGATGGCCTCCGAGGCAGCGCTCATGCCGGCCATTCTTAGCGCCTGCTGGGTCTGACTCTGTCCGGTCCTGGCGAGGTCGGTCCACGGAGTCCAGTGGTCCACTACCTGCAGAGCGGCCGCATTCCCGCCTGCGGAAGGCGTGTACTTCAGCTTGAGGAACGATTCACCGAAGAGACTCTTGCCGTCGAAATCGCCGTTTCCGGTGAGAACGTACAGGAAGCCCTGCGGATCTGCGGCTACGCCCTGTCCCCCCATCCACACGCCGGCGCCGTCGCCGGCTGTCATGGCCAGCATCGGGCCCATTGTGTTGGTGGCCACGTCGAACGCAAAACAAAAGCCGTCGGCGCCGACGCCGGTTTCGAAGATGGTCCCGGAACACCCGAATACCGTCTTGACTCCGTTGATAGTGGTCTCCACCAGAGACGACCGCTGCTTGCGCATCTGCGAATTGAAGTCTTGTCCTTGACTCGTGCCTTGGATCATCACAGGCGGGACCACTTGAGTGCCGTCCGCAACGTTCAGCACGAACATAAAATATCGCGCCGTTTGCGGGTTGCCGGATTTGTCGGTGGAAACCCAGCATACCTGGTAAAGTCGCTGGGTATCGGGATCGATCACGCCGGTCGAGATGCACCCCCAATGCTGATTGATGTTATGGGAATCGATTTGCTGCGATCCGTTTATCGGCATGCCCAAGTTAGCTTGCCAGATGCCGGAACCGTCGTGGGCGTCCACTCCGCGTATTACATTCGCCATGGAGGGAAGCACCATCACGTCGTGTGTGCCGAGATCGGTTTTCACATTCGGCAGCACGAGCGGCTGCGCTTCCATGCCGCGCGCGTCCCCGACCAGCGGAACGATGGTAGCCCGGAAAATTCCCTTGGACTGAACGGCTGCTTGCGTCAGTTGGGTCTCGTGCGGGTTCCACCCGCTACGTGAGTTATCGGCCGACCGGGTAAGCCAAGGTTGCATGGTCGATTGGGCTACACCGCTCTCCGTTACAGCGAGAAGAAGTGTGAAGATGACCAGGGATTGCTTTCCGCTCATGGTTCCTCCTGCGCGCTTATGATGCTCATCGGAGGCCGCGACGCGGCGGCCATGTATCGAGGATCGTACTGCTGTTCCAGCGGGCCGGCTTCCGCGTCTCGGCAAGTGCGCCGCATGTGACTGCGGCGCACTTGCCGGCTAAAAACGCCCGTTACGGACTACTACCCGCCAAAGGTCTTGCGTAGCGTCGCAACGGATACATGCGGCCAACTGAATGGTACCGGCGGCGCACCCGGTTTGACGATGGGAAAGTTCAGCAGGACCGTTTGCACATACTGCAGCTGCATGAAGTCGTGAAAGGGATGCGCGATGGTCTCAATCCAAAAGGTGGCGAACATCATCAAGGCGTTGGCATTGGTTTGCAAGAAGGGAATGTTCTCGATGCCGCCGCCTCCACCCGCTACCGGTTTGACGCCGGTCGGATTGGCGACGGTGGCAATATTGATGACCACCATCTTCTTAATGTTCTGGCCTTGAATGGCTGCCTGCAGGAGCCGCGTGGGATCGTTGATCACCGTCTGCATGGGGACGCCGTCGATGGCGGCGGCCAGGGGTATGGGAGGCGTATTCCCGAACGGAGTTCTTGGATTCGTGGCCGACTCGGGAACGGCGAGATTGAATTCCGGAAATCCGCTAACGGTTCCCCCAGGCGGCATAGGGTCGCCTATCTTAAAGGGTGCGGTGTTGACCGGCGCGATGGCGAACGTGCCACCGGCGGGGCTCACTTGTATAGCCGTGCCCTGGGCCAGCAAAGCGTTCCCATGGGGAATGGACGCCATGCGCGAAACATTCTCCGTATTGGGCGCCGCAGGGTCATCGGGCGTCCTGATCCAGATGCCAGGCTCGATATGCAGCGCCCCGCCCGTGACGGAGTCGCTGATCTTTTGCAAATAAGTCAAACCGAATAAATCGATATCGGCCACGGCATCGCCGCGATTCGGGATGTCGGAACCAATTTCGTCAATCCGCAAGGTCTCACTGGTCTGATTGAGCTCCAGAAATAAGGGTTGGCCGCCCAATCCATCGGGCCGCGCAATGAGGTTAAAGCCTTTGCCATGCCAGCTGCCAGCGAGCTCGGCGAGAAATCCGAGTGCTTTCGATATATCGTCGTTGGCCGGGCTGATACGTATGGACGGTATCGGGTTGGAGGACATGATTCGCTCCTTTTAGTGTGAGGATTCAGTGGATAGTGAAGCGAGGACCGATCCCGTTTCACGGTCAAGACATAATACAGCTATCGGGGCTAGCTTTTGGTGAACATTTTTCTCTCCGTTCCGGCGCACCGCCCGACTTGCGGGGGCTAAGTTCTTCGTTTCTGCGTCGATCAGCGGATAATCCCTGGAATGTTCACACTTGCAAACTCAACAAGGCCGCGGAGTTTAAGCACGACTGTGAGGAAGCATACTAATGCTTGGCTGAATGGACCAAAGCCCCGCCCACTTATTGGATCTTCACGCTGCCGGTGAGGGCGATATTGGCAGACGAATCGCCGATCAGGAGACTAACCGATCCAGGCTCGACGCGAAAGGACTGCAGCTTTGTGTCCCAGTACGCGAGGCGCGAAGCGGGCAAAGCGATCTCGACGGTTTTCGTCGCGCCAGGTTGCACCGCGACGCGCTGGAATCCGGCAAGTTGCTGGTGCGGGCGCTCGATTTTCGAGCCCGGGTACTTCACGTAAAGCTGGACTACCTCGTCGCCCGCGCGGCTGCCGGTATTGGTGACATCGACGCTGACCTTCACGGTTCCGTCTTTAGCGAGTTGCGGCGAGCTCGTTCTTAGATTCGATAACTTAAACGTGGTATAGCTCAGGCCGAATCCGAACGGATAAAGGGGCTCCCCCTTGAAATACATGTAAGTGCGGCCATCGCGGATGTTGTAGTCCATCATGGCCGGTAACTGATCGATAGACTTAGGCCAGGTAGTTACTAAGTGGCCGCCGGGAGTATAATCGCCGAACAGAACTTTCGCGATCGCCGTGCCTTCATCCTGCGAGGCGTGGGTCATATGGAGGATGGCCGGGATATTGGCCTGGGTCCAGTTGATGGCGAAAGGAAAACTGGAAATCAGAATGACGACTGTTTTGGGATTGACGGCGTAGACCTGCTTGACGAGCTGTTCCTGATACAGGTCGATGGATTCGCGGTCGCGGCCTTCGCGGCCGTCGCTGGGGACGGTGCACGGCAGGGTGACGCCGCCGCCTTCGGGACCCGAGTACCAGTCATGCCCCATGTCGGGGCCGCAGGTGGGATCGTTGCCGACCACTACGACGGCGACGTCGGCCTTGCGGGCGGCGTACACCGCGGCATTGCCGGTGGCTTCGGCATTGTAAGTGACGGTAACATCCGGGCCGAGTTCGTCCTTGATACCCTGCAACGGCGTGACGGCGTAAGGGGGCGTGCCGCCGTACCAATCCCAATGGACGGAGTTAGCCAGCGGGCCGAGAACGACAACGGATTTCAGCGACTTCTTATCGAGCGGGAGAAAATTCTTCTCGTTCTTGAGCAGGACCACCGACTCCAAAGCGATCTGACTGGAGACGGCGCGGTCCTTATCGGTGTTCCAGGGCTCGGGCCCATCCTTGATCTTGGAGTACGGGACCAACTCCGGCGGATCGAGCAATCCTAGCTTGATGGCGACGCGGAATTTGAGGCGGAGCGCGGCGTCGATATCGGCCTCGGTGAGCGAGCCGTCCTTCAGAGCGGCGTGGGTTTCGCCGGCGTAGGTGTCGAGGAACTGATTGATGCCGGCTTTCAGACAGGCAACCACGGCGGCTTCCTGGTTGGGATAGAGATGGCGCGGAGTGACGAGGAGCTTCACTGCGCCGCCGTCGCTGGAAAGCACGTCGACGCCCCACTTATCGATCAGGATGCTGCGGAGGATGGGATTGACGGCCATAGTGGTGCCGTTCCACGCGTTGTAGGAAGCCATCACGGCTTTGGCGCCGCCTTCGAGGAAGCCCATGCGGAACGGTACGGAGTAATATTCCCAGAACAAGCGCTCATCGAAATCGGAAGACGAGGCGTTGCGGTGGTCCTCATTGCTGTTGGCGAGGAAGTGCTTGAGAAGCGCGGCGGCCTGCCAGTATTTCGGATCGTCGCCCTGCAGTCCTTTGATGAAGGCGACGGCCATGGTGCCGTTGAAGAATGGGTCTTCGCCGTAGACTTCTTCGCTGCGGCCCCAGCGCGGGTCGCGGGCAAGGTCGGATTGTGGCCCCCACTGCATGAGGATCTGGCGGTTGTACTTGGCGGTTTGGGTAATGAAGCGGGCTTCATATCCCTGTACGCCGGCCGCCTGGCGGACGAGATCGGGATCCCAGGTTTCTCCCATGCCGGGAGGTTGCGGGAATTGCGTGGTGGCGATGGGTTGCATCGGGCCGCGAGCTTCGCGCTGCACCACGCCGTGGATGCCTTCGGAGCTGCCGATATTGGGAACGCCGAGACGGGGAACGGCGGTGCGGGTGCCGAGACAGTTGATCTTTTCGTCGACGGTCATGAGCGCCAGAAGGTTGGCGATGCGCTCGCCGGGCGGGAGGTTCGGGTCGTTAAAAGGATATTTGGATGGTTGCGCGATAAGGGGAGCGATGAGGAAAAAGGAAAGACAGAGCAGGCGTTTCACGATATGACCTTCCTTGCGTACGAACGTGGTAAAGCCCGGAATGACGAGCGGGCTGGATTCTGCTTGGCAACGCCCCAAGGGTAACAAATGGACGCGCTGATGTGGCGCGGGCACTGTTGCCTGCAGCGCCGAGACTAGAAGACTAGACTCCTGAAGTCGTGGAATTTGCCGTGAGCCCGCAAACCGCTTCCTCACGGTCGGCAAGGTGCGAGCAAGAGAATATTCACCGCAGAGACACAGAGGCGCGGAGAGAACAAAAGTCAAAGTCAAAACCGGAGCGCGCTGAGGTAGCGGAGGACACGGAGGCGTAGGGTTCTGGGGTGACGGCGTCCTAGGAGTCTCGGTTCGGGACGATAGCAGATTAGGTTGACAATTTGGAAAACAAAAAATCACCGATCCGCGTGGCGATTATCGAGGACGCCCGGCGTATTCGCGACGGCCTCACCACTCTTATTAATGCCACCGGCGGATACCGGTGCGCGCTCTCCTTCCGCTCCATGGAGGACGCCCTGGCGCGCCCCTGGAGCGAGGCTCCCGACGTAGCCCTGGTGGACATAGGGCTGCCTGGAATGTCGGGCATCGAGGGGCTGGCGCGGTTGCGCGAAAGATATCCAAAGGTCGCGCTGCTGCTGCTCAGCGTGTATGAGGACGACGAGCGGATTTTCCAGGCTTTGTGCGCCGGCGCCGGCGGTTACCTGCTCAAGAAGACGCCGCCGGAGAGGCTCCCGGAGTGTCTGGGTGAGGTGCTGCACGGCGCCCCGATGTCGCCCGAAGTGGCGCGGCGTGTGGTGAGACTATTTTGCGAGATCCGGCCGCCGGAGAAGGTGGATTACGATTTGACCCCGCATGAGCTGCGGCTGCTGCGGCTGCTTGTGGGGGGCCACAATTACCAAAGTGCCGCGGCCGAGCTGGGGGTCAGCTTCAGCACCATCAATTTCCACATGCAGAACATCTATGGGAAGCTGCAGGTGCATTCCAAGTCGGAGGCGGTGGCCAAGGCTCTAAGGCAGCGGCTGGTGAAATAATTCGGTTGCAATAGAGTACTCCTGGTGTACAATCCCTGATGCGACTAGCAATGTTGAGGGTTTCCTTGTGGGTGGACACCCTATACAATTGCTTGGTTCATCAGAGAAGTGGTAATGGAGGAGGTTCGACGTGAAATCGCTGAAAACGAGAAGACAGTTCCCGCTACAGGTGCTTGGGTTGGCGGGAGTGACCGCGGCTCTGGCCGAGGCGCAGCAGCCGAAGCAGACCGTTTCTTCAGGGAAGCATCCCAATCTGGCGGCAGCCCAGAATTTCTGCCAGCAGGCATACGACAAGTGTGTCGAAGCCCAAGGGGCGAATGAGTTCGACATGGCGGGCCATGCCCAAAAAGCGAAGGGCTTTTTGGAGCAGGCCAATACTCAGCTGAAGGCAGCTGCCCAGGCCGCCAACGCCGCGAATAAGAAGAAGGGCCAGTAGGCCTTATTTTGTTTGGTGGGAGAGGTTTGACCGCTTGCTTACGCGCGCGGCTCGGTAACGACGGTGTCTTTCCGAGCCGCGACCGTTAGGGAGCGGTTACCCCACTAGCAATGTTGACGGTACGGCAACCGATTCGATCCGTATACAATCCTTGTCATGCACCGGGTGGGGATTGGGGCTGTCGTTCTCCTGGTTTGTTCGTCGCCGCTCATGGCGAGCGGCACGTTCGCGCTGAGCGCGGATGGGCTCACGGTGTACGACACTGTGAACGGCGTCACGTGGCTTGCCGACGCGAACTTCGCATCCTCCGACCGCTTCGGTCTTCCCCTCTGCAACGGTTCCAGTTCCGGGGCACAGATTTGCGTCAACCCGGGCGGGTCAATGAATTACCTGGCGGCCGCGGCGTGGGTGCAAGCTATGAACTCCGCCAATTATCTGGGACACGACGATTGGTAGCTGCCCACCACTCTGCTGGTCGACAAGAACTGCGGGAAGACGGGTCCGATCGGCGTCCCCGCTGCCGGCGATTACTATCGGTGGCGTCCCTGCGGCGGTGGGCTTTGCCGGTCTGGTGGCGCCGGGCGAGTTTCAATTCAACGTAACGGTGCCGGGTTCGGTGGGCAATGGGGACCAACCACTGATCGCGACTTATGGCGGACTCAGCACCCAGGTTGGGACAGTCATCACGGCGCAGAAATGACTTATATCAGATTACTGACGCCTCTGCTTGTCTTTCCGGCACTTTTCGCGCAGAATCCCGCACTTACTTATATGCGCCGCCAACTGCACCGTCAATGTTCCAAACTTGGGCTGGGGTTCGTGGTGTTCGACTACACGCAGGCCGGCCGGTCCAATCCCGTGATCAAGCCTGGCTTCGGACCTACGTCAGTCCCCGTGATGAGCGGATCGCTCGCCCAAGGGGGAACGCTGATGACGATGCCGGCGATCCGGATCGGCGGCGTCACCGCCAGTGTGCAATATGCCGGCCTGGCGGCGCCGGCTGAGTATCAGTTCAACGTGTTCGTGCCGTCATCGCTGGCGGATGGCGACCAGCCGGTCACCGCAAGCTATGGCGGTTTGACGACGCAAACCGGCGCTGTGATTACCGTGCTGCATTGAAGGGCGAGCTTCGCTCGCCGTGGCAAGCTAAAGCATGCCCCACGTGGGACATGCTTGTCCTGGCCGATGGAATTCACACTCCGCAGATCACCGCCCTACTTCCGCGAACCGCTTCTCGCGTCGGACCAGATAGTAAATTGCCGCGCCGACGACATGCGCGAAGACGATGACCAGGGTCCAGCAGATCTTGGTGTTTCCCGCATCCGGCTCTTTGGTCAGGCACTCCACCAGCATCCAGATCCAGAAACCGCAGGCGCCGAGCATCGCCAGCGCAAGCACTCCGATCGCCAGGATTTCCGTGACGTCCATGCTCATGGTATAGACCTTTCCGCGGCCGTTGGCAAGTGCGGGCGACCCCGCAGTCCTGGTATATTTCGAGTCAGATGCCTCAGATTCTGGACGGAAATCGGGTTCGTGACGATATCAAGAGTGAATTGAAGCCGCGTGTGGAGGCGGTAGCTGCGCACGGCTCGCCGCCGGGGCTCGCCGTAGTATTAGTGGGAAATAATCCAGCGTCGGAAATCTATGTTCGCAATAAAATAAAAGCCTGCCACGATCTCGGCATTTATTCGGAAAGCATTACTCCGCCAGGCACTATTTCCACGGAAGAATTACTATCCATCGTGATGAATCTAAACGCGCGGCCGGATATCGATGGCATTCTGGTGCAGCTTCCTTTGCCGCCGCAGGTGGATACCAAGCGCATTCTGCTGGCGGTCGCTCCCGCCAAAGATGTCGACGGCTTCCATCCCTGCAATGTGGGCAACCTGGTGGCTTCGTTACCCGGGCCGCGCGCCTGCACGCCGGCCGGCATTCTGGAATTGCTGAAGCGCTACCGCATCCCGGTGGCAGGCAAGCGCGCCGTGGTGGTGGGGCGCAGCGACATCGTCGGCAAGCCCGTGGCCATGCTATTGCTGCACGAGCACGCCACCGTCACCATTTGCCATTCCAGGACAGCCGACCTACCGGCGGTCTGCCGGGAAGCCGATATTCTAGTTGCCGCCATGGGACGGCCTGCAATGATTACCGGCGAATACATGAAACAGGGGGTGACGGTGATCGATGTCGGCACCAACCGCATCGATAGCCGCGAAGAAGTGGCGCACATTTTCCGGAATTCCCTGGAAAAACTGGCGGCCTACGATAAGAAAGGCAGCGTGCTGGTGGGCGATGTCCACCCGCTGGATGTGATGGAGAAGTCGTCGGCCTATACTCCCGTGCCGGGCGGGGTCGGGCCCCTGACGATCGCCATGCTGATGGTGAATACGGTAGCTTCCGCGGAGCGTCGCGCGGGTATATGTTGAAAGTAGGCCTCACGGGCGGCTTGGCTTGTGGGAAGTCGTTTGTAGGCGAGATCTTGCGAGGATACGGTTGCCTGCTCATACAGGCCGACGAGCTCGGTCATGAGGTGCTGGAGCCGAACGGGGAAGCCTATGGCGACGTCGTACGGGAGTTCGGGAGCGAAATACTCGATACCAGTGGCCGGATCGACCGGAAAGCGCTGGCCGCGCGGGTATTTAGCGCGCCGGAGCGGTTGGCGGCGCTCAATCGGCTGGTGCACCCTTCCGTGTACCGCAAGGAAGATGAGTTGATCGCCGAGTTCGCTGCGCAGAATCCGCATGGAATCGCCGTGGTGGAGGCCGCGATCCTGATTGAAATGGGGAGCTATCGGCGTTATGACCGGATCGTGCTCGTGACCTGTAGAGAAAATCAACAGGTGGAGCGGGCGTTGCGGCGCGACGGCGCCTCGATCGGCGATGTGAAGGCTCGGTTGAGCCGCCAAATGCCCCTCGCCGAGAAACGAAAGTACGCCCATTTCGTCATAGATACATCCGGGGAAAAAGATGAAACGGTACGGCAGACGTGCGCCGTTTTCCAGGAATTACGGAGAATAGAAGGATGAGAGTTCTGCGACCCTTAGCCTGGGCCATGATTCTGGTGGCCGGATTTGTTTACATTACTTCAGTGACCCACTGGGATTTCTCGCGGGTCCGTTCCATGGGCCGAATGTGGAGCGAGCCGGCGTCCGCCGCCACGGCTTATTCGCCCGACGAGCAGAACAATATTGACATCTATAAAGCCGCCCGCGATGCCACCGTGAACATCACTTCCACCACCTATGTGCAGAACTGGTTCATGCAGGTTTTCCCGCAGAAAGGTACGGGATCGGGTTTTATCATCAACCCGGACGGACAGATTCTGACCAATAATCACGTGGTGCAGGGCGCCCAGCAACTGACCGTGAAGCTGGCCGACCAGAAGGAGTACAAAGCCAAAGTCCTGGCGCGCGATCCGCGGAGCGATCTGGCGCTTATCCGCATCGATACCTCTACGAAGCTGCCGGCCCTTCATCTGGGGGAATCCGACAATCTTGTGGTCGGCCAGAAAGTCCTGGCCATTGGGAACCCGTTCGGATTTCAAGGCACCCTGACCACGGGCATCGTCAGTTCGCTGGATCGCAGCATTCAGACGGAGGACAGCCAGATCCCGCTGGAAGGCATGATTCAGACCGACGCGGCCATCAATCCGGGCAATAGCGGCGGTCCGCTGCTCGATTCCCACGGCAACGTGATCGGCATCAATACGGCGATCTATGGACAGAGTTATAGCGGAATCGGCTTCGCCATGCCCATCAATCGCGCCAAGACGATGCTTGAGGAAATCCAGAAGAACGGGAGGATTTCGTTGCCCGCTCCTCTGGGTATCCACACACTTTATGTAGCTGGCGATCTTGCCGAGGCTCTCAAGTTGCCCTCAGGCGGCGGGTTGCTGATCCAGAGCGTGCAGGAGGGGTCGGCGGCGGAAGAGGCCGGCCTGCGCGGACCGACCGACCAGGCAATTGTCGGGGGAAGATACCAAATTAATGTGGGCGGCGACTTAATCACGGCGGTGGACGGTCAGCCGGTCACGGGAAACGAAACTCTTCAGAAAGCCATCGCGAAGAAACGCGGCGGTGACATCATGCAATTGACCGTCATCCGCAACGGGAAGACGCAGACCATTCGGGTGAAACTGGCCGAAGCGCCGCAAGTGATCTGAGGCGTATTCGTAAGACACTCGGTTGAAGAACATCGCAGCTTGAGCTTCATCGCCTTTGGTGGCCCGCAGCGACTGGCCGGACTGTCGCCCGGCGGGGCAAGCTAAAGAGGACTTGCAAGAATAACCGGAAACCGCTTGCTTGCGCGCGCGGCTCATTAATCCCGCGTTGAAACAGCAGCCCTTACTGAGCCGCGACCGCGAGGGAGCGGTGCCTTTCGCCCGATTCAGCCGAATATTGCAAGTACCTCCAAAGCATACCCCACGAGGGAAGCACGGCGCTTTGTGGGATATGCTTCATCAGCTTGTCCAAGCGAGCGAAGCTCGCCCTGTCCCGCACGGCCATGAGCACTCCCTGTGGTCACGGCTGAGTATGGGCACACTGCGTTTCCGAGCCGACCACAGGGAGCGGAGGGTTTTTATTGGTGGACTGAGCGCAGTTGCCGGTTGCTTAGGCGGCTCTCTCTTACGCTACCGCGGTATCTTTGGGAGCAGGGCCGGCGGTCTCGGTACTGACCTTGTTCTTGCTCCCCGGGGGACGTCCGCGGCGTTTGGGCGCGGCGCCTTCCTGCGATGCCGACATCCAGGCAGGCGGCCGTCCGCGGCGCGGACTGCGGCCCTGGGCCAAACGCTCCAAGGTGATTATTGCCTGCTCGAGCTGTTCTTTTTCTTGCTTCAATTCTTCGAGGATTTTGGCGACATCAAGCATGGAGGCGCTCCGATCGGCCGACGTACGAATTAAGTCACCGGCTCTACTTTGATTTTCTACCTAATCACCCTCGAATATCAATAGAGTAAACGTGAAATTCGACCCATATTTTAAAGTACATTTGTACCGGCGGTATCAGCTAGTACGTCTAATCCGGCAAGTTATCTTTTGGCGGTTTTCCGCCAATAAATGTAAAAAGGCAGCCCTAGCAGAATGAGACCGATCCCCATGAGCGACTCGCGGGGACGCTCGATCGCCGTGGAAACCAATAAAACCGACGCTCCGGCGACGAAAAGAACCGGGACGATGGGATAACCGAGGGTGCGATAGGGGCGGACCATCTCGGGGCGGCGAATACGCAAAACAATCACCGCTGCGGCGGTCATACCATATAGTATCCAACTGGCGAAAATTACCAGGTTAAATAAATCATCGTATTTACCGGTAAGCACCAGCACGGACGCCCAGGCGCTTAACGCGGCAATCGACACGGCGGGAGTGCGATGCCGCGGATTTACGCGGCCGATGGCGGAGAAAAAATAGCCTTCGCGCGCCGCCGCGTACGGAACCCGCGAGCCGGTGAGAATGGAACCGTTCAAGGCGGCGAAAATGCTGATCATGGCGGCGATGGAGACCGCATTGGCGCCGGGAGCGTGCCAGATTTTCCGCATCATATCGGCGGCCACACGGTCGGCGCCCGCCACTTCATGGGGAGTCATTACCCGGAAATAAGCGGCGTTCGCCAGCATGTAGATGACAATCACCGCCAGAGTGCCGCCAATCAACGCCAGCGGCAGGTTTTTCCGCGGATTGCGGATCTCCGACGACACCATGCTGACGTTATTCCAGCCGTCGTATGCCCACAGCGCCGCTACCAGGGCGGCGATGAAGCCGCTGAAAGTCGCCGTCCCGACGGGAGTGGCGGGTGCGCTATGAGGATGGCCGAGAACCAGGCCGGCAACAATCACCACGGCGATGAGCGCCACCTTCACCACCGTGACGCCGACCTGCACCTCACCGCCGATTTTCACCCCGAAATAATTCAGCCATCCGAGGAGGGCAATCAGGCCGATGGCGAACAATTGGCCCCAGCGGAGCTCGATCGGCCCTCCGTGCGGCCCGAGCGGCAGGGGAATGGTATAAAACACGGTGTCGAGCGGGGCGAAGAAATTCGACAAATAAACAAAGAAACCGGCCGCCAGGGTGGCAATGGAACCGCTCTTGGCGACCCACATCTGCGTCCAACTGTAGATAAATCCCCACAGCGGACCGTATGCTTCGCGTAGAAATACGTACTCGCCGCCCGCTTCCGGCATCGCCGCGGCCAGTTCGGCGTAGCTCAATGCTCCCGCCAGCGAGAGCAGGCCGCCGACCACCCAGATGGCGAAAACCCATTCAACCGACCCGACCCGCTGGATCATGGTCTTCGGCACCAGGAAAATTCCGCTGCCGATGACGGTGCCGACCACAATCGAAATGGCCGACCAGGTTCCCAGATCGCGCTTGAGTTCGGTGCGGGACGATGATATTTCCATAGGTCACCTTCGTTTTTGAAAGAGGGACGCGGCCGCGCCGGCGGCGAATGTCACGGTGGTTCCGATCAGAACGTACCAGGTGAAAGCAATGGGCGTCGCCAGCCAGACATAGAGGATGGCGGCGATGCCGGCGGCGACACCCACCATGGCCGCTCCCTCGCCCGGCTTGGTGGTGAGTACTCCCAGCAGGAAAACGCCGAGCAGGACGCCGGACGGAATGGAGGCGATGGATAATCCCGCCTCCAGTACCGAGCGCGACTGGCTGGCCCGGATCGCGATGGGCAGCATCACGACGCCCCAGCAGACTGTCGCCAGCCGCGCCAATTGCAGGGAACGCGACTCGCTCAGGTTGCGCGCACGGGTGCGGATGAAGTCCACCACGGTGGTGGAGGCCAGGGCATTGAGGGCGGCGCTCAGGTTCGCCATGGCGGCGGCGAGGATGGCGGCGATGGCCAGGCCGGCAACTCCCACCGGCAGGCTCTTCCAGATGAATAACGGATAAATGCTGTCCAGGCGCCCGGGAGGGTTCAGGTGGTGGTCGCTGTAGTAGACATAGAGGAGCAGTCCGATGAGCAGAAAAAGGGTAAATTGGACGGCGATGACCACCCAGCTGGCCAGGAGTGCGTTGCGGCTCTGGCGCTCATCGCGGGCGCTCAGCAGGCGCTGTACCATCAGCTGATCGGTGCCGTGGCTGGCGGTGGTGAGGAAACAACCGCCCGCCAGACCGGCCCAGAAACTATACTTGCGGGCGAAAAACTCCATGGTCAGAGCGAAGCGGAAATCGAAGATCGCCAGTTTGTGAGCCGGGGCCGCGATGGCGACGACGTGGCTCCATCCGCCTGGGATTTGCCCGAGGATGACGAAAAAGCTGACTGCGGCGCCGGCCACGTACAGGGTCATTTGTACGACATCGGTCCAGATGACCGCCGTCATGCCGCCTTCGAAAGTATAAAACAAGGTGAGCAGCACGATCAGCACGATGGATACGGCTTCACCGGTGTTGAGCACAACGCCGATCACCAGCGCCACTCCGGCCACCCGTACACCTTCGGCCAACACCCGCGTCAAAAGGAATATGGAGGCGGTGAGTTTACGGATCCGCTCTCCGAACCTGCGCCGCATCAGCTCATAAGCCGTGAACATCTCCCCCCGAAAATACTGCGGCAGCAGCAAAATAGAAATTGCGATTCGCGCCAGAAGGTAACCGAGGACGATCTGCAGGAAACCCAAATTGCCGCCGAACGCCAGGGCTGGGGTGCCGACAATGGTCAGGGTACTGGTTTCGGCGGACACAATCGAGAGACTGATGGCCCACCAGGGTGCGGTTCGGCCGCCCAGGAAGTAATCGCGGAGGTTTTTCTGGCCGCTGCGGAAGCGTGCCCCGAACCAGGTGATGCCAGCCAGATACGCCAGAATGATTGCGAGGTCGAAGTAGCGCATTTTTGGGCGACGGCGTCTTCCAGCATACCGTTGATCTGCTATGATTTGGGATTCGGAACTTCCTCGCCGGTAACGGAGTCAATTGAAGTTGCGCCACTAGTGTGGTTCGGCTATACTCCGCAATTATCCACGGACGCTCGCGTTGGAGATCGGCGGAGGTTGCGAACGTGAAGCAATCGACAGACTGGAACGCGGATTAGGCAGGAGGCTCGAAGGTGCAGAAATACGTGAAAACTATTATCGGAACGGCGGCAGTCGCTGCGCTGGGTTTGGTCGGGCTGACCACCACGGCGCACTATGCCCGCGCGCAAGCGGCGGCGGCTCCGGCAGCTCAAGCGCCCGCCGGCAAGAAGGCGAAGGCGGTAAAGGATACGGGCGAATACGATATTTTCAACGAGGTGGCCAAGGACACTACCGCCAATCCGCCCAATCCCAAGAAATTCCTGGCCGACCTGGATTCGTGGACGCAGAAATATCCCAATACGGAGTTCGCCGATCGCCGCGTCATGTATTACATCCAGGCATATTCCGCCGACAATCAAGCGGCCAAGGCGGTAGATATCGCAAAGCCGCTGGTCGACAAAGGGCTGGACGGCATGAAGGACGGTCTGGACGACGACCAATTCGTGCTGAACGCCCTGTTCCTGACGTCGCGCGCGGCTTTGGCATTAGCGGCTACCGGGGCGCCGTCCCCCGAGGAGCTCGCCACCGGCACTAAGGCGGCGCAGATGCTTGCCGATTTCGGAAAGACCTATTTCGTTCCCGAGAAGAAACCGGCCCAACTGACGGCCGACCAATGGGCGGAGGGTTTGAAGCAGGTCGATGGTCAGGCGAAGCTC
>Ga0182016_10000236_pt1 | contig 68566 bp, 68 predicted proteins | sample 712S2MmetaG_FD_120491 | JGI IMG/M metagenome (GOLD analysis project Ga0182016, IMG submission 120491) | Permafrost microbial communities from Stordalen Mire, Sweden - 712S2M metaG | ecosystem: Environmental > Terrestrial > Soil > Wetlands > Permafrost | place: Sweden: Stordalen | collected...
CCGGCGGCCGGCGGCATCGGAGTCACGATCACCATCCCGACGCCGGCGCCGATCCTCTGCATGCCGGGTTCGGTCGTCGTCGCCGTCGGCAGTTCGGTCTCGGTCGGCTGCAGCGAGGCGGATTACGGCGGCGGCTTCGCCCTAACCGCGCCGGCCATCGCCAGCGTTTCTGTGCCAACGCCGGTCCCCGTCGAGACATTCACGCCGACTCCCTACGCCGACACCAGACGCCCGTTCCGACTCCGACCCGAGACTCCGCCGCTACCGACGCCGCCACCGCTGGTCGCCGTCTTCACCTTCACGGTAACGGGCCTAACGGCTGGCGTGAGCACGATCGGGCTCTCGAGCAACAACGGCGCGAGCCTCTCGCTCGGCGTGACCGTCATGATCCCCGGCCCCTAGGGTCGCCGCAACGTCGAGAGACGATTGTAATTGGTCGACTCCGCGGATACGTTGATGCGAGGCGGAGGCAAGCTCTGAGCGCGACGCTCACAACTGGCGCGTCAAGGGCGAAGAGGGAATCGAACCGTATGCGGCATTTTATTGAGACACGCCGGCGAGGAAATGGTGCGGGTGAAACATTCGGGCGAGCAAAGTGACGAACGCATCAAAATCCTTAGAACATAAGGGCTATCTAAAATATGGGAGCGTACGGGTCTGGTGGCCCGCGCAGTCTTCAAAACTGTTGAGGCCCTCGCAAGGGGGCTGGTAGGTTCGATTCCTACACGCTCCCGCCATAAATCATCAAACATCGATTTTACGGGCTTTTCTGGGCAGCGACCATATTATTTGACGCGAACTACCAATAACAATCGAACTCTGAAACAGTCGCCCTTAAAAGGTGCGGCTCTTCTCGCTTGACCGACGCCCTGGAGAAGTTAATATAACGCGGACGCGCGTCTTTGCCCAGGTCACTGTGAATTGGCGGGTTCACAGACGGGAAGCGAGCCCCGCGGTATAGTCGGCGTGCGGCTTTGCTTTCTGCTTTGTTGTGGCTCGCATTTTCGTTCGATGAGCCAGGTTAATGCCTGGCTACTCCTGCGCATGCCGTGCCAAGGATCTACCAACGCACGACATCGGGCCTTTGGAGAATCGCGTGCGGTATCGTTTATGGCTCGGTCTCGTCGGTTTGGTCGCCACGGCGTTCGTCGCGTGTAGCGGCGGAAGTGTCGTCACCACGCCCTTGCCGACGACCGCACCGACGACCGTACCGACCAATACCCCGAATTCTACCCTCAAGGTCACGCCGACGTCGCTCACGCTGACCAGCATCGGAGCGCAGGCCGTGCTGACGGCGACGCAAAGAACGCCGGTCGCACTGACGAGTTCCGGGTGCACCGGAGTCGCAGTCGTGAGCATCGGCACGGTCGGCGCGTCGACGCCGATCACCGTCACCGCCGCGGCGAACGGATCGTGTACGCTCGTCGTCCAGGATGCCACGAATCAACGGGTCACGATCCCGATCACGGTGAGCGCTCCGGTCCCCGTGTCGCCGACGCCGATCGACGCGAATCACGTCGCATTCGTCGTGAAGATTGCGTCGGCCGCGCTTTCCGCGGCGCCGAACGTGACGCCGAGCGCGGTCAATATCTATATCACGGGGCAGCAGACGACGACCGGAGCGAACGCGCCCTGCAGCACGACCAGCTTCCTGCAAGTGACGGACGCGCAGGGCGACACCGCGGCGTTCAGCAATGGTGCGGCTACCGCCGCGCCGATTCCGTTCTACGGCGGCGCAACGACGTCAGGACTGACGAGCCAGGTCATTCAACTGCCCGCGCTGTGCAGTGCCCGCATCTACATTTCCGTGAATGGGCCGCTTGCGATCAACACGACGAGCGGACCCGCACCGTGGGCCTTCAACGGCGCGGCGGGCTTCCCGAACAAGTTCGACGTCGTCGAGTACACGATGCCCGCGAACGGGTTCGCCGCGCCGTCCATGCTCATCGACACGACGCAAGAGAACATGATCGGTCTCGCCATGACGATGAACATGACGGGCACGCAGTTCCCCACGCAGACGACCGGCTTCAAGGCCGGCTTCATGACACAGGTGTCACAGGCCGCGGCGGCTCTGCCCAGCGAGTGGGCGACGACGATCAACGCGCAGTGGCCGACGCGCCTGCTCTCGCCGCTCGCCCTGCAGTACGTCGTCACCGCGACGAGCGGGATCACGAGCGGCAACTCAACGCTGCCCGGATTCGATCCCGGCAACTTCCTCGACATACCGATCCTGACGGCTTGGGACCACTATCAAACGCCGAACTGCATGTACGTGACCGTCAGCCCAGGCTCCACCGACGCGCTGCACGGAATGACGGTGATCGGTCAAGTCGACGGCAGCAACAACTTCAACTTCTACGATCCGGCCGTCGTCACGACGTGTGCGGCCAACCTCATTACGACGCAGAGCGCTCACATCGTTGCCGAAATTCCGTCGCCGTTCGATCAGAGCTACTGGATCAACAACATTGCCGGAGGGTGGCCGTCGGCGACCGCCGTCGAGTTTATGGAGAATGGACCGTTCTTGCTAGCGGCCTCGTACCCGCATGCGATCGCGCCGAACCCCATGACGTTCCCCAACGCCACCTATCAGAATAGCGCCGCCGACATCGGCAACACGGTAGCGACGGCCCTCAATCGCGGTGTCTTCGACCCAATGGTGAACGCGGCATATGCGACCCAGCCGTACTGCCCTTCGGTCGCGCAGCTCTACCCGACGGCGGCGGCCGCGACGCAGAACTTGTGGGCGACCGTCGTGTGGGCGGCCGCGAAGAATTTGACCTACGGCTTCGCACAGGCCTACGCGATTCCGTATGAAGACAAGTGCGGGTTCTCGACCTCCATTCAGGACAGTCACGCAAACGTCGTAACGATCACGGTCAATCCGAACTAAGACTGGCACAGCACTTTTCGATATGCGTCGCTAGACAGAAGACGGCCCTGGCGAGACCTACACGCTCCCGCCAAGACACTTCACCGAAGCGTGCGCTTGCGTTTGCTCCCTCGGGGACTGAGAGCTCTGGAGTTCCGGCGCGCAGATGGGGTCAGGGGTGAGACTTCCGCGTCGGCGACGACTTTATAGAACGCGTTGAACGCTGCCCCGAGTTGTGCTCCGCGCTTTTCGTTCATAGTGATGGAGGGACCCGGGTTCGAGGAGAGCGCCGCCGACATGACGGCGTGCACGAAAAAGGCAATTTCGTGCGGGTCGACTTGGGTTTTCATTTTCGGCATGGTTGGATTCTATCAGATCGTCTGAGGGTTTGATTCCGCCGGGTTCGCGGCGCACCATCATGGAAGCGGTGGTCAGCGCGACGCTGCTAACTTCGTCGCGCGATGACACCCGCGTAAACGTTAGAGGCGAATGCCGACGACAGCCGTTGGTGCGATGCGGGTGAAGCCTGCAAAACCCGGCCGTTGAACCTCCGCGATCCCGACATCGACGTGTTTTGCGACGTTAACCGTTGCGGCAGCGCCGAAGTGGAAGCCCTCAACGCCGGCATATCTCGAGACGTCGACAACGGGGCTGAAGCTAACCGGTCCGAGCTTCGCGACCCGATAGCCAAGACCGTAATCGATGCCGTGTTGGGAGACATTGCCGACCGGAGCAAGTGCGAACGCGTCGATGTTCCCGATAGCGCTTGCCCGTGCGGGCGATGTGAGCGCAGCGACGGCTGCGACAAGTGCGAGTGGCAGTATAAGTTGTGGTATGAATCTCATCGGCGGCAATGCTATGCCGCGATGCTGCGATGTGTCTGGCAACGAGCGATGATTCAAGTGTGCGTCTCTTGGATCTGAAAAATGAAACGCGCGCCCATGTTTATGGACGCGCGTTCTTTTCGATTTGCTGATCGAGGAAGTTAGCCGTGGTGACGATCGCCGCCACCCTGACCGCCGCGCTGAGCGGGAGCTGCCGCCCGTTGCTGAGGAGCTGCGAAGCTCCGAGCCTGCTGTTGCGGAGCGGCGAAGCTGCGTGCTTGCTGTTGCGGAGCGGCGAAGCTGCGTGCTTGCTGTTGCGGAGCGGCAAAGCTGCGTGCTTGCTGTTGCGGAGCGGCAAAGCTGCGTGCTTGCTGTTGCGGAGCGGCAAAGCTGCGCGCCTGCTGTTGCGGAGCTGCGAAGCTGCGCGCTTGCTGTTGCGGAGCGGCGAAGCTGCGTGCTTGCTGTTGCGGCGCGGCGAAGCTGCGCGACTGTTGCGGTGCGTTGTAGGCGGTGCGTTGGACGCGAGCGTTCCCGGCGTTACCGATGTAGCCGTGCGGGCGGTTCTGCCAACCCGATGGGGGTGCTATCGCCGTGCGGACGCGGCCACCGAAGTTGAACGCGCGCTCTTGGAAGCTCCGGCTGCCGATGTTAAACGAAAGGCTGAACGACGGGCCCCAGCCGTTGGCATAACCCGGATACCATTCGCCCGGTCCATAGTACACGGCGACCGGAGCCGGTCCGCTGTACTGGTAGGGCGTGTCGATCTCGAGCGCGTCGAAGTTTTGACCGTCGGCGTAGCCGTCGATCGTCACGTTCATTCCGGGTTCGAGCGTGAGGCCCGTCGGGTTGATGATCGTGCCTTGTTCGAGCTGGACGCTGTCGGTGTAGCCGTTTGCGTCGTCAACGCTGATGTTCCAGGTTCCGTTGATTGCGGCAACCGTTCCCTGGATCTGTTGATTCGCGCCGCCCTCCGCGTACGACGCGTCTTGCGCCGATGCGACTGCGGGAGTCATGAGTGCGGCCGCTGCAACGGCGGCGATGAGAGAATTCTTGATGTTTAGCATGAGGGGCCCCGCCTTTCTGCAGAGCGTGTACTGATAACGAACCCGCGTGCCGGGACGTGTTCGGTCCAATCAACCTCTCATCTATCGCAAGCGTGTACCGCGCTGCCGCTCGATCTCCGCGATCAGGCAGTTGCGGCATAGGCAGTGCGCCGCATCACTCTGCGGGGTTATTGGTGGAAAGGCGAGGCACCAACACGCGGCGTCTGCTTGCGGACGGCATTCCATTTCGGCGCCGCAGCGAGAGCATGCTATTGTCGGCGGCAAGCGTTAGTTTGCCGTTTTTGCAAAACGCTGGGCGGAGCGCGCTTTGGCTTTTGCGATCCACACGTCGCGGTCGTGGGGTTCGGCTGTCGTTACGAGACTGCCGATGAGTTCGCGGGCAACGGCGGTCACTTCATCGACAGCGCGGTTGAAGGCGGCTTCGTTTGCCTGCGAGGGTTTGGTGAAGCCGGAGAGTTTGCGGACGAACTGCAGCGACGCCGCCCGGACTTCGTCGTCGGTGGCGGGCGGTTCGAAGTTGAAGAGCGTGCGGATGTTACGGCACATGCCGGTAGTATAGCGCGTTTTCGCTAGCGGTTGAAGGGTAGGGTTATGGCGGTCCTTCGACTACGCGCCTGCGGCGCTGCGCTCTGGATGACAGATATGGGGGTGGCGAAGTTTTCTACGTAGTTATCGCTGTTCGAGGCGACGCCGGCCCAGTTTGTGGCTGACATAATGTTGATGTAGTGGCCGGTGCTCTCGCTGAAGGGGCATGTTTGCCAATTTGCGCCGGGGCAGTTGGCGGTCTCTCCCATGAACGCGGCTTCTGCATTTTGCCACGTGGCGTTCGCGGGTTGCTGGTCGATGTTTTGCGAGGACGGGATCGAACCGTGTTGGGTTTCGTAGAGCCAGAACTCGACGCACGTCGTCGGCGCCGGCGGGCAGGTGTGGGCGAAGAAGTTCCCAGTTGCCATTTGTTGCGCCCAATATCGTGCGGTTTGCAGCGTGACGCTATCAAAGATCAAGGGGCTGTTCACCGGCGGCACACCGATGTTCGCGCGGTCGGCGTTGATCTGATTCAGCCAAGCACTATCCGCGGCACTGGGCAGCGCGATTTGAATGGAACCGAGGTTCGTCGTGCCCGTTGCTGCGATCGTGTGGATGGCGTGATATGCGGCGTGGCCGTCGGTTGGAAAGACGTCGATCCATTGCGCGGTGGTGTAGACCGGATAGCCCGTTCCGACGTAGGCGAAGCTTGCTGTCCACATCGACGGCGCGACGTTGCTCACATCGAACGAACCGTCGGCGGCTGTTGTAGCGGCCGGCCATGGCGTGGCCGATGCCGGCGGCGGCGTCGCGCCGGCGATGATCGTTGCTTCGCTTACGTAAACGGCGGCGCCGGCGATCGGCTTTCCGCTGGTGTCATCGACGACGGTACCGGTGACGTCCGGCAGCGCCGGGGTGTGGCTAGGCGCGGCCGTCTGCGTCCCGGTACCGTTCGCCGACGGCATCGCCGCGCTTCCGCCCCCGCCTCCGCCGCAGGCGGAGAGCAGGACGACGAGCGCGAGCGACGCGACCGATCGGGCACACTGCCGCTCAGTGCCCGCTTCGGTACCGGATTATTCCGCGCCGATTATGCGTCGGCCGCAAGCAGCGGCACGAGGACGGCGCGATGCTGCATCGCGACGAGGATCCACAGGATCGTGAGGATCAGCGGGCCGGGTATGCCGATCAGCATCATCGTGATGTGGAAAACGTACATGTTGAAGATGATGGCCGCGATGATAAGTAGCGCGAGCGCCACGTAGCGATTTGCGAGCAGCAACGCGCCGGTGACGAATTCCATGCCATCAACGAAGAGCACCCAGCGTGACTGGAAAAAGATGTTCATGAACGTCGTGGCCATTCCGGGCGGTGCCGGCGGCGGGTTGTTGATGATAAAGAACCCGCTCGCGCCGGCGAGCACAAGGATGAGACCGAGCAGAATGCGGGATACAAGAGCGGCGATGTTCATGATGACTCCTTACCTGCGCGCGCATCGCGCGGCGCGTTCGAGCAGAAGCGTGCGATCGCGGGCATTTTGCGCCAGCGCGGCTGCGCGTTCGTATTCAGCGTTCGCTTCGCTGAAGCGGCCGAGTTTCTCGAGCAGGTCGCCGCGCATGCTCGGCAAGAGATGGTAGGACTTCAGCGTCGGCTCATCCGTGAGCGTGTCGACGAGGTCGAGTCCCGCTGCGGGACCGTACGCCATACCGATCGCGACGGCGCGATTGAGCTGCACTACCGGCGATGGCATCAGTTGTGCGAGCGCATCGTACAGCGCGGCGATGCGTTCCCAGTCTGTTTCTTCGGCCGCTCGCGCGCGGCCGTGACACGCGGCGATAGCGGCTTGCAGCGCGTAGATGCCGAGCGCTCCGCCGAGCGCCTCCGTGCGTTCGAGTGCGGCGAGTCCGCGCCCGATGAGCAGATGATCCCACTTGCCGCGGTCTTGTTCGAGTAAGAGAATCGGCTCGCCCGACGGACCCACGCGCGCTTTCGTGCGCGAGGCCTGAATCTCCATCAGCGCGACGAGCGCGTGCACTTCCGGCTCGTCCGGCGTCAACTCGGCGAGCACGCGCCCGAGCCGCAGCGCATCTTCGCACAGGGCCGGTCGCATCACGTCGTCACCGGCGCTCGCTGCGTAGCCCTCGTTGAAGATTAGGTAGAGCACTTCGAGCACCGCTGCCAGCCGGGCAGTGCGCTCAGCTTTCCCCGGAACCTCGAACGGCACGTGCGCCTCGGAGAGCGTACGCTTCGCGCGCACGATGCGTTGCGCTACCGCTGGTTCGGCGCTGAGGAACGCGCGTGCAATCTCCACGGTCGTCAAGCCGCCAAGCAAACGCAGCGTCAGCGCGACGCGCGCTTCCATCGACAGCACGGGATGACACGCAATGAAGATCAAGCGCAGGAGGTCGTCGCCGATGTCGTCTTCATCGAGCGCGGCGAACGCGGCGTCTTCGCTTTCGGTGAGATCGGGTGCAAGCAACGCGGTCTTACGCTCGAGCACTTCGTCGCGGCGAAAACGGTCGATCGCGCGGCGTTTCCCGATCGCCATCAGCCACGCGCCCGGATTGCGCGGGATGCCCGTCTCCGGCCACTGCGTAAGGGCGGAGACAAAGGCATCTTGCGCCAGCTCTTCGGCGACGCCGACGTCGCGCACCATGCGCGTCAGACCGGCGATGAGTTTCGGCGACTCGATGCGCCAAATCGCATCGATGGTGCGGTGCGCGTCGATCGGACTTACCCGAGGACGGGGGCGAAGTCTTCCAGTTCGTAGATGCGCCGGATCTCGACTTGTTCGCCGCGTTCGAACGGGCAGCGCGTGAGCCACTCGACGATCTCTTCCTTCGACTTGGCTTGCAAGAGCCAGAAGCCGGCGACGAGTTCTTTCGTCTCGGCGAAGGGCCCGTCGGTCACGATGGGCTTACCGCCGGCGAAGCTCATTCGCGCGCCCTTGGAGCTCGGCTGCAAGCCCTCGCCGCTGATGAAGATCCCGGCCCGGACCAGCTCTTCGTTAAATGCGCCCATCTTGGCGAGCATGCCGGCGCTGGGTAATTCGCCCGCTTCACTTTGGGGCGTGGCCTTGACCATTACGAGAAATCGCATCGTCCGGGTCTCCTTTGCGGTGGGGGGTTCTACCTATGCGTCGAGCGGGGGAGGCCCGGATCGACACGGCTAGACTCCGGGCGCGAAAAGTTCTTGGGCGACGAAGCGTTGGGGAAGGATCGCATAGTGCGCCATCACGTCGACGACCGGCTGGAGCAGCCCGGGCGCGTTGACTTCAGCCCATTCCACGCGCGGTATCGAGCGCACGACTTCCGGGTCGATCTTGGTCAGCTTGGCGATGAGCGTTGCGGCCTCGTCGTGATCGCGGTTCGTCCACTGTGCGGTTTGGTGCATCACGGCGGCGAAGCGCTTGACCGCGGCGGGATTGGCATCGGCCCACGTTTTGTTCGCCGTGACGCCGGTCGCCGCAAACGGTTTGCCGCCCGCGACGGCGGCGTAGGTGAGGCCGATCTCGCGCACGAGGCCCTTCGCATTGCTGAAGTTCGGCTCGTTCATGATCGCTGCATCGATGCGTCCGCTCTGGACCGCCGCGGCGAGCGCGAGCGGCGGCACTTCGACGAAGTGCACCGACTTCGAGTCGCCGCCGTTCACGTCGAGCCACTGCATCACGGCGGCCTGCGCCATGTCGCGAATCGCCAAGAGACCGATCGTCTTACCGGCGAGATCTTTCGCGCCGTGTATGGGCGCGGCCGGATGCGTCACCACGTGCGAGATGGGTTGGCGCGGTGAGTAGAGCGCGCCGCATGCCAGCAGCGAAATCGGAAGTCCGTGCACGTGCGCGAGCGCCGTCGCACCGCTGTTCGAAACGCCGATCTCGAGCGAACCGCCGAGCAGTCCTTGCATGAGCTGGTTTGGCGGGAAGACCGTGAGCGCAACGTCGAGCCCGGCATCTTTGAAGAACCCGTTTTCCAGTGCAAAGAACGGCAGCGCCGATTCTTCGGTCGCTGCGATCCCGATGCGCACGGCATCGGCGGCGCGCGCTCGCACGGTTGTCGCCGCGACGAACGCGGCGCAGCCGGCGAGCAACCTTGAACGCCGCATCACGACGGAACGCGGTTAGCGGGTGTAGCCGGGAACGGGCGGCGGCGTCGGCAATTCGCCGGGGACGATCGAGGCGTCGGGCGGCGGGATCGTCGGCAGCGGCTGCGGCTGCGACGGCAAATCGTAAGCCGGATTGCCGACCGCGCCGTTGCTGAGAATGTGCGGCGTGATGACGATGTAGAGGTTCGTGTTTTGCGAACTGTTGGCGATATCGCGGAAGAAGCCGCCGACCAGCGGCAGGTTCCCGAGGCCCGGCACTTTTTTCAGATTGCGAATTTCGGTCTCTTGCAGCAAGCCGCCGACGATGAGCGATTCGGAATCGTTTACGACCGCCGAGGTCAGTTCTTGACGGACCGCGATGCGCGGCGTGTTCTGCACGTAATCGATGATGCTCGAAACTTCGCAGAAGATCTGCGTCGTCACGCGGCCGTCGAACGAGATGCGTGGCAAGACTTGCAGGCTCACGCCGACGTTGATGTATTGCACCTGCTGCTGCACGACCGACGGGTTGCCGATGACGATCGAGGTGAAGATCGGCACCGCTTCGCCGCTCAAGATGGCCGCGGGACGGCCGTTGAGCGAGAGGATGCGGGGACGCGCGAGAATCTTTGCTTGACCCGCTTGTTCGAGCGCCGACACCGTCGCACTGAGGTTGAGCCCGATGTTCGGCTTCGTGTTGGTCGCTACACCGAAATTCGCGGTGGTGATGCTGGTGCCGTTCGGCGAGTAGTCGAGGCCGAGGTCCTTTGCGCCGCTCACGGTGAGTTCGACGATTTGCGTTTCGAGTAGCACGCTCGGCGAGGGAACGTCCAACTGAGCGACGATGGCGCGATAGGCATCGACTTCGGCCGGAGTTCCGGTGAGGATCACCGCGTTGAGCCGGCGGTCCACGGCGACGTGCTCGTCGAAGCGCACGCCGGCGGGCGTGTCTTTCGGGATTAACACGCCGGCGGGAATCGTCACGTATGTCGGTGTCGGCGGCGGCGGAACGTCGCGAGTCCCGGCGTTACCGCTGCCGTAACTGCTGCTGGTTGTCGGCGGACTGAACGGCGATTGCGCGGTGAAGACATCCGTCGAGGGCACGACGGCGCCTTTCACGAGCGCGCCGGCGACTTCGCTTACGTCGGCATACGAGAGCTTGAGCATCACCGTGATCCGGGCTGCGCTGGGCGACCGCGTGGGCGCGGGCGTTGCTATGCGCGCAACGGGGCTGCTGGTGCCGGCTTCGTGATCGCTGAGCAGCGCGGGTATGTGCACGATGAGGGTGTTGCCCTGCGGTTGGATGCGCACGGGCACGCGATCGCGCAGACGCAAGTCGAGCCGTAAACCGATCCCGGCGAAGCCCGCGAACGAACCTTCGGCGAGTTCGCCGTAGCGCAGCACGTCGGCATGTGCCTGCTTTTCGATCGCCGTGTTGATCATCACCACATGGACCGTATGCTCGTCGCTGCGAATCACGCGCGTTTCCGGCGATCGCTGGTTAAAATAGAGCGTGATGCGCACGCTGCCGTCGTCGGCGGCGACGCTCGATACGTGTTGAAGCAGCGTCTCCGCGGAGTCGCCCGAGGCGCTGATTGGGCTAAGCAAAATCAGCGCCACAAGCGCTAAGATCCGCAAGGTAAGCAGCACACGAGCGCCGTTCCGTACCAAGTAGCAGCCTGCCTGCAGGCGTGTGCCCGGCTATTCTGAGAACTCCGTCTGCATATGATCAATCGTCGCACCGCGCTCGCGACGCTCTCGGGCGCTTTGGCCGCTTGTGCTAGTGTGCGAGCCGCCGCCGCAGCGAACTTGATGCCGCTGGCCGTCGGCTCGTCGGCCGAAGACGACATCGGTCCGGTCTTATACGGCATCGCGACCGGCGCGTTTGCGAAGGCCGGACTTGACGTGCAGGTGACGTTGCTGGGCTCGGGTTCGGCCGCGGCGGCGGCGGTTGCCGGCGGATCCTTACAAATCGCTAAGAGCAGTTCGCTGCCGCTCGTTACCGCGCACGCCCGCGGCGTGCCGTTCACGATCATCGCGCCGGGTACGATTTCGACGACCGACCATCCGTCGTCGGTGATCGTGGTGCGGCCGGACTCCCCGCTGCGCACGCCGCGCGATTTCAACGGTAAGACGTTCGGTCAGAATTCGCTTGGCGACGTAGGCGCGCTCTTATCGCGCGGGTGGCTCGATGCGAACGGCGGCGATTCGCGGACGCTGAAGTTTCTCGAGATGCCGGGCGTGGCCGTAGGCGCGGCACTTGCGGAAGGACGGATCGATGCGGCAACCCTGCGCAATCCCGGTCTCGCTGCGGTGATCGGCGCGGGACAAGGAAAAGCGTTCGCGCATCCGGGCGATGCGCTGGGCAAACGCATCGTCATCAGCGCTTGGTTTTCCACGCTCGACTACGTTGCCGCGAATCGCGACATCGTGCGCCGTTTCGCCGGCGTGATGCACGATGCGTCGATGTATTCGAACGCCAACCCGCACGAGATGGCGAAGTATCTCGCGCCATATTTTCACCAGGACGTTGCAATCCTCGGCCGCACGGATCCGGCACTGCTCGGCGCAACGCTGGAGGCCGCCGAACTGCAGCCGATCGTCGACGCTGCCCAGCGCTACGGGCTCATCGCAAAGGCGTTTCCAGCCGGCGAATTGCTCGTGGCCCGCGCGCCCCGGCGCGCTCCAGTCGGGGTAGCACCTCATCGCGGAAGTATGGAAACTCGGCGAGATAGTTGACGAAACCCATTGCGACGCCGCTGAAGCCGGCATTTGCAACGGCAACGAGGCCGGCGGCAACGGTGTCCGGATCGCCGACGATCGGCCAGCCGCCGTAGCCGGCGGCGAAGCGGATGCGCATCTGACGAAAAATCTCGGGCTGCATCGTGGTCGACGAACCGCGTTGACCGGCCGAGACCATCGCATCGACCGCTTCCCAATCGGCTTGTTCGTCGGCGTAGTAGCGGTAGTAGTCCTCGGCTTCGCGCTGCGTCGGACGGCAGACGATGCTCGCCGTCGTCATTACGCCGAGCCGCTTGTTGAGCGCGGCGGCACGGCGGTGCGCGTCGGCGACGTTTTCCGCGGCGGTATCGAGCGATAGGCGGATCGTCGAGAGCAGATACCCGCAGTTGCCGATCGCGAACGCTTTGCCGGTGTCGGAACTGCCGGCGTTCATGATCACCGGCGGTTCGTGGCCGTACGGCTTCGGCTCGGATTCCACACCGCCCAGCGTGATGAACCGGCCCTTGAAGTCGAACGTCTTTTCGCTCTCCCACATCATGCGGACGACGCGCAGCCACTCTTCACCGTACTCGTAGCGCGTTTCGTGATCGCGCTGCGCCACGTTGAACATCTCGAACTCATCTTGATTCCAGCCGCACACGAGGTTGAGACCGAAGCGGCCGCGGCCGACGTGATCGACCGTCACGAATTGCTTCGCTGCGAAGATCGGGTGCACGAGCGGTGCGTGCACCGTACCGAAAACGGTGAGGCGTTCGGTTGCCGCCAGCAAACCGCCGGCCCACGTCACCGTCTCGAAGCCGGAGCCTTCGAAGTTCGTCGCGCCGCCGAAACCCCTCCAGCGCGCGACCGGCAGCGCGAACTCGAGGCCTGCCGCGTCGATCATCTGCGCGAGCGCGACGTTTTCTTCCCATGATGCCGGCCAGCGCTCCGGAACCTTGGTTGCGGCAATGCCCGAAGACATATTCGCACCGAAGATTCCGAGCTTGAGCGCGTTGTTGCTATAAAGGTTGGCGCGATCGGCTGACGCGAGCGAGGCGGTCATGGAGCAAGTGATACGATAGCCTTGCGCCAACGTCCGTTCTATGGATCTGGGAATTTCAGGGCGCCGGGCCATCGTCTGCGCTTCGAGCAAGGGACTCGGCCGTGCGTGCGCCGAGGCGCTGCTGGCGGAAGGCGTCCGCGTGGTCATCAACGGGCGCGATCCCGAGCGGCTGGCCCGCACGGCGGAGGAACTCCGCGTCAACTTCCGTCCGGAGGTCATTGCGGTCGTGGCCGACGTGACCACCAGCGACGGCCGCAACGCGCTGCTCGCCGCTTGTCCCGATCCGGATATCCTCGTCAACAACAACGCCGGGCCCGAGCCGGGTCCGTTCTCGGCGATCGACGAGGACGATTGGCTCGAAGCGCTGGCGGCGAACATGGTCGCGCCACTGCAACTCGTGCGCGCGGTGCTGCCGGCGATGATCGCGCGCAAATTCGGGCGCATCGTGAACATCACGTCGGCCATGGTCACGACGCCGCGCACGAACATGGCGCTCTCATCGGGTCCGCGCGCCGGACTCACCGCCGCGCTCAAGGGACTCTCTTTCGAATTGGCGCCGCACAACGTAACGATCAACAACCTCTTGCCCGAGCGCTTCGATACGGATCGGCAATTGCAAATGGCGAACGTTGCGATGGCCGCGCAGAAGATTGACTTCGATGAAGCGCGCCGGCGTCAAGTGGCGTCGATCGCAGCGAAACGTTTGGGCCGGCCCGAAGAGTTCGGCGCCACCTGTGCGTTCGTGTGCAGCGCGTATTCCGGCTACCTCTCCGGTCAGAATATCCATCTCGACGGCGGAACCTATCCAGCTCTCATTTAGCCGCACGGCGGCGTGGCGTGCCTTCGGCATCGTGGCCGCCGCGTGCTTATATGCGATCTCGGTCAGCGGCCGCGCCTACAACCTCACCACACCGGTGACGATGCCGCATCACGAGCTCGCGCGGAAGATCTACGCCGTGCTCGCGTTTGCGCTGTTGGGCTTCGCGCTCGAACGCTCGAACCTCCGGCGTCTGCACGGCGTGCTCGCCGCGGCCGGTGCGCTCACCGCGTACTCATATGCGATCGAGCTCGGTCAGATCGTCTTCAAGCACTCAACCGAGACGTTCGCCGAGCATGCGTTCGACGTCGCGAGCGGACTCGCCGGCGGCGCGCTCGGCGCGTTCGCTGCCCTCCTGTTTACCGCCCCCGCCATGCGCGCGCGCCGAATCGAAGCGATCGCAATAGCGGGCGTGTTCGCCGTGCTGGCGTGGGCCTTCACCGCGACCTACGGGCGTCTCGACTAGCGCGCCAGGAGGTCGCGCGCCGTCGGGCAAGTCCTTCGCGGCACGATGCTGACACCGCAGGACAACGAACGTTTGACCCGCGTGGGCGCGGGAACGCCGATGGGCAACCTCTATCGCCGGTATTGGCTGCCTGCGGCGATCTCGAGCGCCTTGCCCGAAAACGACGGCGCGCCGCTGCGCGTGCGCCTGCTCGGCGAAGACCTGATCGCGTTTCGCGATTCCAACGGCGACGTTGGTCTCGTCGGCGCGTTCTGTCCGCACCGCCGCGCACCGATGTTCTTCGGCCGCAACGAAGAATGTGGACTGCGCTGCGTCTATCACGGCTGGAAGTTCGATCGCGCGGGCGAGTGCGTCGATATGCCCTCCGAACCGCCGGATAGTTTGTTCAAGACGAAAGTGCGCATCGAGAGTTATCCGGTGTGGGAAGGCGGCGGGATCGTCTGGACCTACATGGGCCCGCCGGAACTGCAGCCCGCGCCGCCAGATTTCGAATTCGTGCGCGCGCCGGCGACCCATGCCTATGTTACGCGCACGGTCGAGGATTGCAATTACTTGCAGGCGCTCGAGGGCGGCCTCGATTCGACCCACATTTCGTTCTTGCACAAACAGAACGCCGGCGACGTGACCTACTTGCACGACTACGAGTCAACTGTACCGCGTATCGACGTCGAGGTCACCGACTACGGCTACATGTATATCGGCATTCGGCACTTGCCGGAATCGCAGTGGGTGCGCGGCTACCAATACGTGATGCCGGCGGTGCAGATGCGCGATGGTTTCGGCGGCGGCAACCGCCGCGGCGAGACGCCGAAGATCAGCGGCCATTATTGGGTGCCGATCGACGATGCCGCAACGATGGTGTACAACTTCCGCTATTCCTACGATCCGGCCGATCCGTTGACGCTCGACGACGCGGTCGCATATGAAACGATCGCCGGACGGGGTCCGGGCGACTTGTTGCCCGATTTCCGGCTGAAGAAGAACCGCACGAACGACTACGGCATCGACCGCGCGCTGCAGAAGACGGGCAATTTCACCGGCATCGTCGGCGTGAACACACAGGACTACGCGCTGCAAGAAGGGATGGGACCGATCGTGGACCGCTCGCAAGAACATCTGGGAACCACCGACCGGGCGATTATCGTCATGCGGCAACTGCTGCTCGAAGCGACGTATGCGGTGGAACGCGGCGAGGCGCCACGCGGAATCGACCCATCGACGTACCGCTCGGTGCGCTCGTTCGATCGCAACATTCCGCGCGAATCGTCGTGGCAGACGACGATTGCGGCCGAAGCAACGGCGCGCTACTGATGCGCCGGCTCACCGCGTTCGCGGCCGCCTTTGCGACGCTGTTCGTTGCCTCGAGCGTGCGGGCCGATCTGCCCCCGCTCAAGATCGGGATCGTGTACTCGTACAGCGGCGGCGGCGCGACGCTCGGCAAAACGCTCGACGGCGCGATCGATACGTGGATCGCATTGCACGGCGACACGGTCGCCGGCCGGAAAGTCGTGTTCATCAGACGCGACGATACGGGTATCGCGCCCGACGTGGCCCGGCGCCAAGCGCAAGAACTGGTCGTCCAAGAACACGTCGATATTTTAATGGGCAGCGCGCTCACGCCGAACGCGATCGCCGTTGCGGCGGTGTCGACGCAGGCGAAGGTGCCGTTCTTCATCGTCAACTCGGCGACGTCGAACATCATCGCGAAGCAGCCGTACTCATCGCGCTTCGGCTTTACCGAGGCGCAAGCCACAATTCCGATCGCGCAGTGGGCGCTGCGGTCGGGCATCAAGACGGCGTACGTCGTCTTTCAGGATTACGGACCGGGCATCGATGCCGGCCTGACGTTCGAAAAGACGTTTACGGCCGGCGGCGGCGTCATTCTCGGCGAGTCGCGCGTGCCGGTGGCGAATCAAGAATATGCGGCCTACATTCAACGCGCGAAAGACACGAAGCCGCAAGCACTTTACGTGTTCCTCAACAACGGCGGCGGCAGCGTCGCGTTTTTGCACGGCTGCAAAGCGGCGGGATATGGTCGCGCCGGGATTAAGATTCTCGCGGCCGGTGCGCTCGTTGACGAGGACTACTTGCCGATTATCGGCGACGCCGCCGACGGCCTCATCACCTCACTGAACTACTCGACGGATCACGATTCCGCCCTCAACCGCCAGTTCGTCAAAACGTTCGCCAAGGTTACGGGCAACGGTCCCATCGTGCCCGACTTTGGCTCGGTGGCCGCGTTCGACGTGATGGCTGCCATCTACAAGGTCGTGGGGGCGCAAAACGGCACGGTCGATCCCGACAAAACGATGGAGCTCGTGAAGGGGCTGAAGTTCGAGAGCCCGCGCGGACCGATCGCGATCGATCCGGCAACGCGCGACTTGATCCAGAACATCTATATCCGCCGCACGATCAAGCGGCACGGTTCCTACGTCAACGTCGAATTCGAAACCGTGCCGATGGTCCGCGACCCCAACGAGTCCTAGTCTTTGTAGCTGGGATCGAGCCGGTCGGCGAGGCGCAGCAATGCGCCCCAATCGCGGTGATTTTCGTCGCGATGGCCGCCCTTTTCGGATTGCAGCGCAGCGCGTTCGGACATTTCTTCCGATGGAACGATCAGCGCTTCGACGCCGCCGGCCGAGAGGGCGGCGATTTGCGCCTGACACGCCATCTCGAAGAAATGATGGTTGTTGTACGCCTCGGGAATCGAACGGCCGCACGATAACACGCCGTGGTTGCGCAGCACGAGCATCAGCTTGCCTTCGAGATCGCGCACGAGCCGCTCGCGGCCGGAGAGGTCGAACTCGAAACCGGCAAAGTCGTGATAGCCGATGCGGTTGTGAAACCGCACCGCGTGTTGCGTGATCGGCAGCAAGCCGCAGCGCTGCGCGCTCACGCCCATGTTCGCCGGGGTGTGCGTATGAAAGACGGCCATGATGTCCGGGCGCGCTTCCATGACGCCGCCGTGAATGACGAGCCCGCCGCGGCTCACGCTATCGTCCGACGGATAGATGCGCTCGCCGGAGAAATCGTACACCAGCAGCGACGACGCCGTGACCTCATCGAAAAATTGATGCTCGCCTTTGATGGCGTAGCGATCCGACCGGTCGGGAATGCGGGCTGAAAGATGGTTATACGTGAGGTCCGTAACGCCGGCGTGCGCCATCAGGCGATAGCACGCGGCGAGCTTGACGCGCGTTTCCCACTCGGCCTCGCTGACGAGGCTGTGCAGGGATGACGCCGCGGCGTGTTCGGTTGTCAGCATGGGGACGGACCTTCGCCGCGGCGGCTCGCACGCCTTACGGCATCGGCGAGTTAAGCGGCCCAACCGGCGGCAGCGAACTCGGGATCGACACCGGCGTCGCCATCGGCGCGGGGGTTACGGCCGGCATCGGGGTTGGGGCCGCTTGGGCGAGAGCGAGCGTCGAAACGGCCGCGGAGAACGCCGCGGCGGCCAGGGCGGTTGCGAGTAGATTTTTCATCATGCGTGGTTCCTACCCATTACGGCGTGCCGCGATGAAGGCGATCGTCCGGTCGACGGCCTCGGGAGCAAGCCCGACGTAGGCCGTCGGATCGAGCGTATCGATGATCGCGAGACTCACCTCATCGCCGGCCACGGCGGGACGGCGGCGGAGCTCGTCGACCAAGGTCGTGCCGTTCCGCCATGCGTCGGCGGCAGCAAGACGCACTTCTTGGTGCGCGGTGTGTTTGCCGATTGCCGGCGCGAGCAAAAACATCGCGCGTTCGGCCATGATCAGGCCGCGCGTGCGCCCGACGTTCGCGCGCATGGTGTCGGCGTTCACCGTTAAGCCTGCGAGCATTTTCGTGGCGGCGCGCAGCAGCCGGTCGAGTGCGTTCGAGACGGTACCGAGCGCATCGGCGCTGCTGACTTGATCGCGCTCGTGAATGCTCACCATCCAGTCGAGCAGGACGCCGGCGCCGTTCGTAACGTCGCGTGCGCGCGCCATGACGGTGCGGCTGTGCAACGGATTGATCTTGTGCGGCATGGTCGACGAACCGATGCCCGTCGTTTGCTCCTCGATCTCGCGGATGTCGTCACCTTGGAGCAAGAACAGTTCTTGCGCGATCTTCGTCCACGTTTTCGCGACGATCGCGAGCAGCCCGGCGTACTCGGCGAACATATCGCGGCTGCCTTTCCAATCCATCGGCCACGGCTCGCCCAAACCCAGCTCCGCCGTGAAATCCGCTTCGAGGGCGAACGCGGCCTCACCAAGGGCGGCGTAACTGCTGACGGCCCCGGAGAGCGTGCCCGTCGGCGTGCGCTCGCGCCACGACGTGAGCCGGTCGATGTTGCGCCGGTTCTCGCCGAGCCAGGCGGCAACTTTGAGGCCGAACGTGATCGGCAACGCGTGTCGCCCGACGGTTCGCCCGATCATCACGGTTGCGCGATGGTCGCGGGCGAGCTCCAGCATGCGCTCCTCGAGCGCGAGCAAGTGCGTGATGAAGAGCGCGGCTGCGTTCCGGCATTGCACGACCAGTACTGTGTCGAGGACATCCGCGCTCGTCGCTCCAAAGTGCAGCCACTCCGCGGCGTCGCCGAGCAATTCCGACCAGGGCTCGATGATCGCGACGAACGTGTGGCCGAGCCGTTCGCGTTCGGCGGCGACGCGTGCGACCGGCACGAAGTCGATGCTCGCAGTGCGGGCGATCTCCGCAGCTGCCGCGGCCGGAATGATCCCGCGCCGGGCCTGTACGGCAGCCATTGCCGCTTCCGCACGCATACACAGCGTCTGATGCCATTCGGCTGAAAAGAGCTGACCGATTGAATCGGCTTGCGGGAGAACCATCATGCGGCGGGCTCCGCTCGGCTTAGCCGGGACTCAGGTGCATTTGCTCGAGCGCGGCGCGACCGGCCAGGCCGTACGGGTTACCGAGCGTTTCGGCGATTTCGAAGTGGTTGTAGCCCTCGCCGGCGAGCAATTGCACGCGCTTACCGGCAGCAGTGAGGGCGGCGGCAAAATCGCGCGCTTGGCGTTGAAATTCCGGTGATTCGTCCGTGCCGTACGCCAGCACGATCGGCATGCCGATCCGCTCGACGTGCCGTATGGCGCTGAGCGCATCGACCGTTGCGTCGTCGAAGCGCACGTACGAACTGCGCGCCGATAAGCGCACCGGAGTGAGATCGTAGATCCCGCTGCAGCAGAGCGCGGCGGCGATGACCGTATCGGGCACGCCGTACTCGCTCCAGTTCGTTACGAGCGTGCAGGCGGTAAGGTGCGCGCCCGACGAGTGGCCGCCGATGTGAATGCGGCTGCGGTCGCCGCCGAACGATGCGGCGTTTTCGTAGACCCACGCGACCGCGCGGCGTACTTGGTCGACGATCGGCATCAAGTGCATGCCGGTGTCCTCGACACCGTCGAAATCGACGAGCACGAGGTGTGCGCCCGCCGCGAGGAACATTTCCGCCGCAAAGGCGTAACGTTCGGATGAATTGGCCTTCCACGCGCCGCCGTGTACGAAGATGAAGACCGGCGCGCCGTCGTGCGCGGTGCGAAAGACGTCGAGGTGCTCCATGCGGCCGGGGCCGTAGGCGAAACGTTCCGGCCGGCCGAGCCGTTTACGCGCCGCGGCCGCCAGCGATGCTTGCCGCCGGTGCATTTGATCGGTGTTTTTGGCCCACACGGTCTGGTCGTAGCATGCGTCGAGCTGCGCCTGATCGTAGTCGAGCCAAACGCGCGGACCGAGAGCTGACATGGCGCTAGAGTGCGGCGCGCCTGGTGAGGCGTCCTCGCGGGCGTGCGCGAAAGGTTCCACATGCGCGAAGCCGATGTTCCGGTGCTCATTATAGGCGGAGGTCCCGTCGGGCTCGCGCTTGCCGTCGATCTCGGCTGGCGCGGCATCGCGGCCCGCGTGGTGGAACAAGAAGACGGCACGATCGATCATCCGCGCGCCAACGCGGAGAACGCGCGCACGATGGAATTCTTCCGGCGCTGGGGCGTTGCGGATGCCGTGCGCACGTCGGGAACGCCGCAAGATTTCACCCAAGCCGTCGTGTACGCGACGAACCTGTGCGGCTACGAGATCGCCCGCATCGACCGCCCCGGACACGGCGGCAGCGGCGGCACCGCGATCAGTCCCGAACGTCCGCAACGCTGCAATCAGTTGTGGCTCGATCCGATTTTACGCGAACGCGCGAGCGGCTTCCCGAGCATCGATCTGCGCTATCGCACGCGCTTCGAATCGTTCACGCAGGATGCTCACGGCGTGGATGCGGTGGTGCGCGATCTCGCGACCGGCGTGCAAGAACGCGTTCGCGCGCAATACCTCATCGCATGTTGCGGCGGCCGCAGCCCCGTCCGGGCGGCGCTCGGCATCGAACTGCAAGGCTCGCCCGCGATCGAATATAACCTCAACATTTTCGTGCGCATCGACGACTTGTGGGCGCACACCAGCGTGGCCGAAGCGGCGATGTACTTCATGGTCGCACCGGAAGGCATCTGGCGCACGCTGATCGACATCGACGGCCGCGGCCTCTGGCGCTTGGGTTTGCGCGGTAAGGCGTACTATGACGATCCGGAGTCGGTCGACGCCGCCGCGATGCTGCGCGAGGTGATCGGCGCCGACGTGCCGTTCGAAGAATTCTGGCGCCGCGGCTGGGTCGCGCGCGATCTGATTGCGGATCGCTACGGCTCGGGCCGCGTGTTTCTAGCGGGCGACGCGGCGCATCAGAACACGCCGTCCGGCGGCTTCGGCATGAATACCGGTATCGGCGATGCGGCGGACCTCGGCTGGAAGCTTGCCGCTGCCGTTGCGGGCTGGGGCGGACCGGAACTGCTCGCAACGTACGAAATCGAACGCCGCCCGGTTGCGCTACGCAACGTCCGTCAAGCCACCGAGAACTTCGTCGGCGACCGCAAGCGCCAAATCGATCCCGCGATTGCAAGCGCAACGCCCGACGGCGACCGGGCGCGCGCCGAACTGCGCGCGAAGCTCGTCGCATCGCAATCGCGGCAGTTCCTCACCGACGGCACGGCGCTGGGCTATCGCTACGACGGCTCGCCGATCTGCATCCCCGACGGTTCGCAAACGCTTCCCGATACGATCGTCGAGTATCACCCGAACGCCCTGCCCGGTGCGCGCGCGCCGCACGCGGTCCTCACCGATGGGCGCTCGATCCTCGACCTATTCGGCCGGAGCTTCGTGCTGCTGACGTTTGGTGCAGATCCGGTCGACGCCGATCGCATCGGCGCAGCATTCCGCACCGCCGGTGTTCCGCTCGTGGTGCACGCGCTCGCCGATCCCGCGATCGCCGCGCTTTACGAGCGCAGCCTCGTACTCGTCCGCCCCGACGGCCACGTCGCCTGGCGGGGCGATGCGGCGCCCGCCGATGCGACGGCACTCGCCGATACCGTTCGGGGCGCCCGCGCCTCACACGTCGAACGCGCCGGGTGAAGACGGAGGAACGGTGACCGAAGGGCACGCGCGCGATCCGGCGATTCTGATCGTCGGCGATGATGTATTGGCGGAACGGGTTTGCGTCGAGTTGGCCGCGGCCGGCGGCACGCGCGTGCGGGTCGTTTCGCCGATGAGTTCCGAGCGGCAAGAAGCCTTCCGGCGCGCCGGCGCAGCCGTGACGCCGCACGATGCCGACAACGATGACTCGTTGCTCGAAGCGGGCGTGGCCGGCGCGATCACGATCCTCACGCTCTCGGGCGACGACGAACGCAACCTTTCCGTCGCGCTGCGCGCGCGCATGCTCAACCCGAGCATCCGCGTGGTGCTGCGCCAGTTCGGCACGAAGATCGGCCGCAAGATCGAGCAGAATCTCCCCGACTCGACCGTGCTCTCGCCGGCGGCGCTCTCGGCCGCGACGTACGCGGGCGCCGCGCTCGATCCCGGTTGTTTCTTCGGGCTGCGTTTCCCCAATGCGATCGACGGCGCGTTCGTCGGCTTCACGCGCGGCCTTGCCGGCGAGCTCGACGTCGCCGACCTCACGGTGGCGGAAGCGGAAGAGAAGCTCAAAGTGCGCATCGTTGCGCTCGGCGAGCATCACGAGCCGGTGCCGGATTCGCTGATCGATCCGAGCGATACGATCGTCGGCTTCGGTCCGGTGAGCGAGCGCCGCAGCACCGACGCGAAGCCGGAGCGCGCGGCGCGGGTACAGCGTCCGTATACGCGCCGTACGCTGATCGGATCGGCGATCGAAGCGTTGGCGCGCGTCAACCCGATCCTGCGCACGATCGCGCTCGGCGCGTTTCTGTTCTACGCGATCGCGCTGATCTTTTTCCACTTCGCGCTGCACCTCACGTGGCCCGGGTCGGCGTTCGACGTTGTTCAAGCGATGACGAGCACCGGCTTCGGCGACAGCTCCGTCGTGCGCCGCGGCGTCGCCGTGATCGCCGGTGCGATGGTCGTGATGATCGGCGGCACGGTCTTCACCAGCATCTTCATCGGTTATGTCAGCGCCGCGATCACGCGCGCGCAGTGGACGGCGCAACAAGGCTTGCGCCGCATCCGCGCCCGCGGTCACGTGGTCATTTGCGGCGGTGGACGCATCGGCAGTGCGGTGGTGAACCTGTTGACCGAAGCGGGCAAACACGTCGTGGTGATCGACTCGCACCCCGATCCGACGCTAATCCGGCGCGCGCGTGAAAGCAGCATCGATCTGCTCACCGGCGATGCGACCAACGAAGACGTGCTCGCGCTGTGCGACGTGCCGCACGCGGCGGCCGTCGTGGTGCTCACCAACAGCGATCCGGGCAACTTGGAGATCGCACTCGGTGCGCGCGCACTGCGGGCCGACGTGCCGCTGGTGGTGCGGATGGAAAACCGGACCTTTGCCCAGGCGACCGCGCGCTTGTTCGGGATCTCGACGTTCTCGCCGGCTGCTCTGAGCGCGCCGGCCTTCGCGGGGCTCGCCCGGTTCCCGGGAACCCTGGGCCGTGTCACGTATGCCGGTGAGGAGCACACGATCGTCCAGCGCTGGGGCGGCCTCGGGGCCGGCCCGCCGGCCGAGGACGCCGTCCCGCTCTGCGTATGGCGCGGCGGTCGCGTGCTGCTCGTCCACGATAGCGCTGAGATCGCGGCCGGCGATACGGTTATCTACGCCTTGCCGCTCGGCCGCCCCGGCGCCGAACCCGGGATTGTGTCCGTTTGAGCCGAAAACCGATGTATGGAACCCTCAGGATCGTCTACCATGACGCTCTCTGAGCGCGCTGATGCGCTCGAGAAACAGCTGAGCGACGACCTCGATCGCACGATCCCCGTTCGCGCCCCCCTCTATACGTCGGGCGATCGCGACCCGCGGCAGCCGCTCGAGATCAAGTCGGATGCGCCCGAATTCGCCGGCAAGAAGTTCAACATGGGCCACGACGCGCGGCTTCCGAAAATGCCGGACAAGCCGACGCTGACCGACTTCTTCGAACTGCGCATGGGCCCGGCGACGCATCTCTTGCAGAGCGCGACCCACGCGCTCAAGGCGGGCTGCGATGAAAAGATCGTCATGGCGTGCTTGGTGCACGACATTGCGGTCTCGATGTTCATTCGCGGCGATCACGGATACTGGGGGGCGCAGCTGCTCGAACCCTACGTGGCCGAAGAAGTCAGCTGGGCGATTCGCGCGCACCAAACGCTGCGGTTTTTCCCCGACGAGAAGTACGGCTACGTGTATCCGGAACTTTACGTCAAGTTTTTCGGCGCCGATTACGAAGTCGAGCCCTACATCAAACGCAACTACGAGAAAATTCGCAACCACAAGTGGTACGAAACCGCGCGCTTGATCACGGTCAACGACATCTACTCGTTCGACAAGACGATGTCGGTCAGCATGGATCCGTTCCGCGATATCATCGCGCGTAATTTCAAGCAGCCCGAAGAGGGCTTGGGCTGGGACGACAGCCCCTCGTCACATATGTGGCGCACGATCAACTGGCCCACCCGCTTCCTCTGATTGATTGACGTCCACGTCCATCTGCACCCGCCGCGTTTGTACGCGGCGATTCGGCGCTGGTTTGCCGAGCGGACGGACTGGACGATCGACCATGCCACGGAGCCGGCTGCCGTGGCCGCGACGCTGCGCGCGGCCGGCGTCGAGCGCTTCGTGTTTTGTTCGTACGCGCATAAAACCGGGATGGCGCGCGATCTCAATGCGTGGCTCGCGCAAACCGCGCGCGACCTCGACCGCTACGGCGTGCCGCTGGCGACCGTGCACCTGGACGATCCGGATCCCGCGGGCGACCTCGATGCGGCGTTTGACGACGGCTGCATCGGACTGAAAATACACGAAGACGTGCAACGTCTGGCGGTCGACGATCCGCGCTTCGATCCGGTGTTCGCGCGCATCGCGCAGCGCGAAGGCTTCGTGCTCGCGCACATCGGTCACGTTCCGTGGGACGAAGACACGAACGATGGTCCGGCGCGGATCGCGCGCGTACTCGAACGTCATCCGCGCCTGCGCTTCGTCGTGGCGCATTTCGGCGTGCCCGATTGGGCGGGCTATGCCGCACGTATGCCGCAGCACCCGAACCTCTTCTTGGATACGACGATGGCGTTCACCGCCGGCTCGCCGCTCTTTGCCGGGGCGGATCGTGCGTTCGTCGAGTCGATCGCCGATGCGATCGTGCTCGGCACCGACTATCCGAATATTCCGTACGCCTACGGCAGCGATCTGCAAGGCCTTGCCGCGCTTTCGCTGCCGCCGGAGGTGCTGCAAAAGATTCTGCGCGAGAATGCGCGCCGGCTATCTCCCGCGCTCGCGTAGCGGCAAGCCGCTCGCATCGAACGACGTGCCCACGAGCAGGCGGATGAAACGGCTATAGCTCACCACCCCGCCCGCGACGCCGTTGGCGCGCAGATAGCGGTCGTAGAAACTCCAGCTGATCGTGAACAGGCGTGGGTTGTAGTAGCGCAAGTAGCGCTCGTTGCCGGCCTTAAAATCGGCCAGGACGGCGGGCGTGAGATGGAGCCGGCGGCGATCGCTCTCCGGTAACTCGCCATACGTCCAATACGCGCCGGAGTAGCGAATCAACGGATCGGGCGAACGCAGACACGTGAGCGTGCCGATCAGGTTGGCGTCGCCTTCATCGCCGAAGCCCGCCGCATGCGACCACTCGTGCGCGAGCGCGCGCGGAACTTCAAACGGCAGAAATGCCGCGTTGAGCAGCGTTTCAAACGCAAACGGATCGTACTGGCCACCAACGCCGGCCATCTCGTAGATGCGTTCCGCGATCGTGGTCTTCGGCACGGTCACGACCACCGGCCACGTATCGCCCAGCCGCGCGACGACCGGCAGAAAATCGCGCGCCAGCTCGGCACGCATGTCGGCCGCGCTTTCGATGCGCATGCGTGCGTGCGCGGGGCCGGCATCGTCGTTGAGAATGGCGGCGATGCGGTCGGCAAAGGCCGAGACCGACGCCGCCGTGACGCGTGAGGCTTGATAGTCCACCCGCGCGGCCACCGGCAGGCGCCGGTAGTTCCAGCCCCACAGCAGGTTAAACGCAATGACGATGGCCGCCGCGAGTGCTGCGGTGTGTGCGAGCAGCACCGCAACGGCGCGCAGTCGCGAGCCGCGTGCGCGGCGTAGACCAACGATCCAGCCGGCGGTGAGGCCGGCGAGCACGAGGATCACTTCGAGGTCACCCACGGCAAACGGCACGCGGTTGGAGAGCGGAGCGAAGGCCGCGTTCATCCAGGCAAACGCACCGTTGGCATAGACGTGCTCGATCGTCGCGCTGGGAATGTTCGCGTCCATCACCACGAACGCGAGTGCGATCACCAGCGCATCGATAACGAGCGCGCGCTTCACGGGAAGAGGTACGTCGCGAGTTCACCTACGCGGGTAAAGCCGATCCGGTCGTAGAGCGCGATCGCTTCGCTGTTGAAGTCGTTCACGTAGAGCGACACCGTGGGGTTCGTCTCGAGCAGACGGCGGGCCGTGGCCGCAAGCGCCAGGGTCGCGTAGCCGCGGCCGCGCAGCGCCGCCGGCGTCCACACGCCTTGGATCTGCGCCGTGACCGGCGTGCGCGCGCCGATGTTGCACTGAAAGCGCAGTTCGCCCTCGACGATCCACACCCACCAGCAGCCGAGTTCGATCGCGCGCCGCACGCCGGCTACGAAGGTCGAACGCTGCGCGCGCGGATCGTAACCCAGTTCGCCTACGATCATGCGGGCCGAATGATCGGCGACCAGCTCGGTCTCGTCGGTTCGCGCGAGCCGCACTTCGACATCGTCGAACGTTTCGAGGCCTTGGGGCCAGAGGGCGTAGAGCGGTTGCCGCTCGCGCACGAGCAGCGGTGCGCGATGCCACGTTTTGACGCGCGCCCAGATGCCGTCGACGGCACGCTTGGGCCCGACGAAACTGCGCAAGCCGGGATATTTGCGCGTTTCGACGGCGAAGGCATCGAGCGCCGCGGGCTCGTCGGCCGCAACGACGAGCTGCGCACCGTAGTAGATCACGCCGCGCACGGTGCCGTCGCGTTTGCGGTCGAGCGAAAGTTCGTCCGGTGCGTACGGACCGTGGCCGCCGTCGAGCACCCAGTGCAGGAAGGCGTTCTCAAACGGGCGCGCTGCCACGAAGGCGAGCGCGTCGCGTCGATTGTAACGGGTGACGGATTCGAGCAGAGTATCAGCTAAGCGGTTGAACGAACGCGGGTTTCGTCGTCGGCGCACGGCTACCGCCTTGCGGTTCGACGCTCACGGCGACCGCGGCCAAGCTTCCGGCGTTATCGGGTATCGGAACGAGCGTGAGACCGCTCTGGCTTGGCGTAAACGTTACGCTCGGCGCCACGGCTTTCGCACCACGGGCCAGCGTCCACGCTTGATAGACCTTGCCCGGCGCCAATGCCGGCAACGATCCGAGCGCGAGATATACGTGTTCGCCGCGCGTGACGACCGTGCCGTAAGCGACGGTGTAGCGCTTCGCATCGCTGGCGGTCAGATCGGTGAGCATGCGCCGGTCGCGCGCAACGGTGCGGCCGTCGGCGAGAATGCGCGTCTGCAGCGTCGCGACGCGCTGCTGCGCCTCGTGCAAGTCGGAACGCAGGCTGAAGTTCTGGATCACGCTTACGAGCGCAAACACGACCGCGGCGGCCGCGGCGAGCGTGGTGCCCCACATCGCGCTCGTGCGCGTCGCGCTCGACGGGGCGCGGCGCGGTGACGACGCATCGCTGCGCACGGTGGCCATCAGCCGTTCCTTCATGCGCGCCGCACGTGCGCTGTCGACCGGCTCTTCGGCCGAGAGCCCGACTAAATTCGCGGTTGCCCGCAGTTCGTCGTATTCGCGCCGCGCGTCGGCATCGGTGAGAATGAACGCGGCGACGTGGCTGCTTTCCGCGGCGGGTAAGGTGCCCAGCGCATAGGCTGCCACCAAGTCGAGCAGTTGTTCGCGATCCATCGGTTCGTTCATCGCGATACGGCCTCGGTCAACATCTCGCGCATGCGGCGCAGACCGGTTCGGATGCGCGTCTTGATCGTGCCCAGCGGGATTCCCGTGCGCTGTGCGATCTCTTCGTGGGTGATCCCGGCGAAGAAGCCCATTTCAATCGGGGCACGTTGCTCCTCACTCAGCGCGGATAGGGCGCTGCGCACGCGCTGCGCATCGATGCGGGCGAAGACGGTTCCGTCGGTTGAGGCCTCGGCCGCGACGTCGGCGGGTATCTCGCCGGTCGGGCGATTGGCGCGGCTGCGCACGACGTCGAGCGCGCGGTTGCGCGTGACGCGGCTCAGCCAGCCGGAGAAGTTGCCCTCGCGAAACGTCTCGGGCGCGCTCCAGAGCTTGAGAAAGATCGCTTGGGTGACGTCCTCGGCGAGCGCGGCGTCGCTCGCGACGCGCAGGGCGATGCCGAATACGAGGCGATGATAGCCGTCGTAGAGCTGCTCGAAGGCCTCAACATCCCGTGCGCGCACTCGCTCCATCAGGCGTGCACCGTCTTCCACTCTGCCACCGTTCGTGCGTCCATTCTCGGAACCCCGGTAAGCAAACGGGCGGTCCGAGGCCCTGGATGGGGGCATGTCCGAAAACGGACAAAAGAACGCGCAGCCGAAGGCGCGGGTGTGACCGGGATTGCTGGAACGGCCGCTCTACTGGTCGGCCTCCTCGGAGTTGCAGTGCTGGTCGCGCTGCTGGCCGAGCGCCTGAAGATTCCAAGCGCCGTGGCGCTGGTTGCCTTTGGGGCCGGCACGGCGGCGATCCATCCGATCGCCCTGCCCTTCCATTTCGGCGATACGCTGCTGTTCGTATTTCTGCCGCCGCTGATTTTTGAGGCCGCCTGGGCGATCGACCCGGCGGGCCTGCGCCGGGTCGCGCTGCGCATCGCACTGCTGGCGCTGCCCGGCGTACTGCTCGTCGCGGGGACGATCGGCTTGGGAGTCGCGCTCTCAGGCCAATTGCCGCTGGCATCGGCCATCGTGCTTGGCTCCATCGTCTCGGCCACCGATCCGGTAGCGGTCATCGCGATCTTCCGGAGGCTGCACGTGCCGGCCGATTTGCTGACGATCGTCGAGGGCGAATCGATCGCGAACGACGGCGTCGCGATCGTGCTCTATACGCTGGCGATCGCTTTTGCGTCGGGCGGCCCGGCCGGCTCGTTCTCCGGGGCGGCGCTGCACGCCGTCGTCGCGATCGCCGGCGGTTGCGCGATCGGCATTGCGTGCGCGCTCGTCGTCGCGTTCGTCATCGGCCGCACGCGTTCGGGGTCGCTGGAAATTGCGGCCACCGTCGTGCTGGCCTTTCTCGCGTACTTGAGTGCCGATGCGCTGCACTGCTCGGGCGTTTTTGCCACTGCTGCCGCCGGCATCGCGTTGCGCGCGTTCGCACGCATCGCGCCGATCACGGATCATGCCGACGACGTCGATACGTTTTGGAGTGCGATCGCGTTCATCGTCAACGCGATGGTGTTCCTAGCCACGGGGCTCGTGCTGCAGATCGGGCGGATCGGCGATCATCCGCTGCTCGTGGCCGTGGCGATCGTCGCGGTCGTGCTCTCGCGCGTTGTGCTGGCGGCGCTCGTTATCCGGCCGGCGACGTGGCGCGTGACGTTCGTCTTTGCGGGAATCCGCGGCGGCCTCTCGCTCGCGCTGGCTCTAGCGTTGCCGTCAACCTTGCCGTTTCGTACCGACATCGTCGATGCGGTGTTCGCCGTCGTTCTGTTCACGCTGATCGTGCAAGGGATTGCGCTCGAGCCGCTCTTGGCACGGCTCGGGTTTCACAACGGCAGCGGCGGCCCGTCGTTGTCTTCGTAGGTCGCGCGCGGCGGAGGCGGATCGGGCATGATCGGGCCTTCGTCGGCTCCAAAGGCCACCGGCATCCGCAGTTCCGGAAGATCGAAGCCGAACGTGGCATCGTCGTTCGGACGCGGCCGGCGCCGGGTGCGCAGCGGCGGCGGTTCGGGCGGCGGCTGCGGTGCCGGCGGCGGAGAGATCGCCGTCTGCGCGGTGCTTTGCGGCGTGGGGTTCGGCGGCGTACCGGCCAATTTCGCCGCGTCCTCGAACGGCACGACTTCCTGCGGCTCGAGGAAGTCATCGACATGTTCGTCGATGACGGTGTTGGCGAAGGCCTCCGCTTTGGGCAAAATCAGGCTGTCGTTGCGCTTGCGGCCGCGGACGATCGACGCATCGAGCAGCGCGCGCACGCCGTTGAGCGGAATGCCCGAGACCGGAACGAGATTGTAGAGGTCCTGGATCGGTTCGACGGTGGTGTGCGAAGCGACGATGAACGCGTTGAGGTCGAACGTTGCGGCTTGCAGGCGATGCGCCAGAGTCACGTCGGGGCCGACGATCGCAAACTCGCGCCGGTTCGCAAAGCCCGCGTCGCCCGCGATGACCATGCCGGTGTTGACGCCCACGCCGACCCGCAGTGCCCGGCGGCCTTGCTGCGCCCATTTTTGCTGCATCACGTTGACCAGGCGCACGATGTTGATGGCGGCGCGCAGGGCGTGATCTTCTTGCTGGCGATCCTCGAGCGGCACGCCGAAGATGCCGACGACGCCGTCTTCGAGGAAGCGGTGCAGCACGCCGTGCTGCCGTTCGATCGACGAACCGGCCATCGCGTAGAACTCATTGAGGTAACGCAGGGTCTGTTCGGGAGTGAGGTCTTCCATGAAGTGCGAAAAGTTCCAGATGCGACACACCAGAATCGTCGCCCGCACGTCGCGGCCGGTGAAGATGCGCTCGTCCCGGCGGTTGAGGAGTTCCTCGACGATCGCCGGGGGCACGTACCGCGAAAATGTCGAGCGGACGCGCCGAACTTCAGCCTGCTCGCTACGCCAGCGGCGCACTAGGACGACACATACAACGAGCGCGGCGAGGAACGCCACGCTGATCAGGGCGACCGCCATCGGGGCTCCCTTCGCCCTCGGCCTGGTAAACCCGGCGTTATGAGCGAGGAACTAGCAGACGGGGCGGCCATCGTTCCCGGCTATGCCGGCCATGCCGACATGCCGGCCCGGCGGCTGAGCGATCAGCAAGTCCGCGCCTGGGTTGGCGAATTGCTGGCCGCCCTTCGCGAACGGGTGCCTCTGGGCGAGTACGGGGACCGGGTCGAGGCCCTGCTGATGCGCTGCGAATTCGCCGACCAGAACGTGATCCACGCGATGGAAGACGACCGCTTCGCGCAGGCTGAGTACGCCGCGGCGATCGAGGAGTACGATCGCAAGCTCGTCGCCGCCGCGAACGGGCTCCCGAGCGCCGGGACCGGCGCGCTGGAGGCGGTGGTCGCCGGCCTCGAGCGCGCGTTTACCGAGCGTGCGGAGGGGATCGCTAACCGGCTAAAACGGTAGGTGCAGAGCCCCGCGTGCTTTGTTGATCACGGTGTTCTCCACTTGCTGCACGTTGGTCGGGATCCCGAGTTCGGCGAATTGGTCCATGGCGGCTTGGGTCAGCTTGTTGACCTGTGACTGGATGATCCCGTTGACCAAGTTCGCGACGAGCGACTGACCGGGCAGCACCTTCACCGCGACGCCGATCTTGTCGCCTTTGGTGTAGGTGACCAGCACGCCGTTCGGGTCGCTCGAGTTGTAGACGTTGACGGTGAGGTTGTCGCCGTCGACCGCGATGTCGCCTTCGGTGCCCCGCACGGCGATCTGCGTCGTCGGCGTCACGAACGTATAGTTTGCTTTGCCGCCCTGCGGATGCGCGACTTGAAAGCGCGTTTTTCCCTGATAGACGATGAATTTCGCGGTAGCGATGTCGCTTTGGTTGAAGAACGCGAGCTGCACGCGCGTTACCGCACCGAGCGTGACGATCGACGAATCCGGCAACGTCACTTGCGCGAGCGAATCGGTCTGCGTTACCGCGGTATCGTCGTCGACGAGCAGCTGCTTCACTTTCGGTACGAGCGAGTGCGGCGTGCCGGCGCGTTCGTACGACACGGCGCCCTTCATGTTGGTGAGGACCTTGTCGTCGTCGGCGCGCACGGTGAGCGGCAAGATTGCGAGCAGGAGCGCGAGACCGGTTACCACCGTCGCCTTGATCGCCGGCCGGTTGAGATTGCGCGCGATGATCGCCCCGCACACGATCGCGACGAGCGCGAAGCCCGCGCCCGGCAAGGGTTCGGCGAGCACGAAATCGCCGATCGCAAACAGCGTCCCGAACACCAGGCCCAGGCCCGCGAGCCAGTCGGCTAGCGCCAGACCCAGCGAGTCGCCTGCGGTTGCGGGAGCGGCCATCCGCGCAACGCGTTTCCAGCCGAAATCGTCGGGGCGCACGCGTTCGAAGAACCGGATCAAGGTGGCCTCGGTTTCTGGCTGGGTCGCAAATGTGACGGCGATCCAGCCGACGGTGGTGACCGCGACGGTGATGAGGAGACGCTTCGCCGTGGCGTTGGGATCGTCACCTGCCACCACGTTAAACGCGTAGAGCGCGCTGCCGGCAACGGCCGAAATCGCGAGGGCTGAAATCTCGCTCCAGGCGTTGATGCGCCACCAGTACCAGCGCAGAATCATCACGAGACCGACGCCGGCGGTCATCGTGAGCATATACTTCCAGGCATCGCCCACCGAGTGCATCAGCGGGGTGATCGCGGCGGCCAGCACGAGACAGACGCCGGTCATCACGCGCGAGATCATCACGTAGTGTTTTTCGCCGGCGTCCTTACGCACGAAGCGGCGGTAGAGGTCGTTCGTGAGATAGGACGCGCCAAGATTGAGCTGCGTGCCGATCGTCGACATGTATGCGGCGGCAAAGCCCGCCAGCATCAGACCGCGCAGCGACGGCGGCAGATAATCGACCAGGGTTTGCACGTAACCGAGTTCGGGATCCGCTTTGCCGTCCTGACCGATCACGCCGTGCGGGTAGAGCACGAGCGCGCAGAGCGCGACGAGGATCCACGGCCAGGGGCGTAGCGCGTAGTGCGCGACGTTGAAATAGAGCGTTGCCAGCACGGCATTCTTCTCGTCTTTCGATGCGAAGATGCGCTGCGCGATGTAGCTGCCGCCACCCGGTTCCGCGCCGGGATACGACGATGCCCACCACGCGACGCCGACGAACACGAGGAAGGTCGTGATCGGCATCCAGCTCGCATCCCCGGTGGGAAAGAACGACAACAGCGACCCGCCGCCCGAGGCGTGGTGCGCCGCATCGACGACGGCGAGCTTGGCCTTGAGCGGACCGATGCCGCCGACCGCAACGACCGCAGCGATGGCCAGCACGATCGCCATCGACATCTTCACGATGAACTGCAGCATGTCGGTGACGAGCACCGACCACAAACCGCCGATCGTCACATACAGCGCCGTGAGGACGAGACAGACGTAGAGCGCAAGCGTCGTCGGGACGTGCAGCGTCAGCGAAAGCACCTTGACCATCGCGAGGTTCACCCAGCCCATGATGATCGTGTTGACGATCACGCCTTGGTACACGGCGCGCACGCCGCGCAGCCAGGTCGCGGGTTTTCCGCCGTAGCGCAGTTCGATGAACTCGACGTCGGTGAGCACGCCCGAGCGGCGCCAGAGGGCGGCGAAGAAGAAGACCGTGAGCAACCCGCTCGCGGCCATGTTCCACCACAGCCAGTTGCCGGCGATCCCGTTCGCGGCGACGAAGCCTGTGACCGCGAGCGGTGTATCGACGGCAAATGTCGTCGCAACCATCGACGTACCGGTGAGCCACCACGGTGCTTTGCCGCCCGAGACGAAGAAGTCGCCGACGTCCTTGGTGCGGCTCGCGTAGTAGATGCCGATCCCGAGGTTGACCGCGAAAAACGCGGCGATCACAAAGATGTCGAGACCGGTGAGGTGCATGGCCTAGCGTTGCCGGTCGGCTGCGTGCGAATCCTCCGCGGCCGGGGTCGCGACGCGGCCGGCGGGGAAAGCTCGCAACGTGCTCCGGTTCGTGCTCGCTCTCGCGTTGTTCCTGATCGCGTCGCGTGCCGCCGGCGCCGCACCGGCGCTGGTGCCGCTGCCGTTACACGTTGTGCCGCGTGCTTGCAGCAGCGGGCCCAGCCTGCAGCGGGCGCTGCGTTTTTCGGCCGCCGCCGATCCGGGGGGCTTGGCGATCGTGCGCGAGCGCTGGACGGCGCTTGGGATCCCCGCTCCGGTCGTCGCCGCGCGCGGGGCCGCGCCCGACGTGGCCGTGGCGCTCGAACCAGCGCTCGGAGCGCGCACGTATCGGCTGCGCGCCGATGATACGGGCATTCGTATTGCAGCCGGCGACGGGGAAGCCGCCTTCGACGCGCTCGCGACCCTGGCGCAGCTGCCCGAACGCGACGCGCGCGGCTGGCACATCGCCTGCACGTCGATCGCCGATCGTCCGGCGCTGCGCTGGCGCATCGTTTCCGACGATATTTCGCGCGGCCCGTTTCCGACGATGACCTACTTCAAGACGCGCATCCGCACGCTGGCAGCGCTGAAGATCAACGGTTACTCGCCGTATATGGAAGCGGCGTTTGCCGATCCGGCGCACCCGTTCGTCGCCTTTCCAGAGCGGCTTACGGCGAACGAACTGCACGAGCTGGCGGTGTACGCGCGGACGTATCACGTTGCGCTGATTCCCGAACAGCAAACGTTTGCGCACATGCACGAATCGCTGAAGTGGGAAGCGCTCGCGCCGCTCGGGGAATTGCCGCACGGGTATCTGCTGGCCGAGTCCGATCCCGGCACGTATGCCTATCTCGCGCCGCTATTGCGCGCCGAGATGGCCGCGGTTGGTCCGACGCCGTTCTTTCACGTCGGCGCCGACGAGCCGCTCGATCTCGGCCGCGGCCGCACGCCGCGCTCGGCGCAAACGTTTGCCGCGCACGTCAACCGCGTGGCGGCGATCGTGAGTGCGAACGGCGCGCGGCCGATGATCTGGGACGATGCGATCCAAGCCGATCCGTCGATCCTCACGCTGATCCCCAAACGTACCGTGATCGTCTCGTTCCACTATGGCGTGGAGCCGTCGTTCGCAAAATATATCGCGACGATCGATCGCGCCGGCTTCGATCAACTGGTATCGCCGGGCGCGAATAACTGGAACGAGATCTACGCCGATCTCGATGCCGCTTACGCGAACGAGGGGCAGTTCCTCGCGGACGCTAAGGCCGCGCACAGTCCGCACGTGCTCGGCATGTTCGAAACGGTGTGGCACGATGACGGCGAATCGCTCTATGAAGCCACCTGGGCGCCGCTGGCGTTTGCCGCCGCATCGGCGTGGCAGACGGCGCCGGTCGATCGCGCAACCTGGCATCGGACCTTCGCGCAGATGTTCTTCGGCAGGGACGCCGCCGGCTTCGCCGCCGATCTGGACGACCTCGCCGCGATCCGTACGGCGCTGCAGATGAAGCCCGAGACCGATCCCCCGAATTATCTGTTCTGGTCCGACCCGTTCGACGCGCGCATTCAAGCGCGTATGCAAAAACTCGATCTGGCCGGCATGCGCGTGCGCGCCGAACGCATTCTCGATCACCTCGCGCGCGTGCATCCCGCGCTCGACGCGCCCGCCGCCGCGGTGATGCGGCTAGCGGCGCTGCGGTACGATACGCTCGCGCGGCGGTATCAGATCGGCAAGGAAGCGCGCGACTATTACGACGATGCGCGCGCCCACGTTGCGGCGCACGACGACGGGGTCGTCTACCGCGGCCTCAACGTCGCGAAATATTTGTGCTGGGAAATGCGCGATGAGATGACGGCGCTCGCGCCGCTCTTCGCCGCCGCCTGGAACTACGAGAGCCGGCCGGCCGGGCGCGATCGGGTGCTGGTGCGGTACGCGGCCGCGGCCGAACGGGCCGTCGCGCAAGCGGATCGCCTCTACGCAGCCGCGCGCGAAGATTACCTGCGCGGCGGAACGCTGCCCACGTTCGACGACGCGCTCGGTCCCACGCGATGAGCGGCATCGCAATCGTCGTCGTCTTTCTGCTGCTCGCGGGCTTGATGGTCGCGCGCAAATTGCCGGCATTGCTTGCGGTGCCGCTGATGGCCATCGCGATGGCGGCCCTGGCAGGCAACGCGCCGGCGGCAGTTGCGGATGTGATCGTGCGCGGCGCGGTGCAACTCGCGCCGGTGTACGCGACCGTGATCTTCGGCGCGCTGCTCAGCCGCGTCGTGCTTGCGACCGGCATCGCGGAGACGATCGTCACCTACGCGGCCGAGTTCGGCGGCGACCGGCCGATCGTGCTCGCGCTGATCTTGTGCGCGGCGGTCGCGCTGCTGTTCACCTCGGTCACCGGTCTCGGCGCGATCATCATGATCGGCACGATCGTGCTGCCCGTGATGATGACGGTCGGCGTGCCGCGCGTGACGGCGGCGACGCTCTTTCTGCTCGCGTTCGGCCTCGGCTACATCCTGAACATCGCGCAGTGGACGTTCTACCGCCAGACGTTCGGCGTCGATCAAACGCAACTGCAGGGCTACATCTTCGTGCTCTTTGCGATCGATGCGGTCGTACTGATCGTCTTCGCGCTCGTCCGCTCGCGTACGACGCGCGACTACGCGACGTTCGCAATCGCCGGAACGCCGCCGCGCAAACGCGTTCCGCCCTGGGCGCTGCTCGCGCCGGTCCTGCCGCTGGTGCTCTATGCGGGTTTCCATATCGACGCGCTGGTGGCGTTCCTGATCGCGGCACTCTACGGCGTGCTGGTGACGCGTCCGCGCGAAATCGCGGCGACGCTGAGCGCCGCCTGGATTCGCGGCATCGAAGACGTCGCACCGGCCGTGATCCTGATGATGGGCATCGGGATGCTGCTCGTGGCGGTGAAGACGCCGGCCGTGCAGGCGGCGGTGACGCCGGTCGTGGCGCTGCTCGCGCCGCGCACGCCGCTCGCCTACGTGATCGCGTTCGGATTACTCAGCCCGCTCGCGCTCTATCGCGGACCGCTCAACCCGTTCGGCGTAGGCATCGGCGTGTACACCGTACTGGCGACGCTGCATGTGTTGCCGCCGGTGGCGCTGGTGGCCGCGGTGATGGCGGTCGTGCAAGTGCAGAACGTGTGCGATCCCACCAACACCCAGAACGTCTGGGTGGCGAACTTCACCGGCGTTGCGGTCGAGCGCATCACGCGGCTCGTGCTGCCGTATCAAGTCGGCGTCGCAACGCTGGCGGTCGTGTGCGTGGTGGTGTTCGGCCGCGCGCTGCTCGGCGTCGCGCCTTTTGCAACGGCGATTGCCGCGGCGGCCGGGTTGCCGATCGGCGCTCCGGCCGCTAGCAACGGTATCGTGGCCGTCGTCGCGGGTTCGCCTGCGGCGGACCTTGCGGCCAACAGCGTCGCCGCCGCGATCGGGCGCGGCTGGAAACCGTTGCGTGCGCTGCGCGCACCGGCGGTCGACACGCAGCACGATTGCACGTCGGCGCCGTATGCGAGCATCGTGCGCGTATCGGTCGACGCGGACGACGTCGGACTACAGTTGTTCGACTGCGCGGGCTGGAGCGTCGATCAGTGGCACGCGCAGGGCGGCGACGTCCGCGCCGATGCGCTCGGCGACCTCGACCGCGTACGCGTGTGGATGCGCGTGCATCCGGCGTACGCAGCCAACGTGTTCGGCCGCGGGATTGCTTTCGATCCATCCGATCCGCGGCCGACGTATTTCTTCACGCTCTTCAAAACGAACGACGGCATCATGCGCGCACTGGTGCGTGCCGGCGGCCCGGCGTGGATTGCGGGCCTGCGCACGGGCGACATCGTCGACAAAGTCGACGGCCGCTATTGGTGGGAATACGGCACGTACCAAACGCAGTTGCGCGCCTACGACGGCAAACCGCACACCTTCGATGTAACGCGCGGCAATCGCCACGACATCCACGTCGAGCTCGGCGAACCCTACTCCGGCTAGCAGCCGCCTGTTTTAGGAAGCGACGTTCAGGAAAACGGTCGGAATTTCGGGCCGCGCGAACGGTTGCGGCGGCGTCGTGCCGAGGCCGGCAAACGTTTGGCCCTGGATTTTCCCGGTAAGCGTCGTTGCCGCCGGCTGTAGTTGCGCCACGGCGGCGGAATTGTTGTCGGCGCGCGCGGCCGCGATGCGGAAATCAACTTGCTGCAATTGCGCTTGCGCGGCGGCTTGTTGGGCAACTTGGGCGCTCGCGTTGGCAGCAGAGGCTTCCGCAGCGGCGGCCTGTTGCGCTTCGGCCTGAATGACGATCGGGTTCGTGGCCGGCGCTCCGAGGAGTCCCAGCGCCGGGTCGTTCTCGACCGGCGTTCCGCCGGGAATCGGCTTGTCTCCGCCGGATCCGAGCAACCCGGGCGGCGGGCCGCTCGGTGGGGGGCTGCTGCCGGGCAGCGGACCGTTATCCGGGGCCGGCGGGCTAGCGGCCGGCGGGGCGCTGCTTTGCGCCGGCGCACTGGCGGGCGCCGGGGAAGAAGCCGGTGCGCCGCCGGTCTGCGCCGACGGCGCGGCCGTCGGCGTGGACGCCGTGGTGGGTGTGCCGTTACCCAGGCCCTTGTCGAGCGCAGCGGCCGTGGCATCCGCCGTCGTCCCGTCGGTCGTCGTCGTGTCGGTTTTGGTGGTCGTGGGCGCGGCCTGCGGCGGGACTGCCGTATAGGGGTTCGGCGTTTGTGCGCCGTCCGTCGCGGCGGTGGCGCTCACCGTCGGCGGCGGGGCCGGCGGCGGTGGCGGCGGAGGGGGCGGCGGCGGCGGTTTGGGTGTCGTGTCCCCGACGGCTGCCGACGGGGCCGCGGTCGGGCCGCCGGCAGGCGGCAAACCACCGGCCGGAGTCGAGGTTACCGACAGCCGGCCGTTCACCACGCTGAGCGTACCGAAGTCGCTGCCGTTTGCGCCGAAGCCGGCGTACGACGACGGAAATGCCGTGAAATTCTGGGCGCCGTCGGTCTTTTGCGGCGGCGGCGTTTGCGGCGGCGCGGCAGGCGTGCTCGTGCCAGGCGTAGTCGAGGCGACGCCTGGTGGTGGCGCGGTCGTAGTGGTCGGGCCGCTCAGCGGCGCGATACCGGACATGGCTCTATCATACCCGGAGCGAGCGCTTCATTGAAGCTCTCCAAGGCTTTATTTGAAAGAAATGCTTGACATTGTGATCCGTTGGTCCTATTGTACTAATACAACAGTACAACAGTACGTTGGTTGAACCAAGGAGAACCGTGATGACCAACCCGAGCCCGAACCGTCCGATCCACGCGATCGTCCCCGCGCTGCCGGAAAGCGATCGCCGTCCGACCCTGATCCGTCCCGCCGGCGACCGCGGCGCAATCTTCGGCGGCTGGGGCCCCAAGCTTTAATCCCTTGCCGGCCATCTTCACGGTAGATCCGCGCAGCGGCGTGCCGCTCTACTTGCAGCTGATCGAACAAATCAAGCGCGCGGTGGCGCTCGGTACGATCGCGCCGGGCGAACAACTGCCCACGGTAAAAGCGCTCGCGCTCGAACTGACCGTCAATCCCAACACCGTAGCGCGCGTCTATCGCGAGCTCGAGCATGACGGCGTGATCGACACGAGCCCCGGTCGCGGATCGTTCGTGCGCACCGACGGCGCCGGCATCGAAGCGCGGCGCGCCGTGGCCGACGTGGCGCGGGTGACCTTCGAAGGCGCCGTGCGCGAAGCGAAGTCGCTCGGACTATCGCGTGAAGAAACGCAAGAACTCGCGGCGCGCACGATCGCGCGCTGGTACGAAACGGAGAACGACTGATAATGGCGGCGCTGATTTCACTGAAGCGGCTGACGAAACGGTACGGGAGCTTCACCGCCGTCGACGATGTCTCACTCGAGGTTGAGGAAGGTTCGATCTGCGGTCTGCTCGGGCCGAACGGCGCCGGCAAGACGACGACGTTCAAATGTCTTTTGGGCTTCGCAAAACCGAGCGGCGGCACGATCGCGATCGAGGGCGCTCCGGTTACGCCGGCGACCTTTGAATCGCTCGCATACGTGCCGGAACGCGCGACGCTCTACGACAATCTGACGATCGCCGAGCATCTCGAGCTGTATCGACGTTCCTATAAGAACTACGACGCCGCACGCGCCGCCGAGTTGCTCGCGCTCTTCGATCTCGATCCGGGCAAACGCGCGAAGCGCCTCTCGAAGGGCATGCGTACGGCCGTCGCTTTGACGCTCGCGTTTTCGATCCGGCCCCGCGTGCTGATCCTCGACGAGCCCTCGAGCGGTCTCGATCCCGTACACCAGCGCAACGTGCTCGATCTGATGATCGACGCGGCGGCAAACGGCGCGGCCGTGCTGTTCTCCTCGCATCAAGTCGGTCAGGTCGAACGGGCCGCCGACTCGGTTGCGATCATGAAGCGCGGCAAGCTGATCGTCAACAGCGGCATCGACGACTTGAAAACCGGCGAGAAGATCATCGAAGCCGTTTTCGCCGGTCCGATCCCGGATATCGGCGACCTCGCCGCCGACCCGCGCATCCTGCGCGCCGAACAGGTAGGCGCTACGTTACGCGTCGCTACGCGCGACGATAGCGACGACATCGCCCAGCGCATCTTTGCGCTGCATCCCAAGAGCATTCGCACCATCGACCTCAACCTCGAGGAGATCTTCATGAACGCCGTAAGCGGGGACCAGCACTGATGGCTTACGCAGAATTCCTGCGCGTGCGCACGTCGATGGCGTGGCACGCCGCGATCCTGGCGGCGATCACACTGACGTTGCTCTACTTTGCCGGCGGACACGTCCACGTCGACGGAACGATCGCCATGTCGACCGGCTCCACGATGAGTTTCGGCCAGCTCGCGCCGATCGCGATGTTTTTTGCCGCGATCTTCGCGTCGTCGCAAGGCACATCGCTCAATCGCGAAAACGCGATGCGCGACATCTCCTGGACGAAACCGATTCCGCGCAGCGTCTTGGCGCTGCAATACATTGCCGTCGACGTCGCCGGCATCATCGTTGCGTTCGCCCTGACGATGGCCGCTATCGCGATCGTGCTCGTGCGTGCGCACATCACGCCGGTCGCCGATCCGACGCTTCCGATCATGCTCGCGCTCGGCTGCGGCGTGGCCGTGATGTGGTATTCGCTGATTCAGGTCCTCACGTTCTGGTTCGCGTCGGGTGCGCGTTCCGTCGCCGGCATTCTGTGGCCGGTTGCACTGCTTGGCCTCGGCCTCGGCCATCTCGATGGACCGTTCGGGGCGATCATGCGAGGCATCAACGTCATCAACCCGCTCGCATACATGAGCGGCGTCCACTTCACTGCGAGCGGCGCAGCTCAGGACGCGGTCACGACGCTCCCCATGGAGCTGCGGCCGCTCGCCGTGTGGCTCTTCGCCGCGCTGTTCTGCGCGATCGCCGTTACGCTCTGGCCGAAGAAGGAGGCATAACCGATGGAATGGCTTGGCACTGGCTTCGTGCTCACGATCGGCGGCATGCGCTTGCGCGTGCGGATCGCGCTGGAAGACACGCCGCACGACTGCGCCGCGCACGGCAAGGCCCCGGCGACGGCTCGCGAAGAGCGCGAGTATGCTCAGCCCGCCCGACGCGCGTATCGCGTTCATCCGCGCTAACCGCGAACGCTACCTTAGTGAACTGACGGCCTGGATCGCGTGCCCGTCGATCTCGGCCGACCCCGCGTATGCAGCCGACGTGCGGGCGTCGGCCGAAACGGCGGCGGCGCGGATGCGCGCGGCGGGGCTGAGCGGCGAGGTGCTGGAGACGGACGGCCATCCCGTCGCCTACGGCGCGTGGCTGGGTGCGCCGGGCGCACCGACGATCCTCATCTACGGTCATCACGACGTGCAGCCGGCCGATCCGCTCGCGCTCTGGACCACGCCGCCGTTCGAAGCGAGCGTGCGCAACGGCAAGATCTACGGTCGCGGTTCCGTCGATGACAAGGGCCAAGTGCTGATGCACCTGGCCGCGATCGAAGCCCACTTGCGCTTGACCGGGACGCTGCCGATCAACGTGAAGGTCGTGGTGGAAGGCGAAGAAGAGATCGGCTCGCCGAATTTCGAGGCCTTTCTCGCGCGCGAGCGCGAGCGGCTTTCTTGCGATGTCGTCGTCGTGTCCGATACGGCCGTGTTTGCCGAAGACGTGCCGTCGCTGACGGTGTCGTTGCGCGGACTCGTGCATTGGGAACTCACCGTGCACGGTCCCGCCGGCGACTTGCACTCCGGCTACTACGGCGGCGTGGTGCGCAACCCGCTCGAAGCGCTCGCGCAGATCCTCGCCTCGCTCAAGGATCCCGCCGGACGCGTCGCCGTTGCCGGCTTCTACGACGGCGTCCGCGAGCTGACGGCGGCCGAACGGGCGGACTACGCGCAGTTGCCGTTCGATGCGGCGCGCGAAGCAGCGGCACTCGGCGTACCGGAACTCACCGGCGAATCCGGCTTCGCGCCGCTCGAACGCATGTGGCGCCGGCCGACGCTCGAGATCAACGGCATGTACGGCGGCTACCAAGGTCCGGGCGGCAAGACGATCGTGCCGTCGTTCGCGCGCGCGAAGATTTCCGCGCGCCTCGTTCCGGCGCAAGAACCCGAGCACGTCAAGCGCGTCGTAACGGAGCATCTGCGCCGCGCCGCACCCTCCGGCGTGCGCGTCGAGATCGAAGCGCACGGCGACGTGCGCGCGGTCGAGACGTCGCGCGACCATCCGGCGGTTGCGGCAGCGGCGCGCGCGATGGAACGCGGCTTCGGCAAACCGCCGGTGTTCATCGGCACGGGCGGCACGATCGGACCCGTTTCGTCGTTCGATCGCATTCTGGGTTTGCCGCAGGTGCTGATCGGCGTCGGCCTGCCCGACGATGCCATCCACGCGCCCAACGAGAAGTTCGATCTCGGGCAATTTTATGGCGGCATCGAGACGATGGCGTATCTCTATGACGAACTCGCGGCCGCGCTGCCGCAAGGAGCACCACGTTGAGTTTTACCGATCGCTTTAGCGAGCTTGCGACCGCGTACGTGGCCGCGCGGCCATCGTATCCGGAGGAATCGGTCGACATCCTCATCGACGGCATGGGCGATCCCGCGTCGCTGGCGGTGGCCGATCTCGGCGCGGGCACCGGTATTTCGTCGCGCGTCATCGCGGCGCGCGGTCCGCTCGTCTACGCGATCGAGCCGAACGCGAAGATGCGCGATGCCGCGGCGCCGGACGAGCGCGTGAAGTGGGTCGACGGCACGGCGGAAGCCTCGAACCTGCCGGCCGCGTCGGTCGACGTGGTGGCCGCGTTTCAAGCCTGGCATTGGGTCGATCATCCGGCCGGCGTTGCCGAGGCGCGCCGCATCCTGCGCCCGGGCGGCCGCTTGGCGGCGATCTACAACGAGCGCGACGAACGCGACCCGTTCACGGCTGCTTACGGTGCGGTGGTGATGAAGTACGCCACCGATGCGACGGAGCAGCGGCGGGCGAACGCGCTGGCCGCGTTTGCGGCGATCGATCCCGCGCACACCAAACGCTTCGAATACGGCAACGTGCATATGCTGGATCGCGCGGGCGTGCACCAGCGCGCCGATAGTTCGTCGTACCTGCCGAAGGGGAACGATGCCGCGCGCGCGATGCACGACGAACTCGACGGACTGGTGGATGCCTTCGAACACGACGGCGTGGTGAAGATGCATCTCGTCACGCTGGTGGTGCGCGTCGACGGCTAGTGGATCGCGCAAGCGCGATCCACTTCGGGTTCGGATCGGCATCGACGTCGGCGGCACGTTCACCGATGTCGTAGCGGTCGATGCGGCGACGCGCGAGATGACGGCGTCGGTCAAGGTGCCGACGACGCACGATCACCCCGACGGCGTCGCCGCCGGCATCGTCGCGGGTCTCGAGCGCTTGATGCGCGAGCACGCCATCGACCCGGAGGCGGTGACGTTCATCGCGCACTCGACCACGCAGGCGACGAACGCGTTGCTCGAAGGCGACGTTGCGCGCGTCGGCATCGTGCGCTTCGGTTCGGCGTTTGCCCGCGCCGCGATGCGCTTCGCGCCGATCCCGCTCGCCGCGGACGTGACGCTGACCGCGATCTATCTCGATGCGGCGGGGAGCGGCGGCGACGCCTGGTTCGAAGGTGCGCGTGCGGCGGGCATCGAGGCGCTGGTAGCAAGCGACGCCTTTGCCGTCGACCGGCCCGAACGCGAGGCGGCGTTCGTTGCCGGCGCGCGAGCGCGCGGCTTTGCGGCGACCTGCGGCAGCGAAGTCTCTACGATGTACGGTTTGCGCGCGCGCACGCGCACGGCGGCACTCAACGCGGCGATCTTGCCGCGCATGCTGCGCACCGCGCGCATGACGCGCAAGGCCGTCGATGACGCGCACATTCCCGCACCGCTGATGATCATGCGCTCCGACGGTGGCGTGATGAACGTTGCCGAAGTCGAGCGGCGGCCGATCCTCACGATGCTCTCGGGGCCGGCGGCCGGCATCGCGGGCGCGCTCTTTCACGAAAACGTTACCGATGGGATCTTCATCGAAGTCGGCGGGACCAGCGCCGACTGCTCGGTGATCCGGCGCGGACGACCGCAGCTGCGGCCGGCGCGCATCGGCGGCCACCGCACGCTGCTGCGCACGCTCGACGTGCGCACGCTCGCGGTCGCGGGCGGCTCGCTCGCGCATATCGAGCACGGCGCCGTTTCGGCGGTCGGTCCGCGCTCGGCGCACATCGCCGGTTATCGCTACGCGGCGTTCTGTGACGCGGCGACGATTGCTGGCGCGCACGTGGCGATCGGTGAAGGCGTCGCCGCGCTCGCCGATGCTGCCGGCCGCATCGCGATCACGCCGACGTGCGCGGCAAACGCGCTGGACCTCGTTCCTCAAACGGCGTTTGCCCGCGGCAATGGCGATGCGGCACGCCTCGCCTGCGCGCGGGTCGGCGAGGCGATCGGGCTTGCCGGCGATGCGCTGGCGCGGGCGATCCTCGAGCGCGCGACCGCGACGCTGAAGGGTGCGATCGACGAACTGATCGCCGACTACGAACTCGAGCGTGCGACCGTCGTGCTCGTCGGCGGCGGCGGCGGTGCGGCCGCGCTGATCCCGTTTGCCGCGCAAGCGCTCGGGTTCGAGTACCGCATCGCCCGCGACGCTGAGGTCATCTCACCGCTCGGCGTGGCGCTGGCGCTCGTATGCGATGTGGTCGAACGGACGATCGTCGACCCGACGCCGGCCGATCTCGTGCGCATCCGGCGCGAAGCGATCGACGCGGCGATTCGCGCCGGCGCCGCGCCCGACCGGATCGAGGTGGTCGTCGAGATCGATCGCTCGCGCAATCGCGTGCGCGCGTCGGCCTCGGGCGCGACCGCGCTCGTTGAGGGCGCGAATATCGTTACGAGAGCGAGCGAAGCCGAGCGCGTCGCTGCGGCGCAACGCGCGCTGCGCGCCGATGCCGTCGGGGTGCGCATCGTGGCGCAGACGGCCGCGTTCATGGCGGTCGAGGGAAACCGTTCCGTCGCGATCGTCGACGAACGCGGCGTCGTCCGGCTGATCGCACCACGTGCGGTGGTCGCGATGTCGGCCGCCGGCGAGCTGGAAACCGCGATCGCCCGGACGATCGAGGAGTACACGACCTATGGCGACGTTGGGCGCGCGCTGCCGGACCTTTGGCTTTTGGTCGGCGCGCGCATCGTCGAGCTTACCGGGTTGAGCGACGCAGCGAGCGCGGTGGCACTGGCGGCGGATGACATCGCGGGCTTACCGGACGACACGTCCGTCGCGATCGTTTCGATGGCGAGGCGCGCTTGAGTTCGGGGCCGATGCCGCCCGCGTGCGCGGATGGTAAATGGTAAGACGGCTCGCGCGTGGCTGCCGCCGTCCGCGCGGCGCGTAATGTTCAGGTCGCTGATCAGCGAGCGCACGATGAAGAGGCCGCGTCCGGAATCGCTCATGATGTCTTTGGGCAACCGCGCGTTGTAGGTGAATCCGGGTCCGCGATCGAGCACGTGCAGGATCGGGGCGTCGCCGCTGACATCGAGTGCGAACTCGGCCGTCTCGCTGCAATGGCGCACGACGTTGCCGAGCAGCTCGCTGAAGACGAGTTCGGTCAGGCCGGTGTCCGAATCCGTCGCGCCCCAATCGCGCAGCACGGCAACGATCTCGCGGCGAGCATCGCGCGCGGCGTACGGATCGTTAGCGTCGAACGTCCAGCGCGCATCCCGGTCCTTCACGCCGGCCGGACGGGTGACCGAGACCTCGGCACAGTCGATGCGAATCGAGAGGATCGCGACGTCATCGACCACTTCTTCGAGGACGTGATCGCTGATCGCCGCGGCCGGGTTTTCGGCATTCCAAACGTCGATTGAGCCCAAGGCCTCGACGACGCTGGCCTCGCCGGCCGCGATGTCGCGCGTCGCTTCGATCAGCCCGTCCGTATAGAGCACGATCAGCGAAGATGTATCCAAGCAGACGGCGCGCGGAATTTCCGGCGGATAGGTTTGAATCGCGCGCAGTCCAAGCGGGAGTCCGCTGCCGCTCAGCGCGGTAATCTCACCCGTCGCGGAACGCAACAGCGGCGGCGGATGGCCGGCCGAGGCATATGTCATGATCAGCGTGATCGGGTCGAGCACGGCGACGAATGCGGTCACGATGCCGTCGGGCTGTTCGGAGCGCAGCACCCGATCGGCCGCGTCGAGAATCTCTATCGGCTCGGCCAAGATTTGCGCCGCCCCGCGCATCGCTTGACGCACCGCGCCCATGGTCACCGCAGCGAGCAGCCCGCTACCCATGACGTCGCCGATCGAGAGCACGATGCGGCCGTCGTCGAGCCGGAACGCATCGTACCAATCACCGCCCACGAGCGCCTCGGCTTTTGCCGCCTGGTAAATCGCCATGAAGCGCATGCCCGGAATCGTCGGCATGCGGCTCGGCAGCGCCGCTTCTTGAAAGGCCGTCGATGCGCGATGCTCGCGCTCGAGTTCGCGAACGAGGTACTCGTGCTCGAGATTGGTGCGCGCGAGTTCGACGGCGGCATCGTCGCGCGCGACGTCGTCGCGTTCGATGGTGTTCTCGGCCAGCCGTTCCCTGAGCTCGGTATTCGTGCGGGCAAGTTCCGTGCTCGCGTCGTCGCGGGCGACGTCGTCACGTTCGATCGTGCGTTCGGCCAGCCGCTGCTTGAGTTCCGCGTTCGTTCGCGCGAGCTCCGCGATCGCATCGTCGCGGGCGACGTCGTCGCGCTCGACCGTGCGTTCCGCCAAACGCTGTTTGAGTTCGGCGTTCGTGCGGGCGAGTTCGGCGATCGCGTCGTCCCGCGCGGCATCGTCGCGCTCGACCGTACGTTCCGCGAGGCGCTGTTTGAGTTCCGCGTTGGTTCGGGCGAGTTCCGCAATCGCGTCGTCGCGCGCGACATCGTCGCGTTCGATCGTGCGTTCGGCCAGCCGCTGCTTGAGTTCCGCGTTCGTGCGGGCAAGTTCCGTGCTCGCGTCGTCGCGGGCGACGTCGTCACGTTCCACCGTTCGCTCGGCCAGCCGCTGCGCGAGGACCGCGTTGGTGCGGGCGAGTTCGGTGAGGGCTTCGTCGCGCGCGACGTCGTCGCGTTCGATCGTGCGTTCGGCGAGCCGTTTTGCCAGTTCGCTGTTGGTGCGGGCCAATTCGGTGATCGCACGGCTGCGGGCCGCGACGTCGCGCCAAACATACGCAAGCACCACCACGATGCACACGCCGGCTCCAATGGCTCCAAAAACGCCGAAAAGTGGCGTGATCAGATCACTTCGACCGTTCCATCACCTTGGGCTGTGCCCAGCTTCCGTACGATTGAAACAGTCTTGGTACGTTTAGCCGGTTATTTCGTGTGCGGTAATGGTGTAGCGGAAGTCGTCGGCGGCGAGGCAATCGAGACGTTCGCCGCCGGCTTCGGCCTGCGGATACATGAGGAAGCCAAGCTCGCGATGGCTGGAGCCCGGCAGCCGGACATCGTGCCCGTCGTTGTAGGCAACCCAGTTCGACTCCCAGGCGCCGAAGAGCGTGGTCCGGGCGTCGGTGACCAGCGCGTTGTCGAGCGCCAGATGACCCGGCGGTTCCTCGAGCACGACCTTACGAACGTCGGCCGGGTCGACCGGCACCCAACCGAAGCCGGTCAGGAACACCTCGGCGCGGCAATGCTGCGCGTGGGTCACGTCGGGCGTGTTTGCGCCCAGGCTCTTGTATCCGAAGTCCGACGGCCCGACGCGTATCCCGTAGAGGTCCCGCGCGGGCAGGCCCGTGGCTCGTGCGAGTCCGACATAGAGCGCATTGATGTCGGCGCACTTCCCGCCAAGATCGCCCGTGACGAGCATCGTTTGAATGTTGCCGAGACCGCAACCCGGGGTTTTCGGATTCCTGAACGTGTTGTCGACGATCCACTCGTAGATCGCGCGCGCTTTTGCGAGATCTGAATCGGTGCTTGCCGTTATCTTATCGGCGGTCGATTTGACGATCCCATCGGTTGGAATCAACGTCGTCGGTGACGTGTATCGCGCACGATCCGCGGGACTCAGGTCCGCAACGCTGCCGGGCTTCTTCAGATCGACGGCGCGGTCGCGCGTTGCAACGCGGCCGACGATCTCGAGGCTGGGAATCGCGCTGCTGGCCGCCCACTGCGCGTAAACCATCGGTGCCGACCAGCCGGGATCGCGGTGGATCGCCACGGTGCTTGCGTTCGTCTTCCACTTGCTTTGGCCGGGACGGATCCAATTCGGTTGCGCGATCGCCGGAATCGGGATCCAGGCCTGCGCCGCGCCCTTCGCCGATACGAGTTCGATCTTCGTCGTAATCTCATACGTACGCCACGGTCCGGGCGACGGTGCGAACGGATCCAGCATCGGTAGCGCTAGTGCGGCGGCGGGAAATCCGGCAGCGACCGAAAGGGCTGCGGATTGCTGCAACAGTTGCCGTCGATTCATGGCCCGTTCCCCTTACTGCTTGGTTGCGATATACAGTCCGCGAGAAAATAAATCGGAGCGCTCGTTGCGCGGCTTGAGTCCGGCCGCTTCGAACGCGCTGCGATATTGTTCGTCGCTGAAGAGTTCGAGCCGGTGCGTTTCGCTGAAGCCGGACACGCCGGTCGGTTCGCCGACGAGATATTCGTACCGGATGACGGCGGTTGCGCCGTAGCGTTCGTTCGTCCCGATGCGCGCGATCTTCAAGCGCGGCTGATCGACGAACGAGGCCTCGAGCGTTCCTTCGCGCCAGTCGTCGGGATGGAGCCACGGCTCGACGATCACGAGGCCGCCGGTGCCCACCGCTGCCGCAAAGCGCGCGATCGTCGTGCGTAACTCGGCCTCGTCCGCAACGTAGCCGATCGAGCCGAAGAGACACATCAGCGCGTCATAGGGCTGGTTCACCGCGAGGTCTTGCATCCGCCCGACGCGCAGCGGCACGCCCGGGAGGCGTTCCTTGGCGATGTCGATCATCGCCGCGTCCACGTCTTCGCCCGCCACCTCGAAGTGCTTGTAGAGGAAGCGCAGGTGAGCGCCGGTGCCGCAGGCCACGTCGAGCACGCGCTTCGCACCCGGGTTCGCCACGCCGATCGCGGCGCGCAGCCAGGCCGCCTCGGCGGCGTAGTCTTTCCCGCGCGCATCGTAGATCGCTTCGTAGAACGCCTGCGATTTGGTAAACACGCCCGAGTCTTTCGGCCTCCACGCCGGGCGTCCCGGCGCTAGCCCGCGAAAGCCCCGTACCTGTGGACTATGACGTGCTGGTGGTGGGCGGTGGTAATGCCGGCTGCGCGGCCGCGCTGGCGGCGGCGCGCACGGGCGCGCGCACGATGCTCGTCGAGCGCTACGGTTTTCTCGGCGGCACCGCGACGGCGGCAATGGTCGGGCCGTGGATGACCTTCCACTCCGGTACCGACCGCATCATCGGCGGCATCGCCCAGGAGATCGTCGAGCGTCTGATCGCGCTCGGGGGATCGCCCGGCCACATCCCGGATTCGTCCGACTACGTTCCGACGATCACGCCGTTCGATCCGGAAATTCACAAAGCGCTGCTGTTCGATTTGATGCGCGAGTCGAACGTGCACCTGTTGCTGCACGCGCTCGTCGTGGATGCGGTGCGCGATGCGCGCGGCGCCGTGCGCGGCGCGACCTTCGCCACCGTCGGCGGAATGCGCACGGTGCTGGCCGGGCGCACGATCGATGCGACTGCCGATGCGTTCGTGGCGGCGGCGGCGGGCTGCGCGCTGCAGCAAGGCGACGAACGCGGGCGCGTCCAGCCGGCGAGCTTGATGTTCCGCTTGAGTCACGTCGATATGAACGCGGTCGCCGCATACGTGCGCGAACACCCGGAGCAAATGCGCACGTCGCTCGCGCCGGAAGCGCGGACGGCGGATGCGCTCACCGCCGTGGCCGGTCTCTACGATTTGTGGCAGAGGGCGCAAGCTGCCGGCGTCGAGGTCCCGCGCGAGGTCGTGTCGTTCTTCATCTCGCCGTATCCGGACGAAGTCACGGTGAACATGACGCGCGTCATCGATATCGATCCGCTCGATCCCGACGACCTCACACGCGCCGAAATCGAAGCGCGCGCGCAAGCGATGCGCCTCGTCGCGTTCTTTCGCGACCGCGTGCCGGGCTTCGCGCACGCGCGCATCGCCGCGACGGCGACCCAAATCGGCGTGCGCGAATCGCGCCGCATCGTCGGCGAATACACGCTCACCCGCGAAGATATTCTCGAGCGCCGCACCTTCGACGATGCGATCGCGCGCAGTGCCTATCCGATCGACATTCACAACCCCTCGGGCAGCGGCACGACGACGCATCGTTTGCCCCCCGGCACATCGTACGAGATCCCGTACCGCTGCCTCGTGCCGCAAACCGTCGAAGATTTGCTCGTTGCGGGGCGCTGCATTTCGACCACGCACGAAGCGCTCGCATCGACGCGGTTGACGCCGACCGTAATGACGTTCGGACAAGCGGCCGGCACCGCCGCGGCGCTCTCGCTGGCCGCCGGCGTGACGCCGCGCAACGTCGACGTGCGCGCGCTGCGCGAACGGCTGATCGCCGACGGCGTCGACTTGCGCCGGGCCGCGGCCCATGTCTGATCCGCGTTCGGCCGCGCGCGAACGCGGCATCGCGATCGAGCTCGCCGATTTGGGTTCGTGGGGCGATGCCGCGCTCGTCTCCGAATACGATCCCGACGGCCCGGTGATTCGCATCAACACGCGCGAGCTTCCCACCGGTTCATCGTGCGACGTGCGCGAGCATATCGATCGCGCTGTGGCGCACGAACTCTATCACCACGAGGAAGCGCGCGGCTCGATTCCGCGCTTGCCGGGCCGTAAAGCGCGCGAACGTGCGGCCGGCGAACATACGCCCTGATGGCAGCACTTTTCGCCGGGATCGACGGCGGGCAATCGTCCACGATCGCGGTGGTCCTCGACGAGCGCGGGACGCTGCTCGGCCGCGGGACGGCCGGTCCGAGCGATCACGTCGATGAGCCGCCCACGACCCAGCGCGCCGCGGAGGCGTGCGAATCGGCATTGGCGGAGGCCTTGATCGCGGCCCGCGTTCCGGGCGACTCGACGCTCGCGGCCGTGGTGGTGGGCCTGAGCGGCTACGAGGGCAACTGGCACGGGCGCGAGCCGGCCTTCGGCGGAGTGACCGTGCGCTACAAGCACGACACGGTGATCGCGCTGGCCGGGGCGATTCGCGAGCGGCCGGCGGCGGTCGTGATCGCCGGCACCGGTTCCGTTGCCTACGGCGAATCCGGCGTCCGCGATCCGATCCGGGTCGGCGGGTTCGGCTACCTGTTCGGCGATGAGGGCAGCAGCTACGCCATCGCCCGCACGGCGCTGGCCGGCGCGATGCGGATGACCGACCGCGGCGTGCTGACCGACCTCGGCTCGGCGGCGCTGGCCTTTTTTGACTGTAGCGACTTGCGCGCGCTGGCCCGGGCGGTCTCGCTGCGCCAGATCGGCCGTCCGCAACTGGCCGGGTTCGCCCGGGTGGTGTTCGATGCGGCGCGGCTGGGAGATCCCGAGGCTGCGGCTATTGTTGACGATGCGGCGGCCGCTCTAGCCGGCCTCGCCCAGCTCGTCGTCGAGCAGCTCGGCGACGCCGACGTGCCGGCCATACCGGTGGCCTTCGTCGGCGGCGCGATGGATAACGTCGAGTTGCGGGTGGCGGCCACGCGCCGGCTCGAATCGGCGACGCCCCTTGCCCGGGTCGTGGCGCCGGCGTTCGAACCGGCGGTCGGAGCGGCGTTCCTCGCCTTCGACGCGGCCGGGGTCGCCCGGCCGCCGGCGTGATGCTCGAACGGCTGCGCGGCCTGATCGTCTCGATCCAGCCTGAGGCGCAATCGGTGCTGAACACGCCCGAAACGGTCGCCCTCCTCGCGCGCTGCGCGGTCGCCAACGGCGCCGCGGGCGTCCGCATCGAGGGCGTTTCGCGGATTTCTGCGGTGCGGCGCGCGGTCGACGTGCCGATCGTCGGGCTCATCAAACGGATCTATCCGGGCTTCGACCCCTACATCACGCCGACGGAACACGAAATCGCGGCGATCGCCGGCGCGGGCGCCGAGGTCATCGCCTTCGATGCGACCCCCCGCCTTCGTCCAGGCGGCCACGACGTCGCGGCCCTCATTGCGGCGATCCACGCTCGCGGGGCGCTGGCCATGGCCGACTGCGCGACGGGAGCCGATGCCCGTGCCGCGGCCGCCGCCGGCGCCGATATCGTCGGCACCACGCTCTGCGGTTATACGGAAGAGACCCGCGGCCACGCGTTGCCGGCGCTCGACGTGCTGCGCGAAGCGGCCGCGACCGGGGCGTTCGCCATTCTCGAAGGGGGCGTCGCCGAGCCTGCCCAGGTGAACGCGGGCTTTATCGAGGGCGCCTCGGCGGTCGTCGTCGGCACGGCGCTCACGAACCTCGACGCGCGCATCCGCGCATTCGGCGGTATTCCTGCGCGACAGAAGTCCGCGCCGGAAAATCGTTCGCCCCGTACAGTTTGAAAAAGTGCTCCGCACCTCGATGGAGAACGGCGTCGTGATTGGGAACGTAGCGCCGTCAGCGGACGGTGGCGTGTTGAGAGGATGTTCGTGGCACATCAGGTCGCCAAGACCAAAGTAAGTCTAGGTCGGGGATTCTGGCTCGTAACCGCTTTGATCGCGGTCGTTTCGGCCATTATGAGCTACTTCGTGTATGCGAGTGGCTGGCCGATCGGTCTACCGCAGATCGCGGAGCCGGCGCCCGAGATCGACTCGCTCTTCAAGTTCCTCGGTGCGGTCGGCGGCACGATCTTCAATATCGTCACCGGCTACATCATCTACTTTGCGATCGTGTTCCGGCGCAAAAAGACCGATCCGCCCGATGCGATCGGCGTGCAAATTCACGATAACCCGGTGCTCGAGTTCTGGTGGACGGTCATCCCGACGATCCTCGTCGTGATCCTGGCCATCTTCTCGACCGTGATCTGGTCGAGTCTGCAGAATACCGCCGGCGACGTGCTCACGATGGAAGCCATCGGGCACCAATATTACTTCAGCTTCCGCTATCCGAAGCTCGCGAAGGAAGTCACGAACGAAATGCACGTGCCGGTGAATACGCCGATCACGCTGCACGTCACCGCGGCCGAGCCGGGCTCACCGCCGGTCAATCACGGCTTCTGGGTGCCCGAAGTCCGGCTCAAGGCCGACATGGTGCCGGGCCTGATCAACACGCTGCGTTTCACGCCGACGCAAATCGGCGGACCGTACCGCATCATCTGCACCGAGTTCTGCGGCGCGTTTCACGGCACGATGCGCGCGACGTTCTACATCGATTCGCAAAAAGATTTCGATGCGTGGTTTGCCAAACAAGGCGGCGCCGGCGGTGCTACCGCGGCGGCCGGCTCGGCTCCGTCGGGCGTGTCGCTCGCGGGCGGCGATGCCGCGGCCGGCCAAGCGCTGTTTTCATCGAAATGCAGCGCGTGCCACTCGGTCGGCGCGTTCTCGCAAAAGCTCGTCGGTCCGGGGCTGGGTAAGATCTTCGCCGATCCAGATCATGCGAAGCTCGTGAACGGCACGGCCGCGACCCCCGACGACGCAGCCGGCATTCTCAAGAACGGCTACACCGGCGATCTCGGCCAAATGCCGGACTCCACAACGAACCAGATCACGGATAAAGACATCGCGAACCTGGTCGCCTACCTCGTCAGTCTCTCGAAGAAATAACGGAGCCAAAGTTCGATGGCAGTTGCTGCACCAACAACGACACCGACGATCCCGCGCCCGGTCTTGGATCATATCCATCCCGAGCCGCAGGGGTTCATCCGGAAGTACATCTTCTCGATCGATCACAAGATCATCGCGTTTCAGTACTTCATAACGGCCGGACTGTTCTTCGTCATCGCCGGCCTCTTGGCCGAGATGATCCGCATCGATCTGCTCAAGCACACCGGCGTGTTGACGCCCAACGTCTACAATCAGGTGTACTCGGTCCACGGTTCGATGATGGTGTGGCTGGTCATCATCCCGTTCGTTTCCGGTGCGTTCGGAAACTTCGTGATGCCGTTGCAAATCGGTGCGCGCGATGTCGCGTTTCCGTGGTTGAACCTGGCCGCGTTCTGGATGTTCCCGCCGGCCGGGCTGATCTTGCTCGCATCGTTCTTCTTCGGAGCGCCGGATGCGGGCTGGACGGAATACCCGCCGATCTCGCTGCAGGCGCCGTACGGCACCTCGATGTGGTGCATGGCGATCTTCCTGATCGGCATCAGCTCGACGCTCACCGGCATCAACTTCCTGGTCACGATTTTCAAGATGCGCGCACCAGGCATGACGTTCACGCGCATGCCGCTGTTCGTCTGGGCGTCCGCGGCGACGGCCGGTCTGAACATGATCGCAACCACCGCCCTCGCGGCCGCGCTGCTCGCGCTCTACCTCGAGCGCACGTTCGGCGTGCCGTTCTACGATCCGACCAAGGGCGGCTCGCCGCTCCTCTGGCAGCACATGTTCTGGTTTTACTCGCACCCGGCCGTGTACATCATGATTCTGCCGGCGTTCGGTATCATCTCGGAAGTGCTGCCGACGTTCTCGCGTAAGCCGATCTTCGGCTACAAGATGATCGCGTTCTCATCGGTCGCGATCGCGCTGCTCGGGTTCATGGTCTGGGCGCATCACATGTTCACCTCGGGCATGGCGCCGTGGCTGCAGCTGCCCTTCATGATCATCACGATGCTCATCGCCATTCCGACCGGTATCAAGATCTTCTCGTGGATGGCCACCCTCTGGGGCGGCTCGATCGAGTTCTCCGCCGCGTGTTTGTTTGCGCTCGGCTTCCTGATCACGTTCACGCTCGGCGGCGTCACCGGATTCTTCCTCGCCGCCGTTCCGGCCGACTTGCACGAGCACGGCACGTACTTCGTGGTCGGCCACATCCACTACGTGCTCTACGGCGGCTCCGTGTTCGGCATCTACGCCGGCCTCTATTACTGGTGGCCGAAGATGACCGGGCGCATGATGAACGAGCGCCTCGGCCAGTGGCACGCGTGGATCACGTTCGTAGCCTTCAACTGCACGTTCTTGCCGATGCATTGGCTCGGACTGCTGGGCATGCCGCGGCGCGTCGCGATGTACGATGTGGAGTTCGAGTTCTGGAACCAGGTCGTCTCGATCTGCTCGTTCTTCCTCGCCGCCTCGACGCTGCTGATCATGGGCAACATGCTCTGGAGCTTCAAGAACGGCAAGAAGGCCGGACCGAATCCCTGGGGCGCGCGAACGCTCGAATGGATGATCTCCTCACCGCCGCCGTACTACAACTTCAAGAAAGTTCCGGCGGTGCTCGCCGCACCGTACGACTTCGGCAACCCGCTTCCGTACATCGGCCTCGAAGCCGAACCGGGCGCGATGGAAGCCACGCCGCAATCCACCACCGGCCTCGTGCCCGCGCATTAAAGGACGTAGACCTTGACGACAGCAGCCGTCGAACACGGCCACGGACACGGTGACGGGCCCGGTCACGACGACGATCACGACCACCATGAGGTGATTTACCGGGAGACGACCGACATGCGTCTCCTGGGCTTCGTCCTCTTCCTGTGTTCGGACGTCGTGCTGTTCTCGGCGTTCATCTTCGCCTATCTGTATTTGCGCGGCACGATCGATGAGTGGCCGCCGATCCTCAACGGGCACCAGCTGCCGCGCCTGGACTTACCGTTCGCCGAGTTCAACTCGGTCGTGCTGTTCGGTTCGGGCGTCACGATGCACCACGCGCTCGAAAATTGGAAGCACGGCAACAAAGGCCGCTTCGACATCTTCATGGGCGCGACGATTCTGCTCGGCGTCATGTTCCTCGGCGGTCAGGCCTACGAATATTCGCACGCGGCGATCGGCGGCTGGAGCGGCTCGATCTTCGGTGCGTCGTTCTTCACGCTAACCGGGATGCACGGTTTCCACGTTTTCTGCGGCGTCGTCTACTTGGCCATTCTCTGGTGGCAGACGAAGCAGAACCACTACGATCAAACCCACTACTTCGGCCTCACTGCCGGTACCCTGTACTGGCATTTCGTCGACGTCATCTGGGTCGCACTCTTCTTCCTGTTCTATATTTTCTAGGGGCACACGATGGATTTAGCAATAATCGAGCGCGGCGTCGCGCTTATCGGAGCGATCGTCGTGGGCGTGTTCGCGTTAATCGCGCTCAAGGATGACTGGCACGCCAAAGGCCTCGACAACAACACGACCAAGTTGCTGCTGGGCCTGATGGCATTCGGCTGTATCATGGTGTTTTTCGCCGCAATCGGCGTCATCGGACCGAAAGGCTAAGCCGCATGTACGATCCCAATCCGTATAAACACGGCATCCCCGTGTCGGCCGGCATTCCGCCGATCATCCGCTGGTCGGGGATCATCGGGCTCATCGCGATCTTCTGCGTGGTCGGCATCGTGATCGCGTCGTCGCGCTACGGCCACGTGTGGCCCTCCGCTGACTCAACGCATATCAAGCTTGGCTCTTAAGGGCACCGCTATCGACTGGAGGACGTTCCGATGCGAGTTCTCGGAGTAACGCTGGCTCTCGGAATTCTTTTCTTCAGCACCGCAGGCCGGACCGTCGAGCCTGCACTCGCCGCCGGAACGCCGCTCGTCATTTGCAACCAAACCGCTGGGACGCTCAGCGACGTTGCGGTCGGATATCATTCTACCGGGGTGAACGATGCGCCGGATTCCCGAATCCTTACCGGACCGTTCGTCTCGACCGGCTGGGTGCGCATTCTTCACGGGCAATGCGCGACGTTTGCCAATCCGTTCAATGCCCGCTACATGTTCTGGTGGGGCGCCGTGGCCGGCGGGATCAACGCTCCCGGCACGGTTTGGAACGCGAGCGGCGATCAGAGTTTCTGTATCCCCAATGTCTATGGAGCGACGGCGGACATGTCGTCTTCGTTCACGTTCGAAGACGAGAACGTATCGCAGAGTGCCTGCGAGAGCGGTCGGGCCAATCCTCGGGTGGGTCCCAATATCTGGGCGCGGGTGCGTAAAGTCGACCTGGAAGTAAAAGCCCAGGTGAACTTCGATGGGAACTAGGGGAACATTTCGCGGCGCCTAGCGATGCCCACGCCGAAGCGGGCGATGCGGTCGGGGAGCACGCCGGTCGAGCGGCCGTCGATGCGGTGAACGCCGCCGTATTCGCTGAACTCGGTGAGGGCGGGGATCGTCGCCGCGCGCAGCGGAATTTCGCCGACGGCCGGCCACTCGCATGCGATGCTGCCGTCTTCAGTAAGCACGGCGACGTAGCCGTTCGAATCAACCGGCGACTCGACATCCGGGGCGCGATAGCGAACGTAACCGTCCACGATGAAGATCGGTCGAAAGGTTTGGATCAGCGCGCGCGTCGGTGCGAGCATCAGCGCGATCGCGTAGAAGATGCAAGCCACGACGCCGAGGCCGAAGATCGGTGAGAGCATCACCATGTTGTGGTCGTCGGGGTGCGCGGGATCGGTGCGCACGATCAGCATTCCGATCGTCAGCGCGAGGAACATCGTGCCGCATAAGATAGGTTCAATGGCAATGCACATCCGGCCCAGAAACCCGTGGATCACCACCAGCCGCTCGCTCCGCCGCCACGCGCGGCGAATCAGTGCGGCGCTGCGTTCGCCCGCCGTCATGCGGCCGGCCCGGTATCCATGGACGATCTGCGTCGTCGTCGCGTTGGTCATGCTGGTCGGTTCCGGGATGGCGGTGGCTAAAAGCGAGCGGGTGCACGGGCTCGTCTTGGCAGTGACGCCGAACGACGGTGAGGCGATCGTTCGCCACGATGCCTTCGGTTCGATGCCGGCGATGACGATGCCGTTCCGTATCGTTCCTCGTGCCCAAGTCGGCACACTGCAAGCCGGCAACACGATCGATGCAACGGTCGATACTTCGACCGAGCCGTGGACGCTGCACAACGTTAAGGTGAGCACGACCCAGACGCTCACGAACGAGCCGGGCATCCTGCGGCGCGTCGTCCCGCTGCAGATCGGCGACGAGATACCCGATACGCCGTTCAGCGACCAGACTGGGCGGCCGTTCCGCTTCTCCGACTTGCGGGGTCAGGACGCCGTCCTCGCGTTCGTTTATACGCGCTGTCAGGATCCGCGCATGTGCCCGCTGATCTCGGCGAAGTTCCACGCACTGCAGCAGCGCATCGGCGCGCGCAAGCTGCACCTCGTCGAGGTCACGCTCGATCCGTCGTACGACCGGCCGGCCGTCCTCGCGCGCTACGGCAAACTCTTCGGCGCCGATCCGCACCATTGGACGCTGGCCGTCGGCGATGCGGAACCGACCCTGGATTTTGCGGCGCGCTTCGGCATCACCGCGTTCCCCGATCCGGAGATCGGGATCATCCACGCCGAGAACACGGTCGAGATCGGACCCGACGGCCGCATCCGCTCGATGATCACGACGACGTCGTGGCAGCCCGATGAGATCATCGCCGACATCGACAATAATCACGGCGCGGCATCGAATCCGTTCGAGCGTTTCGACCTCTGGCTTTCGCGGGCGGCCGTTGCGATCTGCGGCAACAACGTCGCGTCGTTCAGCGGCCTGGGCGACCTGATGGTCGTGCTGTTGATCGTCGCGTCGTTCGGCTACTTGTTGTTCCGCGTCGCGCGCGGCATCGCGAAGAGCGCTTAATCTGTATCGCCTGATCGTCGCCGTCGCCATCCTGCTGGTGGCGGTGGGTTTGCGCGCGCCGATCATCGCGGCGGCGCCGCTGCTGCACGAGATTCAGCGCAGCCTCGACCTCAGCAGCGCCGAAGCCGGTTTGCTGACTACGCTGCCCGTACTGTGCTTCGGCGCGTTCAGTCCGCTCGCGCCGCTGCTCGCCCGGCGCTGGAGCATGGAACTGCTGATCTTTGCATCGACCGCGGTGCTGGTCGTGGCGATCGGTGTGCGGCTCGTGCCGTCGACGCCGCTGCTGTTCTGCGGCATGCTACTGGCCGGTATCGCGATCGCGATCGGCAACGTGCTGCTGCCGGCGCTGATCAAGCGCGACTTCCCGAAGAACGGCGGCACGATGACCGGCGCCTACGTTACCGCGCTTACGCTCGGCTCCGCATTGCCGGCCGGCTTTACCGTGCCGCTCGAACGCGCCGCCGGGCTCGACTGGCGCGGAGCGCTCGCGATCTGGGGCGTCGTTCCGGTCCTGGCCCTGATCGCGTGGATTCCGCAGTTGCGCGCGGGACACCGCATCGCCGACATCGCGCCGCGCGTCCCGCTGCGGGCGCTGTTGCGCGATCCGATCGCCTGGTACGTCACCGCGTTCATGGGCCTGCAGTCGCTCGGGTTTTATACGACCACCGCGTGGCTGCCGTCGCTGTTCGTGAGCCACGGCATGGACGCGCGAAACGCCGGCTTGTTGTTGTCGATCGCCAACCTCGTCGGCATCCCGATCGTGCTGCTCATTCCGGTGCTCGCGGTGAAGCTGCGCAATCAGACGCCGGTCGTGCTCGGCATGGCCGCGCTCTACACGATCGCGCTCGCGGGGCTAACGCTCGATCCCGAGCCGCTGGCGCTCGTGTGGATGATCGTGCTCGGTCTCGCGCAGAGCGCGACGCTCAGTCTCGCCGTTACGTTCATGCTGCTGCGCTCGCCGGACCCCGCGCACGCGGCGCAGCTCTCCAGCATGTCGCAGTGCGCAGGGTACATGCTCGCTGCGGTCGGGCCGTTTCTGTTCGGCGCCTTGCGCGATTTCTCGTCGAGCTGGATCGTCCCGATGATCGCGCTCTTCATCTGCGTCGTCGTGCCGATCACGCTTGTCGGCATCGGTGCCGCACGTCCGCGCTTCGTCGGCGCCAGAACTCTTCCGGCGTAATGGAGGTCTAGCTACCATGAAAGCATTTGCAATCGATCGTTTCGGTGAAGACGGCTCGTTGCGCGAGTTGCCGGATCCGGTTGCCGGGCCGGGCGAACTGCTCGTCCGGGTGACGGTCGCCGGCGTCAATCCGGTCGACTGGAAAATTCGCGATGGGGCGCACGGACCACGACCGTTTCCGCTGATCCTCGGCGTCGATTTCGCCGGCGTCATCGAAGCGGCCGGCAGCGGTGTCGCGGATTTTCGCGTAGGGGAACGCATCTTCGGCGCGGCGCGCGCGCATGGTTCGTATGCCGAGCGGACCGTCGTCCCCACGAGCAGCAACGAAGCGCCGATTGCGAAGATCCCCGCCGGGTTGAGCGATGCCGTTGCGGCGCTGCTGCCGATCGCCGGCCTCACCGCGCTCGCGACGCTCGCCCGGCTCGACGTCCCGCGCGGCGAGTCGCTTCTGATCTACGGCGCGACCGGCGGCGTGGGAGCGATCGCCGTGCAGATCGCGCACGCGCGCGGCATACACGTGATCGGTACCGCGCGCTCGGGAAAAGAAGATGCGCTGCGCGCGCTGGGCGCCGATGAAGTGATCGTTTACGATCGTAACGACGTCATCGATGGGGTGAAGGCGGCGCACCCGGACGGCATCACCGGCGTGATCGATCTCGTCAACGACGGCGTTGCGATCAAGCGGCTCGCCGAGATCGTGCGCAACGGCGGGCGCGTCGTGTCGGCGATTCGTTCGATCGACGACGCCGCGTGGTTCGGCGAACGCGGCATCACGGCAACCAACCTTGCGATGGGCCAGACGCCGCAATCATCGCGCGCGGGACTCGAAGAACTCGTCGCGCTGATCGAGGCGGGAACGGTCGTGGTCGATGTGAAGGCCGCATATCCGCTCGCGGAGGCCGGCGCGGTGCTCGCTGCGTTGAAGAGCGGCAAGACGAGCGGTAACATCGTCCTCAACGTCGCGCCTGGAGCATAGCAACATGCCCGAAGATCCGCATCACGCGTTGCGGCCGGAAACCGACGTCCTCACGCGCGGTTTCGATCCGAAGCTCTCGGTCGGCTCCGCGCGGCCGGCGGTGTTCCGCAGTTCGACCTACGTGTTTTCGAGCCCGGAGGATGCGGAGAAAGCGTTCGACGTCCTCGGCGGTCGCCGCAAGCTCGCGCCGGGCGAAGGCGTCGACCTCGTGTATTCGCGCTTCAACCATCCGAACGCGGAGATTCTCGAAGAACAGGTTCTCCCGCTCGAGCCCGGCGGCGTCGCTGCGGCGGTTTTTAACTCCGGCATGGCGGCGATCACGACCGTGCTGTTCACGATCGTCAAGCCCGGCGATGCGGTGCTGTTCACCGTGCCGATCTACGGCGCGACGCAAACCTTCGTGCTCGATTTTCTCGCATCGTACGGCGTCCACGGCTTTACCGTGGCGGCCGGTGACGGGGAAGCGATCGATCGCGCGATTCGCGAGACGCCGAACCTGCGCGCGGTGCTGCTCGAAACGCCCGCCAATCCGACGACGATCATGACCGACATCGCGCGCGTGACGAAAACGTCCGCCGCGCTCGCGCAACCGCCGCTCGTGCTGGTCGACAACACGTTTCTCGGCCCCGCATTCCAGCATCCGCTCGCCTTCGGCGCGGACATCTCGCTCTATTCGGCGACGAAGTACCTCGGCGGGTACAGCGATATCATCGGCGGTGTGGCGATCGGCCGCGACCGCGCGTTGATGACGAAGATCAAGAGCAAGCGCAGCCTCTTCGGCAACATCCTCCAGCCCGATGAGAGCTGGATCCTCAACACGCGCCTAGCAACCGTATACCTGCGCATGGAACGGCAGAGCGAGAACGCACGGCTGATCGCGGAGAAACTCGCCAAGCATCCGAAGATCGCGAAAATCTATTACCCGACGCTCTTCGAAGATCCCGAACAACGCCACATCTACGAGACGCAATGCGAAGAACCCGGCGGGCTGATCTCGATCGACCTCACCGGCGGTAAACCCGCAGCGTTCGATTTCCTACGGCGCCTGCAAATAGCGCGCAACGCCGTCTCGCTGGGCGGCGTCGAAACGCTCGTGTGCCACCCGCGCACGACCACGCACTCCAGTTGGTCCGCCGCCGATCTCGACGCATCAGGCGTAACCGAAGGCCTCGTGCGCATCTCCGTCGGCATCGAGAACTGGCACGACCTGCTAGCCGACTTCGAACGAGCCCTCGCCTAACCTCGGACACAGCGGGAACATAAACACCTCGCGCCTTCGCGCTTGCTATAGCGCGCAGACTATCATCATTTGTCATCCAGAGCGCAGCGCCGCAGGCGCGGAGTCGAAGGACAGCCGCAATCGTTGTAATTGAGCGGCTAGAGCGTCATTTCGCCGCGGGCTATGGGGACGACGCTGCCGCCGACTTCGATCGTTGATTCGTTGGCATCGTTGACGTGGACGAGGACGTGCAACAAGCTGCGCCGGCCCATCTTGGTGCCTTGTTCGCTGACCATGCGTTGGCCGTTCGCTAGCGGTAAGAGTCCGTGGCGGATCATGTATGCGGCGAGCGGACCGGTGGCGCTGCCGGTGGCGGGATCTTCGGAGACGCCGATTTCCGGCGCGAACATGCGCGAGTAGACGGCGTAGGTGTTGCCGTCTTCGTTGTCGCTCTCCTCGAGCATAGCGAAGACAAACACTTCGGTCGGCGCGTCAGGTACGGCGGCGCGCAGCGCGCGGTAATCGAGCAGTTCGATGCGGTCGACCGCCTCGCGGTTGCGCAAGCCGACGAACAGAAATTTCGGGCCCGCGCCGGCAACTTCGGGCGGCGCATCGGGGCGGATGTCGTTCGGGCGCAGGCCGAGTGCATGCTCGACCGGCGCCGCGTCGATCTTGTTGCCGAACGTAATCGGCGGGGTCGTTAGCCAAAACTGCACGGCGCCGTCGGTGCCGAGCGCGACGCGCACCGGCACCGGACCGATGCCTTCTTCGAGCACGAGACGATCCGCCTCCGAATCGCCGCGCACGACGTACGCCGTACCGAGCGTCGGATGGCCGGCGAATTGCAACTCGCTGCGCGGTGTGAAGATGCGAACGCTCGCGGCATGCTTTGGATCGGCGGGCGGAAAGACGAACGTCGTCTCCGAGAGGTTCAGTTCGCACGCAATCTGCTGCATGGTTGCGGTGTCGAGTCCGACCGCATCGGTAAATACCGCGAGCGGGTTGCCCTCAAAGGCAACCGTGGTGAAGACGTCGACCTTTACGAATCCGTACGAACGTGGCATGAATCAGAATTTCCGAGGGGTCGTCTCCAGGCCCTCCGAAGCCCCGGCCATGGACGTCAGCGCGCTCGTTACACCGACCGGCGTTAGTCGACTCGTCTACATCGACGAAGAGATCTACCGCACGGAGCTCGATAGGATCTTCGGCACGACTTGGGTGTACGTCGCTCACGAGAGCGAAATCCCAAAGCCCGGCGATTACAAGACGACGCACATCGGCGAGACGCCGGTGATTGCCACGCGTGAGGCATCGGGTGCGCTCGCCGTGCTGGTCAACCGCTGCACGCATCGCGGCGCGCTTGTCTGTCAGTACCGTAAGGGCAACTCGCCGTTCTTCCGCTGCCAGTACCACGGCTGGACGTTCGACAACGGCGGCGCGCTCACGGGCGTCCCGCACCCGCAGGGCTGGGCCGACCTCGATCGCGATGCGCTTGGTCTCATGCGCTTGGCGCGCGTCGAGAGCTATCGCGGTTTCATTTTCGCGAGCTTCGCGCCGGAAGGTGAAACGTTGATCGCGCACCTCGCAGCGGCGCGCGAGTACATCGATCTTTTCACCGACATGTCGCCGGAGGGTGCCATCGAGGCGACGCGCGGCGAGCACAAGTACGTGTACGAGGCGAACTGGAAGTTCCAGCTCGAGAACTCGGTCGACGGTTACCACACCGGCATCGTGCACAAGTCGTATTTCGATATTCAGGCAATGCACTCGGGGCAGAAGCAATTCTACGGCAACGATGCATCGGCCGGAAAAGTGAAAGATCTTGGGAACGGTCATGCCGTGATCGATAGCCGCGCCGCCGTGGGCGACGCCTACCTTCACCGCGTGCTCACCTCGCCCGGCGGTCCCGAACTGATCGCCGAATTGCGCGAGAAGTTCGGCGAGGAGCAGACGCTAACGCTGGCGAGCGCGATTGCCGGTGCCGGGTTCAACCTCGCCGTATTCCCCAACCTCGTGCTGCTCGGCTCGCAGATCCGCGTCATCAAACCGGCCGGTGTCGCGCGGACGTACGTCGACGTGCTGCCCACGACGATGGTCGGCGTCCCGGAGCGCATGAACCAGTTGCGTCTGCGCACGCACGAAGCGTTCTTCGGGCCGGCCGGCTTCGGTGCGCCGGACGACATCGAGATGTTCGGGCGCGTGCAAGCGGGGCTCGCCGCGACGCAGATCGATCCGCTGCTGCTCACGCGCGGACTTGGGCGCGAAGTGCATCTGGAAGGCGACATCATCGTCGGCGAGCGCAGCGACGAGACGACGCAGCGCGCGCAGTACCGCCAGTGGGCACGCCTGATGAGTGCCGAGGCCCATCGGCCGGCCCTGACGCCCGCATGAGCGCGACGCAACATGTGCCGCGCGTCGGCACCGAGTGGCGCGCGGCCGCGGAAGAACTCGTCCTTGAAGAAGCCGCGCAGCTCGATGCGCGCAAATACACGTCGTGGCTCGAACTCTTCGCCGATGATGCGGAGTACTGGGTGCCGTTGCGCGAGGGCCAAGCCGACCCGCACACCGAGCTGAACATCGTGTACGACGACCTCGCACGGATGCGCGACCGGATCGTGCGCTTGACCGGTGCATTCGCTCACGCGCAGGACCCGCCGTCGCGCACCGTGCGCAGCATCGCCGGTTTCCGATTCGAGGCCGCCGGCGCGGACGAAGTGATCGTGCGTTCGACGTTCATCTTGCTCGAAGTGCGTTCGGGCCGCCAACAAACGTACGGCGGCCGCTATACGCACCGTCTGCGCGGCACGCCCGAGCAGTTGCGGATCGTGCAGAAGACGGTCGAGCTGGTGAATTCCGAAGAACCCTTCGGCAACATGACGTTTCTGCTCTAAGGGGCTAAGGAGATACCGATGTTCGATCGCCGAACGTTTTTGGGCGCGACTGCCGCGGCCGCAACTGCTGCTGCGCTGCCGCGGCCGGCCTCGGCACTCGAGCTGGTGCGCGTCTTGAGCGTCCCGGTTGAGATCGGGTGCCAGCTCGATTACGGTGCCCCGCGCGGATTTGCCGAGGCATCGGGTTTAACGCTCGACGTGCAGTACCTCAACAACGGCGCGATCACGATCTCGACCGTTGTCTCCGGCGCGGCTGAGATCGCCACGACGACGATGATTACCGCGATCAGCGCGCATCAAAAGAACATTCCGGTTTCGATCATTGCTCCGGGTGCGCTGTACTCGACCAAGGTTCCGACCACCGTGCTGATGGTGAGTAAGGACGCGCCATACCAGAATGCGCGCGACCTCACCGGCAAGACGATCGGCGTCGACGCGCTCAAGAACATCACGCAGATCGCGGTCGCAAACTGGCTCGATAAGAGCGGCGGCGATTCGAAGGCCGTGCACTTTATCGAGATGCCGTTCGCCGACATGCCGGGCGCACTCGCGACGAAGCGCATCGACGCTGCGTATATCGCGGAACCGGCCGCGACGAGGGCGCGGGCGGATTCGCGCGTACTGGCCGCGTGTTACGACGCTATCGCGCCCCAGTTCTTGCTCGGCGCGTGGGTGGCGCGAAACGACTGGATCGCGGCGCACCCCGACCTCGTCAAACGCTTCGCGACGGTCGTGCAAAAGTGCGCCGCATATTCCAACGCGAACCACGAAGCTACGCTGCCGATCCTCGAGCGGATTACCAAGATCGACCCGTCGGTGGCCGCGCTCATGCCGCGCACGGCCTATGCCGAGCGGCTCGACCCGGCGCTGATCAAGCCGGTCATCGACGTCGGCGTGAAATATGGAATCATCGACGCGAGCTTACGCCCCGAGGAACTGATCGCGCCGCTGATGCGCTAGCTATTTCGCTTTCGGCGTGTAGGAAAACGCTACCGACGACCACTCGCACACGCTGCTGTCGTTCATCACGAACGTTTCGCAGCCGTCGACCTCAGCGTTAAAGTCTTCGTTGCGGCCTTTGGTCGCGGCCCAGTTGACGTTGGCGTCTTGGCGCGCCGTCGCGCGCGCTTTTGAATAGTTGAACTGCGGCGATTTGGCGAGCGCGTTCAGCGCGCGGGCCAACGTTTGTGCTTGCGTCATCTACGAGCGTGCCTCCGCGCGTTCGCGCGCCTTTGCGTGAAGTCCCAAAGTGACGAACCCCGCGACGATCGCGACGCCCGTGAACCAGAGATAGGCAATATGGTAGCCGTCGACTGCGCTGGCCTGCGAACCGACGACGCCGCCGGCGAGCGAACCGCCCAAAATCTGCCCGAGGATCAAACAGACCGAGAGCAGGCCGACCGCGGCGGAACGCTGCTTCGACCCCGCCCGGTTGGTGACGATATAGCGCGTGGGGGCGCCGAGCAGCGCGCCGAAGCCCGTGCCTGCGACGACCATCGCCCCGATCGCCACCCACGTGCTGCCGAACCCGAAGGCAAAAATCGCAAGGCCGATCGCCGTAAGGCTGGTGCCGACGGCGAGCACGACGCGGCTGCCGGCGGCATCGAGCGCGCGTCCGGCCCCGGGAATGACGACGACGAACATCACGGCGCCGATCGCCGCGATCGCGCCGGCCGCGGCATAGCTCAGGTGTTCGCCCGCGACGAGCGCGGCCGGAATGAAGTACAGCGCGCCTTCGAGGATGCCGATCAGCACCTCGAGGCCGTACACGAGCGCCAGTTGTCCGTCGGTAAAGAAGCGCGGCGGGATGACCGGCTCCTTCGCATGCCGTTCGGCGAACACGAACGCGATCAGCGCGACGATGCCGGCGGTTAGCCAGAGCCGCGCGTGCAGGTTGCTCGTTGCGCCCGTCACGTCGTACTGCGTGAGCCCGAGCATCAAACCGAGCAGTCCGAGCGCCAGCAGCACGATGCCCGGCACGTCGAGCGGCCCGCGCACTTTAGCCGCGGTCACCGGCATCGTCGTGCGCGCCATCGCGATCACGACGATCGAGAGCGGCACGTTCGCAACGAAGATCCAGTGCCACGACAAGAAGTGTGTGAAGAGACCGCCGACGAGCGGTCCGACGATGGCGGCGACGCCCCACGTTGCGGCGACGAGGCCGAGTGCGGCGCCGCGGCGTTCGGGCGGGATGCGGTCGGCGATCGCCGCGGTCGCCACCGGAAAGATACCGCCGGCGCCAAACGCTTGGATCGCGCGCGCCGTGAGAAACATCGGCCAATTCTGCGATGCGATCGCGAGGACGGAACCCACTGCGAAAATCGCGACGCACGCGATGTAGATAGGACGGCGGCCGTTGCGGTCGGCGAGCTTCGTCATGATCGGAATGCTGACGACGTTCGCGAGTAAGTAGAGCGTGAAGATCCAGGGCAGATCGCGCGCGCCCACACCGAAGGCAAGTCCGAGCGCCGGCAATGCGGGCGAGAGTACGCCGAGATCGAGCGCGCCCGCGAACACGCCGAGGCCGAGCGTAACGAGCAGCGGGATCGTGGTCGGGTCGAGACGGTGCCCCGCGACGGACGTCGTCGCGGGTTCGGCGGGAGTCGTCGTTTGCATGACTACCGCGTCACGCAAAAACCACGCGATCGATCACGGCGGCGAGGCACATCAGCGCGAGGTAGACGAGCGAAAACTTGAACATGCCACGCGCCAAGAGCGGCGAATCGCCACGGAGCACGCGGATAGCGTCGTAGAGGAACCAGCCGCCGACGATCAGGGCCGCAGCGAGGAAGATCGGTCCGAACACGTGCAGCGGCACGAGCGCGACGCAAAACGCAAACAACACGATCGTATAAATGAGCATCTCGCGCTTGGTGCGCGTCACGCCGTGAACGTTGGGAAGCATCGGAATGCCGGCTTTGTGATAGTCGGTCTCGGTCATCAGCGAGAGCGCCCAGAAGTGCGGCGGCGTCCAAAGAAAGATCAGCATCGCGAGCGCGAGCGCCGGCGCCGCGAGGCCGCCGGTGACGGCGGCCCAGCCGACGAGCGGCGGGATCGAACCGGCGAACCCGCCGATGACGATGTTCTGCGGCGTCGTGCGCTTGAGCCACATCGTGTACACGAACACGTAGTACGCGTTGCCGCCGAGCGAGAGCCATGCGGCGAGCGGATTGACCAGATAGTTCAGCAGCAGAAACGAGACGACGCCGAGAACCATCGCGAACGCCAGCGCGCGGTTCGGCGTGATCGCGCCGCGCGGCAGCGGCCGGCCCATCGTGCGCTTCATCATGCGGTCGATGTCGGTGTCGTACACGCAGTTGAATGCGCCAGCCGAGGCCGCTGCGAGCGCGCCGCCTACCAGCGTCCAGAGCGTGAGCATCAGCGGCGGAATGCCGCGTGCCGCCATGATCATCGCGGCGAGCGTGGTGATCAGCAGCAGCACGATGATGCGCGGTTTGGTTAGTTCGAGATAGTCATCGAAGGTCGCGCGCCAGCCGGTATGCGCGAGTGCGGCGTCCGCGCCTTCGACGCGCGAGAGGGTCGAACTCATCCCGCGTTCGCCGTCTGCGATTGCGATTGCGA
>Ga0182016_10000237_pt1 | contig 68432 bp, 66 predicted proteins | sample 712S2MmetaG_FD_120491 | JGI IMG/M metagenome (GOLD analysis project Ga0182016, IMG submission 120491) | Permafrost microbial communities from Stordalen Mire, Sweden - 712S2M metaG | ecosystem: Environmental > Terrestrial > Soil > Wetlands > Permafrost | place: Sweden: Stordalen | collected...
AGAAGTGCTCGAGGTGTTGGCGTCCGGCGCGACGGTTGTCGTCGAGCTTGCGGTGGTCGCGGGAGTGGTCGCTGCTACGGTGAGCGTGTCGGCGCTCGCCACAGAAGACATGACCATCCCGAGAATCGCAAGAGCGCATACCGTCTGCGAGATCTTACGAATAAGACTCGTCAAATCGCTAGCCTCCAAGTGAATGTTCGCACCGGCAGAGACGACGGCCAAAAGGCCGCTCCCAAAGACTCCGGTGCGCGTTGGTGGTTGACGTCGAGTTCCGTCCAAAATGGTCACTCTCGACGATTCTGCAAACGCAGAATTCTTATTACTCTAATTTACTAGAAAAATAGTGCCGCAAAAAAAGTACCCAAAGCCCGGCGGTCCGGATTTGCGCGCCTTCTTGGATTGGCTTAAAAGGAAACTTCTTCCTCGCCCGTACTGTTTACCTTTAGGAATGAATGCATCTGCCTTGACGCACGAGGGCGGCATGGCAACCGCCCAAGGCGTATAATGAGAGCGATATGCTGACGGAAGAGCGTAACCGGCAACTGGCGCAGGTCGGGGCCGGCACCCCGATGGGCGATCTGCTGCGCCGGTACTGGATGCCCATCGCCGGCGCGAGCGAGCTCGCGAAGAACCCGATCAAGGCCGTCCGTCTGATGGGCGAGGACCTCGTCCTCTTCCGGGACATGAGCGGAACCTACGGTCTGGTCGACCGCCATTGTCCGCACCGGCGGGCCGACCTCTCCTACGGGTTCGTCGAGGAATGCGGCATCCGGTGCAACTACCACGGCTGGCTTTATGATGCCGACGGCAAGACGCTCGAGCAGCCGTTCGAGGATGTGGCCAATCCCGAGGCCCACTACCGCGACAAAGTCCGGATCAAGGCCTACCCGGTCGAAGAGAAAGCCGGCCTGCTCTGGGCCTACCTCGGCCCGCAGCCCGCGCCGCTCGTACCGAACTGGGAGCCCTTCCTTTGGAAGAACGGCTTCGCCCAGATCGTGCTCTCGGAGATCCCGTGTAACTGGTTCCAGTGTCAGGAGAACTCGATCGATCCCGTCCACTTCGAGTGGATGCACCGCAACTGGTCGATCCGGCTGCGCGGCGAGACCGGTCCCTACGCGCCCCGGCACCTCAAGCTCGCCTTCGATGAATTCGCCTACGGCCACACCTACCGGCGCGTGACCGAAGACGCCGGCGAGGATGATCCGCTCTGGACCGTCGGCCGCGTGTGCCTCTGGCCCAACGCGCTCTTCACCGGCAGCCACTTCGAGTGGCGCGTGCCGATCGACGACGAGAACACGCTGAGCGTCACGTGGCACTTCAGCCGCGTTCCGACCGAGCGCGAGCCCTACGAGCAGGGGATGATCCCGACCTGGCACGGCCCGATCAAGGACGCGCTGACGGGCAAGTGGGTCACGAGCCACGTCATGAATCAGGACTTTGTCGCCTGGCTCGGTCAGGGTGCGATCGCCGACCGCACCAAAGAACATTTGGGCACCAGCGACCGCGGCGTGATCATGATTCGCAAGCGATACGTCGACGACATGGACGCGATGGCGCGCGGTGAAGATCCGAAGGCGGTCGTGCGCGACCCCGAGGTCAACCGCCGCATCGATCTGCCGATCGTCAACAAACACTTGTTCATCGACGGCGTCCCGGCGGACCAGTACGTCAATCGCGTCAACAGCGCGGTGGCGCGCAGCTACATCTTCCAAGTCGGGCAGCCCGACGACGTGCGCCGCGCTTGGGAAGACGCGATGGGCTTCGAACGCGAGGAACCCACCGGCGGAGTCCTCGAGCTGCTGTCAGCTACCCGTCGAGCATAGCGCATCGCACTAGCACATTCATAAATCATTTGTCATCCAGAGCGCAGGTTCGCAAAGCGAACCGTAGTCGAAGGACAGCCACTCAGCGACAACGATTGCGGCTGTCCTTCGACTACGCAAACTTCGTTCGCTGCGCTCTGGATGACAAATGGTGGGGCGGCGCGATAGCTAAGAGCGTTTAGTTCCAGCTGGCGAAGATCATGGCTTGGCCGGTGCCCGCTTCTGAGCGGTAGCACGGGACGTAGTCGATGATGTCCATCTTGCGGCCGTAATCGTTCATCGCGGCGACCATCGGGTACCAGCTCTTCGTTTCGCAGGTATTGCCCCAGAACCAGGATTCCGGGAACTTGACGAGCGCGTCTTCGTCGCCTTGCTGCATCGCGGCCATCACGGCGTGATCGAACTCTTCGTCGATCGTGAAGTGCGTGAAACCGCCGGATGAAAAGATCGCGATGTTCAGATCGTCGGGCAGCGCGTCGATCGTCTCTTTGAGCGCGTGGCCGAACTTGATCATCCGGTGCAGCCGCGGCTGATTGCGCGCTTCGCCCACGTTCGAGAAGATCGGTACGGTCGGCGGCGGCGCGTCGTTCATGATGCGGCGGAAAATGAAGCCGTACGCGTGCGGGATGCCGTGCGGATGACCGCCCGGTTTCGGCAGCTCGTAGGAAATCGAGACGTCGAACTCGCGATCGATCAGCTGATCGACGATCGCTTCGGCAATCGACGGCGCGCCGGGATATACCGCGCCGCCTTCCGGCACGTGTCCGGAGAGGGCGATGGCCAGCCCCATGCTATCGAGACGCTCGGTCTCTTCCTCATCCGGATGGATGTTCTCGATCGTCTTGCCCGCGTACACCAGGAACGCCGGCGTGAAGTCGTCTTTGAAGACTTCGCGCTGATCGTTGCCGAGGATGATCGCGGCGTTCGCGCCGCATGCCGCATAACGGCGCGCCACTTCGGCGACGGCCGACTGACACGCTTCGTAGCGCTTCGTCTTCGTGCCGATATCGAGCTGGTTGGCGAAACCGCCGTTGCGGGCCGCGAGAAGCGACGGGAAATCGTAATAAGCTCCGCGGTAGGCATGGCGCGGATTACGCATGTCGGCGGCCGCGCGCTGATCCCACTGATCGGGCGGCGTCGTCAGCAACGGACCGTGCGACACACCAAAAGCACCAACTACGCGAGCCATTCGATTCTCCTCGGAAATGCCGTCAGCGGCATGGACTATAGGTTGGACCGGTCCGCGAGCGCTCCTTGCTGCTTCGTGCATGAATTCCGCCGGATGGAACGGCGGAACGCCCGGCTCAGCCCTTTTCTTGCCGGCGCGCGGCGGCGGCTCGCTTCTTCCCCTCAACGTACCAGAACGTCCAGAGGGCCAGCACGCCCATCGTTCCGTAGCCCAGAAACGGGCTCACCGCCAGATAGGCCGCGATCGGCAGCGCGAAGACCAGCACGCAAGCGATCGCCGTTTGGAACAAAAAGCCGGCGCCCCACACGACCGTCATGAGCGACATGCTGCGGCGAAAGTACACGTTGCCGCTCTGCTGCTCGAACGACTCGGCCTCGGCCTTCGAACGGCGCGACATGCTCGCGCGGGCGAGCTGGTAAATCAACGGCTTGCCGATCGCCGCGGAGACGAGGAACACGATACCGATGATTCCGGTGACGAGGTTCTCGCGTAACTGCAAGAAGCGCGCCGACCCGCCGCCGATGAACGCCAACAGCGAAAGCACGATGCCCGCGACGATCAGCAGCGAGATGCCGTCGATACGGCGCCGGCGAACGAACTCGACGATGCTCCAGGCGACCGGCGCGATCATCGAGGCGAGCAGCGCCCCGACATCGCCGAGCTTCGGATGCGCGGCGGTATACACGGCAAACGGCAAAATGCCGTTCACGAGAACCTCGATGGCGATGCCGCGCGCGTTCCGGCGTAGGACGGCCAGCGCTGCGGCGACGTTCACTGCGGCGCGTTCGCCCAGGGGTTCGGTTGCTCGTCGAGGCCCCAGTACACGCTCTGCTCTTGCTGGTAACTGCGAATGCCGGTGCGGCCTTTTTCCACGCCCATGCCGCTGGCTTTTGCACCCGCGAACGGCGTCGAAATGCTGAACTGCTTGTAGGTGTTGATCCAAAGCGTGCCGGCGGCGATCGCGGTGCCGACGCGCCAGGCGCGTTTGTAGTCGCCGGTCCAGATGCCGCACGCGAGGCCGTAGACCGTGTCGTTGGCCTGCGCGATGACGTCGGCTTCATCGTCGAACGGCAGCACGACGAGGACCGGCCCGAAGATCTCTTCCTGGCACACGCGCGAACGGTTGCTCAAGCCTTCGACGATCGTCGGTTCGTAGAACGTGCCGTTCGCGAACGCCGCGCCTTCCGGCCGGCGGCCACCGCAGAGAATGCGGCCGCCTTCGGCGCGTGCGAGTTCGACGTACGACTCGACCTTGGCGCGCTGCGGCGCGGAGATGAGCGGACCGAGATGCGTCTGCGGATCGAGCGGATCGCCGACGCGCAACTGCTTCGCGCGCGCGACCAGCCGCTCGACGAACGTTGCGTAGATCGCACGCTGCACGAAGAGACGCGAGCCGGCGATGCAGCTCTGTCCTTGCGAACTGAAGATGCCGAAGAGCACGCCGTTGATCGCGATATCGAGATCGGCGTCGGCAAAGACGATCGTCGGCGACTTGCCGCCGAGCTCGAGCGTTAACGGCATCAGTTTGTCCGCAGCTGCGCGCGCAATGGCGCGCCCCGTCTCGGTTCCACCGGTAAACGAAATCTTGCGCACGTCCGGATGCGCGACGAGCGCGGCGCCGGCCACGGCGCCCGTGCCGGGCACGACGCTCAGTAGACCGTCCGGCAATCCGGCGGCTTGCGCGATGCGCCCGAGTTCGAGCGCGAGGAGCGGCGTGAGTTCGGAGGGCTTGAGGACGACCGCGCAACCCGCAGCCAGCGCCGGCGCGACCTTTTGCGCCTCGCTCGCGATCGGTGAATTCCACGGAGTAATCGCGCCGACGACGCCGAGCGGCTGATACGTGGTCAGCGTAAGAAACGCGCCGCGCGACGGCGTGACTTCCGATTCGAGCGTCTCAAGCGCGGATGCAAAGAAGCCGAACGTGTTCGCAGCGGAAATGACTAGGCCGCGCGTTTCGTAGAGCGGCTTCCCGTTGTCGCGCAGTTGCAAGAGCGCGAGCGTCTCGGTTTCCGCGGCGATGCCGTCGCCGATGCGGCGGATGATACGCGCGCGCTCGTGCGGCAAGAGATTGCGCCAGGCCGGCGCATGCATCGCGGCGACGCCGCGCTCGACTGCCTCGGCGACGTCGCTCGCATCGGCGCCGGCCAACGACGCGTTGACCGAACCGTCCACCGGATTCACCGAAACGACCGGCGCGCCGCGCCCCGGCCGCCACGCGCCGCCGATGAAGATCGGCTGCAACGCGGACGCGGCCGTCGTCACGCGGGTGCGGCTTCGCGTACCGGCGGGCCACCGAAGGCGACCGTGTACGGTCCGAACGCGACCATGTCGACTTCGAGCAGCGCCGGGCCTTTTCGGTTGCCGAGTGCGGCAAGTGCGGCATTGAATGACGCCATGTCGCCGGCGCGCGCGCTGGCAAGGCCGATCGAAGCGGCAAACGCTTGGAAATCCGGCGTGTGCAAGTCGGCCAGATAGTGGCGGCCGCCGAACTTATCGTCTTGGATGTTGCGGATCACCCCGTAGCCGCCGTCGTTCATCACGATCAGCAGCACGTCGGCGTCTTCTTGCACGAGCGTCACGAACTCGCCGAACGACAATTGTAAGCCGCCGTCACCGGCGAGCGCAACGGTCTTCCGTCCGGGTGCAGCGAGTGCGGCGCCGATGGCCATCGGTAACCCTTGGCCGATTCCGCCGCCCATAGCGTGCACGCCGTCGCGCGGTCCGCGCAGCGGCAGATAGCGATTGCCCCACGTGCTGTTCGAAACGGTCACGTCGCGCACCCACAGCGCGTCGGCGGGCATCCAGGCGCCGAGCGCGTGCACGACGTCTTCGTACGGCCCGAGCGTGCGGCGCAGATCGTCGTTTGCCTTCGCGCGCGCGCTCGCGATATCGGCGCCGAATGCCGGATCGATCTTCATGTCGTTGCCGAGCAACTCCACGAGTTCGGTCAGTGCGGTAGCGGCCTCGCCGGTAACGAAACGGCGCACCGGATAGGAGCGATCGCGCATCGTCGGATCGGCATCGATCTGATAGAGCTTCTCCGGCAGCTTCACGTTCCAGCGCAGCGTTTCGTTGCCGCGCAAACGCGAACCGACTACGACCATCGCGTCGCAGGTGCGATAGAGCGCCTCGACCGGCGGCGACGTCGTGTACGAACCGAGCGACGCCGCGTCGTCTTCGGGCAAGATACCGCGGCCGGCGGCACTGGTGACGACGCCCCAGCCGAGCTTCGCGAGCGCGCGCACCGGTACCGACGCGCCGCGCGCACCGCCGCCAAGCCACAGCAGCGGGCGTTTCGCGCCGCGCAATTCGTGCGCGAGTGACTCGAGCGAACGGATGTCGAGCGTGAGCTCGCCCGGCGGCAACGGCAGCAATTCGTCGAACGGCGGCATGTCCATCGCCGCACCTTGCACGTCGATCGGAATCTCGATGCTGACCGGACCCATCGGCGGCGTCAGCGCAACGGCAACGGCTTCGCGCAGCGTTCCGAGCAGGGTGTCTGCCGACCACACGCGATACGCGCGCTTGGAAACCGAACGCAGCATCGTCAGCTGATCCTTCGCTTCGTGAATATAGCTGCGGTCGCGGTCGAGGAAGGGCACGTCGATTTGTCCCGTGATATGGAGCAGCGGCGTGCCGGCGGTGAGCGCTTCCACCATCGCGCCGCAGGCGTTGCCGGCCGCGGTGCCGGTGCTGGTGAAGCAAACGCCGATGCCGCCGGCGACGCGCGCGTACGCGTCGGCCATGTTCGTTGCGCCGGCTTCGCCGCGCGCCGGAACGCACCGGATCACGCCGCGCCGCTCGATCGCGTCGAGAATCGGCATGTTGTGAATGCTGATCACGCCGAACGCGGCGCGCACGCCCGCGGCTTCCAAGAACGCGGCGATAACGTCGCCGGCGATCACACGTTCAGACATAACGGCTGAAGCCACCCGAAATTTCTATGACCGTCCCGGTCATGAAGCCGCACAGCGGAGAAGAGAGAAAGGCGATTGCCGCCGAGACTTCCTCGGGCCGCCCGATGCGGCCGAGCGGAATGCCGCGGTCGGCGGCTAGTTCGCTGATATACGTCTCGCGCGTAAGCGTTTCGCCGGCGGCGAGGCGCTCGTGGTAGCGCCGCTCCCATTGACCGGTATCGATGACGCCGAGCAAGATCGAGTTCACCCGGATCGCCGGAGCGAAGTCGACCGAGAGCGATTTGGCGAGGTTGAGGGCGCCGGCCCGCGCGGCGCTGGTCGAGATCAGCCGCGATTCGGGCTGCTTTGCGAGTAGGGACGAGACGTAGACCATGCTTGCCGCGTCGGACTTCTTGAGCAACGGCAGAAACGCGCGCGTCGGCCGCAAGAGGCCGAAGAACTTCAGTTCGAGTTCCTCGGTCCAATCGGCATCGCTGAGCGCATCGAAGCCGGCCATACGCGACTTGCCGGCGTTGTGCACGAGCACGTCGGTGCGGCCGAAGCGCTGCTCGACCGTCGCGGCAAAGCGTGCCAATGCCGCCGGATCGAGCACGTCGGCCACGACACCCAGCACGCGCGTGCCGGCGGTCTGCGCAAATTGCTCTTCGACCGTCGCGACGCGCTCCGCATCGCGCGCGCAGAACGCAACCGATGCGCCCTCATCGAGCAGACGGCCGACCGTCGAGAAGCCAATGCCCGACGTCCCGCCGGTAACGACGGCGACGCGGCCGGTCAGCTCGAGGTTCACGAAGCGAACGCCGCCTCGCGATATCCCGAGAGTTCCGAGATACGGCGCGCGGCCGCGCGGAGTGCATCGCACACGTCGCTATCGAAGCGCTCGACATCGATGGCATTCTCCGGCGTCGACACGTTGATCGCCCCGACGATCTCGCCTTTCGCATCGAAGATCGGGGCGGCGATGCTCGCGATGCCCGCCTCAAAATTCGAATGGCTGATCACGTAGCCGCGCCGGCGATCCGCATCGAGCATCCCTGCGAGCGCCTCGAGCGTCACCGGCGTTTGCTCGCTGAATTTCGCCAGCGGCCGCCCGCCGAAATGCTCCGCCACGTACGCGGCAGGCTTAAAGGCAAGGATGATGCGCCCCATCGTCGTCGCGTGCGCAGGCACGCGCGCACCGACCGCGATCATCGCACTGACGGGCTTGTGCGCCGCAAAGCGGGCGATGTAAATCACCTCGGCGCCGTCGAGGATGCCGAGGTGGGTCGAGCAGCGCGTTGCGTTGCGCAGACGCTGCAAATCGGGCCGCGCCAGCTCGGCAATATCTTTCGAGGCGAGGAACGAGTAGCCGAGCGACATGACGCGCGCGCCGAGGCGGTAGTTCTTCGTCTCGTCTTCGCGCTCGAGATACCCCAGCCGCTGCAGCGTGTGCACCAGGCGAAATGCCGATGACCGCGAGACGCCGATGCGGCGCGCCATTTCGCTCAAGCTCATTTCGTCGATCGCGTCGCGATCGAAACTCTCGAGAATGCGCAAGCCCAGTTCGAGCGAGTGCACGCTGTAGCGTGCATCCGGAACGTTCTCGCCGGCCGGCGCCGTCACGCTTCGGCCGCGACGCGGGTCTTCGGGCCGGCCGCCGCAAGGGCTTGCGCGGCTTCGATCTGTTCGCGCGCGATCGCTTTGAACCGGCGGCGCAAACGGGTGATGCCGAGATCGTGCTGGTAGAGGATCTCGTGGTCGCGCGCGTCGTCGGGCAGGCCTTCGAGCACGATGCGATCCTGTTCCAGCACGGCGTAGTGCCGCGCCTCGAGCCGTTCGCGGAACAGGAAGCGCCACAGATCGCGCTCCCAGCCGCTCACCTTACGCATGCGCCAAAAGAAAATCTGCGAGGTGCGTTCGTCGATCGGCGTCGCGAAGCCGAGGATGCGGAACGGTCCGCCCGGTCCGTTCCTCACCGGGTACGGAATGTCGAGTTTCATCCAGAGCGCGCCCGTTTCGCCGTACTCGGTCCAATCGAAGGCGACGTCTTTTTGCAGCTTGCGCGAGACGCGAAAACCGTCGGGCGTGTCGCTGATTTCCATGATGTCGTCTTTGGCGCCGTACTGCATCGTATGCGAATCGCCGTGCAGATACGGTCCGTGCATCGGATCGATCACGTTCTCGATCGCATACCGGTAGTTCGTCTTCCAGGTGGTCTCGCACACGAAGTGCGACCACGCGGGATCGGTGAATTCCGGCGGCGGCCCGAACGGCGCCGGCGCCTCGCCGGCAGGCGTCGGAAAATAGGCGAAAATCGCATCGGCGATTTCTTGCACGGCGTAGGTTCGCAGCGCGAGCCGGCCTTCGATCGGACAGCCGGGGAGGGCGGGAACACTGACGATGCGGCCGTCGCCGTCGATGGCAATCCCGTGATACGGGCAGACGATCGCGTCTTTGCGGACATGCCCTTGCGAGAGCCGCGCGCCGCGATGCGGGCAACGGTCTTCCTGCACGTGGACCGCGCCCGTGCCGTCGCGCCAAAGCACGATGCGTTCGCCCATCCGGTCGATGGCGACCGGCGTTGCGCCGACGTTCCGGCTAGCCGTGAGCGGGTACCAGTGGCCGCGGAAACCTTCGTTGGCGATGCGCTCTTCCAACGCGGCCCGGCCGGCAACGTCGGGCTTGTGGCCCTCGGCGATCTCGAAAATGGTATGCATACGGCTACGCTCCGGCGTTCGCGAGTTGGGCGAAATAGGCGCTTAGGGTCTCCGGCGTCCAGGTTGCGCGGCCGCCGGCAGAGACGTGGCGGGCGTTGAGCGCGGCAGCGATGGCGCCCAAATCGCAGGTGCCGTCGGCCATGATATCTTCGAGCTGGTCCGCAAAGGCGGTCACCTCGGCCGGATACGGCGGATCGGGACGGGTCTGATAAAACAAGTCGGACACGGCGTTGACCTCGATTTTGCTGTCAAAACGTTGTTTCGGGGTTCCTGGCTGCGACTTACGCGGTCGAGGGACAGCGCGCCTTCCCGCGAAGATATAGGACAATATGAGTCCCATCTACCGGGGGGTAGCAGCGCTCGTTGCGTCGCTTGCTCTCCTCGCAGAGGGACCACCCGACGAGGCTGCCCGCGTTTTTGCAATGACCGGCGCCCGCACGTCAGCGGTGCGTTCCTATACCTTTGGCCTCCACGTCGATTTCGCACTGAAGACCTTCCCGTACGTCCGAGTCCACCTCGACGGCACGGGGAAGTACGAGCGCCCGAACCTCTACTCGATCCACTTCCGGAACGTGCCGTGGTTCGGCAAGGGGTTCGAAAACATCAAAATGGACCCGATGGAGCCGGTCACCTGGCCCGCGACCTATGATGTCGTTAGCCTCATGCACGATGGTGCGCGCTCGATCGTCGACATGAAAGATCGCACGGACGGCCACGTCCGCGGCGTTCATGCGATCATCGACGATAACGGGCTGCGCGAAGTGCAGTGGTCGTACGTGAACGGCGGCGTGATCCGCGTCGACGTCAATCCGGTCCAAGTCGACGGCTTCCCGGTACCGCTAACGGAAGATGCCGATATCCAAGTGCCCGGCTATCACATCGTCGCGCACGCCACGTTCGACGAGTACAAACTCACCACCGACTCCCCCTAGTGGATTCACGTTCCGTGAATCCTTCGCGTTCGGCCTTCGGCCGAGCCGCCGGGTTAAGGAAGTAGAGCGTCTCCGAAGAGCGCGCGGGCGTTGCCTTCGGAGATCGCCTGCACGTCGGCGGCGGAGAGGCCGGCTCGGTCGATATATTCCGAGGCGTGCTGGTGCGCGGGGCCGTTCCAAAACGGGTAGTCCGTGCCGAACACGATTTTGTCGATGCCGAACGTGTCGCACGAACAGCGCAACGCGGCCACGTTACCGTTGACCGAGTCGTACCAGAATTTCTTCGCGAGTTCGCTCGGCTTACCGTGCCCGTGCATGAACCGGTCTTGCTGGTGATCGAGGCGATGCACGAGGAACGGCAACGTGCCCCCGAGGTGCGGCATGATCGCGCGGATCTTCGGAAACTTCTGCACGAAGCCGGTTTGCAGCAGCTGTAACGCCGCCGCGGTATCTTCGAACGGCGCGCCGAGCGGCCAGGTGAGGCCGGTCGATTCGAGCAGCGTCGAATCGCACGAGTGGCCGATCGGATGAACGAACAGTACGCCGCCACGGCGGTTGAGTTCTTCGTAGACCGGATCGAACGATGGGTCGGCCAGCGATTTGCCGCCCATTTTTGTCGCGACGCCGATACCGACCATACCGAGCTGATCGAAGGCACGTTCCATTTCCGCAAGCGCCGCCTTCACGTGCGGGAGCGGCAGCGTGGCGAACGCTTTGAAACGCTGCGGGTAGAGCCGCACCATCTCGGCGTAGGCGTCGTTGGCCGCGCGCGCACCGATGATCGCGCCGATTTCATTCGAGATGTACGGTCCGCCCGTGGCGATGGAGAGGATCTGCATGCCGACGCCGGCCTTATCCATCGCCTCGATGCGGACCGTCGCGTCGCCGGCGTGCGTCGCATGCGCGCCGCGCCGCCCCATGCTCGTCTCAACTTCACCGTGGCTGAGCGCGTCGATCAAATCGAGATACGGGCCGGGAAAGTAGTGAGCGTGAACATCGATGCGCATGTTTGTGATCCCTCAGGCGACTTCGGCTGCGCGTTGCACGGCCGCGATCATGGATGAATTGATTAAGTAGCGCCGCGCGAGTTCCGGCGTGTTTGCCGTGCGCACCAGTTCTTCGAAATGGGCGCGGCGGAGTTCGGGATCGCGTAATTCCATCGTCTTCTTGTTGGCGATGGAGTTCGCTTGGACGTGCTCGACCGTGGCCGTGTGCCGTTGGCGATCGTAGACGTCGAGCAGCGATTCGGGTGCCGTGCCGTGCCACACCGCGGCGAGTTTCGGGATCAGATTCGCGGCATCTTGGATGCCGCTGTTGAGCCCGAACGCGCCCAGCGGGTTGTTGAGGTGCGCCGAATCCCCGGCCAACAGTACGCGGCCGCTGCGGAAGTTGCGCGCGACGCGCTGATGCACGCGATAGAAACTGTTATAGAGCACGTCGTAGGGCTCGCTGCGCGGTGCAAAATTTTGCAGCCACGCTTGGACCGCAGCCGGCGCCGCGATGACCTCTTCCGGTACGTCGATATCGGTCGGGATCACGATGCGCCAATACGGCGAGCCATCACCCGGCATTTGGAAGAGCGTCACCCACTGATCGGGATCGGCGATGTAGGCGTTTTTCGCGTACCCGATCGTTTGAAAATCGAACGACGTGCTGATCACCATGAAGCGCTCGTCCCAGGTGAATCCCTCGAACGGCATGTCGATCGCCTTGCGCACGTTGCTGCGGCCGCCGTCGGCGCCGACCAGATAGGCGCCGTCGGCGACTTCCATGACACCGTCGCGCTCGTAGGTCACGCGCACGCCCTCACCTGTTTGCGCTACATCCACGAAGCGCGCGCGAAACTGCACTTCGGCCAGCGGTTCTCGACGCAAAAAATCGAAGATAATCGGCGTGAGCTTGTGCTGTTCGAGATGGAAGCGGTATGGATAAGGCGTGAGATCGGCGATCAGGCCGAGGTCCCAATTCGCAATCCACTCCGGGTTCTTCCGATCGCGAATCTGCCAATGCCGGACTTTGATCCCGGTTTCCATCATGCGGTCGGTGATGCCGTACGGCGCCATCGCTTCGAGCGTCGGCGGATGATACGAACCGGCACGTAGGTCAATCGTGAGAGCCGGCTCTTGCTCGATGAGCAGCACCGGAACGCCGGCGTGCGCGAGCCCGAGCGCAGTCATCAGGCCGACCGGACCGCCGCCGGCGACGATGACGCGCTCGCGGGCGGCGTTCATTCCGGCACGGCCTCCGATGCACGGCTATTCGCGGCGTAAACGCTCGCGGCGCGCACCGCGACGCGCATCGAGCCGATATATTGCATCTCGCAGTCCATCACATCGCCCGGACCGACGGGACCGACGCCTTCAGGCGTTCCGGTCATGATGACGTCGCCGGGATAGAGCGTGTACCAGCGCGACGCCCACGCAATGAGTTTGCGCACTTTAAAAATCAAATGCCGCGTGTTCGACTGCTGCTTTACCGCGCCGTTCACTTTGAGCGTGAAGTCGACGTTATCCGGATCGGTCAATTCATCGGGCGTCACGAGCCACGGCCCGAGAACCGAATAGCTGTCGAGCGATTTGCGAAAGCTGCGATCTTCGGTGCCGCGCACGCTCATGTCGAGAGCGATCGCGTAACCGGCGACCACATCGAGCGCATCCGCCTCGGTGACATCGCTACACGTTTTCCCGATCACCAGGCCCAGTTCGATCTCGTGGTCGCTGCGCCGGTCGGAAAAGTGCACTGCCACGCCTTCCCCGGGGCCGACGAGCGAACTCGATGCCTTGAGGAACAGTCCGGCCTTGTCGATGCGCGCCACCGCGTGGTTGAAGGTAATCGCGGGATCTTCTTCGGCCTCCGCGATGTGCGCTTCGTAGTTGACCGGAGCGGCAACGATCTTCGTCGGGTTGATTACCGGTGAGAGGAACGTCGCATCTTTGGCGTTCGCCGCCGGTGCCCCGAGCGTCGCACCTTCTACGAGCCGCACGATCGCGGCCAGGTTGGCGATCGCGGCATCACCGCGCTGCAGCGGCGCGGCGACGACGGCCTTCGCAACGTGCTCGGTTACGTCGAAGACGTTGCCGTCGCGGACGACGCCGTAACGGTGATCTCCAAAGCGGCAGAGCTTCATTTCGTGTTCCTAATCGCACGCAGCATGGTGTTGGTATCGACAACCTCGGGATACGTGTTGCCGGTCGGTCCGGCGAAGCCCGTCAGGCGATGGAATTGGAGCGCCTTCTCATAGCTGTTCGCATCGATGTCCGGTTGTTGCGGCAGCACCGGCATGTAGGCTTTGAGGAGCGCATCGATCGCCGGGTCGCTCAGCGCGCCGTCGTACTGCTTGAGCAGCTCGCGCGCTTTGCCGGGATTCCGGTGCAAATACGCCTCGGTGCGTCCGATCGCGTGCACGTACGCGATCATCGGCGCTTGCTTCTTGGCGATGAGGTCCGGTTTGGCGTACACGACGCCCTGAATCTGGTCGCGCATCGAGGGCACGTCGCCCTCGGCCGGCTCGATGAAACCCTTCCCGATGTTGTTCGTCTCGGCGATCATCGTGAGCGGCCAGGCAAACGAAACGCCGTCGATGCGCCCGGTCTTCATCGTTTGTAAGATCGCGCCCTGATCGACGCCCACGTTCACCAGCTCCACGTCGCGCGTTGAATCGAGTCCCTGTAAACGAAAGAGGTAGTCGACCAGCGCTTGCGTCCCCGAACCCGGTCCGGTAATGCCGATCTTCTTCCCCTTGAGCCCGTTGATCTTATCGACGAGCTTGCTCGCCCGCGTAAGTTTCGAGGCATCGAGAAACCCGTTGGACATGATGATGTCGACGTAGTAGCCATTGCAGAGCGAACCGATCAGCTTCACCGGCCGGTTGGCCTTGAGCAGCGCGAACACGTCGGTAATCACCGAGTTGCCGATATCGATGCTGTTTGAGGTCACGGCCGTACCGACGAGCGTGCCCGACGAAAATGCCGTCGACGTGACGTCGAGGCCGGCGTCTTTGTAGAAGCCCAGCGCCTTGGCCGCAAACACCGGAAAGAACGCAACCGAGTTGCCGATCTGACCGACCGAGAGCGCGGTTACCTCCGAACGCGCGATCGCCGGAAAGGCGGTCACCGCGGCGGCGCCGGCGATGGATGCAAGAGCGCGTTTGCGTGTGAGTTTCATGCTGTCAGGTTCCTCGTATGCCCACGGATGAATCGACTTTCCATTTGGAGAGCCGGCGGTCGATCTCGTCAACGATCGCGTTGAGGAGCATCGCCAAGATCGTCAATACGATGAGCACCGCAAAGACGCCCGCCGTATCGTAGCCGGCGGCGGCCGACGAGATCAGGTACCCGATGCCGCGATTGGAAGCGATCAATTCGCCGATGATCGCCCCGATCAGCGCATAGGGGATCGAAATGCGCACGCCGGTCAAGGCCCAGCTCATCGCCGAGGGCACCAGCACCTTGAAGAGGACGTCGCGCGGCTTCGCGCCCATGAGCCAGACCGCATCGACCAGATCGCGGTCGACGTTGCGCACGCCGGCGAGCGTGTTGAAGAACACGATGAACAGCACCGTGATCGCCGCCAGCACGATCTTCATGAAGATGCCGATGCCGAACCACACCACGAACAGCGGCGCGAGGGCGACCTTTGGTACGCTATAGACCGCGAGAATGAACGGATCGAGCACTTCGGCCAGCGCCGGATAGCGCCCGATTGCGAAACCGAGCACGATGCCGCCGATCGCCCCGATCAGAAACCCCGCGACCGTTTCCTGAATGGTAATCCAGGCGTGAAACTCCAGCGTGCCGTCGAGCGTGATCTTCAGCAGGTGCGCACCGATCGCGTATGGGCTCGGAAGGATCCCCGGATCGAAGAGGTTCGCGTTCGAGCCGAGCTGCCACAGACCGACGACGACGACGAACAGGGCGATGCGCAACAGCATAATGCGCACGACGTGGCGCGTGCGAAGGTTGCGCCGGGACGCGACGGCCGAAGTTGTCGCGCTCACGGTGCGCCGGCCGAGATCGGGCGCGCCGCAGCATCCGGATCGGTTGTCAGGGCGTCGAGCAGCCGTTCGTGCAAGGCGATGAACTCCGGCGCGAAGCGCACGTCGCGCACGCTGCGCGGCCGCGCGGGCGGCAACTCCACATCCACGGCGATCCGGCCGCCGGATTGCAGCGCGATCACGCGATCCGCGAGGAGCAATGCTTCGTCGATGTCGTGCGTGACGAAGACGATCGTCTTACCGCTGCCCTCCCAGAGCTGCAGCAACTCCAGTTGCAGATCGCCGCGCAGCTGCGCGTCGAGCGCGCCGAACGGCTCGTCGAGCAACAGCGTTGCCGGGTCGCTGGCGAGCATGCGCGCGAGCGACGCGCGGCGCGACATGCCGCCGGAGAGTTCGCGCGGATAACGCTTCTCCGCTTCGGCGAGACCGACGAGTCCAATGAGTTCGCGCGCGCGCGTTTCGCGCTGAGCTTGGCCCACGCCGCGCACTTCGAGCGGCATCGCGACGTTCTTGAGCACGTCGCGCCACGGCAGCAGCGTTTCCTTTTGCGTCATGTACCCGACGTCGAGCCGGGGCCGTTTGACCGAACCGTCGGCGAACGCGATCGTGCCGCTCGACGGTTCGATCAAGCCGGCGATCATGTTGAGAATCGTCGACTTTCCGCTGCCGCTGCGGCCGACCAGGCACACGAAACTGCCGGCCGCGATATCGAAGGTCACGTGTTCGAGCACGGACACCGCGCTGCCGTCGTCGCGCACGAAAACCTTCCCGACGTCGCGTAGGACGATCGCTGGTGCGCCGGTCACCGGTGTGCGGCGACCGTCTTCTCAGCGGCGATCCGCTCGAGCGATTCGGCCGTGGCCGTCACCATCGTGGTCGGCGTGCCGAGTTCGCGCAGCATCGTTTCGGCATCGCGCATTTCGTGACCGCGGCGCACCGCGTGTTTCGCCGTGCCGTCGACCAAGCGATCGATAAACGCGGCGTCGGCTTCAACGAACGTCTTGCTGATGTCCGAGCGCAGCCAATCCTCGACGCCGACGGCGCGCGCGGCTTCGAGCGCCTCCCACACCGACGACGACATGCCCTTGAAAAACACCGAACGGCAGAGCTTGCGTCCGTTCGCCTCGCCGGGCTTCGCGCCGATGAAGCCGACCGGCGTACCGAAGCGGCGATAGAACGCCGCGAGTTCTTCGGCCCCGCTGCCGGCCATGAACATGCCCACGCGCATGCCGAGCGGCGGTACCGGCGCCATCATCGCAACGTCGATGAACGCGGCTCCGCTCGGCTCGACGATTGCGGCCAACGCTTGTTTCAAGAGCGGACCGGCCGTATTATGATCGGCGTAGAGCATGCCGCGGTGCAAGTACGGCAGCGCTTCGCGCGCCACGTCAGCCGCCACCGTCGACCAATTGACCGAAATGACGATGTCGGCGCCGTCAACCGCGGCGGCAAGACTCGCAGCGCGCGGAATCTCGCTGAGATCGCCGTGGAAGTCGGGGTCCCAGCCGCGCACGGTCGCGCCGCCGCGCACGAGATCGCGCGCCAGCAGCGAGCCGGCTTCGCCCAGCCCCAGGACGGCGACCGTCTTGGCGCCGGAACCGTTGCCATTCATGAGCGAACCCTTCCCCCCGGAGGTTCGGCGTCCATGCCCCGGAAACGGTGCGAGCAATGCCCAGAATCATCGTCGGCGTATCGGGTGCCAGCGGAAGCATCTATGCGATCCAAACGCTGCGCGCGCTCCGCGCGATCGGCGGGTTCGAGGTCCATCTCGTGATCTCGCCGCAAGCCAAGCAAACCGTCGAACTCGAGACCGACGTGAAACCCCCCGAACTCGAAGCGCTCGCCGACGTCGTGCACGACAGCAGAAACTTAGCCGCGTCGATTTCCTCGGGCTCGTTCAAGACCGGCGGCATGATCGTGGTGCCCTGTTCGATGCGTTCGGCCTCGGCAATCGCCTACTCACTCAACGACAACCTGCTGGTGCGCGCGGCCGACGTGTGCCTCAAAGAACGCCGCCCGCTGGTGCTCGTGGTCCGCGAGACGCCGCTGCACGTCAACCATCTGCGCAACCTCACGCGCGCAGCCGAAGCCGGAGCGATCATCTTGCCGCCCGTACCCGGTACGTATTCGCGCCCGAAGACGATCGAAGACATCGTCAACCACACCGTCGGCAAAGTACTCGATCAATTCGGCATCGACAACGAACTCTTCACCCGGTGGAAGGGCGCGGAGTGAATGTGCGCCCGCTTCACGCTACGCAAGCCGCCGTGGCCGCTGGCGAAAACGTTAGGCAGCAAGAGCGTGGCACGCACGCTGCGCAGCCGCTTTAACATCGCCCCCACCCAACCGGTCGCTGCCGTGCTCAACGACGTGGACCGCAGCGTCGAAGATCTTCGTTGGGGCCTCATTCCGCCGCACGCCGAACACCCCTCGCTGGTCAAACTCTCCACGTTCAACGCGCGCATCGAAACGGTCGCCAAAGCGCCGACATATCGCGACGCGTTCCGCTCGCGGCGCTGCGCGATCTTCGCCGACGGGTTCTACGAATGGCGTGCCGACAACGACGGCGGGAAAACGCCGTTGTGGATCCACCGCACGGACGATGAGCCGTTCGTGTTCGCCGGCGTCTGGGATGTGTGGCACTCGCCGTCAAGCGATGAGACGATCGCCAGCGCATCGATCATCACGCAGCCCGCGAACGCATTTATGGCGACGATCCACTCGCGCATGCCGGCCGTGCTCGACATCGCGCGGGCGAACGAATGGCTCGCGGCCGGCGACGGAGATCCCGCCGCGCTGCTCGAGCTGCTCGTGCCGAGTCCGCCCGAGGACTGGACGGCAAATCCGGTCGCACCGCGCGTCGGCAACGCGCGCTTCGACGATGCCGCGCTCATCGCGCCGGTCGCCGACACCGGCGTGACGAGCCCGTCGCTCTTCGACTGAGGTCTCAGCCCTTCAGGAACTCTTTCGTCCAAGCCGCATAGTCAGGTTCGCGCGTAAGTTCGTCCATCAATGACTTCGGCGCTACGTTCGCAAGCGCAGCGGGCGCGACGCCTTCGCGCAGGGCCTTGAGCGTGGAATACGTGGCTTGCACGGCGGCCGCAAACGGTTGATGGCCCTGCAGCGCGATACGCACCTTATGCGCGGCCAGAAATTCGCGATCGCTCAGCGCGGCGTTGATCGTGCCGAGCATGACCGGAAGCTTCACCGCGGCACCGATGGCCTCGACTTCTTCGCGCTTGCTAATGCCGGTGAAGAACAGCGCATCGACGCCGGTTTGTTCGTACACGCGCGCCCGGGCAACGGCATCCGCCACATCGTTCACGACCGCACCTTGCGTGCGGCCGACGATCACCAAACCCGGGTCTTGCCGCGCCTGCACGGCCGCGCGCATCTTGGCGGCCGCTTCCTCGACCGAGATGAGCGCCATGCGCGTCTCGCCGAAAGCGGCCGGCAACGCGGTGTCCTCGATCGTCAGCGCCGCGACGCCGGCCGTTTCGAGTTCTTCAACGGTGCGCATGACGCTCAGCGCGTTCCCGTATCCGTGGTCGGCATCGACGAGCAACGGCAACCGGCCGGCTCGGCAAATGCGATAGGCCTGCTCGGCGAACTCCGTGAGCGTGATGACCGCGAGATCCGGCGCGCCGAGAATTGCGTTGGAAGCAACCGAGCCGGCAAACATGCCGATCTCGAAGCCGAGCGACTCGGCGATCCGGGCGGATATCGCGTCGAACACCGAACCCGGATGAACGCACGCGCCGGATTGCAACACTTCGCGAAATCGGGCGCGCTGAAAGGTAAAGTTCATAGCTGAATCATTATAAGCGTTTCGTGCGCTTCGTCCTTCGAACCGCGTTGCCGGCACTGTTGTTCATCACCACCGGAACGTTGCACTTTCTGCGCCCGGCACTCTATCTCTCGATCGTGCCGCCGGGGTTTGGTCACGCCGGTACGCTCGTGGCGATCAGCGGCGCAGCCGAACTCGCCGGCGGCATTGGTCTACTCATTCCGCCTACGCGCAACGCCGCCGCCATTGGGCTCATCGCGTTGCTCCTCGCCGTTTGGCCGGCGAATTGGTATATGGCACTCGCGGCGGATCGCTTCGCCGCCGTCGCACCGGCGTGGGCGATCTGGCTTCGGCTGCCGTTGCAGCTACCGCTGATCTGGTGGGTCGGCATCGCCGCGGGCGGCTGGGGCGCTATTGGAAAACGTATTTTCCGTTCGAACCGGTGACCTTCGCGGTGCAATGGATAACGCCCGAGTGTTCCGGATCGCCCGCCGGAAGCTCGCGATCGAGCTTCACGCCGTGCGAGCACGCCGGAGGTTCGACTTCGACGCGCACGGCGATGATCGTCGTCCTAAGGCCGTGCGTATCGTCTTTCCCGGCCGGCACGCACCATGCGCCGGCGATGTGGCGCCCGGCGATCTCGTAGCTATACACCGTCACCCACGCGCCCGCGTCTGCAGCTTGGTTGATGATGCGAATGTGTGAGTCGTTCGGACCCGGCACGGGCGCCGTGCAAATACCCGCCAGTGCCGGCAGCGGTGCGAGGATGAAGGCGGAGGTTGCGAGAGCGATCAGGCGTTTCATGCTTCTCGTGTGCCGCCCGCGAAGGCGAAAGTCCGCTATTTGGCGTCGTGCAGAATGATGCCCAACGTCACGCGCGTGCCGCTGCGCACTTCGGCCACGCCGTGGCGGTAGGTCGAACGCGCGCCTTGGGCGTTGGGCCGCAAGCGATTGGGAAAGATGACGCAATCGCCGCGCGCGAGCGGAACGACGTGTGGGGTGCTTTGCTTGCGCGGCTTAGCCTCTACGAGCACGAATTCGCCACCAGCGAACGTTGACGGATCGCTGAGCAAGATCGTCGCCTGCAGCGGGAACGCGACCTCGCCATAAATGTCTTGATGCAGCGCGTTGTAGTCGCCCGCACGATAGCGCAGCAATAGCGCGGTCGGGCGCGCTTGACCGGCGTCGGCGCACAGCTCGAGCATCAAGGGCAGTGCCGCCGGAAAGCGCACCTTCGAACCCAAGCGCTCAGACCACGCGTTGGCGGCCGGAACGAGCGCCGTGTAGAGCTGCTCGCGCAGCGTTTGCACGAACGGCGGCAACGGGTAGCTGAAGTAGCGGTACTCGCCGCGGCCATAGCCGTGCCGCTGCATGACGATCGTGCTGCGGAAGAGCGGGCCGTCGTCATAGGCGGCCATCAACTCGGCGCAGCGCGCCGCATCGAGCAGTGCGGGTACGACGGCGTACCCGCGCTCGTCGAGCTGCGCAACGAGTTCGGCTGAGTCGATCACGAGGCGTTGCGTTCGAGATCGAGGAGCCGGCTCTTACGGTCGACGCCCCAGCGATAGCCGCGCATGTCGCCGTTCTTCGCGATCACGCGGTGACATGGTATCAGCAGCGCAACCGGATTCGTCGCGCACGCGCGGGCGACGGCACGCGTCGCGTTCGGATCCCCGAGCGCACGCGCCAATTCACCGTACGTCGTCGTCGCGCCGGGAGCAATATGCGTGAGCGCCTCCCACACGCGCGCCTGGAACGCGGTTGCGCGCACGTCGAGCGGGAGTTGCGGCCACGGACCGCCGTTCGAGAGATAGCGCACGAGTGCCGAGGTTGCCGACTCGACGCGGTCCTCGGCGCGCTCCAGCGTCGCTCGCGGAAAGGATGCGCGTAGATCGTGTTCGAGCACGGTCTCATCCTCACCCAGCGCGACGTGACAGATGCCGCGATCCGTCGCAGCAACGAGCACGGGACCAAGTGCGGATGAAACGATACCGTAGGCAACCGTCATCCCCGATGCTCCGCCGCGGTAGCGCGCCGGCGTCATGCCGATCGTTGCAGCGGCCGACTCATACACGCGGGAACTCGAACCGAAGCCGCTCTCGTATGTTGCCGTGCTTACCGTCGCGCCGCTCCGCAGCGATGTACGCAAGCGCGCTTCCCGCAGCGTCGCCGCATAACGCCGCGGCGAGACACCGATCGACTTCGTGAACGTGCGCTGAAGATGCGCTCGGCTTACGCCGACTTCGGCGGCGAGTTCGTCGAGCGTCGGGGCTTCTTCCGCCAGCTCGAGAAAGCGGCACGCTTGCGTCAGCCACTCGGGTTGTGCGTCGTACGCGCCGTCATCCGGACGGCAGCGTTTGCAGGCCCGAAAACCGGCCGCTCGCGCGGTCGCCGTCTCCGCGAAAAAGCGGACGTTGCGTTCGAGCGGGCGGCGGCTCTTACAGGTTGGGCGGCAATAGACGCCCGTGGTCGTCACGGCGTAGAAGAATACACCGTCGAAGGCCGGGTCGCGCTGACTGAGGGCGTCGTAGTAGCTGCTGTTCATGAACCCATGATGCTTGCAGCAGCCACTTCGACGCCACCCGAATCGTGCGCTTCAATTCTTCCTAGCGAATCTGCCTAGCGGCCAATCCCCAGCAGGAAGAGGATGATGAGAATTCCGAGCGGCGCTCCGAGCAGCCACAGAATGATCAAGGGCATGATTTAGAGTCCTTTCTGCGACGCGAGGTATGCGTTGCGCTTGCGATAGTGCGTGAAGGTCATCGGCTCGCCGGATCCCATCCAGCCGCCGATGACGCTGCCGATCAAACCGACGAGCAGCGACGTCAGCGCGGCTAGGGCCGTGTTCCGAACGACCTCAGGCGTTGCCGGTGCGGCGACTGCGGCGCCGAGCGGCGATGCGACGAGTCCCCCGTACCAGCCGCCGAACGCGTTGCCCGCGCCGGCCGCCAGCATCACGACGAGCAACGGCGTCGCCACGAGCCACGCGATCGCACCGTGCAGTATCGTACGCTCGGCGTGACGCGCGCCGGTAATTTTTGCGGCCACCCAGCCGCCCACGACGAAGCTGAAAAACGCCCCGCAAATGACCATTGCGACCTCGATGCGCGAAATGGTTGTGAACGACGAGAACTTTTCCAGCGACGTTGCACCGACTGCGGTGCCGATCAGGCCGAAGATGAGTGCGACGGTGAGCGCTGCAAGAGCACCGACCCAGACCGCACTCCAGTTGACGCCCCATGCGACCCAAGTTTCGGGTCGCGAATAGAGCTCGGAATCCGTTTTCATAACTCCCCCCACAGGATGACTTTCCAGCTTCATGCCCGGGGAGGGAGCAAGCAAAACCTAGCCGGCGGCGCTCGAGATGATGTCGCTCGCCGGAAAGGCCGCTTTGATCGCGCCGTACTTCGCCGCGACATCGATGTTGGGCTGAATCAACTCCGGCGTCAGGCGATCGCCGTACGTTGCGCGCGTAAATGTATCGATCTGCGCGGTCGTGATGTGCGCGTACTTCGCAAGGATCGTCGCCGAGTCGCGATGGTTCTTGTTGGCCCACAGCGCCGACTCGCGCATCGCGGCGACGAAGCCCTTCGCCTGGGCCGGATGCTTCGCCACCCAATCGGTGGTGCTAAACCAGACCGACGGCGCGAAACGCATCGAAACCGCGTCGAACGTGCTGGCAATCAAGCGCAGCGTATCGCCCGGTTTGCCCAGCGTCGGATCGCCGGTCGTGTCGAGCACCGCGGCATCGATACGATCCGCTTCGAGCGCGGCCTTCATTTCGGGGAACGGCAGTTCGACCGACTTGACCGTCTTCGAATCGCCGCCGTTCTTGTCGATCCACGCGCGCGCCGCGATGTCGGCGATGTTGTTGAGCCCGATCACCGCCATCACCTTACCGTTGAGGTTCTTGGCGCTGGTGATCGGCGAGGTCTTCTTCACCGCGAGCAAACCCGCCGTCGGCGCTTCGTGCACGTGCAGGTTAGCCGGGAAGAGAATCGTGATCGGCAAACCGCGCGAGTGCGCGATGGCGAGCGAAATCACGTTCGAGTAACCGACATCGGCCGAACCGCCGAGTACGGCGGCGGCAATCGCGGGACCGCTCGTCAACGCAAGGAACTGCGCGTCCATCCCGGCCTTCTTGAAGTATCCGTTGTCGGCGGCATAATACGCGCTGCCGGAGATGTCGCTCGGAATCGCCGCGACGTTGAGCGTCGCGAGCGCTTGAGCGTACGCGGTTCGCGGGCCGATGGCTGCGAACGCCGCGCCTGCCGCTGCCGAACGCGCGAGGAAGCTACGACGCGATGAGTTTGAAATGGGACGCTCCTTACGAGTGGCGCGCGCGAAGTTCGGGGAAGTCGTACTCTTGCCAGCCCGGCACGTCGGCGACCTTTTGGAATTCGATCCCGAACGGCCGCGTCGCGTCGATGCCGATCGCCGAACCCGTGCGGCTATCCAGCGGAACCGAGTCGTCGACCGACGGATCCAGCGGCCCGGCCGGTAGCCCATCGACGACGATCACATCGCGCTGCGGCTGCATGCGAAATGCCACCGCCCACTCCACTTCGGCCGAGCTTTGCACGTTGATGTCGGGATCGACCACGGTCACGATCTTCGGCCGCAGGTTGGTCGACATCGCCGCCAAGATCGCGTGGCGCGCTTCGCCCGCATAGCGCTGCGTCAGCGACATGACGATCGAGAACGATACCCCGCCCGACGGCGGGATCGACACGCTGTGCAGCGTCGGGAACTGCTTCTTCATCATCTGGAAGAACGACGCCTCAAACGGGAGCTGCTTGAGGATGTGGTTCTCCGTGGGCGGCACGCCCGTGAGCAGCGCCTGGCAATACGCGTCCTTGCGGTGCGTGATGGCGGTGACGCGCGCGAGCGGTTTCATCGAGCCGGGCGTGTAGTAGCCGGTGTATTCGCCGAGCGGGCCCTCGAAGACGTCCTTCGTCAGGTCAACTTCGAACTCGATGACGATCTCGCTGTGCGCGGGGACGTCGAGGTCGACGGTGCGCGCGTGCACGAGTTCGACCGGCGCACCGCGCAGGCCGCCGGCGATCTCGAAATCGTTGGTCCCGTCGGGCACCTGAATCGTGCACGTGTACGCGAGAATCGGGTCGACGCCGAACACGACGGCCGCCGGGTATGTCGTCATCCCCATCTTGCGTGCTTTGACGATGTGTTTGCCGAAGCGGTGAAACGGCTGCGCGAGAAACGACATCTCGCCCGCGCTCATGATCTGGAAGCGGTAGTGCCCGATGTCGGGAACGCCGGTCTCGGGATCGCGGCTTACGACGATGCCCGGCGTGATGAACGGACCGCCGTCATCCGCGCTGTAGGTCGGGATCGGCAGTTTTGTCAGGTCCGCATCGGCGCCGGTCAACACGACGTCGTGCGTCGCAGCTTTGCCGGAAATCATCACCGGCGCGATCGGCTTGGCGAGGCCGGCCAGGATCTTCTCGAAAACGTTCGCTTCGGTCGCTTCGAACGCTAGCAGCGCTTTCGAGCGCGTGTTGTACAATCCGCCGACCATCGGAAAGGCCGTGCCGTTATTCTTGAAGTTGAGCGCCGGGCCGCCGACCGCACTCGTTGCACGCAGCGCCTTTCCAACTTCAAGATACAGATCGACCTTGCGGTCGATGTCGATCAGTTCCCCGTTCGAGCGCAGGGCGTCGAGGAACGCGCGGAAGTCGGCGTAAGGCAAGGGAAGCTCCTAGTTTTCGGGCAGCGGCTGACCGCGTGTTTCGGGGAAGAACGGGGCGGCGATCAGCCCCAACAAGTAGATCGTTCCAACCTCGGTTGCCGCGATCCCGTAGCCGCCTAGTTGCGCGATCAGCGTTCCGGCGAAAAGCGGCCCGAGAAACGCCACGAAGCGCGGCGCATTGAAAACGAACGAGATCGCGGTGGCCCGGATGCGCGTCGGATAAATCTCCGGCAACCAGACCGGCATCCACGTATACTGGCCGTTGGTGAAGAACGCGTTGACCGCGCACAACACGAGCACGAGCGGCAGTGTGTGCGACCAGAGGAACAACGCCGGCGTGAGCACGAGCGAGAGCGCGAAGTACACGATCGTCACCGTGCGACGGCCCCAAGCGTCGGCAAAGAAACCGAAGAGCGCATAACCGGCGACACCGCCGATGTTATACGCAATGCCGCCGATCGCGGCCCACTGCGCGCCGGGCAAGCCGAGGCCGGTCGCAATCGATGCGACGTACGGGGGCACCCAGGTGGAAATGCCCCACCAGCCGAGCGTGGTCGTCAGCGACATCGCCAGCGCGATGACCGTCAAGCGCGCATACTTCGGCTCGGAAAAGAGCTGCGCGAGCGTGAACTTGGTCAGTTCGTCGGTGCGCGCATCGACGGCACCCGTTGTCTTCGCGGCAACCGCCGCGCGGCGCGCGCGATCGGCCGCGGTCCACTTCTCCGGTTCGGTGATGCCGCGGCGTATCCATAGCGTCGCGAATGCCGGCAGAATCCCGAGCAAGAACATCCAGCGCCACGACTCGGGCCCGAGCGGGCTGACGAACAACCAGATCGCGGATGCTAGGAAAAAGCCGATGCCGAGGCCGCACTGCATCAAGCCCGCGCCCTTGCCGCGGGCCGAATCCGGCCATATCTCGGCCATCATCGCCGTGCCCGTGCCCCACTCCGAACCGAGCGCGAGCCCGACGCAAAAGCGCAGCACGGCAAACGAAATCCACGACCACGACAGCGCCGTGAGTCCGGTGAGGGCCGCATAGGCGAGGATCGCCCCGATCATCACGCGCTTGCGCCCGAAGTAATCGGAGAGCACGCCGCCGGCGATGCCGCCGCAGGCCCAGCCGAGCAGCGTGATCCCGATCGTCGCGCCCGCATAGAACGGAATCTGCGGATAAAGCGCCGGCGTGAGAAACCCGTGCAGCGCGACCGCGACGGTGAGGATCAGCGCATAGGTTTCATATCCGTCGAACAGCCAGCCGAGATTGGCCGCGACGAGCGTACGCCATTGCTGCCGGTTGAGCGAGCGATACCACGGCATGGGCGCTAGGCCTTCGTCGTCGCGCGCTCCCGCGCGGCGGAGCGGACGGCGGTCACGATCTCGGGATACGCCGCGCAGCGGCACAGATTGCCCGAGAGGTAGTGACGGATCTCATCGTCGCTCGGATCGGGAATGCGGTCGAGCAGTTCGCGCGTCATCATGATGAAGCCCGGCGTGCAGAACCCGCACTGAAAGGCGGCGTTCTCGAGAAACGCCGTTTGGATCGGATCGAGCCTGTCGCCGACGGCGAGGCTCTCGACCGTTTCGATCGTCGTGCCGTTGGCGAACGGCGCGAGGAACAGGCAGCCCGACGTTGCGACGCCGTCCACGGAAACGGTGCAGCAGCCGCACAGACCCTGCGCGCAACTCACGCGGGCGCCGTGCAATGCGAAATCACGCGTGAGCACCTCGATGAGGTTCTCGTGCGGCGCTACGTCGGCGCTCACCGCGCGGCCGTTGAGCGTGAAGCGGATCGTCTTGCGGCCGTCGGCCATTACTCGCTCTCCAATGGGGTACCGGCGGCTTCGCGAATCGCGCGCAGCACGCGCTCCGGCAATAACGGCATCTCGCGCACGCGCACGCCGCACGCATCTTCGAGCGCATTGGCAATCGCGGGCGTCGGTCCGAACGATCCGGATTCGCCGACACCCTTCGCACCGTACGGCGCGGTCGGATGCGGATCTTGGATCAATTCGGCTTGAATGTGCTTGGGAATGTCGAGGAAGCTTGGGATCTTGTAGTCGGCGAGACTTGCATTCACGACTTGACCGTTCTCGAAGATCATCACCTCGGAGATCGACGAGCCGATCGCCATGATCGCCGCGCCGTTGAGCTGGCGCTCGACGATCGCGGGGTTGATCGCGCGGCCGACGTCGCCGGCCGTGACGCACTTGTCGACCGTGATGCGTCCGGTCTCGGTATCGACCGTGATCTCGACCGCCGTCGCGCCGATCATCCAGAACGGCGTGACGTTCTTCGATTGTCCGGTCGTCATGTCGGGCTTGGCGTACGGCGGCTCGAACGATCCGGTGCCGACGACGTTGCCGGCCTGCATGCCGAAGCGCGCGACGAAAAGCTCCTTGAACGTCATCGACTTGCCTTCGCTCGTCGAGATGACGCCGTCTTTGCACACGCACGTTTCGGCGGGAACGCCGAGATACGTTGCGGCGAGCGCGAGCAATTGATTGCGCGCATCGTCCGCCGCAAGGCGCACGGCGTTCCCCATGTGATAGGTGGAGCGCGAACCCAGCGTGGCCATGTCGTAGGGCGTCACGTCGGTGTCGGAATGCACGACGTTGATCGACTCGGTACGGATGCCGAGCGTTTCGGCCGCAACCTGTGCCATCGCCGTGTCGGAGCCTTGCCCCATGTCGACCGTCGAGATCGCCAGCGTGCAGCTGCCGTCAGCTGCCACCGTGACGAGCGCAACCGACGTCGTCGGTGAGATCGACGCCTTGAGCCCGACCGCGATGCCGCGTCCGCGGCGAATCACGCCCGTACCGCGATCGAAGGGTTTGTCCCAGCCAATCATGCGCGCCACGCTCTCGACGCACTCGACCACCTTGGCGTTGGACATGATCGTCCCGGTCGCGTGTTCGTCCCCGTCGCGCAGCACGTTCTTCAGCCGGAATTCTACCGGATCCATGCCGAGTTTGCGCGCGATGATATCGGCTTGACTCTCGTACGCCCACACGAGCTGCGGAATACCGAAGCCGCGAAACGCGCCGGCCGGCGGCAGATTCGTGTACACCGCGACCGAGTCGAGCGATACGTGCTCGATGTCGTAGGGACCGGCGGCCGTGAAGCCCGACTTCTGCGTGACGCGCGGTCCGATGTCGGCGAACGCGCCGCCGTTCCACCACGTCATGACCTGGCGTGCCACGATCGTGCCGTCGTTCTTCACGCCGGTTTTCATGCGCACGGTCGTGCCGTGTTTGGTGATCGTGTAGAATTGCTCTTCCATCGTGAGTCCGATGCGCACCGGACGGCGTACGATCAGTGCGAGCACCGCGACGAGCGCTTCGAGTTTGATGTAGAGCTTGGCGCCGAAGCCGCCGCCGAGGAACGCCGCTCGAACGCGCACCTTGTTCTCTTGCCAGCCCAGCATGCGCGCGACTTCCATCCGCACGAACGAGGGACTCTGCGAGGCGGTGTGGATCGTCAGCTCTTTGCCGCTGCGTGTCTCGGCGAGTGAAACGAACGGCTCGAGCGGGGTATGCATCACCTGACCCGACTTGAACGTATCTTCAAAGACGTGGTCGGCCATGGCGAAGCCGCGCTCGATATCACCGTGACGCACCATCGCGTCGAGTGCGATGTTCGTGTGCTTCTTACCCTTAAGATGCTTGAGGTCGGCGAACGTGCCGGCGGGCTTGAGCTCTTCGTGCACGATCGGGGCGCCGGGCTGTGCGGCCGCGACTTCGTCGAATACCGGCTCGAGTTCGTCGTACTCGACGACGACCAAGTCGGCGCCGTCCTCGGCGACGTGCGGATCGGTCGCCAGCACGACCGCAACCGGCTCGCCGACGTGGTGGACTTTGCCGATCGCGAGCACCGGCTGATCGTGGAACGCCGGACCGTAGTACGGCGACGGCACGATCTTGAGGACGTCTTCACCCGTGATCACGGCGTGCACGCCCGGCAGTTCGCGCGCGGCCGCAGCATCGATCGAAACGATGTTGGCATGCGCGACGGTGCTGCGCACGATCTTGCCGTAGAGCATCCCGGGCAGACGCAGATGGTGGATGTACTCGATCGCACCGGTAACTTTTTGGACGCCTTCGAGACGCGGAACGGAGCGCGAAACCTCGCGCAGACCGGTTTTTACGGGCTTGACGGTTTGCGTCATGAACGCTCCTCCGGCGGAGCACTCGCGCGCTCGAGCGCGCGGCGAACGTGCACGCGAACCATCTCGCGCTTGTAAGGTCCCGAACCGCGCAGATCCCCGAGCGGCTCGACTTCGGCGGCCGCGGCATCGCCGGCGTCCGCGAACTTCTTCGCGTCGGGCGCGCTGCCGATAACGGCCGCTTCGGCCGCGGTCATGCGCGTCGGATGATCGGTCGCGCCGCCGACGGCGATCCGCGCCTCGACGATCGCATCGCCTTCGCGGCGCACCCACACCGCCACGCCGACCGCCGGCCAATCGTCGGCCGAGAGCGCGGTGAATTTGGCGTAGGCAGCGCGCGCGCCCGGCGGTTGCGCCGGAACGTGCAGTTCGACGATGAGTTCGTCGCCGGCAAGCGAGGTTTCGTAGTAGCCGGTGATCAGATCGGCGACATCGATCCAGCGCTCACCGCGCGGCGAGACGGCGCGCACGCGTGCGCCGAGCGTCACGAGAATCGGCGGCAAGTCCATATGCGGATCGCCGTGGGCGAGATGCCCGCCAACCGTCGCGATGTTCCGGACGCGGACGTTCGAGAGCGTATGCAGCGCGCGCGCGAGGACGGGCTCCGAGATCGCGAGGACGGGCGACCGCTCGAGTTCCGTCAGCGTCGTCATCGCACCGATGCGCAAACTACCGTCGCCTTCAACGTGGATGCCGCGCGTCTCACCATTCAACCGGCGCAAGCTGATCAGGCGCGTCGGCTTGAAAATATGCGATTGCACCATCAGCGAGAGAGCGGTGCCGCCGGCAATCGCCCGGACGGCGGCGTCATCGGGATCGAGCAGACCGATCGCTTCGGCCAGCGTGTCCGGTTCGAGTAACTCGAAACTCATACGCTTGCCGTTTCGCCCGACTCGAGCGCGGCGCGCACGTTCGCCCCGAACTTCTTGCTCAGCTCGTCGCTCTTCGCGCGGAATACCGGCTGTCCGATACCGCCCAGTTTGCCGGTGAGGCCGAGATCGACCGTGTACGAGACCTTCGTATTGGCCGCGTCGACCGGTTCGAGCCGAACCGTCGCCGTTGCGGTAAGACGTCCGCCCGCCGCGTTGCCGCTCACGACGGCGTCGATCGCCGACGGCGCCTCGACCTTGGTGAGTTCGACCGTCACGTCGAACGCAATCGAAATCGGACCGACGCGATTCGTCAGCTTCGCTGCATATTTGCCGGGCGACACCTCGCGCAAACCGGAGCAGCCCGGAATGCAGGTCGCAATTTTGAACGGATCGCTGATAAACGCGAACGCGCGGTCTTGCGGAACCGCGACGGTGAAGTTACCGCCGGTTTGCAACGCTGCCGTCCTTCCGTGCGATGACCGTTTGCAGCATCGCTGCAATCTGATCGGGAATTTCGATCGGCGTAAGGTGGCGCGCCTTCGGTACGATCGTCAAGTGCGAGCCGGGGATGCCCGCTTCCAACGCGCGTGCCATGTCGGGCGGCGCAGCGTAATCTTCTTCGCCCACGAGGATCTCGACAGGCAGGTGCAGCGTCGCGAGGTTTGCGCGGGCATCAAAGTTACCGAGCATCTCGCATGTCGCCGCGTATGCGCCGACGTCGTTCTTGAGGAAGACTTGCGCGAAGCGATCGGCGACCGCGGCTTTGTCCGCGCGGAACGCATCGCTAAACCAGCGTGTTTGCTGAAATGCGATCATGCTCGGAAGCCCTTCCGTAACGGCTTTCTGGCCGCGCTCTTTCCAACTCTTCGGCGCGTCGGCGCCGTACCACGCGGTGGTATCGATCAAGGCGAGTCCGTCCACCATGTTCGGATAGGAGATCGCGAATTGTAGTGCCACGCAGCCGCCCATCGACGCGCCCGCGACGAACGCGTGCTGCCAACCGATTGCTTTCAGCAAATCGTGCAGATCGTTCGCAAAGAGTCCGGTCGTGTATGGTCCGGGCGTCTTGGCCGAGGCGCCGTGGCCGCGGCAATCATAGGTCAGGACATCGACGGATCCGCCGAGCGCGGTAAGCACGCCGTCCCAGATGCTGCGATCGAGCGCGAGCGAGTGGATGAGCACGAGGCGCGGCGCCCCCGGCTTGCCCGAGTCGTGCAGCGTATACTGCAGCTCGGCACCGTCGCGCGCGGGGGTCCCGTTAAGCTTTGGCACTAAATTTGACCGTACCGGAAATCGTCAGGTATTGTCAACCAGAAAAGCGGTATACTAGCGGCGTGCCGGTTCACCGCGCGTTCGTCGCCACGGTCTTCGCTCTCTCGCTCGCGCTGCCGCTTGCAGCCGGCTCGAGCCCCGCTCCCGCCGGCCCGCTCGGCGACGTGACGAACGGGTATTTCGATGCCCTTGCCAATGCCGATTGGCGCGCGCTCGCGAACGCCACATCGAGTACGTTCCATGTCGTCGAGCCCGACGGCACGCGGGTCTCCGCCGGCGAGTTCTTCCGCCGCCTGAGCGAGCATTACCTGATCGCAAGCGCTCCGGTCGGCAACGTGAAGATCGGGCAGAGTTCGATTTCGGCGACGAGCGCCACCGAAACCGTCGAAACAAACAGCTGGGACTACGCGATGCTCGGCACGCCGCACGGGCCCGTTCTCGAGCGCGACTCCGCCGTCCATCAACTGACGTGGATCAAGTCGGCCGACGGCAACTGGCTGCTCGACGAAGATCATCTTACGTCGGCGAACCACACGCCGTAGCGCCGGCGGCTATGCCGCGACGACGCTGATGCGGGCGAGGATCGCATCGGCAACCGCATCGGTCGAGGCGCCGCCGTCGCGGTCGAGATCGCGCGTGCGCGGTCCGGCTACGAGCGTTTCTGCGACCGCGCGTTCGATGGCTGCCGCAGCGGCTTCGTCGCCGAGCGAGTAGCGTGCGAGCATCGCGGCCGAGAGGATCGCACCGATCGGATTCGCGAGTTTTTTTCCGGCGATATCGGGCGCCGTTCCGCTGATCGGCTCGTAGAGGCCGAAGCCGTTGGCATCCGGCGCCCCGCAAAGCGCCGCACTCGATGCGGTGCCGATCGTACCGGTGATCATCGCCGCTTCGTCGGAGAGGATGTCGCCGAACATGTTCTCGGTGACGATCACGTCGAACGCGCGCGGGTCGCGCACGAGTTGCATCGCTGCGTTGTCGACGAGCATGTGCTCGAGCGTCACGTCGGGATAGTCCTGCGCTACGTCGATCACGACGCGCCGCCACAGTTGCGAACTCATCAGCACGTTGTTCTTATCGACCGACGTGAGATGCTTGCGGCGCATGTGCGCCAGCGCGAAGGCGAACCGCACCGCGCGTTCGATCTCGTCGTCCTGATAGATCAGCACGTCGCGCGCGACTTCATGACCGTGCTCGTGGGTGAGCGTTTTCTCACCAAAGTACAAGCCGCCGGTCAATTCGCGCACGAACACGAGGTCCATGCCCCGGACGAGCTCGGCCTTCAGCGGCGAACGCGATTCCATGCCGGGGAACACCCGCGCGGGGCGGACGTTCGCGTAGAGGTTGAAGTGTTTGCGCAAGCCGAGGATCGCCGCTTCGGGACGCAGGTGCGGCTCGAGGTCGTCGTGGCCTGGACCGCCGACGGCGCCGAAGAGAATCGCGGCGCTCTCGCTGCAGATACGCACCGTTTCGGCCGGCATCGGTTCGCCGTGGCTGACGATCGCGTTCGCGCCGATCGGCGCTTCGACGAAGGTCAGGCCCGGATGCGCGGCGTCGAGCACGCGCACGGCCGCCGCCGTGACTTCAGGTCCGATCCCGTCGCCGGGAAGTACGGCGATCTGCGTCACGTGGGTTCGCCTACGCGAACCCGCGCGCTGGCCTCCCAGGCCCGAATCGCGGGGATTTTCGAATTGAGGTATTTCAGGAAACCGCCGCCCATCACGAACGGCTTGCGCGCGGGATCGAGGGCGAATTTCACCGGCGCGTCGTCGTCGGCTTGCACGGTCTCGTTCTGAACGTCGATCGTGATCGTCTTCGCCGCGGCGAAGCGCGGAATGAGCGCCGCATCGACGATCACGGGCACGAGTCCGTTCATGTAACAGTTCTCGTGAAAAATGCGCGCGAAGCTCGGCGAGATCACGGCTTTGATGCCGGCCCCGAGGAGTGCCCACGCCGCATGTTCGCGCGACGAACCGCAGCCCACGTTTTCGCCCGCCACCCACACGACGGCGCCCGGATGCTCGTCGAGCATCTTGCGGCCGTTGGTCATGCCGGTGAAGCAGAACTCGCCCATCCCCGATTCATCGATGGTGGTGAGGTGTTTGGCCGGAATGATCTGGTCGGTGTCGACGTTCGCGTGCGGGATCGGCAGAACGGGTCCTTTGATGATCATGCCGGCACCACTTCGCGCGCGGCCGGAACGTCGCTCGGCGAGGCGATGCGCCCCATCACGGCCGACGCTGCCACGACTTGCGGCGAGGCGAGATGCACGCGTCCCCCGTCGCCCATGCGTCCCTGGAAGTTGCGATTCGTCGACGACACGACGCGCGTACCCGGCGCGATCACGCCAACCGACATTCCCAGACACGGGCCGCACGACGAGTGCGTCCACAGCGCGCCGGCATCTTGGAAGATATCGTGCAAGCCTTCGCGTTCGGCTTGACGCTTCACGCCGACCGAACCCGGCGTGATGATCGTCGGAACGACGACCTTCTGCCCCTTGAGCACTTCGGCCGCAGCGCGCAGATCGCTGATGCGCGAATTGGTGCACGAACCGATGAAGCACTGATCGATCTCGATGCTCTTCATCGCGGTACCGACGGAAAGGCCCATATACTCGAGCGACTCGGGATGCGCGTCGGCGGGCACCGTGCCGTCGATCGACGAGTTCTCGCCGGGGTTCGTTCCCCACGTGACGACCGGACGCACCGACGCGCCGTCGATCGTCACGACGCGATCGTATTCCGCATCGGGGTCGGGCTGCATCGACGTCCAGTTGGTCGGTTTGAGCATCGTCTCGGAAAGGTACGCCGCCGTCTTCTCATCCGGCGCGATCACGCCGGCCGTCGCGCCCGCCTCGATCGCCATGTTACAGACGGTCATGCGGCCATCCATCGAGAGTTTGCTGATCGCCGACCCCGTGTACTCGAGCGCGTAGCCGGTGCCACCCTTGAAGCCGATCGTCTTGATGATCGTGAGGATCAAGTCTTTCGCCGTCACGTCGGCGGCGAGTTCGCCCGTGATCTCGATCTTCATCACCTTGGGGCGCTGCAGCACCAGCACTTGTGCGAGCATCGCGCCGGCTTGCGCCGTCGAACCGATGCCCAGCGCAAACGTGCCGAACGCGCCGAGCGTGCCGGTGTGGCTGTCGCCGCACGCGATGACCATGCCCGGCGTGACGTAGCCCTTCTCGGGAATGATCACGTGGCAAATGCCGTTGTCGCCGATATCGTGGAAGCGGATCTTCTGCCGCTTGGCCCACGAGCGCAGCGTCTGCGCCTGGATCGCGGTTGCCGTATCTTTGGCGGGCGCGACGTGGTCGATCAGCGAGACGATCCGGTTCGGATCGTAGAGCTTGTCGCCGAAGTCTTTCTCGATCGCGATGATGCCTTGGGGTGAAGTGATCTCGTGCGCGACGACGAGGTCGACGAAGATCAACGCGTTGCCGCCTTCGAGTTCCTCGACGACGTGCGATTCCCAGATTTTATCGAACAATGATTTTTTCACGATACAAATATTTTCTCAAATTGGACGATGCGATCGATTTGCGCGCGCAGCCGGTCGAGCTGCTTCGCGTCACCGGCGAATTCGAAGTGCGCCGTCGTCACGGTGTCGGTCGATGTCGAATCGACGCGCGACGCGCGGCATTGGAAACGGTGTGCCATGTTGATGACCCGCGCTACCGTGCGCGGATCGCCAACGACCAAGTCATAATTCACGAAATCAGCCCTTGGACTCCATAAGATCTTCAACGACGCCCCCTGCCGGAATCATCGGCCAAACGAGTTCCATCGGATAACACGATACGTGCAACAACGCCGGACCGCTGTACGCGAGGAACGCCGCGAGTTGCCCGGGCGCGTCCTCGGGACCATTGATGCGGAACGACTCGATGTCGTAGGCGCTGGCAATCGTGCAGAAGTCGGGGTTGTCGGAGAGGTTCGTGGCCGAGTAGCGCTCGTCGTAGAACAGCTCTTGCCACTGGCGCACCATGCCGAGGTTGCGGTTATCGATCAGCACGATCTTCACCGGCACCTGATAGCGCTTGACGGTGGCGAGCTCGGGCATCGTCATCTGGAAGCCGCCGTCGCCGCAGATCGCAAACACCGGGCGGCCCGGATTGGCGAAGCACGCGCCGATAGCTGCCGGGAAACCGAAGCCCATCGAACCGAGGCCGGCCGAGGTGCAGAAATCGCGCGGCGCGTTCGGCTTGAAGCGCTGCGCGGCCCACATCTGATGCTGGCCGACGTCGGTCGACACGATCGCCTTCGCCGGCATCGCCGCGAAGAGCTGATCGAGAAAGTCGGTCGCCGAGAGATGGCCGTCTTTCGACACGTCGCTCGGCAGCGGACCGCCGAGCGCTTTCGCTTGGACGGCCCAATCGTCGAAGCGCGGCACGTGCCCCGATTTCAGTTCGGCGATGATCGCCTTGATGGTGTCGGCCGCGTCGCCGTGCAGCTTGACGTGCGTGGGGATGATCTTGTCGAACTCCGACACGTCAATGTCGTTGTGCACGATCGTCGCCTCCTTGGCGAAGCGGTCGGGACGGCCGGTGACGCGATCGTCGAAGCGCATGCCGAACGCCAGCACGACGTCGGCTGCATGGACGGTGAGGTTCGATGCTTTCGTGCCGTGCATGCCGAGCATGCCGAGGCCATGGACGTCGTTCGGATCGGACGCACCCAGCCCGCAAATCGTGGTCGTGTGCGGCAGCCCGAGCAGCGCGCAGAGTTCGCGGAACGCCTTGACGGCTTTCGGGTCGCGGGCACCGCCGCCGGCGATTGCGACCGGGCGATGCGAACTGCGGATCGCGTCCACCGCGGCTTTGACCGATTCGGCAGAAGCCACCGGCTTCACATCGTTGACCTTACGCGGCGGATTCTGCTCCGGCACGTACGGCGCTTTGAGCACGTCGGTTGGGATATCGATCAGCACCGGGCCGGGACGGCCGCTGCGCGCGAGCGCGAACGCTTCGCGTACTTTGGTGTAGAGTTGCGCGGGATCCGTGATCAGGATCGACGCCTTGGTCGTGCACTGCGTGATCGCGCAGACGTCGGCTTCTTGGAAGCCGTCGGTGCCCATCAACGGCATGCGCACGTTGGCGGTGATCGCGACTACCGGGATTGAGTCCATCATCGCATCCACGAGTCCGGTGACGAGGTTGGTCGCCCCCGGCCCCGAGGTTGCGCAGCAAACGCCGACGCGTCCGCTGGTTCGTGCATATCCGCCCGCTGCAAACGCTGCGGCCGCTTCGTGACGAACGAGGATGTGACGCATGGGATGTCCGTAGAGCGCATCGTAAAACGGCATGATGGTGCCGCCGGGGTAGCCGAAAATAACGTCGACCCCCTCGCGTTCGAGTGCCTCAAGAACTGCGTCACCGCCCGTTCGCGGCCGCGGCGTAATTGCGGGAATCATGCTAGATCAGTTTCTCGCTGCCGCCGGAGCCTTGTCCGTTTGGAACCAAGGCATCAGCTGACGCAGTTTGACGCCGACCGCTTCGATCGGATGCTTCGCGGCGGCATTTTTATAGTTGGTGAAGTTCGGCTTGCCGGCCGCATGCTCGGCGACCCACTGCTTGGCGAACTCGCCCGACTGGATCTCTTTGAGCATCGTCTTCATCGTCGCTTTGGTCTCATCGTTGACGATGCGCGGTCCGCGCGTGTAGTCGCCGTACTTGGCGGTGTTGCTGATGCTCTCGCGCATGCCCTCGATGCCTTTTTCGTACATCAAGTCGACGATGAGCTTGAGCTCGTGCAGGCACTCGAAGTACGCCATCTCGGGCGCGTAGCCGGCTTCCACCAGCGTTTCGAAACCGGCGGTGACGAGCGCGGTGGTTCCGCCGCAGAGGACGGCCTGCTCGCCGAAGAGATCGGTTTCGGTTTCTTCGCGGAAGTTCGTTTCGAGAATGCCCGCGCGGCCGCCGCCGATTCCGCTCGCATATGCGGCGGCAATCGCCTTGGCTTTACCGGACACGTCCTGATGGATCGCGATGAGGCACGGCACGCCGCGGCCCATTTCGTATTCGTGGCGGACCATGCGGCCCGGCCCCTTCGGCGCGCACATCCACACGTCGACGTTCGCCGGCGGCACGATCGTGCCGAAGTGAATGCCGAAGCCGTGGGCAAACGCGAGCGACGAACCCGCTTTGAGGTTGTCCTTGACGTCACGCATGTACGTCGCGGGCTGCTCCTCGTCGGGGATCAAGATCATCGTGATGTCCGCGCGCTTTACCGCCTCGGCGACTTCCGCCACTTCGAGGCCCTCGCGTTGCGCCTCGGGTCGCGACTTCGAATCGCCGCGCAGGCCGACGACGACCTTGCAGCCCGAGTCGCGCAGATTCAGCGCGTGCGCGCGCCCCTGGCTCCCGTAGCCGAGAATGGCGATCGTCTTTCCTTCGATTGCGCCGCGGTCGATATCGCGGTCATAGATGGCTTCCATGGATCCTCCGGACAGGTTGGCAACAAAAAACCCCTCGTCGGATTCGGCGAGGGGCTTGCAGCGTTCGTGGATTCGTTCTACGCAGCAGTGCCTCGCCGACCCGTAAGGGCGACAAGAACGATAAGAACGAGGCCAAGGCGAACGGGCGTAAACACGTTGCACCGAGACTAACACGGCCTCGCCGAAGCGTCAATCATAATAGTTACTTTTTCTTTCGAACTTTCCCGTGCCGGAGGCCCAGCGTGAGTGATCCTAAGGAAGCGGCCAAGCGGCTCGTGGGCTTTGCGGCCGTCGACCGGTACGTGCAGGCCGGCATGTGCGTGGGCCTCGGGACCGGGACCACGGCCTACTGGGCGATCAAACGGACCGGCGAGCGGGTGGCGGCGGGCGAGAAGCTCGAGGCCGTCGTGACCTCGGCCGCCACCGAGAAGCTGTGCGTGGAATTCGGGGTGCCGGTCATCCCTTTCATGAGCCGCGATATCGACGTGGCAATCGATGGGGCCGACGAGGTCGCTCCGGACTGGTCGCTGACGAAGGGCGGCGGCGGGGCGCTTTTCCGGGAAAAAGCGATCGCGATCGCCGCCCGGCGCTTCATCGTGATCGTGGATGACTCGAAGGTGGTCGACCAGCTCGGCCGCTTCCCGACCCCGGTCGAGGTCGTGCCGTTCACCCTGTCGTGGGTCCAGCGGCAGATCGCCGACCAGTTTCCCACCGCCAAGACAACCGAGCGAGTCCGCGATGGGCGCCCCTACCGCACCGACAACGGCAACGCGATCCTCGACTGCGCGTTCGGCTCGATCCCCGACCCGCGCGGCGTGGACGCCGTGCTCAAGGCCATCCACGGCGTGCTGGACGTGGGGCTCTTTTTCGATCTGGCCCACGCCGTACTGTGCACTGCGGACCAAGGCGTCGGGGAACTCGTGAAGGCTTGAGACGCCGCGGAATGGGTACGATACTGCACGGAACGCCTCAGTGTGGAATCGGAAGCGCCGTTTTGCCGCCCTGACATCGCTCGCGATGCTACCGCGAGCATCTGTGCAATATAGGCGAAACTGGGCGAGTTCGCCGGTTGCATCCTTCGGCCGAACGGGCCAAGCCCGCGGCCATTGAGGCAATCTCCGTGAACAAGCCATATGCCGTCGTCGTCGCAGCCGCGCTTGCGGCCGTCGCCATCATCCCAATCGCCCGTCCGGCCCAAGCCGACACCGGATCGACGGCGGCCATCGTTGCTGCGGCCGGCGCGATCGTCGGCGCACTTCTGACGGACTCCAACAATCAGTCCTACTACGTCAACAACGGCCGGCACGTGTACGTCAGCCGCAACACGGCGACGTATTACCGCGCGCACGGCAATAGCCGCAATCACGGCCGTTCGCAACAATACGCGAACCGTGACCAGCGCGGCGGCCAGCAGCGTCATCAATAGCCGCAACGCAGGCGGTCGACTCGTGAAAGAGAGCGTCGTGCTCTCTTTCCTTTTGGGCCTTACGCGGCGTCGCTAAGCCGAAGTGCGCTTGCAGGTCGAGGCGCTGTTGGAAGCCCAGCGACCATCGTAAAATGTTTCCATGTCCCGACGAAACGTATCGGGACCAAGCGTCGTGTAAACCATCCGGATATTTCGCGCAAGCGTTCGCGCCGGCTGAAGGGAACCTGTCGACATTTCCGTGGTCCGCAGGCGTCCGTCGAAGGTCCACGTCGCTTCCGTCCACGGTTTCGCCTTGCCGTCCTCTTGCAAACTGCCCGTACGATCTATTTGCATCGACGCCCAATTCCACAGCCCTGATTGCGGATCGAAGCTATACGTCTCGTCGAATTCTCCGGAAAGGCCGGTATCCGTGCGGAACTTGTTCTTCAACGCAATCGAGTCGTCACTGTTTCGGACGAACGTCCACGTCCCGTCGCTGTGCCGAAAACTCTCGCACTGCCACGTCCCGATCAGGCCCGCGGTTCGATCGGCTGCCGGCGCGGTGTCCTGGGCCGATAACGGTGACACCGCAGCGGCGCACAAGACGAAACATAGTCCTAACGTTCGCATGTCGCGAGAATTTGATCGTTCGCAGTGCGTTCCTCTCACCGAGACGGAGGGTCGCGCATGAGCGGCCAAGCTAAGCGGCATCTGATTCGATCTGCGCCTCCGTAACGTGCGCTATCGCAAGGCGCAGGCGGGCGATGCCCCGGCGCTCGCCGGCGTGCATGTCCAGGCATGGCGCGAAACCTACACCGGACTTCTTCCCTAGCGCTTGATCGACGCGCGGACGCTCGAGAAACGAACGGCGCAATGGATCGAGGTTCTGAGCGACCGCCGCGGCGAGGGCGTCATCGTGGCGGAGCCTGCGGCCGGGATCGCCGGCTTCATTTGGATCGGGCCACCGACTACGGAAAATGCGCTGAAGACGCCGGGATACGACGCCTACATTCATGCGCTCTATGTCGTCGCGGCCACGCAGGGGCAAGGTGTGGGGCACGAACTCCTTCGTTTGGGCGCTGCCAAGCTGCTAGGCGACGGATGTCGTTCGCTGAGCGTGCACGTGCTCTCCGCGAATCCCGCCCGGCGCCTTTACGAACTTCTCGGGGCGCATTTCATTGCCGAAGAAACACACGATGCCGGCGGCGATTCGTGGGCCCCATGCGTCTACGGCTGGCACGACATTAGGCCCCTGATTTCACCAGCGATTTGAGGCGATAGAACTTCATCGCGTTGTTGTAGACGATATTCTGACGCGCTTCGTGTGAGAACGTTTCGTCTTCGAGGAACTCCTCGAGTTCGTGCTTCATCTCGCCCTCTTTCGGTTCGTGCGGATAGTCCGACGCGTAAAACAAGCGCTCGGAACCGATCGCGTCGACCGTGTACTTGAGACCGCGCCGCTCCTCGAGTTCGAGCGAGAACCACATGTTCTCGCCTTCGGTGAAGTACTGCGAGGGTTTCTTGCGCAGCCGCGCGCGCACGCCGGTGCCGAAGATCGATTCGTACTCGTAGTCGAGCCGATCCATCATCCAGGGCACCCAGGATGCACCGGCTTCAAGAAACGCTACGCGCAGCTTGGGGAAGCGATCGAAGACGCCGCTGAAGATCATGTCGGTGATGTGGATGAACTGCGGAACGGCGTGCTCGAGCGCATGCACCTTGACGAACTCGTTGAAATGATCGAAACCAAGGCCGCGGCTCGGCGCGCCGTGCAGCGCGAGCGGCAGATCGAACTTCTCCGCGGCTTCGTAGATCGGGTCGAAGAACGCATCGCCGTACGAGCGCGACATCGCCATACGCGACGTCAAGAGCCCCACCGGAAAATTGGTGCGGTGTTTGGCGCAGCGCTCGATCTCTTTGGCAGCGGCCTGCGGGTCTTGGATCGGCAGCAAGCCGGCTGCATGGATGCGCGCGTCGAGCTTGCAGTATCGCTCTTCGAGCCAGTTGTTGTACGCCGTAGCCGTCGCAACGGCAAAGCTGACGTCGGTCATAAGACCGAAGCCGAGCGCAGCGGTCGGGTAGACGACCGTACCCTCAAGGCCAAGCATATCGAGGATCTCGCCCCATACCTTGGCATCGGTGTGCATGTACTTGCGCCCGCCGTCCTCGCGGACGATCACGACGCCGCGCGCCCAGCCGTCGAGGCTGGGGAAGATTGCCCACGTTTTCTGCCGGCGGCTCTGCTTGTAGTCGCCCTCGTAGTGCTCGACGAGTTCGTCGTCGCTTTCCAACACGTGCCCGTCGGCATCAAAGACGCGAAAGCCATGCGTATTCATCCGGCGGGCTTGATCAACGGACTCGCGTTCCCCTCGCCGAAACGGAGCGCCGGGCGCGAACGGCCAACTACCGGCCCAGGTACGCATGACCGGAGAGGGTCCAAGCATGACGGCACTGAGGAACGGCACGCACGAACAGCGCGAGGCGCCCTACCAGCACCTCACGCAGACCAGCCGCGGTACGCCCTCCGGTGAATTGCTGCGGCGCTATTGGCAACCCGTTGGACTGAGCGGCGACGTAACGCCCAACGGCGCCCCGCGCGCGATCCGCATTCTCGGCGAGAACCTCGTGTTGTACCGCGACGATCGCGGACGGCCCGGCTTGCTGGCACGCAAATGCGCGCACCGGTGCGCCGATCTAAGTTACGGCCGCGTCGAAGACGGCGGCCTGCGCTGTATCTATCACGGCTGGCTCTATGATGTCGATGGAAAATGCCTCGAGCAGCCGGGTGAGCCGAAGACGAGTACGTTCAAAGAGAAAGTCCATCAGCCGTCTTATCCGTGTCATGAAGCGGGCGGCGCGATTTGGGCATATTTCGGCCCGGGCGAGCCGCCGTTGTTTCCAAATTACCCGGCCGTGATAGCGTCCGAAGATATTCGTTATACGGCACGCTGGCTCGCCAATTGCAACTGGCTGCAGGGCAACGAGGGGAACATCGACCCGATCCACACGTCGTATCTGCATCGGTTCGAGCTTACCGATGCCGTGGAAAAGGCGCGTATGGGCGTGTTCCACATCGACCATGCGCCCGAATTGTCGATCGAGGACACGCGCTTCGGCCTTCGCGTCTACACCCAGCGGCAAATGCCGGATTCGGACGACTTCATCTTGCGCATCACCAACCAAGTGATGCCGAACGCGTGCGCGATCAACGGCGCCGAAGCGAACGCAGGACCCGGTGGCTGCAGCATGTTCTGGCACGTGCCGATCGACGACGAACATCATTGGCGCTTCGAGTTCACGTTTCACGTCAAAGGCGTACCGAAGGAAACGATGACCGCGCAATACGCGAGTGAGAAAGACGCCGCCGACCGGCCGCAGCGCAATCCCGACAACCGCTACCTTCAAGATCGCGATTCGATGGAACACAGCTATCTGGGGATGGGGAAGTGTTTCCCGGCACACGACCTTTTCGTGACGGAATCGCAAGGCGCCATCCACGAGCAAGCAGACGAACACCTCGCAAGCTCCGACGTTGCGATCGCCCGCGCGCGACGTCTGCTTGCCGAAGCGATTCGAACGATGGAGGCCGGCGGCGATCCGCGCGGCGTGGTGCGCGATCCGGTCGAGAACGTATTCGACGACATCGTCGTCATCACGAAACAGCTCCCGGCTGGTACCGACAAACGCGCCTACTGCAACAAACTTGCCTCGGAGCGCATGTACGGGTGAAGGCCCGATCGCTTTTCGCTCGCGCCTGCGGCATCGCACTTGCGATCGTCGCGTTCTCGGTAGCGGGACTGGCAAACGCCACGGTTCACACGGTCTCATCGGACGGCGAAGCCACCGTCTATCTGGACTACGTCGATTTTTCGCACGATTTCGACCTCGCCTACGATGCCGCGCTCGCTCCGACATCGCCGAATCATTCCTGGACGGTGCTTGGCATCGCGCTCCTCGGTCATACGTTTCCGAGTGCCTCGACGGTCGTCGGCCTGATGCGCCGAGAAGTTGCCGGCGGTACGGCTGCCGTCTTCGTTTCGACCTCGCAGCCGCGCAAGCCGAACACGTTCCGGGTCGTTGCGCCCACGTGTCCGTTGCGCTGCCGGATCGAGCTTCGCGGGACGCCGAGCACGATCCAAGCACGCCTCAACGGGCGGGTGATCGCGAGCTGGCTACGTCGCGACTTCCCGATGCGGTCGCCGTACATTCAGTTGAACGCCGAGGTCGATCGGCGCGGCGATAGCATTCGAGGAAGCTTGGCGCGGGCGTACCAACGCTCCGACGGCAAGGTTGTGCCGGCGGCCACCTGCGCCTTTACAACACGCGGCGTTGAGGCGCGCCGCGCCGGGCAGGATGAACTGCTCTTTTCCGGGACTCATCGCGACGGTGCACGCGTGACGTACGTCTCGCTCGTTAGCGGAAAAGCCGGCGACACGTGCGCCGCAGCCACCCGTCGTCATACGTGAAAGCGGTATCATGTTCGTTCGCCGGCTTTTTCTCCTAGCCGCCTTAGCCGCGATGCTCGGCGCGAGCGCCGGTGCGCAAAGCGTTCCGCAATTCACCGTCGACGCGGCGTGGCCGAAGCCGCTGCCGAATAACTGGCTTTTGGGTCAAGTCGGCGGCATCTTCGCCGACAACCGCGATCACGTCTGGGTGTTCCAGCGGCCGCGTTCGCTCACCGAGGACGAACGCGGCGCAACCCTGACGCCGCCGCGCTCCATCTGTTGCGCACCGGCGCCGCCGGTGATGGAATTCGATCAGGCCGGCAACCTCGTGCAAGCGTGGGGCGGTCCGCACGCCGGCTACGACTGGCCGACATCCGAGCACGGCATTGCCGTCGACACCAAAGGCTTCGTGTGGCTCGCCGGTTCGGGCAAAGGCGACGGGACGATTCTCAAATTCCGCCGCGACGGCACGTTCGTGATGCAGATCGGGCATCCGGGCCCGATCAACAGTTCCGACACGACACATCTCGGCCAACCTGCCGATATGTGGATCGACGAAGCCGCGAACGAGCTCTACGTCGCCGACGGCTATGGGAACCATCGGGTTATCGTCTTCGACACGGAGACGGGCGCGTTCAAACGCATGTGGGGCGCATACGGCAAGCCGCCGCGCGACGACGGACCGCCGAAATACGACCCGGCCGCGCCCATCTCCACATCCTTTGCCAATCCCGTCCACTGCGTGCGCATTGCCCACGACGGCCTCGTGTACGTGTGCGATCGCATCAACGATCGCTATCAGGTCTTTCACAAAGACGGCACGTTCGTACGCGAGGTTCGCGAACGCCCCGAAACGCTCGGCAACGGTTCGGTGTGGTCGATGAACTTCTATCCGCCCAAAGAGCAGACGTATCTCTTGATCGCCGACGGCGAGAACAACGAAGTCCGCATCGTGCGCCGCGACACCGACACGATCGTCGGGCACTTCGGCCACAGCGGGCGCAACGCCGGCGACTTCCATTGGGTGCACGTCATGGCCGTCGATTCACACGGCAATGTCTACACGGGCGAAGTCGACACCGCCAAGCGCATCCAACGCTTCAAGCCGAGCTAAAGATCGCTCTAGAAGTACGCGAAAAACCGGCAACAGGCTAAACCCTCAGCAATGTACCCTAATGGTGTACAAACCGTACACAAGGGACTTCTCCGTGGGGACGAAACGGCACCGACCACTTTCCAAGCAACATAACTAGGGGTGTGCTTATGCGTCGCTTCTTTCCGCAAGCCGGACGTTCAGCAAGTCTCGCTTTAGCGATGGCAATTGCCATCTTGCCAACCACAATTTCAGCCGAGGACGCGCCCGCGAGCGTTCCGCAGGCAGCCGCGCCTCTCACGGTCGTCATCCCACGTCACACAATCATTCCCATTCTGGTAGGAAAAGATATTCGGGTTGGTGGTGCCGGCGATGCTAAAGAAGAAAAACGGATTAAATTCGAAGTAGCGCAGGACGTTATCTATAACGGCTTCCTTATCGCAAAACGAGGCGACCTCGCAGAAGGTCACTACACGACGCAAAAAAACATCACCAAGCGATATTTTTCGACGGACGTCTCTCAAGAGGTGGCCCTAGACGTGGACGACGTCGTCAATTTCTGCGGCGACACGATCCATATGGAGTTCGAACGTACATTTGTCGGCGGCGTGCGCGGCGGCTTTCTAAGTTTCGGACCGCATGCCCACGATGCAGTCTTCTCTAAGAGCTCAGTACTCAAAGCGCAATCTGACCGTCTCGAAAAATCAATATGTGTCGAGAAAACGTCGCAGGCACCGCTGCCGCTTCCTGATGGCATCGTCGTACCCGACGATGAAGTACCTGTTACAAAATAAGAGTGACCGCGCGATCGTGGTGGTCCCTCGACTTCGGTCCGCTTCGCGAACCTGCGCTCGGGATGACAGATCTCGGACCCGCCGCTATTCGGCGGTCCCGTGTGTCTAATGGCTGCTAGGGTTGATGCCGCTGGCTTTCCAGGCTTCTTTTAGGAGCGAGGTGTCGATGACGTCGGCGATGATCACGGCTTGTTTTACGCTGCCTTCGTTCATCCAGAAGGCTTGCTGCGTGCGGATCGACGTGGCATCGATCGCGCCGAACTGACCGGTGTACGGCGGGCCGGGAATTGTGGCGACGGTGGCTTCCGGAATCTCGGCCCATTTTGCGACCGTCGTGATGAGTTGCGGCGTCCAACCACCCTTGGCGGCCTTGATTTCTTTCTCGGCTTTGAGCAGCGCGATGAGGAACCGCTTCACGGCGTCGCGATGCGTTTTGAGAAACTGCGCCGACGACGTGACGAAGCTGGCTTGAAAACCGGGGATCACGTCTTGGAACGCGAGCCACTTGTGCGCGAGACCTTGCGCCTGCATTTGCGTGCAGATCGGCTCCGCGCCCGAAACGACTTCCACCGCTTTGTTGCGCAGGGCGGCGAACTGATCCGGCACGGTCTTGTATTTATCCGTGTAGGTCATGTCGGAGAACTTGAGGCCGCCCTTGAGGATGGCTTGTTTGAGCAGATAGTTTTGCGCGGTGCCGTCGAGGCCGCCGTCGACGATCTTCCCCTTGAGGTCGGCGATCTTGCGAATACTGCCGGCATCCCACACGTCTTGCCGCACGAGAATGCAGCCGGTGTCGTGCCAGCCCTTCTCCGACTGATCGATCGACGCCAGCAGCTTCAAATCGAAGCCTTGCGAGAACTGATTGAAGAATCCCGGACCGGTGACGACCGGAGCGATGTCGAGGTCGCCGCGTGCGAGCATCGGCAGTTGCGTGAGCGACGAGCCGGTGTACTTCGTGATCTGCACGTCGAGGTGCTGTTCGGCGAAGTAGCCCTTGTCGGCCGCCAGAAAGATCGGCAAGTACGCATACGAGCCGGGATTGAGCGAAAGGCGCACGCGGTCGGGCGCCGATTGCGCGCCGGCCGGGGCGATCGTCGCGGCCGCAAGCGCGAACGCGAGCAAGAGTCGCAGAACGTTCTTCATCGGATCCTCCCCTCTCACAGGACTTTGAAGTAGCGGATGATGTTGCCGCGCGGAATCTTATCGGCGACGCCGACGAACACGTACTTGTTGAGCCAGTCGTGCTTGCCCGACTCAACCTCGAATTTCGGCGCTACGCGCATGTAGTATTCGCTCGCGTCAACCGGCTGCTGCGCCTTCATGCGCGCCATGACGTCTTCCGTACCCCAACGGAAGCCGCGGTTCTGCAGGTAGATGAACGTCCCGTCGTCTTCCTTCAGCATGTAGCGCGCATCGAAATCGAGCACGCCGTCCTTTCGGGCATCGGCGTAGTCGCCGCCCGAACCGGGAACGACGATGCCCTTGATGTTCGGGCCCTCGAACACGCCGCTCTCGATGCCCACGAACACCCGCTTGCCGCCGCGCGGCATTTCTTGCGGCCAGAGCGCGGGCATCAGCGTAATCTGCACGGAGAACGCAAACTCGAACTTCGGCTCGACGCCGTTCTGACCCAAATCGCTCATCACTTCTCCCTGTCTTCCTTGGAAACCCAAATGCCGTGAAAGGCGTTCCGCAATCGAATCGGGACGCGCATCCGCGCGACCGGCGGCGCGTCCATGTGTTGTGCGTCGAGCAGCAGCAGATCGGAGCGCTGCTCGTCGTAGCGGTTGATCACTGCGATCACGTAGCCGTCGCCCTCGGCGCCGTTGCGCGAACGCGGGATGAACATCGGCTCTTGCGAGGTTGCGTTGCCGCCGATGATTTGCGTCGTGACGGCGCCCGTCGCCGGTTCGACGCGCGCGAGGCAATTGAAGTTCAAGCCGACCGCGCCGCCGAGGCCAGCCGGCGGCGGCAGACTCCGATCGACGTAGGGCATGAAGCCATAACGGTGCTCGCTCATGGCATAGCGCGGATCGACGATCGGAAATTCGCAGAAGATCGGTACCACCGTTTCTTGCCCGATGGCCGTACCACTGCCGCTCATATCGAAAGATAAACGGCATAGCGACGAAACGGCCTTCGAACGATCGTGCGGCGTGCCGTCGACATTCGGAAAGAACGGGAACATATTGGTCGACGCTAGCGGCGTATCCAGATACACCATCGTGCCGTCGTTGAACGCGTTGAGCATGTGCGAGATGAAACGGGATGGCCCCTGGAACCAGCGGACATCTTCTGCTCCGCCCGTCCGCGGCATGATGCCGACGTAAAAATCAAGCGACGCATCCCACGCGTAGTGCGGACCGCCGGCCTTCAGGCGCTCGAGGCTACTTGCGAGCCCGATGATTGGAAAGAGCACGTAGTCACGCGTCACGGCGAAGTCGTGCACCATGCTCGAGTACGGCGCCTTAAGCCACACTTCGCGCGTGATCTTCCCACTCGGGTCAGCGATGTAGAACGCAATGTCCGGCGTGGTCTCGCCCTTTGCCGCAAAACCGTAGAAGAACAGTTCACCCGTGACCGGGTCGATCTTCGGATGCGCGGTCGCGGTCTTGCTCTTGAGCGCGCCGTCGAACGTCCAAGGCCCGATCGTTTCCAGCGTGTCGGGATCGATCTGCACCGGCGGGCTGTCTTCTTTTAAGGCGAAGAGCTTACCGCCGTGCCAAAGGACGTTCGTGTTCGCGGTGCCGCGGCTCTTGCCGGCGACGCTCGGATCGTCGGTAAACGGATTGCGATACGCGCCGAAGAGCGCGCGCCGCGCGGAACGTTCCGCCTCGAACTTCTCGGTGCGCACGTACCGGCTCTTCATATCGACGTGCCCGTCGGCAAAACGGAACATCGTCACGACGCCGTCGCCGTTGAGGTAGATGTCGGTGCCGAGCTTGGGCGGGAACTGCGGATCGGGTCCGCAGCGATAAAACGTGCCCGCGAGGTCCGCGGGAATCGCGCCTTCGGTCACTTCCAAGTCGAACATGTCGACTTCGGCGCGGACGGGCGCGTTGAACCCGCTGTACGTCGGGATCGCGGGAAACGTGGTCGCCATAATGCAGGCGAATCTTCAGACGTCTGAAGAATAATCCTCCGCGTGAAAGCCCCGCCCCCGGACGACCTCGCCGCCGAGCTTGCGGCACACCCCGGCTACCTCATTCGCCGCGCCCACCAAGTCTCGGTCGCGCTCTTCAGCGAGGCGTTCGGCCGCTACGGGATCACCCCGACGCAGGCACTGTGTCTGCACGCGATCCAGCGCCGCCCGGGCATCGACCAAGTAGGGGTCGCCCGTCTGATCGACATCGACCACGCAACCGCCGCCATGGTGATCGCGGGCCTCGCAAAGGCCGGCTACATCACGCGCAAGATCGACCCGAACGATCGTCGCCGCCGCACGCTCGCGATTTCACGCAAAGGCTTTGCGCTCACCAAACGGATGGGCGCGTTCAGCGATTCCGCCGCCCAGCTCCTCTTGGTATTTCAGCCGCGCGAAGCGCAGGCGTTCGTCGCGCTGCTTACGCGGTTTATCGCGCAGCACGAGAAAACGCTCAGCGCGTAACAGTGAATCCGGAACGGCGCGCGCCGGCGGGCCCATCGGCGACGACCACATGCGCGCTCGCCGCGCCCTGCGAACCTTTTGCGACGATAACATAGCGACCGCGCTGCAAGCGCAGCGGGACGGCCGGACCATCACCGGCGCTGCGCCCGTTGACCGACCAGCGCACGTGCGGTCCCAGCGCGCTGCTCGCGCGCAAGAGGATCGCGCCGCCGGGGAGATAGCTGGCGCCGTCGCGCGGTGAATCGATGCCGAGCGCAACGCTGCGCGGCGCGGGTTTGTGCAACGCAATCCGATCGGCGGGATCGAGCCACTCCGAGACGACGCTCTCGCAACTGCGGCCGGCGATTGCGCCGGTTGTAGCGCAGATCGGCCGGCGCACATAGCCACGCGGCGGTGCGAAGGCGCCCGGCTCGCGCGTTTCGGCGATGTGCAGCATGATGCGGTTCCAGAGCGGTGCGGCTCCGGTCACGCCGGTGATGCGCTGCATCGGTGCGCCGTTGAAATTGCCGACCCAGGTCGCAACCGTCACGTCGCGCGTGAAGCCGACGGTCCACGTGTCGCGGAAGTCCGATGACGTTCCCGTTTTCACCGCACTCGGGAACGGCAACCGCAAGAGCGACACGACACCGAAGGCCCGCGCGCGGGCCTGCGCATCGGAGAGCATGTCGGTGATGAGTTCCCAGGTCGATTCATCGCCGATGCGCGTATCCGCGGTAGCGCTGATCGAGGGGTCGCCGTCCCGATAGCGCAGTCGCAGCGGTCGCCCGCCGCGCGCGACGATCGCGTACGCGCGCGCCAGCTCCTCAAGCGTCACCTCGCCGCTGCCCAGCGTCAGGCCGAGACCGTAGTAGTCGGCAGGCTTATTCAGGTGCGCGAAGCCGAGCGCTTTCAGCCGCGATTGAAACGTGGCGACGCCGACGGCGCTGAGCGTGCGCACCGCCGGGACGTTGAGCGAGTCGGCGAGCGCGATGCGCGGCCGCACGGGCCCTTCGAACTCTCCCGAGTAGTCCGCCGGAGCGTATGTCTGGGCGCCCGGGATCGCGTACGTCGTCGGCACGTCTTGTAAGATCGTCGTTGGGCGAATCGTGCGGCGCTCGAAGGCGAGCTCGTACATGAACGGCTTGAGGGTCGAACCCGGCTGGCGCAGCGCGACGACGCCGTCGTTCCGCCCGAGACTGTGCGCGTCGAAGTACTCGGGCGAACCCAAGTACGCGAGCACGTCACCCGTGCGGTTGTCGATCACGATCGCGGCCGCATCGTGCACGGAACGGTCGGCAAGGGCCGCGACGACTTCTTGCGCAGTGTTCTCGACGTACCGTTGCAAATCGCGGTCGATCGTCGTGCGCACGCGCTCCGTGCCGTCCGGCGTCGATGCCGCCAAACGGAAGAGCAACTGCGGCGCATCGCCGATGCCTTCGCGGCGCGGCACGATCGCGAGTTGTTCCGTCGCCGCCGCGCGCGCTTCTTCCGCACCGATCACGCCGTGCGCGCGCAGATACGCGACGATCGCCGCACGGCGCCGTTCGAGCGCACCGCGGTGCACGTACGGATCGAGGCCGACCGGGTCGTTGGGCAGCGCCGCGAGCATCGCGGATTGCGCCCAATCGAGGTCGCCGGCCGGAACGCCGAAGTAGGTGCGCGCGCCGGCCTCGATACCGACGAGATTGCCGCCCATCGGCAGCCGGTTCACGTACGCTTCGAGAATCTGTTCCTTCGAGGCGCCCCGCTCGATGCGCAGCGCCAGCACGATCTCGTGCAGCTTTCCCCACACCGTGCGCGGCAGATCGTAGCGCAAGCGCGCCAATTGCATCGTGATCGTCGAACCGCCGCTCACCACGTGGCCGTGCCGCGCAATTTCCGATGCCGCGCGCACGAGCGCTCCGGCGTCGACACCGTGATGCTGCGCAAAGTGCGCGTCTTCCACCGCGACGATCGTGGCGAGGAAATGCGGCGAAACCGCGCGCAACGGCACGTGCACGGCGTGCTCGGTATCGCGCGCGAGTACGGTGCCCAGCGGCAAGCCGCCGCGGTCGACGAAGCGCACGGCGCCGGCGCTCGACGCGAACGCGCCGGGGCCGATCGGGCGCAGCATAAACAGTGCCGTGACGGCCAGCACACTCGCAAGGGCGACGACCCAACGGCGGCGCATCCATCGTTCTTGAAGCATATGATGCGGGCGCTCCTGGTTGCGATTGCGGCATTCGCGATCGCCGGGTGTCATTCGGGCGGCACCAACGCGCCGGCTCCGCTCGAGCTGGTCGCACCGGCACCGGTTGCGACCCCGCAAGGCCTCATCGCATCGTTCGCACCGCAGGGCACCGTCGACACGCTCGCGCAGGTTCGCGTCATCTTTCGCAACGATCTCATTCCGCTCGAAAAACTCGAAAGCGCCGACGAAGCCGCGGTGCTCGCGAAGTTCACGATCGCACCCGCGCTACCGGGACACTTCCGCTTCCTCACGCCGCGCATGATCGGCTTTCAGGCCGACGCCGCACTGCCGCTTGCAACGCGGGTGCGCGTCACCGTTGCCAAGGGCTTGAGCGATACCCGCGGCCACGTGCTGGCGAACGATTTCACCTGGACCTTCAACACGGCCGAAGTGACGCTCAGCGATCTTCCGCTCCAGGACGATGCGAAGTCGCAAGCAGATCCGGGCCCGCTCGATCCGAAAATCCGCCTTTCGGCGAATACCGCGCTCGACGTGCAAAGCCTCATCGATCACGGTTCGCTCGTGCCGAGCACCGGCGGCGCCGCAGTCGGACTCGCACTGCCGGCCACGGCCTCACCGTCGGCGTCGCCCTCACCGCCGCCCGATCAAGCCTTCGATCCATCCCAGCAGGCATACTCATACGTCCTCGTACCGGCGCAAACGCTGGCGAAGGGCGTGTCCTATCGCATCGTCTTCGCGCCGGGCATCGCGTCTGCGCGCGGGAACCTCCCGAGCAACGCCGCCTTCGCAGGCCGCCTGCGCACGTACGGCGCGCTCAGCTTCGATGGATTAACGCAATCGCAAACGCCGGGCAGCGACCGCTTCGATAGCGGCGTGCCGACGCTCACGTTTAGCAACCCGGTCGATACGAAGACGCTAAGCGCAATCCACGTTCAACCGGCGCCGGCAGCCGGCACCGCCATCGCGACGATGGGCGATTCGGCCGTCGGCATCAACCCCGCGCTGCTCGCACCGAATACCGACTACACCGTCACGATCGATCCAACGCTCGCCGACACGTTCGGACAAACGCTGGGGACGGCGGCAAGCGCGAAGTTCCGCACGACCGACGTGACGCCGTCGATGTGGGCGCCGACCGGCACCAACCTGTTTCCCGCGCCGCTGAAAGTGGCGCTCAACGTGTCGGCCGTGAACGTGCGCAACGGCTCGGCCGGCGCGCGTTTCGTCGCGTTGACGCCGGCCGACCTCGTGATCAACGACGATCCGTCGGGCGGCGATTCCGCGCTCTTTGCGCTGCCGGCAACGCGCCACGTGGATCTCTCGACCGCAGGTGCGCCGAACGTCGAGCGCACGATCGGCATTCCGCTGCGCGATCAACTCGGCGGACCGGCCGGCGTGCTCGCGTACACGATCGCTTCCACGGTGCCCAAGGATACTTCGTTTACGGGCCTCGTGCAGTTGACGAACCTCGGCGTCTTCGCGCAATGGTTTCCCGACAGCGGTTTCGTGCGGGTCGACCGCTTGAGCGACGGCACGCCGGCGTCCGGCGTGCAAGTGGCGATCTACCGCTCGCAAACCAGCGACAAGATAAAGGGCGCGGCGATTCCGTGCGCGACCGGAAGCACCGGCGCCGACGGCATCGCGCGCTTCAGCGGCGGTGGCTACTCCGGCTGCGCGGAACTCGATAACGGGCAGAACAGCGCGCCATCGCTCGTCACGATCGTTCGCGACGGGACGGATTGGACGTACGTGCGCACCGACGACACATCGGGCGCGTACTCGGCGAACCTCTACACGGGCTGGTCGTCGGCCACACCGATGGCGCGCGGGACGATCTTCTCCGACCGCGATCTCTATCAGCCGGGCGAGACGGCGCAACTCACCGCCGTCGGCTGGTTCCTCACGCACGGCGTTCTGGGACGGGGCAAAGCGGCGAACTATACGGTCGAACTGCAGCTTCCCAATCAAGAGAAGCGGAAGCTGCCGCAGATCACGCTCAACGCCTACGGCACCGCTTCGATCCCGATCGTCATCGACAAGAACGCGCCGCTCGGCTACTACAACGTGCATGCCAGCGCCGGTAACGGCGAGACGATCGACGGCAGCTTCCGCGTCGCCGAGTTCAAGCCGCCGAACTTCAGCGTCACGCTCGCACTGCCGGCAACCGTCGCCGTCGCGGGCGAGAGCGTCGCGGCGAAAACGACGAGCACGTATCTCTTCGGCTCACCGGTCGCCGGCGCATCGACGTACTACGAAATCACGCGCCAGCTCACCAACTACACCTGGGACAAAGATCCGGACTTCGCTTTCGGCCGCCAGTGGTTCTGGCCCGAAAACCAGCCGTCGGTCACGTCCGATGTTCTGCAACAGACCATTCCCGTCGATGCATCGGGCAATGCATCGCTGCAGGTGCCGGTGGCTGCCGATCTGCCCTACCCGATGACGTACCGCGTGGACGCCGCCACGACCGACGTTGCAAACCTCTCCGTCGGCGACAGCAAATCGTTCACCGCATTTCCCGGCAGCGTCCAGATCGGCCTCAAGACCGATTTCGTCGCCACGGCCGGAACGCCGGCGAAGATTTCGGTGATCGCGCTCGATCCGCACGGCACGGCCGTTGCGCAAACGAAGGTACACCTCGAGCTGCAGCTCGCAACGTACCTTTCGGCCACGGCCGTCGTCGAAGGCGGCGACACGCCCGAACAGAGCGTCACCTATAAGACGGTCGCGAGCACCGACATCGAGGGCGCCACGGACCCGGTCGTCGCGCAACTGACGCCGCCGGATGCCGGCATCTACCGCATTCGTGCCACCATCGCCGGCGCGTCGAACGACGCGATGGAAACCGACGTGCAGATCTACGTGAGCGGCAACGGTCCCGGCGCGTGGTTCGGGCGCGATCCGAACGTGCTCGACGTTCGGCTGAACAAAACCACCTATAAGCCCGGCGACATCGCGCACGCGATCATCCAATCGCCGTTTCCGAGCGCCGACATTCTCGTGTCGGTGGTGCGCAGCGGCGTGATGTGGCAGCAACTGCTGCACGCGAGCGGCTCGGCACCGACCGTGTCGTTTACCGTTACGCCCGCGATGCTGCCGAATGCCGCATTCGAAGCGGTCGCCGTGCGCCGCGGTGCACTTCCGAGCGGCGCAATGGCCGACACCGGAAACGCCATCGCGCGCAGCGGCTTTGCTTCCTTTAACGTCGCGCTCGATAGCAAATACCTCACGGTCACGGCCACGCCGCTGAAGTCTCGCCTGCAACCCGCCGCGCGCCAAACCATCCACCTGCACCTGACCGATCGGGCCAAACATGCCGTGCGCGGGCAGTTCACGCTCATCGTCGCCAACGACGCGGTCTTGCAGCTCAGCGGCTACCGGCTGCCCGATCTCGTTGCGCAGGTCTACGATTCGCAGCCGATCTCGATGCGCTTCGCGGACAATCGCGGATCGCTCGTGCTGCAAACGCTCAAGCGTTCGGTCGACAAAGGCTGGGGCTACGGCGGCGGTCTCTCCGGCGGCGCTGAAGACACGCGCATCCGGCACAAGTTCGATCCGCTCGCGTATTACGCCGGCTCGATCGTCACCGATGCGAACGGCGACGCCGATGCTTCGTTCACATTGCCCGACGATCTGACGACCTGGCGCGTGATGGCCGTTGCGGCGACGGCAGACGGCCGCTTCGGCAACGGCGAGACGACCTTCCTCACCAACAAGCCGCTGATCGTCAACCCGGTGGTACCGCAATTCGCGCGGCCCGGCGATCGCTTCAACGCTGGCGTCACCGTCACGAACGGGCCGAACACCGGTGCCGGAACGATCGCCATCGCCGGCTCGCTGACCGCGCCGCTTGCGTTTCTCGTCGATACAAAGGCGGTTGGGACGACCACGTTTTCAGCACCGGTCGATCAGATCACCAAAGCGTATCGCTTCGCAATGATCGCGAGCGGTCCGGGAACGAGCACGGCGACGTTCACGGCAAAGCGTTCGGGCGCCGCGGCGGCGAGCGACGGTTTCGCCATTCCCGTATCGGTCATCGATCGCGCCGTGATGGAGAGCGTGGTTACAACCGGCGTCCTCGCGAGCGGGAACGTTGCGGTGCCGCTCGACGTCCGAGCCGACACGCCCGCCGACACCGGCGGCTTGCAGCTCGTCCTCGCGAACAGCCTCATCCCCGACGCGCTCGTCGCAGCGCAAAGCGTCTTCGCCGATGACGACCGTGTCGCGCTCAGTGCCGCCGGGCGGCTCACGGTTGCGGCCGACGTGCTGCGGCTGACCGCGATCACGAACACCACCGGCCCAACCGCCGAAGCACGCACAAACGCGACGAGCGCGCTGGCGTTCCTCGCCACCCTGCAGCGGCCCGACGGCGGGTTCGCCTCGTATCCCGGCGCCAAGAGCAGCGATCCGTTCGACTCGCTCGACGTGCTGCACGCCTACACGCGCGCGAGCGCCGCCGGCATTGCGGTGAACGCCGCTTCGCGCACGCGCGCCGTGAATTTTGCCAACGTCGTGTTGGCCGATCCCGGTGCCTGGCAGTGGTGCAAGACCGATCCATGCAAGAGCCAGCTACGTCTGCACGCACTCGATGCGATCAACGACGCAGGCGACCGGCGCACGTCGTATCTGGGCGACATCGATGCGGCGCGAGCGCAGTTCGATCTGGCCGATCAGATCCGGCTCGCGCGTTTACTGCTGCTCGCTCCGGGTTACACGGAGCGCGGCACCGACGAAGCGCGCGCACTCGGCGACCGCATCTACCAAACCGGCGCACTCGCAACGTTCAACGTGCCGGAGCGGTATCGCTGGTTCGCCCAACCCGTCGTCGCGCAGGCGCTGATGACGCGCTTGCTCTTGGCGCAGCACGCCGATGCGGCGACGGTCGACCGCCTCACGCGCACGATGCTGGCGCTACGGCGCAACGGCTCGTGGGGCTGCGCGTGTCAGAATGCCGCCGCCCTGGACGCGCTGGTCGACATCGCCGCGGCGGCCGGGCCTCCGCCCAACCTCAACGCCACGGCAACCGTTGCTTCAGCGACCGTTGCTACGGTCGCGTTCACGGACCATCGCGCTGCCGCCCAAACCACAAACGTCGCCGCAGCCCGGCTTCCGCGCGGACAAAGTACCATCGCTCTCACGCTCGCGAGCCAAGGACCGCTGCATTATGCCGTGACCTATCGCTATCGCCTCGCCGGCGAGCAGCGCGGGCAACTCAACGGCCTGCGCATCACGCGCATCGTTCATCCGGCCGGCACCGCAACGTCCGCGGCCACGATGGGCCTCGCGATGCTCGCGCAACCGGTCGATCTCCACGCCGCGCAAGTCTTCGACATCGAACTCCAAGTGATCACCGATCACCCGATCGATCGCGTGCAAATCACCGATCCGCTGCCGGCGGGCATGGAAGCCGTCGATACGTCGTTCAAAACCAACACGACGACCGCACCCGCGGAGAGTTGGCAGATCGACGACCAGCAAATCTTCCACGATCGCATCGAAGCCTACGCCGATCACCTCGGCCCCGGCATCTACGTGCTGCACTACATCGCGCGCACGGTCACGCCCGGCACATTCTCCTGGCCCGGTGCGGAAGCACGGCTGATCGACCGCCCCGAAGAATTCGGCCGGACGGCCACCGCGACGCTGACCGTGCAATAGCACCCATGTCATCGCCTGCGGCATCAGAGCTGCCCTAAAAGCCCTTTGCGATCATGGCTGCGGCGCTGGTGGCCGTTTCGAGCGCCTTGTACTTAAATGCGGTGTCGAGGACCGGCTGCACCATTGCCGGACGGAGATCGGTCGCATAGATGCAGCGGTTCATACGCTTCAGGCGATCGACGTCGAGCTTCGTATACTTGGCGAGAATGACGGCCGATTCGTCGTGATGCGCATTGGCCCAGCGAGCCGTATCGTAGATCACCCCGACAAAGCGTTTGGCGGCATCCTGATTCTTGGCGAGCCAGTCGCGTGTGGTAAACCAATCGCTGATGTAAAACTGGTTCGCGATCGCATCGTATGCTTTGCCGAGGACTTTGGCGTCCGCCGCGAGCGCACCGCTCATGATCGGCTCGCTGAGCGCCGCTGCGGCGACCGTGCCGCGCGATAGCGCAACGGGCATCTGCGGGAACGGCAACTCGACAAAGTGGATCTTCGCGATGTCGGCTCCGTTCTGCGTCAGCCAGCTCTTCACGCCAGAGCTCATCAGTGAGACCAGCGAAACCACCGCCACGGTTTGCCCTTCGAGATCGCTCGCCTTACTAATCGTCGAGGCTTTCGCGATGCAGAGCGTGGTCGTTGGAGCGCTGCTCGTATACAAGCCGCCGCCGGCAATCAGCACGAACGGCAAACCACGGCTCACGCCGTTCGCGAGTTCGGTTGCATCTCCGACGCCGATATCGATGCTGCCGCCGGCCGCGGCGGCGGCCATAGCGGCGCCGTTTGAAAACGGCGTGATATCGACGCTCAGGCCGGCCTTATCGAAAAAGCCAAGGTCGAGCGCATAGAAGCCCTCGGCGTACGTATCCGCTGCAACGCTGCCGATGCGCACCTTGACCGGCGCGGATTGCGCCCAGACGGGCCGGGGCAACAGCGCCGCACCCGCGGCCAGAATTCCGATCGCCCCAGACCGCGAGACATTCCGCATCAGCAACCCTCCGTTTATGTTAGCGGCTGAGGCTTCACAAGGAACACCCCCCTGCCCTTCGATACTATTCATCCATGCTGAGTCGCGAAGACAACGAACGGATCACGCGTACGAACGCGGGCACCCCGATGGGCGAAGCCTTCCGGCGCTACTGGATTCCGGCCGCGCTTTCGACCGAGCTTCCGCAAGCCGACGGCGCACCGATTCGCGTCCGCTTGCTCGGCGAAGATCTCGTCGCGTTTCGCGACACCAGCGGCAACGTTGGACTCGTCACGGCGTTCTGTCCACATCGCCGCGCACCGATGTTCTTCGGCCGCAACGAAGAGCACGGCTTACGCTGCGTGTACCACGGCTGGAAATTCGATCGCAGCGGCGCCTGCGTCGACATGCCGTCGGAACCACCGGACAGTCTGTTCAAAACGAAGGTCGCGATCGCAAGCTATCCCACCTGGGAAGGCGGCGGGATGCTTTGGACCTACATGGGTCCGCCGGAGAAGCAGCCGCCGCTGCCCGACTACGAACTCGTGCGCGTGCCCCCAACGCACCGGTTTACCTCGAAGACGCTGCAGCACTGCAACTACCTACAGGGCCTCGAAGGCGGACTCGACTCGTCGCACGCGACGATCATGCACCGCGACAACATCGGCGATCGCTCGTGGCTCTCGGTCTATGAAAGCCTAGTCCCGCGGATCGACGTCGAGCGCACCGGCTACGGCTATATGTACACCGGCATCCGCCAATTCCCAACCGAACAGTGGGTGCGCGCGTATCAGTACGTGATGCCCGCGATGCAGATGCGCGGATCGATCTCCGGGAACTTCAACCGCCCCGGCATTCCGCCGAAAATCGACGGCCACATCTGGATTCCGCTGGACGACGAGAACTGCTACGTCTACAACTTCGCGTACTCGTATGATGCGACGACGCCGTTTCCGCAAGAAGCCGCGATTTCCGAAGAGATCCACTTCGGCCGCGGACCCGACGACCTGCTGCCCGACTTCTCGCTCAAGCAGAACGCGAGTAACGACTACGGCATCGACCGTCAGCAGCAAAAGACGTTCTCGTTCACCGGCATCAACGGCGTAAACACGCAAGACGTCGCGCTTCAAGAAGGCATGGGCCCGATCGTCGATCGTACGAAAGAACATCTCGGCACGACCGACCGCGCGATCATCGCGCTGCGGCAGCTACTGCTCGAAGCAACGCGGGCCGTGGAAAGCGGCGAGGCGGTGCGAGGCGTCGACCCGAGCGCGTACCGTCACGTGCGCCCGGTCGATCACAAGATCGCCCCGGGCCTCGAGTGGCGCACCGCCCTCGCGGACGAACTGCAAGCGAAATTTTAGCTACGGAATAATCGTCTGTCGAACGGCCGGCGTCCAGGTGTCGCCATCGACGCCGTTCGCAACCGCTTGGAACTCGCGATAGAGCTGCAGCGCATCGCGCATGTCGCGGAACGATCCGGGCGTGCCGTCGGCCAGCGGTAGTTCGATCGAGCCGTAACCGAACATGCGGCCGAGCAAGCCTTGCGAGAGCGTCGAAGCCGCGAGTGCGGTGTTGCCGAGCGGCGTGATGCGCCGGATGATCACGCCGCGAATCGCGAAGATGCGGCGATTGGTGGCGACGATACGCAAACCGGCGAACCGCAAGGCGCGCTTGATCAACAGCCCGCCCGATGCCGCGAGGAGTGCGATGCCCACGCCGAACGCGGCCGGGCGCTCCCAGCCCGTCAGCAGCGCGGAATGCAAACCGCCGGGATGGCGGATCGTCCATCCGAGCGCGATCTCGAGCCCGGCCAGAACGACGACCATCATCACGATCGGCGGCAGCAAGACGATCGGATGCACCTCGGTGCCGAAGCGCACGTGTTCGCCGGGCAGCAGCATCTTCGCCAGCTTCGGGGGCACCGAACTGACGACGCCGAGTTGCGCCTGGCGGCGATCGAGGGCGGCGCCGACGGCATCGAAGGGCGCCGTGTCGCCGTCTTGCACGCGGATCGCCGGGCGGATGTCTCGCGGTTCCATCTGCTCCGGCAACGCACCCAAAGTGTGCGCGGTTTCGCACTCCCCGGTCGACCTGGCCGGCAGGTGTTCAGTCGTGGTACACTGGACCTACCAAGCGGGCGGGCGCTTCCCGTCCGAATCAGTCTTGAGGACATCGCCATGGGTGTGACTCGGCCACCGAAAAATCACACAAAAAATCATCCGATCCACGGCAAGGTCGTGGCGGTTAGCACGAAAGACAATTTTCGCCGCCCTGTCCCCAAGACGTACAGCTACCGCTACGAAGTGACGGGCGATGCCGGTCCGGCCGGGGACCCGCTCGTGCGCGCCGGTGCTGCGATCATCGAAGGCCGTTACCGCGGACGCGGCGCGACGTGGAACGTTGCCCGCTCGGTCGTCGAGCCCCAGACGTACCTCGTGAAGGGCGGCTACGTCCACCCGCTCGAGGACAACCCGATGGCCTATCCGCCTCGCGCAACGGTGAATCCCGATGCGGTAGCGGCGGCAGCAACGCGGACACCCGGTTTCCCGAGCGCCGCGGCCGTCAACAAACTCGTGCGTCCGCGCCCGCAAGTCGAACCGCCGGCAACGAAGCGCTTCGATTCGGCCGCGCCGCCGTCCGCGATCCGGCGCCCCGGAGCGCGGCCGACGCCCGCAAACGAATCGGCCTACAAGAAAACCGGTTAGTTTTTCGGGACCATTCCGTGGGGGTCGATGACGTATTTGTGCGCGGCGCCTTTGTCGAAGGCGGCGTAGCCGCGCGGGGCGTCGTCGAGACGGATCACTTCCACGTTGACGATGTCGGCGATCGGGATGCGATCCCACAGAATCGCTTGCATCAGCGCGCGGTTGTACTTGAGCACGGGCGTCTGGCCGGTTGAGAACGAGAGCGACTTCGCCCAACCGAGTCCCAAGCGCAGGCTGAGGTTGCCGGTTTTAGCGGCTTCTTCTTGCGCACCGGGATCTTCGGTGACGTAAAGACCGGGAATACCGACGGCGCCGCCGGCGCGCGTGACCTTCATCATGTCGTTGAGCACGACGGCCGGCTGTTCGTGACCGTGACCGTCGTTCGCTTCGAAGCCGACCGCATCGACGGCGGAATCGACTTCCGGCACGCCGAGAATCTGCTCGACTTGATCCGGGATCGCACCCTTCGACACGTCGATCACTTCAAAGCCGTGCTTCTTCGCGTGCGCAAGGCGCTCGGCGTTCATATCGCCGACGATGACGCACGCCGCGCCGAGCAAACGCGCCGAGGCAGCCGCCGCCATACCGACCGGCCCCGCACCGGCGATGTACACGGTCGAACCCGGGCCGACGCCTGCGGTGACCGCACCGTGAAAGCCGGTCGGCAGAATGTCCGTAAGACACGTGAGGTCGCGAATCTTCGATAACGCTTGCGCCTTATCGGGAAACTTCAGCAAGTTGAAGTCGGCGTAAGGCACGGTGACGTACTCCGCCTGTCCGCCGATCCAGCCGCCCATGTCGACGTAGCCGTAGGCTCCGCCCGGACGCGCGGGATTGACGTTGAGACAGATGCCCGTCTTCTGCTCTTTACAGTTGCGGCAGCGGCCGCAGGCAACGTTGAACGGTACGGAGACAAGATCGCCGACTTTGATGAACTCGACGTCGCCGCCGGCTTCGATCACTTCGCCCGTGATCTCGTGGCCGAGCACGATGCCCTTCGGCGCCGTCGTGCGACCGCGCACCATGTGCTGATCGCTGCCGCAGATATTGGTCGAAACGACCTTCAGAATGACACCGTGATTGAGCTTGCGCTTACCGATTTCCAGTTTCGGAAAATCGATCGCTTGGATTTCGACCTTACCGGGGCCCGTGTAGACGACGCCGTGATTGTCAGCCATGCTCTTCCTTCTCGATTACTCGATGGTTTCGTTCGCCTCGGACTGTTGCCCGAGACGTTGGCGGAACACCCGGCGCCACTGCAGGCCGCCGCGATCGAAGTTCACGCTCAGTTCTTGCCAGTGGCCGTCCGCCGGAAGATTCTCCTCCAGTAATTCGAGCGCCACGCGATCTTCCTCTAACACTTGCGTATGTGCGCGGCTGATGGTGCTCGCCACCCACTCCGGTTGATTGTGACCGAAGCTCTTGCTGATCAAACGGATCAAGTGCGTACTATGCTTCGTCTCCGGCGTGAGCGCGTAAACGATCTTGGTGAAGAACGCTTGGTCGTCGCCGGCGCCGCGCGGCGCGACGCGAATGTGCAGCGTGTAACACGCCGGCACGTGATACTCGATGTCTTGCCAGCGATCGATCGTTCCGTCGGTCAAGCCGGTGTAGCGCTTGAAGTTGGCCGGAATTTCCGCGCCCTCCATGTGCCGCCCAACGCGCACGATGTTGCCGTCGGTCTCGGTCGTCGTCGGCGTTTCGACGATGTCCATGCTGCCGATCGTCGCACCGTGGATGAACGTCTCGTGCGAGAGATCCATCAGGTTATCGACGAGCAGCGCGTAGCGCGCTTTGATCGTCGCGAGGTCCTTGATGTGATGCCACGCGCCGTCGTGAATCCACGGCAGCTCCGGCACGGTCGACGCATCGGCGCGTTCGGGATCGCCCATCCAGATCCACACGAACGGACCGCGTTCGACCAGCGGAAACGCGCGTACCGCGGCGCTGCGCGGTACGGTCGATTGACCCGGTACCAGCACGCACGCACCGCCGGCATCATAGACGAAGCCGTGGTAGCCGCAGACGATCTTGTCGCCGTCGAGCGCGCCCACTGAGAGCGGATAGGCCCGGTGAACGCAGCGGTCGATCAGCGCGGTCGCGGTGCCATCGACTTTGCGGTAGAACACGATGGGTTCGTCGAGGATGATCCGGCGCATCGGCGCGCGGGTAATTTCCTCAGCCCACGCGGCGACGTACCATTCGTCGTAGATGAACGCTTCGGGGAGGTTCGCGCGCGGAACGGCGCCGGCGCGGGGGCGTGAGATGGTCGTCATACCAGAAGGCTCCGGAGGGATAGTTTGAGCATGCTCATTTTGTTCGCCTCCGGAATATACGCCGCCCCCAAACGGCTTGTCAAGGACGAATCTTCGTAGGGCGACGAACCCTGCGGGGATGATCTCCGAGGGCTCCCGCGAGCTGGAAGCCGCGGCCGCCGAACCCTCCTTGCGGGAACGCAACAAGGCCGAGCGCCGTCGCCGGGTCCTCGAGGCGGCGCGCGCCGTCTTCCTCGAGCACGGCTACGAAGACGCGACCACACGCGAGATCGCCGCGCGCGCCGGCGTCGCGGTGGGCACGGTCTTCGTCTATGCACGCGACAAACGCGACTTGCTGATGACGATCGTCAACGACGACCTCGAGGCCGTTACCGAAGAATCGTTTGCTAACTTGAACGGCAGCGAACCGTTTCTCGAGAAATTGATCGCGCTGTTCGAGCCGCGCTACCGCTACTGGGTCCGCGATCCGGAGCTCTCGACGTTTGCCTTGCACGAAACCGCATCGGCCCGCGTGCGCGAAGTGCCGAGCGAAACCGAGCGCTTCTACCGCCGCCGCCACCGGATGCTCGACAAAATTGCGGAACTGGTCGCGGGCGAACAGCAGGCCGGACGACTCGGCGTGCCCGACGATCCGGAAACGATCGCGCTCTTTCTGATGGGCACCTACCTCGCCCACGCGCGCTTTTGGCTCAGCGACAGCGACCCGCAAGTACCGGACGGCATCGCGCGCCTGCGGCGTCAGCTCGAGCTGGCGATGAACGGCCTAAAGCCGTAAGGCGCGGCGCCGCCTGCGCCACCAGACGAACGCGCCGGCCAGCAGCGCCACGATCGCCGCAACCCCGGCCAGCGCTTCGACGCCGCGCCGCGTGATCACGCTAAAGCCCCCGGATTGCGTACACTCGCGAAACGGCGCCGTCGCGAACGCCGTCGCCGCGCACCAGTAGATCGACCAGTTGCGTTCGTTGATCTCCGGAGTCGCGCCGCCGCCATAGAGCCGAGCAAACGTCGCGCGCAATTGCGGCTCGCGGGCCAACCGCGCTTGCAGCGCAACGAGTTGCGGACCGGTGAAGGCATCGACGCCGAGGGAACGCATCCCGCCGATCGCGCTCCACGTACCGTTGCGAAATGAGAACTCATCGACGTCGCGCAGGGTACCGCCGGGCGATACGTTGCCGGTTAGAAACGACGGCGCGTTCCCGAACACCGGCGAGAGCGCCGGGACGAGCAGCATCGGCACCGGCTGCCGCCCGCTCGCTCCGACGATGCGAAAGGCGAACTTGTGCGTGTGCCCCGCCACGGCGAGCGCAACGTGTCCGGCTGAATGCGTCAGCGCTGCGAGAAAGCGATCGCGCAGATCCGGCCGGAGAAACGGTACGATGGCCAGGCGTTGCGTGAGCAACGCCGTCGTGTACGTATCGATGCCGGGCGGGATGTGGAAGAGTACCCACGCGCGGCCGTGCGTTTGCGCGAGCGCCCGGTCGAGCTCATCGAGCGACCGGGTGGCGACGTTACCGGCGCTGCCGCACTGCGCGCGATAGCGCGGCGACCAAAAGACGTTGTCGACCACGATCGCCCGCAGCCCCGGCACCGGGAGCGTTGCGGTGTAGAAACCGTCGTGGACGAAAGTGCGCCGGAAATCCGGCGCCGCACCGTGCCGGTTCACCAGCGGCGCCCACGCCGCCGCAACCGTGCGTAGGAATGCGGAATCCGGTGCGAGCCCGTAGTCGCCGCAAGCGGAATCGTTGTTGCCGAGTGCCAGGATGAATTGGGCTTGCGGAAAGGCGCGGTTCAAACGCCGCGCGATCAGCACCGCGGTCGGCGTCGCGGCGCTCTTCGCGATGCGGTGCGCGAGCAGATCGCCAGTTACCACCACCACCGGCGGATGCGGATCGGCGTGCTGCATCGCGCGGATCGCCGATTCGAAGAGCACGTCGTCGGTGTCGTCGCCGAAAGGCGAGGGAAAGTTCTCCTGATACGGTTTGGCCTTGAGGTGGATGTCGGTGACGAACAGCCACGGCGCCGCATCCGCCGCCGCGGACTGCGCACAAAACCACCCGCCCCCGAGCACGAGGGCGAGCACGACCACCGCAAAACGCATGCCGGCGTTAGTAGTTTTCGGTCGGATCCTTCACCATCGGCACGGTCTCGAACTCAATGTTTTCGAGCTGTCCCTTCACCATTTCGAGCCGCCGCAGATACACGTTCTGCACCGAGTCGCGCGTTGAGGGATCGATCATGAACGGTCCGCGCGGGCTCTCGAACTTCATGCCCCGGACGACGCTCATCACTTTGTCCGGGTCGGAGAGGTCGCCGTGCAGGGCGTTCGCGACGATGGTCACCGCATGCAGCGCATCGAACTCTTGCACGGCGTTGAAGTCGGGGCCGTCGTTGTCGCCTTGCGCCGCGTGATACGCCGCCACGAACTGGCGGTTGAATGGCGAGTTGTGCATGCGCGAATAGTTGAACGTCGTGATCAGGCCGATCGGCGGGTTGACGATCGTCGGATTGATGTACTCATCCACGATGTCGCCGGTCGCGATCACTTTGATTCCGCTCTTGATGAGCCCCGATTGCTGGATATCTTTGAGCAGCTGCGCGCCGCCGCCCGACGCGTTGAGAAAGACGAACAGCACGGCCGGCTTCGCGTCGCGCACGCGCTGGATATAGGCGGAGAACTCTTTGTTGTTGACCGGAATCGGATCGGAGCCGATCATCGTCCCGCCGGCTTCGGTCCAGCTCTTCTCGAACGACTTTCCGGCATCGATGCCCGGGCCGTAGTTCTGGTAAATGGAGTACGCCGTCTTGCCGTACGTTTTGGCCGCGTACTGCGCGAGCGGCGGCACGATCGTTTGCGTATCGAAGCCGAAGCGGGCGGTATACGGTTGATCCTTCATCACGTTTGACGTCGCGGAGTTGACGATGAAGAACGGTTTCTTCGCCTGCGTCGACACCTGCGCGACCGCGATCGCATTCGGCGTGAGGTTCGTTCCCACCAGAATGTCGACGTGCTCTTGCACGATCAGCTCTTGCGCCTGACGCCGCGCGACTTCCGGCGCGATGCCCGTGTCGTCGCGAATGACGACCGTCAGCTTGCGCCCGCCCGCGCTCTCGCCGAACAGCTTGAGCCAAGCGCCGACCGACGCGGCCGACTGCTTCGGCGCCCAGGTCGTGCCGCCGGTGAACGACATGATCAGGCCGATCTTCAGCGGCGGCTGCGCCGAGGTTTGGGCCGACATCGGCGGCGGCGCGAGCGCAACCCCGAGCGAAGCGGAAACGGCGAAGGCAACGAAGCGTAACGTCTTCAAGGGCGCGATCCTCTACGCCCCGGCTAATACGGGCGTTCGAAGCCCTTCGTCGGCGCCCGTTTGGGTCCCGGCCCGACCGGCGTCCACGCGGTGAGGATCGCCGCGTCGTCGCGATTCGAACCGGTGAGAAACATCAGCTTTTCGATCACCGCCGCCGTCGGCAACAGCGAGAACTTGGTCGCAAAAATCGCCGCATCGCGCAATTCGGTCGCGCCTTGCAGCGGTTTGAACTCGTGTTCGGTGACCCCATCGGTGTAGAACACCAGCAGCGTCGATGCGGGCACGTTGACCTCGCGGAGGGCCGGCATGAACGGATCCTCGATCCCCAGCGGCAGATCGCTTTGCGGGTATTCGAGATACACCGTCTCATGCGGAGTTGCCAGGAGCGGCGCGGGATGCCCGGCATTGGCGAACACGAGCGTATGGGTGCGCAGGTTCAACAGGCCAAACAACGCGGTAGCGTATTCTGCGGGGTCGAACGCGCGCAGGAAGAGATGCGCTTCCGCCAGCGTTTGGGCGGGATCGAGTCCGCGGCAGGCCGCCTCGCGGATCGCACGGCGCGTCGCGATCATCGCACCGTATTTCTCATCGCCGTGGCCGCACACGTCGCCGATCGAGAGCGCCATCACGTCATCGGAAACCGCGAAGGCCTCACACCAGTCGCCGCCCCGGGTGGAACGCGCGGCAGGCATGATGCGCGCACTGAGCCGGACGCCGTTAACCATCCAGCTCATGGAAGCCGGCTCGGGCGCCTGTGCAATCGGAACCGGGTCGATCATAGTGCTCCCGCGGGTAATCCCCGGGGACCCTGGTGGGCTGGCTCGCGCTTCAAGCGTACTCTGTACGCTGGCGTGCGTCTGCCTCGGTTTGGTCATAAAACCGACGCTTTTTATGGTACGATGGGAGCATCGCTTGTTAACGGTGGTTACTTGCCTTGGCGAAAATCCTGAAGAGAGCGCCGGGCCTTACTCGTCCAGCGAGTTTGACGTCATTGAGGCAAAACGCGATTCTCAACGCCTTGGCTCCGGCGTCCGGGGCGCGCGTACTCGAGCACGGGGTGCTCGTGAACCTCGCGCTGCGGCAGCAAGTCTATGAGTCCGAGCAGCCGATCCACGACGTGTATTTTCCGCTCGATTGCGTGCTCTCGGTGGTTGCCCGCATGCGCGACGGCAGCCAGATCGAAATCGGCACGATCGGGCGCGAAGGGATGTCGGCCTTTCCGTTGCTGATGGGTGCGTCGGCCACGGCCAACGTCTGCTATTGCCAAGTCCGCGGCAGCGCAATCAAGATTCCCGCGACCCTGTTCCACGAATTGACGGCGACGGATCCCGCCTTCCGGCAACTCCTCGATCGCTATCTTCAAGCCTACGTCAACATGCTCGGGCAGCTCGCGGCCTGCAATCGCCTCCACAGCGTGTACGAACGCTGTGCGCGCTGGCTGCTCATGACCCGCGACCGCGTCGAAACCGATCAACTGCCGCTCACGCAAGAGTTTCTGGCAATGATGCTCGGCACGGGCCGTTCCGGCGTGGCCATCGCCGCGGCGACCTTCCAGCAAGCCGGCTTCATCAAATACTCGCACGGCACGATCACGGTCCTCGATCGGCCGGGCCTCGAAAATGCGGCGTGCGAGTGCTACGAAGTCGCACGCGAACAATTCGACGGACTCCTGCGCGACGTACCGGGCTATCGCCGGCCGCTCGTCAACGGGGATCGGGCGTAACGTTGCCGCAGCCGCCGCACGTGCGGTGCTGCTCGCTATCGAAGAACGCGGCGTAAGCAGTCGACACCGGATCGAGCGCGTAGTCGCTGACCACAAACCGCCCCTCATATAACAAATCGTCGCATTTGGGGCAGTACCACTGGAAGGCGTCGATCTCGCCGGCCGCACGTTTGCGCTCGATGATCAAGGCGAACGCGTCCGGCGGGAAGCGCGGCGAGTGCGGGATACCGCTGGGCGTGTAGATGATCGAACCCTCGGTGAGCACCGACACTTCTTCTTTACCCTCCGAAGTACGATAGTGCAAGCGCATCTCGCCGCGCAGCATGTACATCACTTCGTCGGCGGGGTTGATGTGAAATTCGCTGCGGTACTCGCGGCCGCGCGCGACGAACGCGAGCGTTTCGGCTTCTTGCCAGAGCACGTGTACGCGCTTGCCGGTGCGCGCCAACTCCGCGGAAACTTCTTCGAGGTTCACGTTCGGCATTTGGAAGGCCGG
>Ga0182016_10000238_pt1 | contig 68408 bp, 72 predicted proteins | sample 712S2MmetaG_FD_120491 | JGI IMG/M metagenome (GOLD analysis project Ga0182016, IMG submission 120491) | Permafrost microbial communities from Stordalen Mire, Sweden - 712S2M metaG | ecosystem: Environmental > Terrestrial > Soil > Wetlands > Permafrost | place: Sweden: Stordalen | collected...
ATCCGAAGCGGACAGACACCCTCTTAAGTCTCTTTTAAGCCTGCGCCCACCCCCGCCGCCGCATCGGTCTGCTGGCGCACATAAGTGATCGGGCCGCGACGTGGCTTGCGCGCCACGAAAATACCGGGGGTTTACTTGCACGCCTATCGTTGCCGCGCGCTTGCGTGGCGATCAACGAACATTCATGCCGCGTTCATTATGGGACGGATATCCTCGTGAACTGTCGGCCCCGGCTGACAGACGGATTTCACTGTAGCTATTGCTTTCGTATGTCAAATTTGGTCAAGTTGTGGCCCGCAAAATCGCCCCGCCGCGTAAACGTTCGGTGCGATGCGGTTTATTTCAGTTCAAGTCAAAGGGGATTTAGATGAACAATTCAATCGTAGTGAAGCTGGCTGCTGCCGCTCTGGTGGTAGGACTCGCCGGCTGCACCGACCTCAAGCCGCTGCAGGCCGAAGTCGACACTCTGAAGTCGCAGGTCGGTCAGCTGCGGACTGATGTGGATGCGGCGAAGGCGTCGGCTGACGCTGCCTCGCGCGCTGCGAGTGCTGCGCAGAGCTCCGCGAATCAGGCGGGGACGGCGGCCAGCGGTGCACAGAGCACGGCCAATCAGGCGCTGGCTGCGGCCCAGGCTGCGCAGGCTTCGTGCGATGCGACCAACGAGAAGATCGATCGCATGTTCAAGAAGTCGGTTTCGAAGTAATTTCGATCGGCCCTTGAAGAGAAAACGCCGCGATCCCAGCGGCGTTTTTTATTGAGCACATAGCCACTGATGGCGAGCCGGTGATGGCCGCGGCGCGGCCACGCCGGCCGTAGTGCCGTGGCCGCCGGGGCCGTGGCTGCTGGTCAGTATCGCACCAGCGCCGAACCCCAGGTGACTCCGCCGCCCAGCGCTTCCAGCAGCAGCAGGTCGCCGCGCTTGATGCGCCCATCGCGCACGCCGACATCGAGTGCCAGCGGTACCGAGGCGGTCGACGTATTGCCGTGCTCCTGCACCGTCACGATGACGCGCTCCATCGGCAGGTCGAGCTTCTTCGCCACCGCCTGGATGATGCGCAGGTTGGCCTGGTGCGGCACCAGCCATTTGATGTCGGATTTATCGAGATTGTTCGCCGCCAGCGTCTCATCGACCACGCGCCCCAGCAGCGTCACGGCGAGCTTGAACACCTCGCTGCCAGCCATGCGCACGAAGTCGCCGGCGGCCATGTTGCCCGGTGCCGCGCCGCGCGACGGTCCGCCGGTGCAGTACATCAGGTGCTTGTAACTGCCGTCGGCATGCAGGTGGGTGGAGATGATTCCGGGCTGTTCGGCAGCCTCCAGCACCACCGCGCCGGCGCCATCGCCGAACAGGATTACGGTGCTGCGATCCTCCTGGTCGACGATGCGCGACAGCACCTCGGAGCCGACTACCAGCGCCCGTCGCACTGAACCGGTGCGCACAAACTTGTCCGCCACCGCGAGCGCGTAGATGAAGCCGCTGCAGGCTGCTTCTAGTGCGAACGCAGGGCCGCCGCGGCAACCCAGCCGGTCCTGCAGCAGCACGCCGGCGTTTGGAAAGATCAGGTCCGGAGTGGTGGTGCCGTACGAGATCAGCTCGATGTCGCCGGGCTCCAGACCCGCGGCCGCAATTGCCGCGCGCGAGGCGTGTTCCGCCATATCGACGTTCGACTGCCCAGGCGGCAGGATATGACGGCGTTCGATCCCGGTGCGCTCACGGATCCAGACATCGCTGGTATCCACGCGTTGCTCGAGGTCGAAATTGGTGAGGATGCCATCCGGCAGATAGCTGCCGGTGCCGATGATGCGCGAATACACCCGCTGTGCCCGCCCTGTCGCCGTGGCGCGCTGTTATTCCGCGCTGTCCGGCTCGGCCTTTTTCTCGATGACGCGGCGACCGCGATAGAAACCATCGGGCGTCACGCAATGGCGCAGGTGCTGCTCACCCGACTGCGGATCGGTCGACAGCGCCGGCGTCGCCAGCCCATCGTGCGAACGGTGCATGCCGCGCTTCGAGGGGGTCTTGCGGCTTTTCTGTACGGCCATGATCCAAACTCCTGCAACAGATCCTAGAAACTTTAGCTCTTGGTCTTCCCGCCGCCATCCAGCAGTGCGCGCAGATCCGCGAACGGGCGCACCATCGCCTGATCGCTGCCGGACTGCGCCTGCGGCGCGGGCTGCACGTCACGCACTGCCCCCGGCTTTCCGGCCGCCACGCAGGCATCGCTGTCGGGGTGCAGCGGCACCACCGGCAGAGCCAGCAGCAACTCCTCGGCCGCCAGCGCCGCGACACTCAGCCGCCCTTCTGCGGCCAGATACGTCTCCCACTCGACCGGCGCGGCTTCCGCGTCGGCCTCGGATTCAACCAGCAGCACCGGCGAGCTGGTCTCGATTGGCAGCCGCATCGGTCCCATGCAACGCTGACAGATCAGCTCCAGCTGCGCGCGCAGCGCGACCTGCGCCACCATGAATCCCTGCTCACGGCCGAACTGTACATGCGCATGCACCTGGCCGCCGCCCGACATTAGCTCACCCGGAAGCCCTGGCAGCTCAGCCACAGGGATTTCCAAGTCTAAGGCCGCGCGAGCGTCCGCTAGCTTTCTGACGTCGCGTAGCTTGGAGGCGCCGCCCGGCATGGGCCGCGTATAATAGGTTCAGTGCTGCGGCAAGTCAAAAATACGACGATTCCAAGCCATTGATTCGAACATCGTTTTCACACCGCGTATGGCGCCGTTGATCCTGGCCTCGACCTCGCCGTACCGGCGCGCACTGCTTGAGCGCCTCGCCCTGCCATTCGGCTGCGTGGCGCCGGGCGTCGATGAAACGCCGCTGGCCGGCGAGAGCCATCCGGATCGCGCCGTGCGCCTGGCGCTCGCCAAGGCGGCGGCCGTGTCCGCACTGCATCCGGGCGCCACGATCATCGGCAGCGACCAGGTCGGCACCTGCAAGGGCGAGCTGCTCGACAAGCCGGGCGATGCGCCGCGCGCTCGCTCGCAGTTGCAGTGGCTGTCGGCCGCCGCGGCCAGCTTCCATACCGCGGTCGCGGTACTGCAGTCCGAGCGCGGCAACATCCTGCAGTTCGTCGATACCGCGACGGTGTATTTTCGCGCCCTCAGCGATGCGGAGATCGAGCGCTACGTTGCCATCGAGCAGCCGTTCGACTGCGCCGGCGGCTTTCGCTGCGAGGGGCTGGGCATCACGCTGTTCAGCCGCGTGGTGTCGGAGGACCCCACCGGCCTCGTCGGCCTGCCGCTGATTGCGCTGGCGCGCTCGCTGCGCCAGCTCGGTTACCCGCTGCCCTGACCCGGAAAGCGGGTAGGCGCCGCAGCCTGGCTCAGGGCTCCGGTGTGGTTGGTGAACTTACCGGCCAGCGTCGCACCGCGACCGAATCGTAGTGGTCGTGGCCGCTGAGGGCCTGGTCGCTGCCATCGCATATTCGTGACACAGCTCCCCCATGACAGTACTCGCCGAATGTTATTCAGGCGCGCCATGCTACTCCTTGGCGCGGGCCGCCGGCTGCCGGTCGCGCGTGCGCTTGCTGCCCAGCTCATCCAGCACCGCGCGCAGCGGCGTCGGCAACGGGGCGCTGAAATTCTCCTCACAGCCGCTGTCGGGCCAGACGAATGACAGGCTGTGGGCGTGCAGGAACATGCGCGTCAGCCCGACCGCTGCCAGCGCATCGTTGAACGCTGCATCGCCATACTTCGGATCGCCGGCCACCGGATGGCCGCAATAGGCCGCGTGCACGCGGATCTGGTGCGTGCGGCCGGTGTGGATAATCGCCTCGATCAACGAGGCGCGCGCGCCGTAGTGCTCGATCAGCTTGAACTCGGTGAGCGCATTCTTGCCATGTGCGTCCACCTTGACCGTGCGCTCGCCGCCGACGCGCAGGTCAGTGCGCAGCGGCGCATCGATGCGCTTGTGACCCAGGTTCCAGTGGCCGGCGACCAGTGCCAGGTAGCTCTTCTGCACCTCACCATCGCGCAGCAGCCCATGCAATGCCCGCAGCGCTGAACTGCGCTTTGCCACCAGCAACAGGCCGCTGGTATCGCGATCGAGCCGGTGCGCGAGTTCCAGCGTCTGCTGCGGGCGCGAGGCGCGCAGCGCCTCGATGACGCCGAACGATAGGCCGCTGCCGCCGTGCACCGCGATGCCACCGGGCTTGTCGAGCACCAGCAGCCGCTCATCCTCATGAATCACGGCGTGCTCGATCGTCTCGATCAGGCCGGTGGGCACGCGCCGCGGCGCGTCGGGCGCGATTTCGCGCACCGGCGGCAGGCGCAGCGAATCCCCGGCCGCCAGCCGCAGTTCCGGTTGCGCGCGCCGGCCATTGACGCGTACCTCGCCGCGGCGGATCAGGCGAAACAGCCGGCTGCGCGGTACACCGGGAAGCAGCCGGCCCAGGACGCGATCGAGCCGCTGGCCCTGCTCGTTGGCGTCGATCTCGACATGCCGTACTGCGGATCTGCGCTCTGGCGGCTCGGGCAGCTCGGGCCGGGGGTCGGTCGGGGTCAAATGGGTCTCCAAGGGCAGCAGCGCCGCTTTAAGTGTTTGTTTCCAGTACCGTCTGTGTCTATAATCGCTCGGTTGCCCAAGGTCGGACTCGCAAATCTTCTAGGAACGGATCCGGGCTGTGGCAACGAGACTGCGGCCAAGCGCCGCATGGTAGTTGGTCCTCGAAATCGAGGCCATCGCGCATGAGTCGGCCGATCTGGTCCGCGCTCGCCTACGTTGCTCCTCCGCAAGTTCGAGCCCACGAGCGCGCCGCCGGTCAGTGGATCTCAAGGTTTTCCGGCGCGCCGCCGATGCAATGGCGGCCGAGAGTCAACAGAATAAAGTCGATGACACAAAATCGATGACCTATCTGACGCGCCAAGCGATCTTCGGATATTCCGCTGCCCATGGCGGGTCCGCGAATGTGCCCCCACAAGTGCACATTCCGGCAACCGCGGCCTCTCATCCAATTCTGGCAGAGGCAAATGAAAAGAATGCTAGTCAACGCAACCCAGCAGGAAGAGCTGCGGGTGGCAATGGTCGACGGACAGAAGCTCTATGATCTGAGTATTGAGATTCCTTCACGGGAACAGAAAAAAGCCAACATCTATAAAGCCCGTATTTCGCGCGTCGAGCCCTCGCTCGAGGCGGCGTTTGTCGACTACGGCGCACAGCGGCACGGCTTCCTGCCGCTGAAAGAGATCTCGCGTGAATACTTTCGCGCCCAGCCGCAGGGCCGTCTCAACATCCGTGAGCTGGTGAGCGAGGGCCAGGAACTTCTGGTCCAGGTCGAGAAGGAGGAACGCGGCAACAAAGGCGCGGCACTCACCACGTTCATCAGCCTGGCGGGGCGCTTCCTGGTGCTCATGCCCAACAACCCGCGCGCCGGCGGCGTCTCGCGCCGCATCGAGGGCGAGGATCGCGACCAGATGCGCGAGGTCATGAACCAGCTGAAGGTGCCCGACAGCATGGGTGCCATCGTTCGCACCGCCGGTGTGGGCCGCTCGGCCGAAGAGCTGCAATGGGATGTCGATAACCTCAAGACGCAGTGGGAGGCGATCGCGGAAGCCGGCAAGGCGCGCGGCGCCCCGTTCCTGGTCTACCAGGAAGGCGATGCGGTCACGCGCGCGCTGCGCGACTACCTGACCGACGATATCGGCGAGATCCTGGTGGATGATGACAGCGCATTCCAGAAAGGCCTGGAGTACATGCAGCGCTTCATGCCGAACGACACGCAGCGGCGCCTGAAGCTGTACGCGGACGACATCCCGCTGTTCACGCGCTACCAGATCGAGAGCCAGATCGAATCTGCCTACGCGCACAAGGTGCAGCTGCCCTCGGGCGGCAGCCTTGTGATCGACTACACCGAGGCGCTGGTGTCGATCGACATCAACTCCGCGCGCGCCACCCGCGGCGGCGACATCGAGACCACCGCCGCCAATACCAATCTTGAGGCCGCGGACGAGATCGCACGCCAGCTGCGTATTCGCGATATCGGCGGGCTGATCGTGATCGACTTCATCGACATGGAGTCCACCAAGAACCAGCGCGATGTCGAGGAACGGCTGCGCGAGGCGATGCGCATGGACCGCGCCCGCATCCAGATCGGGCGCCTGTCGCGCTTCGGACTGCTGGAGATGTCGCGCCAGCGCCTGCGGCCAAGCCTGGGCGAGTCGAGCCACCTGGTGTGCCCGCGCTGCAACGGCATCGGCAGCATCCGCAGCATCGAATCACTGGCGCTCTCGATCCTGCGCCTGATCGGCGAGGAGACGCGCAAGGACCGCACCGCGCGCCTGATCGTGCAGGTACCGGTGGACGTTGCGACCTACCTGATCAATGAGAAGCGCGACGCGCTGCGAGCACTGGAAGAAAAATCGCACGCGCAGATGGTGATCGTGCCCAATCCTCACATCCAGACGCCCGAGTACTCGATTCGGCGGGTGCGCGACGATGAGGCGCAGCTGGCCGAGAACTCCCAGGTCAGCTACCAGATTCCGGCAGCTCCGGCGGTGGCCGACGCGATCGAGCGCGATCGCAAGCCTGCAGCCGAGCAGCCGGCAGTCGCGGCACTGCTGCCCAGGACCGCAGCTCCCGTGGTCGCCCCACCAGCGCCCAGGCAGGTTGAGAGGCCGGTGGCCCCGGCCCCAGCCGGGCCCGGATTCATCGGCTGGCTGAAGGGTCTGTTCGGAGCGCCGGCCAAAACCGAAGCCGCAGCCGAGGCGCGCTCGAGCGCCAGCGCCGAGCGCGAACCGGCCCGTGAGCCGCGCCGCACAAGCAGCGATCGCGGCGACCGGGGCTCGCGTGGGGGTCGCGGGCGCGACCGGCGACCAGACCGGCACGTGGGTCGCGGCCGCGACGACGCTCGGCACGAGCCGCGTGGCGGCGCTGAGCGCGGTCGGGACGAGCCACGCCGCGAGCCGCGGCGCGATGAGCCGCGCCATATGGAACCGCGACGCGATGAACCACGTCGCGATGAACCACGTCGCGATGAACCACGTCGCGATGAACCACGCCGCGATGAACCACGCCGCGATGAACCACGCCGCGATGAGCCGCGGCCCATGGATGCGTCGCGCGACGCGTCACCTGAGTCGCGCGAAGCCGGTCCCGACGCCTCACCCGCGGGCGAGCGCCTTCCAGGTGACCGGCCCCCGCGCACCGGCCGTTCGCGCCGCGGTGGCCGGCGCCGGCGCCGCGGAACCGGAAATCGTGACCAGGGCATGGGTGGCCAGGGCGGCTCGCTCGGCGGCGCCGACCTGTCGATCGATACACACACCGGCTCTGTGAACGACAATGGCCAGCAGGAGATGGGTTGGACCGGATCGGCCGTCGAGCACAGCAACAACGCGTCCGAGGGCCCGGGGCATGATGCCGCGCCGGCGGGCGCCCCGGCCTACTCGCCATCGAGCATCCCTGACGATGCGCCGACGGCGCGCCTGCCGCACCCGCCGCTGCATGAGGAGCGCCCGCCAATGCCCGCCGCGCCGCCGACGGTGACCCCGGACTATCGTCCGCAGGTCGCCTGGTCGTCCGCGCCGCCCTCCGCTGCCGCACCGCCCGCGACGCCGCCGTCCGCCCCCGCGCACCAGGGGCAGGAAGCTCAGGGACATGACGAGTAGTGGCCCTTCAGCCGATCGCGGCCAGCAGCGCTTCGGCTGCGGCCAGATCGGCGGCGGTATTGACGTCGGGTCCCGGCGCCACGACGGCGTCGGCGACCCGGATATCCATGCCATGCTCGAGCGCGCGCAGCTGTTCGAGCTGCTCGAGCCGTTCCAGCGCACTCGGCGGCAGCGCCGCCATGCGCTGCAGCGCCGCCACGCGATAGGCGTAGATGCCCAGGTGTCGGCGTGACCCCGCGAAGCTTGCCTGGCTGGTAAGACCGGAAGGCGCGCCATCGCGCGGCCATGGGATCGGTGCACGGCTGAAATACATTGCGCGCTGCCGCAGATCGGCGACCACCTTGACCACGTTGGGATCCAGCAGCGAGGCCACCGAGGCCAGCGGCGCGGCTAGGGTGGCGATATCGGCGCCGGGTTGCGACGCCAGCAGCGCCGCGACCTGGTCGATCAGCGCCTCGGGCATCAGCGGCTCATCGCCCTGCACATTCACCACGATGTCGGCATCACCCCAGTGTTCGCACCGCGCGACTTCGGCGATGCGATCGGTGCCCGAGGCATGGGTGCTCGCAGTCATGCGCACCTCGGCCCCGAAGCTGCGCGCGGCCTGCGCAATGCGCTCATCGTCGGTGGCAACGATGACTTGGTGCGCGCCGGAGCGCTGCGCCCGCTCATACACCCACTGCACCAGTGGTTTGCCGGCCAGCTGCAGCAGCGCCTTGCCAGGCAGGCGTGTTGCGCCATAGCGCGCCGGCACGACCACGCGGTACATGTGCGGCTAGTAGTCGAGCAGCGCGTCGTCGGCAGCAAGCACGCGCGCTTCATCCTCGAGCATCACCGGGATGTCATCGCGGATCGGGAACGCCAGGCGATCGGCTCGGCAGATCAGCAGCAGCTGCTTGCGCTCGTAGCGCAGCGGGCCTTTGCACACCGGGCAGGCCAGGATATCGAGCAGACGTGCTTCCAAGTGACTCTCCCGCGGAAAATGATGATTGCGGCTTCAGGGCGTCAGGCAGCGCTGCAGGCGCGCCAGCAGCGCGCTGCCGTCGCTGCCGGCAAAACTCGCCGCCACCGGCAGATACCAGCGGTTCGCGGCGGCGAACGGCCGGCATTTTACCGCATCCTTCTCGGTCATCAGCAGCGGCAGATCATCGTCGAACTCCAGCTCGCGCGCGCGGTAGCGATGGTGGTCCGGGAACCCATGCGCGATCACCTCCAGTCCCGCGGCCGCCAGCTGAGCGAAGAAGCGCTGCGGATAGCCGATACCGGCGATCGCGTGCACCTGTCTGCCGGCCAGGCTCGACAGCGCCATCAGCTCCTCGGTCCCGGCCAGCGTGCGCAGCCACTCGCCGCCCAGGCGCATCGTGAACGCACGCTTCACGCCCGCCGCACTGCCCGGCAAGCCGCCCTCCCCGTTGAGCACCACCACGTCCACGCTCGACAGGCGCTCCGGCGGCTCGCGCAGCGGGCCGGCCGGCAACAGGTAGCCATTGCCCAGGCCGCGCCCGGCATCGATCACTGCGATCTCGAAGTCGCGCGCCAGTCGCAGGTGTTGCAGTCCATCATCGGCGATGATCACGTCGACCCCGGAGGCGAGCAGCAGCTGCGCGGCGGCGACGCGGTCGCGCCCGACCGCCACTGGCACCCCGGTGCGCGCCTGCAGCACCAGCGCCTCATCGCCGACCACGGCCACGTCGCTGTCGGCTGCCACGATTATCGGCACGCGCCCGGACGCCACACTGCCGCCATAGCCGCGCAGCACCACACCCGGGGACAGCCCGCGCTCGCGCAGCTGCTGCGCCAGCCAGATCACCAGCGGCGTCTTGCCGCTGCCGCCGACCGTCAGATTGCCGACCACGATCACCGGCTTTGCGAGGCGGCGGCTGTAGAGGCTGCCCTGCACATAAGCGGCGCGCCGCCAGCGCACGATCAGGCCGAACAGGCTCGCCAGCAGCCGCAGCGGCCACGGCGGCCGCGATGGGCCATACCAGATCCGCTGCAGGCGCGCCGCAAGCGTTTGGCTAGGCACTGAACTGCAACCGGTGCAGCTCCGCATAGACACCGCGCCGCTCGAGCAGCTCGGCGTGCGCACCGGACTCCACTACGCGGCCATCGCTCATGACCAGGATGCGGTCGGCGCTCTCGATGGTCGACAAGCGGTGCGCGATCACCAGTGTGGTGCGATTGCGCACCAGCTGGTCGAGGGCGTCCTGGATATGCCGCTCCGCGGCCGTGTCGAGCGATGAGGTCGCCTCATCGAGGATCAGAATCGGTGTATCGCGCAGCAGTGCGCGCGCGATGGCGATGCGCTGGCGCTGGCCGCCCGACAGCAGCACGCCGCGATCGCCGACGACGGTGTCGAGGCCGGCCGGCAGCTGCTCGGCGAACTCCAGCACATAGGCGGCGCTGGCCGCCGCCAGCAGCTGCGCCTCGCTGATGTCGCTGGCGCCGAACAGGATGTTGTTGCGGATCGACTCGTTGAACAGCACCACCTCCTGGCTCACAAGGCTCATCTGGCGGCGCAGGTCCGCCAGGCGGTAGTCGCGAATATCAACGCCGTCGATCAGCACCATGCCGGAGGTCGGGTCGTAGAAGCGCGGCAGCAGCGACACCAGCGACGACTTGCCGCTGCCGGAGCGGCCGACGATTGCCAGCGTGCTGCCGGCCGGAACCGTGAATCCCACATCGTGCAGCACCGCGCCGTTCTCGGTCGCATACTCGAAGCTGACGTTGCGAAATTCGACCTCGCCGCGCACCCGCAGCGGCGCAAATGTTCCGCCCTGCGGCTCGCCCGGGCCGTCGAGCACCGCGAACACGCTGGCGCCGGCGGCGATGCCCTGCTGCAGCGGACCGGCAACGTTCAGTATGCGGCGCAGCGGTTGCGACACCAGCATCGCCGCGATGATGAATGGGATCAGGTCGGCGACCGTCATGGTGCCCGCGGCGATCTCGCGGTTGGCAATCAGCAGCACGCCGGCGAGCCCGAGCGCCGCCAGCATCTGCACGATCGGATTGCTGATCGAGCGCGCCGAGATCAGCCGCACGTTGGTGTGACGGTTGAGTTCATTGGCCTCCTCGAACAGCCGCAGGATGTGCTGCTGGGCATTGAACACCTTGACCACGCGATGCGCATCGAGCGCCTCCTTCGACACGCGCGTGACATCGCCCATCGAGTTCTGGATGCGGGTGCTGTAGCGCCGGAAGCGCACATTGACGTTGCGCACCAGCCAGGCGATCACCGGCGCGGCCACCATCAGGCACAGCGCCAGGCGCCAGTTGAGGTAGAACAGCGCCCCGACGTTGAACAGGATCGCGAGCGAGTCGCGGATCATCACCGTCAGCGAATCGGTCGTGGCCGCCGCCACCATCTCGGCATTGTAGGTGAGGCGGTTGAGCTTCACCGCCGAGGACTCGCGGTCGTACTGCGCCGTCGGCAGCTGCAGGTAGTGGGCGAACAGTTCGCCGCGGATCGCCTTCACCACCTGGCGGCCGACCCAGAACGGAAAGTAATTCGCCAGGTAGTCGCCGACGCCGCGCGACAGGAAAATCAGCAGCACCCCGAGCGGCAGCCAGCGCAGCACAATCTGGTGCTGCTGCAGCGCCAGCGCATCGTGCAGATACGTCTTGGTAAAGAACACCGTGATCAGGTCGCTGCCGGCGTACAGCACCATGCCCAGCACGCCGACCATGTACATGGCGCGATACGGCCAGGCATAGCGCAGCAGCCGTGCATAGATCTTGCGCGACTGCAGCACGCCCTCCGGAACCGCCGTGGCGCCGCGGGCAGCGTCGTTCAAGGGGGCGCCGCTCCCGGATCGTTCACCGTGGCTACATTCATCTGCGTGAAACCCAGACGCCCGAGCACGTCCATCGCCGTGACCACCGACTGATGGCTGGCGCGGCCGTCGGCGCGGATGGTCACCGCCGTGGTGCGCGAACTGCCGCCGACCGTCTTCAGAATCGCGCTGCGCAGCGTATCGGGGCTCGAGTTGACCAGCTCGCGCGCATTCACCAGGTAGGAGCCAGTGGCACTGACCGTGACCACCAGGCCGTCATCGGCGCTGTGCTGCGCCGGCAGTGCGCTCGCCTGCGGCAGGCGGATGCGCAGTCGCCCCTCAGTGGTGAACTTGGACGACAGCATGAAGAACACGACCAGCAGCAGCACCACGTCGATCAGCGACACGACGTTGATCTCGGGCTCCTCACTGCGGCGCGGCTTGAACTTCATGGCTGCCGTGGCATGCGTCGGCGCATCAGCCGGGTGCCGCCTGCGGTTCGGCGCCATGACGGGCGGCGGACTCGACCGCATCGGCCAGGCGCAGCGCATTCTTCTCCATCTCCACCACGATGGTGTCGACCCGGCCGCGCAGGTAGCGGTAGGCGACCAGCGAGGGAATCGCGACGCACAGTCCGGCCGCTGTCGCCACCAGCGCCTCGGCGATGCCGCCCGAGAGCATGCGCGGATCACCGGCGCCACCGGCATTGATCGCATTGAAGGCCTTGATGATGCCGGTGACGGTGCCGAGCAGCCCGAGCAGCGGCGACACCCCGGCAATCGTCCCCAGGGTATTCAGAAAGCGCTCCAGCTCATGCACCACGTGACGGCCGGCATCCTCGAGCCGCTCCATCAGCACCTCGCGCGGCCGGTGGCGGTTGGCGAGCCCAGCCGCCAGCAGTTTGCCGAGCGGGGAATTCTGCTCCAGGGCAGCGATGACTTTGTCGTTGATCTGGTTCGCTTCCACCAGCTTCCAGACCTTGCGGGTCAGATCCGGGGGCAGCACGCGTCGATCCTGCAGGGTCCAGAGCCGTTCCAGGACAATCGCCGCGGCGACGATCGAGCACAGAATGATGGGCCACATCAGTGTCCCGCCCGCCTGCACGATCTCCCACATCGGTTAGTGCCACTCCTGTGACTCGGCTCACCTTTTAGGCGAGGGCATGATACCTAAAGCGCCCGTCCGGCAGCGCAGTTTCGCTGTGTCCGCCTTATGTACGCCCGCTTTATGAGTGCGGCGCGCCAACTGCTAGAGTGGAGCGGCCATGCCCCGAAGAATCGTCAAGCATTTTGCGCGCCTGATCCACGCACGCCGCCACAAGTGGTACCTGAGTATCTTTGGCGAGCGGCTCACCGATTCGCGCCTGTGGTCGCTCAATCGTCATTCGATCACCGCCGCATTCGGCGTCGGCATCGGCGTGAGCTTCATCCCGCTGCCGGTGCACCTGCTGCTGGTGGTGCTGGCCGCGATCATCTGGCGGCTGAACGTTGCGGTCGGCATTGCCGGCTCCTACATCGTCAATCCGCTGACCATTGTGCCGGTGTACTACTACGCCTACCGGGTAGGCGCTCTGCTGCTGCGCTACCGGCCGCGACATTTCGAATTTCATCCGAACTGGAACTGGCTCGAGCACGGCCTGGGCCCCACCTGGAAGCCGTTCCTGCTCGGCTGCCTGGTGTGCGGCATCGTGTTCGGCCTGGCGGGACGCTTTGCGCTCGAGCTGACCTGGCGGCTGGCGACCATGCATCGCTACCGCATGCGCCAGGAACGCCGTCGCGCCTGTAAGGTCGTGCCGCTCAACCCGTCGGCTGATGTAAACCGCCGCCGCTGAGCTCCAGCACCCGGCCCATGCGCCCCGCCAGCCGGCTGTCGTGCGTCACCACTACCAGGCTGGTGGCGAATTCACGGTTCAATTCCAGCATCAGCGCGAACAGCTGCTCGGCGTTGCGGCCGTCGAGATTACCGGTGGGTTCATCGGCCAGCACCAGCGGCGGCGAGGTCACCAGCGCGCGCGCTACAGCGGTGCGCTGGCGCTCGCCCCCGGAGAGCTGGTGCGGCCGGTGGTTCAGCCGCTCGGCCAGCCCCACGCGCGTGAGCAGGTCGCGGGCGCGCGCCGCGGCAGTCGCAGTGCGCTCGCGGCGCACCAGCAGCGGCATCGCCACGTTCTCCAGCGCCGAGAATTCCGGCAGCAGGTGGTGGAACTGGTAGACGAAGCCGATGGTACGATTGCGCAGCGCGCTGCGCTCGTTCTCGGTCAGCGCGTGAATATCACGACCCGCCACCTCCACTACCCCGGCATCGGGCCGGTCGAGTCCGCCCAGGATCTGCAGCAGCGTGGTCTTGCCCGAGCCCGAGGCGCCAATGATCGCCAGCCGCTCGCCGCGTGCCACCGTCAGCTCGACGCCGGTGAGCACGTCGAGCGTGCTCGAGCCCTCGTGAAAGCTGCGGCACACCCCGCGCGCGCTCAGCACCACGGGGTTGCCAGCGGCCGCATCGCCGGCGGTCGCGTTGTATCCGATTGCGTCGCCGCCGATTGGATCGCGCTCAGTCACGGCGCAGTGCCTCCGCCGGTTGCGTGCCGGCGGCACGCCAGGCCGGATATAGCGTCGCCAGCGCGCACAGCGCAAATGCGACGCTGCAGATGCGCACCACGTCACCCAGTTCAGCATGTGCCGGCAGATCGCTCATGAAGTAAACCTTGGCATCGAGAAAGTGAGTACCGAGCAGCCGCTCGAGCCCATGCACCAGCGACTCCAGATTGGCCGCCAGCACCAGTCCGAGCGCCGCGCCGGCGCTGGTGCCGACCAGCCCGATGAATGCGCCCTGGATCGAGAATGCCGCCAGGATGTTGCGTGGCCCGGCGCCGAGCGTGCGCAGGATCGCGATATCGGAGCGCTTCTCCTTCACCACCATCACCAGCGCGGCGACGATGTTGAAGGCGGCCACCGCAACCACCAGCAGCAGGATCACGAACAGCATCGACTTGGTGATCTCAATAGAACGGAAGAAGTTGCTGTGCACCCGCGTCCAGTCGCTCACGTAATAGCCGCCGCCGAGGCTCAGCGCCAGATCGCGCACCACGCGCGGCGCCAGGAACGCATCGCTCAGGGTAAGGCGGATGCCGGTGACCGCATCGCCGAGCTGGTAGACGCGCTCCGCGTCGCGCATTTGCAGCAACGCCAGACCGCGGTCGTATTCATACATGCCAGAATGGAAGGTGCCGGCCACCCGGAAGCGGCGCATGCGCGGTTCGATGCCGGCCGGAGTGGCGTTGCCCTGCGGTGCGATCAGCACCAGGTCGTCGCCGACCTGGACCGCGAGTGCGCTGGCGAGCGCATCGCCCAGGATGATGCGATAGCCGCCATCGGTCAGATCCTCGATGCGCCCGCCCTCGATGCGCTCCGCCAGTCCGACCGCGCGCCGTTCCTGCTCGGGCAGCACGCCGCGAATGGTGGTGCCGGCGGTGTGCGCACCATGCATCAGCAGCGCCTGCGCCTCGACATACGGCACCGCCGCGACCACTGCGGGCAGCTTCAGCGCCTGCGCCTGGTCGCGCCGCCAGTTCGAAAGGCTCCCGGAAAGGCCCGTGAGCGTTGCGTGCGAGGTGACGCTCAGGATGCGCGTCCTGAGTTCGCGCCCGAAACCGTTCATCACCGACAGCACCACGATCAGCACCGCCACTCCGACCGCAAGTCCGAGCGCCGAGACCACCGAGATGAATGACAGGAAGCCGCGGCCGCGCGTCGAGCGCAGATAGCGAGTTCCCAGCAGCCATTCGTACGCCAATGCTGCGATCACTCGTAGCGCAGCGCGTCGGCCGGGGGCGTTCGCGCGGCGGACAGTGCCGGGTACACGGTCGACAGCAGCGTCAGTGCGAAGGCGGCGGCGCTAATCCAGGCGACATCATGCAGGTGCAGGTCGGAGGGAATGCTGGTGATGTAGTACACCTGGGAGTCGAGAAACTGGAAATGCAGCAGCTGCTCGAGCACCGGCACGATGGTGCTGACGTTGCGCGCCAGCACCACCCCGAGCGCGATGCCGGCGCCGACGCCAAACCAGCCGATCGCCAGTCCCTGGGTGATAAAGGTCCGCATGATGGTGCGCGGCGCGGTGCCGAAGGTACGCAGGATCGCGATGTCGGTGCGCTTGTCATTCACCACCATGACCAGCATCGCGACGATGTTGAACGCGGCCACCCCGACGATCAGCAGCAGGATCAGCGCCATCATGGTCTTCTCGATCCGGATGGCGCGAAAGTAGCTGGCATTCTCCTGGGTCCAGTCGCTGGTGGTGTAGCCAGCGCCCACCGCGGCGCGCACCGCCGGCATGAACTGGTCCACCTTGAGCGCATCGGTAAAGCGCAGCCGCAGCCCGCTGTCGCCCTGCGCCAGTGGCGCGAACGAGCGCACGTCGGCGAGGTTCGCCAGTACCAGCGTGTTGTCATGATCCTCGAGCCCGGCCTCGAACACCCCGCCCACCGTGAACTGGCGCAGCCGCGGCTCGGGCGTACCATTCGCCGCGGCGGTGGGCACCAGCAGTGTCACCGCATCGCCGAGCTGCACGCCGAGCTGATCGGCAATGTCGCGACCGAGGATGATGGCGTTGCTGCCCGGCTGCAGCGCCTCGAGCTTGCCCTGCACCAGCAGCGGCCGCACGTCGGCGACCGCGGCCTCGAGTGCCGGATCGATACCGCGCAGCAGCACCGGCAACATCTCCGGCTGGCGTACCGCCAGTGCGGTCAACTCCATGTACGGCGCCACCCCGACCACGCCCGGCAGGCGCTGCAGGCGCTCGCGCAGCGCGCTGTCGCCGTCGCTCGCGGCCGCGCCGGTTGCGGTGACGTGCGCCTGCGCATTGAGCGACAGCAGCCGCTCGCGCAGCTCGCCCTCGAAGCCGTTCATCACCGACAGGATCACGATCAGCGCCGCCACCCCCAGCGCCACGCCGGCGAGCGACACCCAGGTGATCAGCGAGACGAAGAACTTGTGCTGCCGCGAGCGTACGTAACGCAGGCCTATGAACACTGACAGCGGTTGAAACATTGGCCTGCCATTAAAGCACAGTGCCCATCAAAACTGGACCTGCATCACACTTCCGGTCCCGTTGAGCCCGGCCACAAGTCCGCGCCGCGGCGCTCCGGTGCTATAGTTCGCGCCTCAAGGCCCAAGGCGACAGGTGCGCTATGACAGGCAACAAGAAGCTGACGGTATCTCTGGCTATCGAACTGACCGCAGTGCTCGCCATTGCGCTCGGCGGCTATGCCCGGGCCGAGACCGTGACCGACGGTGATCAGGTCATGGTGCGCGAGTCGGACATCGCGCGTCCACATCGCGGCATGACGATGCGGGCGGTGGAGGCCAAGTTCGGTGTCCCGGCGACGCGCCATGAGGCGGTCGGCGAGCCGCCGATCTCACGCTGGGATTACCATGGCTACACGGTGTTCTTCGAGAAGGACCGCGTCATCCACACGGTCGTCGATCCGGCCAGCTGACGCTGCTCTAAAGCTCCTGCAGGCCGGCCGCGATCTGCAGCCGGGCTGTCCTGCCTAACGCAGTAGCGCCGCAGGCGCAAGCTTGTAATCGCGGCGCAGCGGTTTAAGCTCGCGCGCTGCATTCCGCTCACCTGCGCCCGACCACCCCGCCCCGTTCATGCCAACCCTGCTCCATCCGCCGCTGCCCGCTGCCACCGACCCGCCCTGGCGCTGGCGCGGCCTGCATGGCAGCGCGCGCGCACTGGCACTGGCGGAAGCGGTCGGCAGCGACAGCCGCCCGTGGGTATTCGTGGCCGCCGACACGCGCGAACTGGAGCGACTGGCCGATGAGCTGCGCTTCTTTGGCGGAGCGGCGCTGGAGATTCTGACGCTGCCGGACTGGGAGGTGCTGCCGTACGACATATTCTCACCGCATCCGGATATCGTCTCCGAGCGCCTGCGCACGCTGTCACGGCTGCCACAGCTGGCGCGCGGCATCCTGCTGCTGAGCGCCGACAGCCTGCTGACCCGTCTGCCACCGGTAAGCTACGTGCAGGCGCGCAGCTTCGAGCTCGCGAGCGGCGCGGCACTGGCCATCGAGCCGCTGCGGCTGCAGCTCGCCGCGGCTGGCTATGCCAGCGTCAGCCAGGTCACCAGCCCGGGCGAGTTCGCACTGCGCGGCTCACTGTTTGATGTATTTCCGATGGGCAGCGAAGTCCCGGTGCGCGTGGACCTGCTGGATGATCGCATCGACTCGATCCGCCGCTTCGATCCGGACACGCAGCGCTCGCTCGAGAGCATCAAGCAGCTGCGCCTGCTGCCGGCGCGCGAGCTGCCGCTGGATGCCGAGGCGGTGCGCGCCTTCAGGCGTCGCTACCGCGCGCGCTTCGAGGGCGATGTCACTCGCATGCCGATCTACCGCGGCGTCAGCGAGGGCATCGCACCGCCCGGGATCGAGTTCTACCTGCCATTGTTCTTCGATGCCACCGCGCAGATCACCGACTACCTGCCGCCGCAGCTGGTGGTCGCCGGCGACTGCGATATCGCCGACGCACTGGCGCGCTCCTGGGAGGGCATCGCGGTGCGCTACGAGGACCGGCGGCACGACATCGAGCGCCCGCTACTGCCGCCGCCCGAGGCCTTCATCGAACCGGACGCGCTCGCTGATGCACTCGCAGTCCACCCGAGCGTGCGCATCGAGCGCCTTGCCGGGCCCGACCTGCCGGTCACGCCAACCACGCATGACTTTCACAGCAGCGCGCCGCCCGAACTACGCCTCGATGCGCGCGCCGCGCACCCTCTGGCGCCGCTCACCACGTTCCTCGGCAGCTATCCGGGACGGGTGTTGATCGCTGCCGACTCGCCCGGACGGCGCGAAGTCATCGTCGAGATGCTCAGTGCCCATGGCCGGCGCCCGCGCGCGCTGCAATCCTGGGAGCAGTTCGCAGCCGGCGACGCGCTGCTGGGGATATGCGTTGCCGAGGATGTGGCCGGGTTGGCGCTGGCGAGCCCGCCGCTGCTGCTGCTCGGCGAATCGCAGCTGTTCGGTAGCCGCGCGCGCCAGCAACGTCGGCGGCGGCGCAGCGCGCTGTCGGATCCGGCCGCCATCCTGCGCGACCTGCAGAGCCTGGAGCCGGGAGCACCGGTGGTGCACGAGACCTACGGTGTCGGGCGCTACATCGGCCTGCAGCTGATGGAAATCGGCGATCAGGGCGGCGAATTCCTGGCGCTCGAATATCGCGACGGCGATCGCGTCTACGTGCCGGTGCATGCGCTGCACCTGGTGAACCGCTACACCGGCGGCGCCCCGGAGAGCGCGCCACTGCACAAGCTCGGCACCGACCAGTGGGCGCGCGCGCGCCGCCGCGCCGCCGAGGCGGTGCGCGACGTCGCCGCCGAACTGCTCGACCTGCATGCTCGCCGCGCCGCGCACCAGGCGGCGCCGTTGCAGGCCGGCGAACTCGAGTACCAGAGCTTTGCCAACGGCTTCCCGTTCGAGGAGACCGCCGACCAGGCCGAGGCGGTACGCCAGGTGCTCAAGGACATGCAGGCCACCAAGCCGATGGACCGGGTGGTGTGCGGCGATGTCGGGTTCGGCAAGACCGAAGTGGCGATGCGTGCCGCGTTCGTCGCCGTGCAGTCCGGCCGCCAGGTCGCGTTGCTGGTGCCGACCACGCTGCTGGCGCAGCAGCACGCGCAGAGCTTCCGCGATCGCTTCGCCGACTGGCCGGTGCGCATCGAGGTGCTGTCACGTTTCCGCTCCGGCGCCGAGACCAGCGCGGTGCTGGACGGACTGCATCGCGGCAGCATCGACATCGTGATCGCCACCCACCGGCTGCTGCATGCGGACGCGCGCTTTCACAATCTCGGACTGATCATCGTCGACGAGGAACATCGCTTCGGGGTGCGCGACAAGGAGCGGCTGAAGACGCTGCGCGCCGAGGTGCACGTGCTGACGCTGACTGCGACACCGATTCCGCGCACGCTCAACATGGCGCTCGGCGGCCTGCGTGAGCTGTCGCTGATCACGACACCCCCGGCCGGGCGCCTGACGATCAAGACTTTCATCACCGAATGGCACGCGGCCACGCTGCGCGAGGCAGTGCTGCGCGAACTGCGCCGCGGCGGCCAGGTGTATTTCGTGCACAACGAGGTGCAGAGCATCGAGAAGATCGCCGCCGGAGTCGCGGCGCTGGTGCCGGAGGCGAGCGTGCGCATCGGCCATGGCCAGATGCGCGAGCGCGAGCTCGAGCAGCTGATGGTCGACTTCTATCACCGCCGCTTCGACCTGCTTGTATGCACCACCATCATCGAGAGCGGCATCGACGTGCCGAGCGCCAACACCATCCTGATAAACCACGCTGACCGCCTCGGGCTGGCACAGCTGCACCAGCTGCGCGGCCGCGTCGGCCGCTCGCACCATCGCGCCTATGCCTATCTGATCGTGCCTTCACGCAAGGCGCTCACCGGCGATGCCGCCAAGCGCCTGGAGGCGATCGAATCGCTGGAAGATCTGGGCGCCGGCTTTGTGCTCGCCACCCACGACCTGGAGATACGCGGCGCGGGTGAATTCCTCGGCGAGGCGCAGAGCGGTGAGCTCAGCGAGGTCGGTCTGTCCATGTACCTTGAGATGCTCGAACACGCGGTACAGGCGATGCGCGCCGGCCGCGAACCCGCACTCGACCGGCCGCTGGCGGCCAGCAGCGATATCGAACTGCATGTACCAGCGCTGCTGCCGCAGGACTATGTACCGGATGTGCACCTGCGGCTTGCGCTCTACCAGCGCATCGCCGCGGCCGACGCCAGCGCGCTGCAGGACATGACCGCCGAGCTGATCGACCGCTTCGGTGCCCTGCCGGAAGCGGCGCACAACCTGCTGCGCTTGGCGGCCCTGCGGCTCGAGGCGCGCAAGCTCGGACTGCGCCGCCTCGACCTCGGCTCGGCCGGCGGCAGCGTGCAGTTCGAGCAGGACAATCGGGTCGACACCGCGCGCGTGCTTGCGCTGGTACAGCGCCCGGGCAGCGAGTACCGGCTGGAGGGACCATTGAAGCTGCGCATCTCGCGCGCGCTGGCGAAACCCGAGCAGCGCTTCCAGTACGCGCAGCAGCTGCTGGCCTGGCTCGGCGGCGCGCCGCCATGAGGGCTCGCGCCCCTGCTAGGATAGCCGGCAGCATGAATCTTGAAGCAACAGTGGATCGCTTGATGTTCGTGGCACTCGCCGCACTCGCGGTGCTGCTCGCGGGCACGGCGCCGGCAGCCCGCGCCGCAACAGCAGCCACTGCGGCTCCCCCGGCGGCGCCCAGGCTCGCGCAGCAGACCGCCGCAACCTGGTACGGCGTGGAAGTGATCGTGTTTCGCACCTCCAGCGTCAATTCGGTGGAGGACTGGGACGCGGTACCGCCGGGACGCGGCTTTGGCAGCAGCGCCGGTCGCGGCGGCGGCACGCCGCAGGTACTGCGAGTGCTCACGCCGACCGACTACCGGCTCAACACGCTGGAGGCGACGCTGAAAACCAGCGGCGCCTGGCACCCGGTGGCGCACGCAGCCTGGATACAGACCGCGGCCAACTGGGGCACGCGTGCCGGCATTGCGTTGTCGGATGTCGGCATCAACGTGCCGGGGTTGAGCGGCATGGTGTATCTGGAGCGGGCGCCGATCTACCTGCACCTCGGCTTTGACGTGCGCCTGAGTGCCGGGGCAAGCTATGCGATCAGGGAAATGCGAAGTGTCCGCTACAACGACCGCCAGTACTTCGATCATCCCGGCTTCGGGATCATCGCCGTCGTGACGCCAATCAAACGCGCCGAGCCTGCCCCAGGCTCCTCGCCCTAGGCTGCGAGCACGAACAGGCCGATCGCGCACAGCAATCCGAGAAACCAGCAGACGCTGCGCAGCGTTGACCAGTCCGCGAGGTAGCACGCCAGGTGCGCCACGCGCGCGGCTAAGAAGCCGGCGGCCAGCAGGTTCGTGGCCGGTTGCGGCCCGCGCAACAGCTGCGCGATCAGCACGCCGGCGGCAAACAGCGGCAACGCCTCGAAGCCGTTTTTTGAGGCGGCGTCGGCACGGCGCCGGTAGCCCTGCTGCCGCGCCAGCCAGGCGCGTGGATCGCGGTTGTCGAACGGCGCGCCAGCCTTGGCGATCACGGTGCCCGCATAGGGCAGCAGGCCGGCAACCAGCACGCACCACAGTGCTGGCGTCATTGCGGCGTCGGCGGCAGTGTCATCGAGGTTCCGCGGTAGCGCATCCACACCTGCGAGCGGCCCAGCAGCGCGAAGCCGATGAAGCCGCGCACCTGCAGCCGGTCCTGATCGAGCTGTTCGACCCGGCACTTGTAGCTGCGGCCGCTGTCCGGGTCATAGATCGTGCCGCCCGACCATTTGCCATCGCCGTCGTACTTCATGCCCTGGAAGATGATCTGGCCGAGTAACGAGTGCGAGCGCTTGGCCTGGTCCGGATTGTGCTGATCCACGCGCTGCGGTTCATTGCCGCCGACGATCCTGCCCTGGTAGGTGCCGTCCTCGGCGACGCTGATCTGGATGATGCCGTTGCGCTGCTCGGTGAGCCAGTTGCCGACAATCTGCGCCGCCTGGCCATCAGCGCCGCCGGCCGCACGCACCAGCGGCAGCACCAATACCGCCAGCAGCAGCTGCTGCGGCAGCACCCGCCTGCGCAAACCATCCAGATTGGAACGCATCAGCCTCTCCTGGCACTACGTGCGCGGTTGCCAGTGTACGCTGGTTTGGAGAATCTCCCGGGTTTAGGAGATTTCCTGGGCTTCGGCGATTGCGACTCGCGTCTCGCCATTCTTCTTGGCCCGCTGCAGCGCTCGGGACGCGGCCTGGATCAGCTGCTCCATGGTGCGCTCCGCGCTCGCATTGACGCTGGCGGCGCCGACGCTGACGGTCACGAATTTCTGCCGCAATGCACGCGGGTGATGGATGTGCTGGCCCAGCACCTTGCGGGCCACGGAGCTGGCGAACTCGGCAACGCCGGGCACGTCGCCATTGCGCACCAGCGCGACGATGCAATCGCCGTCCCAGCGCGCCACCACATCGGCGCCGCGCTTGAAGGACGCGCCGATCACGCCCGCGACGCGGCGGATGCAGGCATCGCCGGCCGGACGGCCGTAGGTGTCGTTGTAGCTGGCGAGTTCATCGATATCGAACATCATCAGTGTCAGCGGCTGCGCCTCGCGCATACCGATCTGCCAGTCATGCTGCAGCAGCTCTTCGAAGTAGGCGCGCGAATGCAGGCCCGAAAGCCGGTCTTCGCGCAGCCAGCTCGGCAGTCCGGGTGGCCGGCGCGCATCGGCGCGCGGCGCGCGTTCGCCGACATCACGATGGAAACCGACGATATGCGTGATGCTGCCGCCGCTGCCGCGCAGCGGCTGGATCACCACTTCATTCCAGAACTGGCCCCCGTCCTTGCGGTAGTTGCGCAGCAGCGCGCGGCACGACTCGCCGCGCGTGATCGCCTCGCGCAGCCGTGTGCGGCCCTCCTGCTCGCGATCCGACCCCTGCAGCCGGCGCAGGTCCTGCCCGAGCAGTTCCTCCAGCGAATAGCCGGTCAGGCGCTGAAACGCGGCATTGGCGTAGCTCACCGGCTGGTCGGCGTGGCCAGATTCGCATACAACAATGCCCTCGGGTGCCGCGTCCAGCACCCCCCGGAGAAATTCGACCGACCACTCGCCCATTGTTCTTATGTGTCTCCCGCATCGGCGCCTTCGGACTTGAAAGTCAGTTCCGGCGGCGGCGAGGCGCTGCGAAGCAGCCATTCTCGCGCGCTTTGCCAGGCTGCGGAAGCGCTCAGGGTCTCAAAACTATAGAGTCTGCGGCCGCGCATGCGCACCAGGCGCAGCTGCGATGCCGGATCGATCGGCACCTTGAGCTGCTGCAGCAAGCGCTCCACCCCCGGGCGGTCGTTGCAGACCGGTAGTACGTCACAGCCGGCAGCCAGTGCGCGCTGCGCACGCGCCGCCAGGTCCCCGACCGCCGCCGCGCCCCCCATGGTCAGGTCGTCGGCGAATACCAGGCCGCGGAACTCAAGCTCGCTGCGCAACAGCCCTTCGATCCAGCGGCGCGAGAAACTCGCCGGTACCGAATCGACCGCCGGATACAGCACGTGGGCCACCATCACCGCCGGCAGCCCGTTGGCGATCAGGCGCCGGTAGGGCAGCAGGTCCTGCTCGATGTCCACCAGTTCGCGTCGGTCCACCGGCAGCGCCAGGTGCGAGTCGGCGACCACCGCGCCGTGCCCCGGATAGTGCTTGGCGGTGGCCGCCATGCCGGCATCGCGCATGCCGTGCGTATAGGAGATCGCCAGCTGTGCGACCGCCGGCGCCTGCGCGTGAAAGGCGCGATCGCCGATGATCTCGGACAGTCCATAGTCCAGGTCCACGCACGGCGCAAACGAGAAGTCGAGGCCGCAGGCCGCCAGTTCCGCTGCCATCAGCCAGCCGAGCGCACGCGCCATTGCCAGCCCCTGCTGCGCATCGGCATCGAAGGCGTGGCCGATGCGCCGCAACGGCGGCAGTTGCGAGAATCCCGGCCGGAAGCGTTGCACGCGCCCGCCCTCGTGATCGACCGCGATCAGCAGTGCCGGAGTGCGCACCGACTGGATGTCGGCGACCAGCGCCTGCAACTGTACCGGATCGACGTAGTTGCGCGTGAACAGGATGACGCTGCCGACCAGCGGATGCGCCAGCACCTCGCGGTCGGCTGCGGTCAGCGCGGTACCGGCGACATCGATCATCAGCGGCCCTAGGCTCATTGGGCGGCCTGCAGGTTTTCCGGCCACGCGCGGTACGGCCTGGTCGACAGGCGGAAATTGTAAAAGCGCTCATCGTGCGTCACTTCGACACCGAGCCATGGCGGGGCGGCAAATACCGCGTCCTCGGCCGCCAGCTCGAGCTCGGCGACCACAAGGCCGGCGTTCGCGCCCAGGAATTCATCGATCTCCCAGCGGCTGCCCTGATAGATGACGATGTGGCGCCACTTCTCCACCAGCGCGCCCTCGCACAGGCGTTCGAGCATTTCATCCGCGTCCAGCGCCGGAATTGCGACCTCGTATTCAGCGCGCGACAGGCCGGGGGTCATCGCCTTGATCGACAGCCAGCCGTGCTCCCCGGCCAGGCGCACTCGCACCGAGGCGCGAGCCGTGTTGGCGATGTAGCCCTGGCGCAGCAGCGTGCGGCTCGACACCTGTTCGCGCCAGCCATCGTTGGCGACCCGGAACTTGCGCTCGATCTCAATGGCCATGGGCGGCCCGCGGCGCCAGCAGCGCGAGCGATTCCAGGTGCGCAGTATGCGGAAACATGTCCACCACCCCGGCCGCCAGCAGTTCAAAGCCGTACTGGTGCACCAGCAATCCGACATCGCGCGCCAGGCTGTCCGGATCGCAGGCCACGTACAGCAGCCGTTCGGGTGCCAGCCGTGCGATAGACGGCAGGATCGCGAGCGCGCCGGCGCGGGGCGGATCAAGCAGCACATGGCTGTAGCGGCGTGCCAGCCAGGCGTGCGCGAGGTCATCGGCGGCCGGCGGCGCCGCCAGGTCGGCGCGGAAGAATTGCGCGTTGACGATGCCGTTGCGATGCGCGTTGTCCTGGGCGCGTTGCACCAGCCCGGCATCGGCTTCGATCCCGGCCACGCTGTGCGCGCGCCGCGCCAGTGGCAGAGAGAAATTTCCCAGCCCGCAATACAGGTCGAGCACGCTGGAATCGGGCGTCAGTTCCAGCAGCTCGCTGGCGGCCGACACCAGTGCGCGATTGACCGCGGCATTGACCTGGATGAAGTCGGTTGGCAAAAACTCAATCGAAAGCGCAGCCTCGGGCAGCATGTAGTAGAGCCGCGGCGCCGGATCGGTCAGCACCCGCGTACTGTCGATGCCGCCGCTCTGCAGATAGAAGCGCACGCCGTGCGAGCGCTCGAAGGCGCGCAGGCTGGCCAGGTCCGCCTCGGTGGGCGGATCGAGCACCCGCACCACCAGCGCCACGACATCATCGGCGACCGCGACTTCGATCTGCGGTAGCCGCTCGCGAATCGAGAGCTGCGTGACCAGTTCCGACAGTGGCACGATCAGCCGATCCACCGGCGGGGCGAGCACCTCGCAGCGCGCCAGCTCGGCGATGCGGTTGGAGCGGCGCTCGCGAAAGCCGATCAGCGAGCGCCCTTTCTGGCGCACGTAGCGCGCACCCAGGCGCGCCCGGCGGCGGTAGCCCCACGGCGGACTTGTAATCGGCGGCAGCCAGCGCGCCGGTGCCGCCTGCGCCAGCCGAGTAAAGCTGTCGCGCAGCCGCGCCTGCTTGAGCTGCAGTTGTGCGCCGCTGTTCAGGTGCTGCAGCGCGCAGCCCCCGCAAATATCAAAGTGCGCGCAGTAGGGGGTGACCTCAGCTGCGCCCACCAGCTCCAGGGCCCCGGCGCCGGTCACGACAGCGCCTCCCAGGCGCGCAGGAATTCGCGATGGTGAGGCTCGCTGGAAGCACGCAGCAGCGCGCGCACGCGCTCGAGTTCGGCGTCGAGCTCCGCGCGGTCGAGGCGTCCGCGCAGGAACTGGAAGCGCAGGTAGATCAGGAAGGTATTCAGCACATCGGCCTCGCAATAGCGGCGCACATCCGCCAGGCCGCCTGCAAGATACGTGTCCCACACCTGGTCGCCGGAGAACCCGAGCTTGCCGGGAAAGCCAAGCAGTGCCGCCACGTCGGCGAGGCTGGCGCGGGCGCGCGCCTGGAAGCCGGCCAGTACATCCATCAGGTCGAGGTGGCGCCAGTGGAAGCGGCTGAGGTAATTGTTGTAGCGAAACGCGTTGTCTTCATCGCCGGTCTCCCAGTAGCGCGGCGCCTGCACGCCGGCCTTGAGCGAGCGGTACTGCAGCACCGGCAGATCGAAGCCGCCGCCATTCCAGGACACCAGGTCGGGAGAATATTTATCGATGCCATCGAAGAAGCGCGTCAGCAGCTCCGGCTCGCTCGATTGCAGATCGCCCAGGCTCCAGACGCGCAGCTGCTCGCGCGAGCGCAGCACGCAGGCAATCGCCACCACGCGCTGCTGGACGTGCGGCAGGAAATCGCTGCCGCTGTCGGCACGCTGGCGTGCGAACATGGCCTTGGCGACCGCCGCATCATCCAGTCCCTCGAGCCCATACAGGCGCCGCCCGAGCGCCACGTCGGGCACGGTTTCGATGTCGAACACCAGGCAGGTCATCGGCCGCGCACACGCTTCGCCGGCGCTCGCCTGGCAGCGGCACGCCGCTTGCGGCCGCGCAGCAGCACCGCAACGGCGACGATCAGTCCGGCCTCATCGGTGAGCGTGATATGGCCTTCACCCACTCCCAGGCGGCGTCGCACGCGCTCGCCACGCGCCGAGTAAATCACCTCAGGTTTGCCCCAGGCGTTCTGCACCACGCCGATGTCGCGGATCCAAACCCCGTGGGCGAAGCCGGTACCCATGGCCTTGACGATGGCCTCCTTGGCCGCAAAGCGCATCGCCAGGAAGCGCTCCTTCTGGCGTGTGCGCTCGAACTGCGCGCGCTCCTGCGGCAGCAGCAGGCGCTCGAGCAGGTGCGCGCCGAAGCGCGCGTAGCTGACGTGCATGCGCTGCGCTTGCAGCACGTCGATCCCGATGCCGAATATCATGCCCGCGCCGCAAGCATCAGCGCCTTCATGTCGGCGATCGCCGCCGCCAGGCCGTCGAACAGCGCCCGCGCGACGATCGCGTGCCCGATATTGAGCTCGACGATCTCCGGAATCGCGGCCACTGGTGCGACGTTGTGGTAGTTCAGGCCGTGCCCGGCGTGCACCGTGAGTCCCCGGCCGGCCGCGAAACGCGCCGCCGCGCGCAGCCGCTCGAGTTCGCGCGCCTGCGCGGCGCCGCTGCTGTCGGCGTACTCCCCGGTATGCAGTTCGATCGCCGGCACGCGCGCCGCCACCGCGGCTTCGATCTGCGCCTCCTCGGCATCGATGAACAGCGACACCCGGATGCCCGCCGCACCCAGGCGCGTGCAGGCCGCCCGCAGCTCGGCACCCCCGGCCACGACATCCAGGCCGCCCTCGGTGGTGAGCTCGGCGCGCCGCTCCGGCACCAGGCAGCAATCGGCCGGCCCTATGCCGCAGGCGAACTCGATCATCGCGCCGGTGGCGGCCATCTCCAGGTTCATCCTGGTGCCCAGCAGCCCCGCGAGCAGCTGCACGTCGCGCTCCTGGATATGGCGGCGATCCTCGCGCAGATGCAGGGTGATGTTGTCGGCGCCGGCCTGCTCGGCCAGCAGTGCGGCCTGCACCGGCTCCGGGTAACGCGTATGGCGCTGCTGGCGCAGCGTCGCGATGTGATCGATGTTGAAACCGAGCGCGATTGCCTGGTGCATCAGCCGGTACGCCCCCTGCGCGAATAGTTGAACAGCGATCGGGCCACGGTGCGGGTGTGCAGCTCGCGGCCCTCCAGGCAGTGATCGAGCGCCGCACGCATCAGCGCGCGCGCCTGGCGCAGCTCAGCGTCGCTCTCGAAGCTGCTGCCTTGCGCCAGCCTCTGCAGCACGCCGCCACCAATGGCGCCCGAACTGCCGGGCTCGGCGATCACGACCCCGTGCACGCCAGGCTGGAAGTGATAGAACGCCTGGTCGCGCACCGGCCGGCCGGTGTCCGCCTCGGCCGCCAGGTTCAACCCGTAGCCGATGAATGCCAGCAGCCGCGCCTCGAACTGGCGCAGCGAGGCGTCGGCCGATTGCGCCTGCCCCAGCAGCCCGAGCGTCGCCTCGTACTGATCGAACAGCTCCGGATGCGGATCATGGCGCGTGACCAGCTTCAGCAACAGCTCATTCAAATAGAACGCGCTCATCAGCCGCGCCGCCGGCAGCAGCTGCGGCCCGCCGGCGTTCTCGGCCCCGCTCAGCGCCGGTGCCTCGCCGCGCCCGCTCCAGGACAGCAGCAGCGCGCGAAACGGCTGCAGCAGCGCAAAGCGCGAGCGCGGGCCGCGAGCCGCGCGCGCGAACAGCGTCATGCGCCCGTGCTCGCGCGCGAACACCTCGACGATCAGGCTGCTGTCGCGAAACGGGCGCTGGTGCAGCACGTAGGCGCGCGTCAGCTGCACGCGCTGTGCGGCGCGGCTCATTCCACCCCCAACTGCGCCAGGGCGCGGGCATCATCGGCCCAGTCCTCACGCACCTTGACCCACAGGATCAGATGAAAGCGCTCGCCCAGCAGCCGGTTGAGCTCCAGCCGCGCGGCGCGTCCGATGCGCTTCAGGCGCGAGCCGTCGGCACCGACCACAATCGGCTTCTGGCCGGCACGATCCACCCAGATCACGGCTGACACCGTCTTGCGGCCGTCCTCCTCCACCACGATCTGCTCGATCTCCACCGCCACGCCGTACGGCAGCTCCTCCACCAGCTCCAGCGTCAGCTTCTCGCGGATAGTCTCGGCAATGCGAAACGAGTCGCTGCGATCGGTCAGTTGATCGAGCGGGAATATCGCCGCGGCCACCGGCAGCGCGGCGACGATGACACGGCGCAGCTGCTCGAGATTGTCGCCCTTGGTGGCCGACACCGGCACGATGTCGCGAAATCCATGACGGCTGGCGAGCTTCTCCATGTAGGGCAGCAGCCGCTCGCGCGGCCGCACCCGATCCACCTTGTTGATCACCGCCAGCACCTCATGGCCGCTGTCGGCGATGCGGCCCAGTGCCAGCTCGTCCTCATCGGTCCATTTGAGCGCCTCGACCACGAACACCACCAGGTCGGCCTCGCCCACCGCCGCTGTAGCGCTGCGATTCATAGCCCGGTTGAGCGCGCGCTTGGGCCCCAGGTGCAGCCCCGGGGTGTCCACGAACGCAATCTGCGCCTGCGGCAACTGCACCAGCCCGATCACTCGGTGGCGCGTGGTCTGCGGCCGCGGCGTGACGATGCTGAGCTTCGTGCCCACCAGGGCGTTGAGCAGCGTTGACTTGCCGACATTGGGGCGGCCGGCGAGTGTGACGAAACCGCTGCGAAATTCGGTCATGGGTCGGCCTGGATCTGCTCGAGTATGCACGCGGCGGCAGCCTGCTCGGCCCGGCGCCGGCTCGAGCCGTCAGCGGTCGCTCGCGCTGCCATCGATTCGACCTCGCAGGTTACGCGAAACACCTGCGCATGCAATTCTCCGGCAATGCTGTCGACGCTGTAGCGCGGCAGCGGCAGACCGCGCGCCTGCAGCAGCTCCTGCAGTCGCGTCTTCGGGTCCTTGAGCTCGGCCGGCAGGTTCAGCGCCTCGAGCGCCGGGGCCAGCAGCCGCAGCACCGCAATGCGGGCGGCTGCCAGGCCCGCGTCCAGGTACAGCGCCCCGCACAGCGCCTCGAGCGCATCGGCCAGAATCGATTCGCGCCGGAAACCCCCGGTCTTGAGCTCCCCCTGGCCGAGCGAGAGCAGCTCACCGAGCTTGAGGCTGGCCGCCAGCTGCGCCAGCGAATCGCCGCTGACGATGCGCGAGCGCAGGCGGCTGAGCGCGCCTTCGTCAGCGTCGCCAAACCGTTCGAACAGGTATTGGGCGGTGATCATGCCGAGCACCGCATCGCCGAGAAATTCCAGCCGCTCGTTATTCGGGCCGTCGGCACTGCGGTGTGTCAGGGCGGTTTCGAACAGCGCCAGGTCCGCCGGCTGGTAGTCGAGCGCCGCGCGCAACCAGCAGCGCAGGCGTTCGGTGCGATCCATGGCCGTTATTGAACCAGGGCCTCCTTGTGAAACTGCACCAGCAGCGAGATGTTGCCGAACATCGGCGCCACCTCCTCGTAGTCGGCGATCATCACCCAGTGGTCGCCGTCGCGATGGATATCGACTTCCTTGCCGGCCGGCTTCTCGATGCCTTCGATATCGAAGTGCTTGTCCATCGCCGTACGCAGCGTCGTCGCGTTGCTGGTATCGCCAGTCTTGGACTCGCTGGCGGTCTGCGAGAGCGCCTTGGCGACCCGCATGTAGTTCAGGTAGATCGGCACCAGCCGGATGCCGCCGTACACGACGATGGCAACCGGCACCAGCAGCACCAGCCAGCCGATTAATGTGACTCCACGCTGTGAGTGGCGCATGAGCTGACTCCCTTTTGGCTATCCCTAGTCTCTATTGCGATGTTACTCGATGCGGTGGCCGATCCGGCTCCAGACCGGGCCGCCGGAGCGGTGCAGGTCCCAATTGAACCAGATTCGGGTCGCTTTGCCGACCAGATGGTCGTCCGGCACGAAGCCCCAGTAGCGCCCATCGTAGCTGTTATCGCGATTGTCGCCGATCATCAGGTACTGGCCCGGCGGCACCTCGATCTCGTCCCGGTCGCTGTGATCGCGCACCCCCGCGATGCTCGGCTCGATGCATTCGTAGTTGCGCTCGAGCTTGCGATTGCAGCTGGCACTGGTCGCGGCCACGATTTCATCCGGCGTCAGGCACGACAGCGTCTGGTGGCTGTGGGTGCCCAGGATCTCGGTCGACAGGCGCATGTTGTGGTAGCAGCCGTCGTCGTAGCGGCTGTCGGTATGCAGCGGCACCGGCACGCCGTTGATGATCAGCTGGTCGGAGCGGATGCGCACCCGGTCGCCCGGCAGGCCGACCAGGCGCTTGATGAAGTTGACCGCCGGGTCTGGCGGATAGTGGAACACCACCACGTCGCCGCGCTGCGGCTCGCCGATCGAGACCACTTTCCGGTCGAGCACCGGCAGCCGCAGGCCGTAGGCGTACTTGTTGACGATGATGAAATCCCCGTCCAGCAACGTGGGCATCATCGAATCCGACGGAATGCGAAACGGCTCGAAGATGAACGAGCGCACCAGCAGCACGATCACTGCGACCGGGAAGAAGCTGCGCGCGTAGTCCACCGTGACCGGCACCGGCAGGTCGGCCGGATCGCGCCCGGCGGCCAGTGCCGCACGCCGGCGCTGCGGCTCGAACAGCAGGTGATCGGCCAGCCACACCAGGCCCGCGACCGCCACCACCGTCACCAGCACCATGCTGAAGTCCAGCCGCTCTGACAGCAGCAGCCGCAGCAGCGCCGCCAGCAGCAGCAGCGGCAGCGCGTAGTACACCGCCGCCAGCAGCGCCCCGTCGGTGCCCGTGCCGCGCGCCACGCGCCGCCGCGGCCGCAGGAACCAGTCGTCCACGATCGCGATCAGCAGCGCCGGAAGCGCCAGCACGGTGAGTACCGTGAGCAGTTGCATCAACATGCCGTGTAGCTCATTTTCGCCCTACCTTGAGTACTGCCAGGAAGGCCTCCTGCGGGATTTCGACCTGCCCCACCTGTTTCATGCGCTTCTTACCCTCTTTCTGCTTTTCGAGCAGCTTGCGCTTGCGCGAAACGTCGCCGCCGTAGCACTTGGCCAGCACGTTCTTGCGCAGCGCCTTGACCGTGGCGCGCGCGATCACGTGACTGCCGATGGCGGCCTGCACCGCGACCTCGAACATCTGCCGCGGAATGAGCTCCTGCATCTTGTCCACCAGTTCGCGGCCGCGAGTATAGGCATGCTCGCGATGCACGATGATCGACAGCGCATCGACCGGCTCGCCGTTGATCAGGATATCAAGCTTTGACAGCGGCGCGACCTGAAAATGGCTGAATACGTAATCAAACGACGCGTAGCCGCGGGTCGCGGATTTCAGCCGGTCGAAGAAATCGAGCACCACTTCGGCCAGCGGCAGTTCGTACTGCAGCGATACCTGGGCCGCAAGATAGAGCATTTTCTTCTGTACCCCGCGCTTCTCGCTGCACAGCCCGAGCACGGCGCCAACGTAGTCTGGCGGCACCAGGATGCTGGCGGTGATGATCGGCTCGCGGATCTCGGCGATCACGTTCAGCACCGGCAGTTTCGACGGGTTGTCCACGTATTCGACGCTGCCGTCGGTGCGCGCGACCTCGTAGATCACGGTCGGGGCACTGGTCACCAGGTTGAGGTTGTATTCGCGCTCCAGCCGCTCCTGCACGATGTCCATGTGCAGCAGGCCGAGGAAGCCGCAGCGAAAGCCGAAGCCGAGCGCGGTGGAGGACTCGGGCTCGTAGTGCAGCGCCGAGTCGTTGAGCTTCAGCTTGGCAAGCGCGTCGCGAAAGCTCTCGTAGTCTTCGGCATTGATCGGAAACAGGCCGGCAAATACCCGCGGCTGGATCTGCTTGAAGCCGGGCAGCGGCGCCTCGCACGGCCGCCCGTCGAGCGTGATGGTGTCGCCGACCGGCGCGCCGTCGATCTCGCGGATGCCGGCGATCACAAAACCGACTTCGCCCGCGGACAGCGTCTCCAGCGCCAGCGACTTGGGCGTGAAGCGGCCGAGCTTGTCGATGGTATGGGCGCGCCCGGTGGACATCACGCGGATCTTGTCGCCCCGGCGCAGCACGCCGTTCACCACGCGTGTCAGCGACACCACGCCGACATAGTTGTCGAACCAGGAATCCACGATCAGCGCCTGCACCGGCGCCTCGGGGTCCCCGCGCGGCGCCGGGATGCGCGCAATGATCGCCTCCAGCAGCGCCGGCACCCCCTCGCCGGTCTTGGCGCTGACGCACACCGCGTCCTGGGCGTCGATGCCGATGATCTCCTCGATCTCGGTCATCACGCGCGCCGGATCCGCCGACGGCAGGTCGATCTTGTTGATCACCGGCAGCACTTCCAGGCCCTGCTCGATCGCGGTGTAGCAGTTGGCGACGCTCTGTGCTTCGACCCCCTGTGAGGCGTCGACCACCAGCAGCGCACCCTCGCCGGCGGCCAGGCTGCGCGATACCTCATAAGAGAAATCCACATGACCGGGTGTGTCGATCAGGTTGAGCTGGTAGCGCTCGCCGTCGCGCGCCTGGTAGTTCAGCGTCACACTCTGCGCCTTGATGGTGATGCCGCGCTCGCGTTCGAGATCCATCGAATCGAGCACCTGGGCCTGCATCTCGCGCGCCTCCAGGCCGCCGCACAGCTGGATCAGCCGGTCGGCGAGCGTCGATTTTCCGTGGTCAACGTGCGCGATGATGGAGAAATTGCGTATGCGTTGCATCTAGCGGCTTGGAGGCCCGGGTGCCGGGCGCGCGGATTATAGCCTTAAGCCGCGCCGTCCCGGTCGCGCAGCGCCCGCAGCAGCGCCTGCGGATCGAGCCTGGCATTGCATACCGGGATCTCATCGAGCAGCAGTATCGGAATCTTCAGGGCGTAGCGGCGCTGCAGCTCGCGATCGGAGTCGACGTCCAGCAGCGTGAGCGGCGGCAGCGGGTGGCGCAGGCGCAGCGCCGCAAGCTCCTGCAGCATGTCCTCGCACAGCCCGCAATCGGCGCGCGTCAGCAGCGTCAGGCCGCGGCCGCAAGCAGCTGGGCCCGGGTTCAACGCCTGCCTGCGCCCGCGGCCGGCCCGCCGCCGAGTCCCGCGGCGCCGGGAGCGCCAAAACCGCCGGGAGCGGCGATGCCCGGGCTGGCGCGGCCAGTGCCCAGGCCGCGCATATCGACGGCCGGTTCCGTGCTGGGGCCTGCCGGCTGCTCGCCGAAGATCGAGGCACTGCCGTCAGCCAGGCGCGTCGGCAGCGGTGAGATACCCAGTCCGAGCAGCGGTTGGGACATGCTGGGCGGTGCTGGCGCGGGCGCGGCGGTGCGGATCGAGCGCGCGGTCGCGCGCACCGTGTCGGGGGGCACCTCGCCCACCGCGGTTACCCGGTAACCCTGTACCACGGTCGAGTAGGCCGAGGAGGAGCCGATGGTCGCCGCATCTTCCGTGATCTGCTCGCCGGCCGCGCCGCGGCTCATCTCCACGAACACCGATACCGCGGCCAGCCCGTCGCTGAACACTAGGTGCTCGACCGGCCCGCTGCGCAGCACCTGGCGCGCGCTCACCGTCATGTGGAATCCGGGCGGCAGTACGCCCTCCTCCCAGGAGATCGACAGCCCGCGCGAATCCACCGGATCGGCCAAGTGCTGCACCCAGCGGTAGTTGCGCGCGTCGACCGCCGGCTCAAGCTCGGCGTCGGCGATATGCGCCGGCAGGCGCAGGTCGGTGAACACGATCTGCTCCAGCACCTGGCCGGAGCTGTTGCGCAGCTCGGTCTTGAGTGGCATCGCGGTGGCCTCATCGATCCAGACGCGATAGCCGTAGCGCAGCCGGTCCATCGGCACCACCGAGATCAGGCGCGCATCGCGGCCCGAGACCCGTGTTTTCTGCAGTTCGGTGACCTGGTACAGACTGGCGGAGCTCGCGTCCACGCGCGGCAGGCTGCCGAGCAGCAAGCCGGCATCATTACTCTTCTCTACCAGAACGGTGTGCTTGTCGGGCAGGTAGCAAATCAGCTGGCTGCCCTTGCGGATGAACTCGCGACCCGAACCATCCATCGACAGCAGCCGCTCGGACACACCGCCGGCCGCGACGCGGTGGATGACGCGCAGCGTTTCGGTCTCGCCGGCGTAGGCGTGGACGAATACGCCCTCGTAGTTGCGCGTTGCCAGCGCCTGGTCGGTGCGCGCCAGCCAGTCCAGCGGCGCGTCCTCGGCCAGTACCGCCGCGGCACTGGCCAGCAGCGCGGCGCAGCTGCCGGCGGCCCACAGCGTTGCCGCAGCAGTAGGCCGGCTAGCGGCTCGAACCGGAAGCCGCGATGGTCGCATGCACTGCACCTGCCGCAGCACGCGCTGGTGCCGCAGCCATGGCCGCGCCCGCTACAGGGCTGTCGGCCCCATCCTCGTTGGTGATCAGCGCGGACAGCAGATTGCGCCGCATCAACGGCGTGGAATATTCGCTGTGCGCTACGATGAAGTCAGCCAGCTCGGTGCGCAGCGCCGTATTGACGTTGGCAGCGCTGGCCGGGGTCACGTAGCTAACCGGCTCGCTGTTGCCGCCGTGCCGCGCCGCCGCCATCGACGCATCGGCGCTCACCGCACCCGCCAGCAGCGCGCCTTCGCGCCCGGCACCGGCCGTCGTCGCCCGCATGCTCGCTGCAGCGGGCGCCGCACCGGTCACGGATGCCGGCACGACATTGCTGTCGGCGAGCCGGCTGTGCGCGGCACCGGCCGCGCCGCTACCGCTGGCCGTATAGCGCAGCATCGAAATGGATATGCCGGCCACCGCTGCCACCAGCGAGGCGGACATGGCGGCATTGAAAATCATCTTGCGCCCGCGCTTGGCGCGCGCGCTTACCTCTCCGCCCCGCAGCGCAATGCTCACGCGACGGGCAAAACCGCTGCGCGCGGACGCCACCGGCTCCGAGCGCATCGCGGCCCCGATCAGCGCGTAGCGCGACCAGCGGGCACGCAGAATTTCGTCGCGGTCGATGCGCCGCGACAGCAGCTCGCATTCGGTGACCGGCAACTCGCCGTCGAACATCGCCGACAACTGGCTCTCTACTTCATCCTGGATCACACCAGCTCCTCCGTCCGACCCAAGCCACCATCAAATACTTCGCGCAGCCGCCGATCGATCGCCTCGCGGGCGCGAAAGATCCGCGAGCGCACCGTGCCGACCGGGCAGTCCATCGACGCGGCTATTTCCTCGTAGCTCATGCCCTCGAGCTCGCGCAGCACGATCGCGGTGCGCAGGTCCTCGGGCAGCTCGCCGATCGCATGGTTGACGGTATCGCGGATCTCCTCGGTGAGGGCCAGCCCCTCCGGGGTCTCGGGATCCTTCAGCCGACTGACCATGTCGGTCGAATCGTCGTTACCCTGCAAATCAACCTCGTAGCTCACTGGATTGCGCTCGCGGGCGGCCAGGGCGTTCTTCGCGGTATTTATCGCGATGCGGTAGAGCCAGGTGTAGAACGCGCTGTCGCCGCGAAACTGCGGCAGTGCCCGGTAGGCCTTGACGAAAGCCTCCTGCGCTACATCCTCGGCATCGGCCGGATTGCGCAGGTAGCGCATCACCAGCTTGACCACTTTGTGCTGATACTTGAGCACCAGCAGATCATAGGCGCCGCGCTCGCCGCGCTGCACCCGCCGCACCAGACTCAAGTCACTCGCATCGGCGACCATGGGCAATCCTGTCATCGCATTAGGCTCAGAACCGTATTTCAAGTTCTTCGGCTGGAGTCTATCAGCAGTGACGGACATGAGGACCCTGGCGCGCGGCGGCGGTGCGTACTGGCACCAACGACACTTGGAGCCTGCCGTTCAGCGAAGGTTCCCGGCCGCGGCCGGGGTCGACATAATACGTTGGTCGCCCCGGATCGACTCCACCAGCGCCGCCATTTCGGCCCCCGCAGGGTACTCCAGCCCGAGCAGGTAGCGCGCCAGTTGCGGGTCGGGCAGCTCCAGCAGCGCCTCGAACTGCTCCCGGCAGGCTGCGGTGGCGCCAGGGTACTGGCCGTTCAGCCAGCCAAGCAGCAGCAGGTCCAACTCTTTCATGCCGCGGCGGCAGCGCCAGGCCAGCCTGGCGCGCGGCACAGGGTCGGAGGGACCCGCCGGCGGCATTGGCATGCTTACGGGCGGCGATGGCGTGCTCACGGGCGAGTGCGCTTCAGAGCTGGCGGTCGAGCAGCATTTTCTTGATGCTGCCGATCGCCTTGGCCGGGTTCAGGTCCTTCGGACAGGCCTCAGCGCAGTTCATGATGGTGTGGCAGCGGTACAGGCGGAACGGATCCTCGAGCGCATCGAGCCGCTCGCCGGTCGCCTCGTCGCGGCTGTCGACGATCCAGCGGTAGGCCGCCAGCAGCGCCGCCGGACCCAGGTAGCGCTCCGAGTTCCACCAGTAGCTCGGGCAGGCGGTCGAGCAGCAGGCGCACAGGATGCAGGCCGACGGGCGGTCGATGAGCTGCTGCTCCTCCTTGGACTGCAGCCGCTCGCGGTCGGGCGGCGTCGGGGTCGAGGTCTGCAGCCACGGCTTCACCGCCGCATACTGGGCATAGAAGTTGGTCAGGTCGGTGACCAGGTCCTTGACCACCGGCAGGTGCGGCAGCGGATAGATACTGATGTCGCCATGGCCGAGCTCGTCGCAGGCCTTGGTGCAGGCAAGCGTGTTCAGGCCGTTGATGTTCATCGCGCACGAGCCGCAGATCCCCTCGCGGCACGAGCGGCGCAGTGACAGCGTCGGATCGATCTCGTTTTTGATCTTCAGCAGCGCATCCAGCACCATCGGACCGCAGCTCGCCATATCGAGCTGGTAGCTGTCGATGCGCGGCCGGCCGCCCACGGATGGATCGAAGCGGTAGATCCTGAAGCGGCGCGTGTTGTTCGCACCTGCCGGCGCGCTGTAGCTCTTGCCGGCGGCCTTGTCGATGCGCGAGTTGGGCGGCAATCTGAATTCGGCCATGTCAGTAGGTCCGTGCCTTGGGCGCGATCACTTCGATCTCGTTTGTCAGGGTGTGCATGTGCACCGGCCGGTAGTCGATGCGGGCGCGGCCATCGGCATCGACCCAGCACAGACTGTGCTTCATCCAGTTGACGTCGTCGCGCTGGGGGAAATCCTCGCGTGCGTGCGCGCCGCGGCTCTCCTTGCGGTTGGCGGCCGAATGCACGGTGGCCACCGCCTGCAGCAGCAGGTTGTGCAGCTCCAGCGTCTCGATCAGGTCGGTGTTCCAGATCAGGCCGCGGTCGGTGACCGCCACATCGGCAAAGGCGGCAAAGGTCTCCGACAGCCGCTCGATGCCCTGCTGCAGCGACTCGCCGGTGCGAAACACCGCGACATCGCTCTGCATGATGCGCTGCATCTCCAGCCGCAGCGACGCGGTCGGACGCGATCCGCTGGCGAAGCGCAGCTTGTCGAAGCGCGTGAGCATGCCCTCGACGCCGTCCTTGGGCAACGCGCGCTGGGTCGCGCCCGCTTTCACGGTCGCGGCGCAGTGCCGGGCAGCCTCGCGGCCGAACACGACCAGGTCCAGCAGCGAGTTGCTTCCCAGCCGGTTGGCACCGTGCACCGACACGCAGGCGGCCTCGCCGACCGCCATCAGGCCGGGCACCAAGGTGTTTGCATTGCCGTTCCTGCGCGTGACCACCTCGCCCTGGATGGTGCAGGGAATGCCGCCCATGTTGTAGTGCACCGTGGGCAGGATCGGGATCGGCTCGCGCGTCACGTCGACGCCGGCGAATATGCGCGCGGTATCGGCGATGCCGGGCAGGCGCTCGTGGATCACCCCGGCGCCCAGGTGCTCCAGGTGCAGGTAGATATGATCCTTGTGCTCGCCGACACCGCGGCCCTCGCGAATCTCGATCGTCTCGGCGCGGCTGACGACATCGCGCGAGGCGAGGTCCTTGGCATTGGGCGCATAGCGCTCCATGAAGCGCTCACCCTGCGAATTGGTGAGGTAGCCGCCCTCCCCGCGTGCCCCTTCGGTGATCAGGCAGCCAGAGCCGTAGATGCCGGTCGGGTGGAACTGCACGAACTCCATGTCCTGCAGCGGCAGGTCCGCGCGCAGCACCATGCCGCCGCCGTCGCCGGTGCAGGTGTGGGCCGACGTGCATGAAAAGTAGGTGCGACCGTAGCCGCCGGTGGCGAGGATCGTGCTCTGCGCGCGGAAGCGATGCAGCTTGCCGTCGGCCAGGTCGAGTGCCACCACGCCGCGGCACTCACCGTTCTGCATGATCAGGTCGATGGCGAAATACTCGATATAGAACTCGGCCTGGTGGCGCAGCGACTGCTGGTAGAGCGTGTGCAGCATCGCATGCCCGGTACGATCGGCCGCCGCGCAGGTGCGCTGGGCGATGCCCTTGCCGTAATGCGTGGTCATACCGCCGAATGGGCGCTGGTAGATGCGGCCCTCGTCGGTGCGCGAAAACGGCACGCCGTAATGCTCCAGCTCGATCACCGCGGCGGGAGCTTCCTTGCACATGAATTCGATCGCATCCTGGTCACCCAGCCAGTCCGATCCCTTGACCGTGTCGTACATGTGCCAGCGCCAGTCGTCCTCGCCCATGATGCCCAGCGCGGCACTGATGCCGCCCTGGGCCGCGACCGTGTGACTGCGGGTTGGAAACACCTTGGTGATGCAGGCGGTGGCGAGGCCTGCCTCGGCCAGGCCGAGCGTGGCGCGCAGGCCGGCGCCGCCGGCCCCGACCACCACCACGTCGTAGGTGTGATCGACGAACTCGTAGGCGCTCACGTGCCACCCGCCGCAGCGCCGCCCGCGAGCGCGATATGCAGCACCGCGTACACGCCGGCGGCCGCCAGCAGCACGTGCACGAATAATGACACCAGCAACGCGATCGTCTTCGCCAGGAAGCCGTGCACGTAGTCCTCGATCACCACCTGGATACCGAGCCACGCGTGCCAGCAGGCCATCAGCAGCGTCAGTGCCAGCAGCACCGGGTGCGCTCCGGCGCCGATCCAGCGGGTGACAGTGGCATAGTCGTAGCCAGGCAGCGGCAGCAGCGCAGCCAGCAGCCAGATCGCCAGCGGCGCGAGCGCCGCGGCGGTCACACGCTGGACCAGCCAGTGCCCTACGCCCGCGTGTGCGCTGCCATGATGCAGTGCCTTCGCCAGCGGGGCGCGCAGGCTCATGCCGCGACCGCGCTGCGAAAGATGAAATACACGCACAGCACGGCACCGATCAGCGTGGCGGCGACTACCAGCACCGCGCTGCGACGGGCATCGGCGCGCTCATATCCAAACCCCAGATCCCAGGCCAGATGACGCAGACCGTTGCAGAAGTGATAGATCAGCGCCGCTACTGCAAGTGCGATCACCAGCTTGCCAGGCAGGCCGATCAGCAGCGGCAGCAGCGCCGCATAGGCCTCGGCACCGCGGCTTGCGGCCACCAGCCAGGCGACCAGGCCAATCAATGCGACCGCCAATGCCACGCCGGTCACCCGGTGCAGGATCGACAGCGTCATCGTGTAGGCCCATCGGTAGACCGTGATATGCGGTGACAACGGCCGCTCAGCCATGCCTGCTCCCAGTCAGAAGTCGATGCAGCGCCCGGATTTTTCCCAGTCTCCGTAGCGCGTCGGGTCCGGCGCCGCGGGCGCTGCGGGCGCCGCGGGCGCCGCGGCCACGGCCTGCTGCGCGGTCAAAACTATCCCCACATCGTTCGGCGTAGGCGCAACCGATGTGTGAGTCGCTGCTGCGGAAACCGGCATGGGCACAAGTGTGCCAGAATTGTCCAGCACCGACCACCGCGCGGACGCGGTATTCAATGTCTCATGCGATGAATCAATCCGGTCTCTGCCTGCTCGACGATTTCGGCGCGCTGCGATTTACCGGCACCGAAGCTGGGAAATTCCTGCAGGGCCAGCTGTCGAACGACATGGCGGCGCTGGCTCCCGGGGTGCTGCTGCGCGCCGGGCTGCACAATCCGCAGGGTCGCACGCTCGCATTGCTGGGGCTGATCGCCGCCGGCCAGGATGACATCCTCGCCGTGTTGCCGCTCGAACTGGTGTCGACCGTCTCGGCGCATCTGCGCCGTTATGTGCTTCGTAGCAAGCTCAGTATCAGCGATGACAGTGCGCGCTATCGCGTGCTCGGCGTTGCCGGCACGGACGCCGCCACGGATGCCGCCACGGATGCCGCGACGCGTGCCCCGGGGCTGCGCGTCTCCTACGGCCTGCCGCATGAGCAGCGCGCGTTGCTGCTTCAGGACGCGCTCGCGCCGGCGCCGGCCGCGACCATGCCGCGCGAGCACTGGCGCGCACTCGACATCAGCGCCGGCCTGCCGCAGGTCTATACCGCGACCTCCGGCCAGTTCGTCGCCCAGATGCTCAATCTCGACTGCATCAACGCCATCTCCTTCACCAAGGGCTGCTACACCGGCCAGGAAGTGATCGCGCGCGCACACTACCGCGGCCGCATCAAGCGCCGCATGCAGCGCTTCGTCAGCCACGCGCCGCTGCGGCTCGCCGCCGGCGACACCGGCCGACTGATCGATGGCCGTAGCTATCGGGTAGTGGATGCGATCGAGCGCGCCGACGGTCTGACCGAATTCCTGGCGGTGGCGTCGCTGCCGGGCACGGCGCAGGAGGCGGATGAGACCGGACAGCTGTTGGCGGCCGGAGGCGTCGTAATCGGCGCGCTGCCGTTGCCCTACACGCTGCCGGAATGACCGCCAGCGGCTGACCGCTAGTTGCTGCTGACCGACTTCAGGATGCGCTGCGGCTGGGCGACGCCATAGCCCTGCGCGAAGTCGACGCCGATGTTCCTGAGCATCTGGATGATCTCGGCATTCTCGGCGAACTCGGCGATGGTCTGCTTGCCGGTCAGGTGCCCGATCTCGTTGATCGAGCGCACCATCTCGCGATCGATCGGATCGTGCAGGATCTCGCGCACGAAGCTGCCGTCGATCTTGAGGTAATCCACCGGGAAGTGCTTCAGGTAGCCGAACGAGGACAGGCCGGTCCCGAAGTCATCCAGCGCGAACTTGCAGCCCAGCTCCTTGAGCGCCTGGATGAAGCGATTGGCCTGGGAGAAGCTAGCCACCGCGGCGGTCTCGGTGATCTCGAAGCAGATCTTCGAGGCATCCAGGCCGCTGCGATGGAACTGATCAATGACGAACGGCAGGAACTTGTCATCGCCCAGGCTCTGGCCCGACAGGTTGATCGAGCACATTGACAGCCGCTCGCGCTCATCGGCCTCCGACACCAGCCAGCGCAGCGCGTTCTCCACCACCCAGCGATCGATGCTCGGGATGATGCCGTAGCGCTCGGCCGCGGCGATGAAGCTGTCGGGAGCGACGATGCGGCCGTTCTCATCGCGCATGCGCAGCAGTAGCTCGTAGTGCGCACCGGTCTCGGGCACCTGCAGCGGCAGGATCGGCATCCGGAACAGCTCGAAGCGGCCCTCTTCCAGCGCCGCGTTGATGCGCGCCGCCCATTGCATCTCGCGCCGCCGGCGCATCAGCTCGATGTCGTTCTCGGCAAAACTGTGGACGCGGTTGCGGCCCTGTTCCTTGGCGGCCGCGCAGGCGCCATCGGCGGCCGACAGGATGGCAGCGACGTCCTCGTTGTCGGCTGTGATAGGCACCACGCCGATGCTGGCGCCGAGCCGGAACACGCGCTCCTCCCAGCTGAAACGAAAATTGCGCACTGCCTCGCGCAGCGACTCGGCCATGCGCATCGCCTCATCGAGCGTGCAGCTCTCGAGCAAAATGCCGAACTCATCACCGCGCAGCCGTGACAGTGTGTCGCGCCAGCGCACCTTCGACTTCAGCAGCGCGCCCACCTGGCCGAGCAGCGCATCGCCGGCGCTGTGGCCGCAGGCGTCATTGACGATCTTGAACTGGTCGATATCCAGGTAGCACAGCGCGTAGGAGGTCTCGCGCGCCTTGGCACTCTTGAGCGCGCGTTCCAGCCGGTCCTCGAACTCGCGCCGGTTGACCAGGCCGGTCAGCAGGTCGTGGCTGGCGTGATAGCTCAGGCGGCGGTTCAATTCGCGCGACTCGCTGACGTCGTGGAACACCAGCACCCCGCCGCCGACCTTGCCGTTGCCGGAGCGGATTGGGGACGCCGTGCTCTCCACATAGAGTTCATTGCCGTCGCGCCGTATCAGCAGCATCGGGCGCACCGACTTGATCGGCCGGGCGCGCCGAATCGATACCGACAGCGGATTCTCCAGCGGCTCGCAGGTCTCCTCGTGAAAGGCGCGGAAGATCTCCTCCACCGGACGGCCCATCGCATCTTCCAGGCGCCAGCCGGTGAGTTGTTCAGCCACCGGATTGATGTAGTCGATGGTCGAGCTGGCATCGGTGGTAATGACGCCGTCGCCGATCGACTGCAGCGTGATCTGGGCGCTCTCCTTCTCGCGAAACAGCGCCTCCTCGTACAGCTTGCGCTCAGTAATGTCGAGCTCGACACCGACCAGGCGCAGCAGCCGGCCATGCACATCGAGCTGCGCCTTGGCGCGGCTGATCACCCAGCGCCACTCACCGTTGCGGTGGCGCATGCGGTGCACGCTCTCGAAGATCGGCGTCTTGTCGGCCACGTGCTCGCGGATCGCCGATTGCACGCGCGACATGTCATCCGGGTGCACCAGGCTGCGCCAGTCGAAGCCGCCCTTCAGATCGGCCTCGTCGTAGCCGAGCATCGCGCGCCAGCGCGGGGAGAAGTAGACGTCATTGCCCTCGACGTCGAAATCCCACAGGCCGTCATTGGCAGCCAGTTCCGCCAGCGCATTGCGCTCCTCGATGCGCAGCAGCGCCTGCGACAGGCGCACGCGTTCGAGTCCCGTGGCGAGGCTGCTGCCTAGCAGTTTCATCATCAGCTGCAGATTGACGTCGAAACCGCCGCGCGGCAGCCCGTACGCCAGCCCCAGCAGGCCGGCGGGCAGGCCCTTGATGCGATAGGCCACCAGCAGCGCCGATCCGATTGCCAGTTCTGCCAGTGCGCCGGCATCCTCGAGCTGTTCCTTGCGCGGCGAGGCGGTATCGCGAAACTCGGACAGTCGCAGGTGATCAAAGCGCGCTTGCAGCCACGGCAGCGATGCCGTCGGCGTGCCGCGCATGGCTTCCGGGTGACATTGCGCATACTGGCCGCGCGCGCACTGCACCGACTCGACGTGGGCGCCGCCGGCGTCGAGTTGCACGATAAACGCCGCGTCGGCCGAGGCCGCATCGCGAAACGCCTCGAGGCTGCGCTGGATGCACTCCTCGGCGCTGTCGCGTTCCAGATTCTGCAGGTCGACGGCGATCTTGGTGCAGGCGACGTCGATGCCGGGCTGGGGACGGTCGCTCTTGCCGGTCCGGAATTGCGGAGCGATGACGTCGGACGCCGAAAGATCGCTCATGGTGCCCGACGGCTTGGACATTTGCACAAATTCTCGCACAGCACTGGCGAAATACAAGCTAAGCCGCTGATTTGTTGACCCCCGTCCGCCGATTTTTTGACACACGTCTAGGATTGCAACTAATTCGGGAGCGCTGCCGCGATGCTGCGACCCACGCCCATATGGCGGTCATCGAACAGACACGCAGCCGCGGCTGGCCCGGGCAGCGCCGGCTACCCCCCGAGCGCGGACCGGGCGGCGGCGAAAGTAGCCTTGAGCGACTCCTGCATCTCCACCTGCAGCGCCGCGAGCGCGGCCGGGTCGAGCGTGCGCGACACCTCGCGCGGCGGCCCGATTGCGATCGCAATGCGCGCAAACGGCATCGGCAGCACGAAGCGATCCCAATGCACCAGTGCTGCGCGCGAGGCGGCATAGGCCAGCGGCAGCATCGGCCGGCCCGACATCTGCGACAGCAGGATTGCACCGGGCTTGAACTTGAAGCGCGGACCGCGCGGCCCGTCGGGGGTGATTACCGGGGACACCTTGTCGTGCATCAGCGCCTCGAAATAGGCCTTCAGCGCCTGCGCTCCGGTATGCGAGGAGGAGCCGCGGATCACATGCCCGCCGGCACGGCGCACGATCATCGCCGCCAGCTCGCCATCGACCGACGGGCTGATCAGAAACCCGAGCCGCAATGTCCGGCGGCGCTGTTGCAGCAGCAGGTAGCGGGCGCAGAACAGCTCGTGCTGGTGCCAGTAGCACGGCAGGAACGAGGGCCAGCGCTGCAGCACCGCATCCAGGTGCTGCTCGCCGACTACCGCCACGATACGGCAGCTGCTCCACCACAATCGCACGATGCCCAGCAGCACCGGCGCGGCCAGCCGATAGAGCGCGCGGCGCATCGGACCCATGCGCCGGCCGGACGCGGTCACCTGCCGGTAGATCGTGTTGCGGTATGCGCCGTCGGGCTTGTTGTCGCTCATGCTAGGGCCGCCCTGATTCTGCGTGATCCAGAGCATCCAGGACAAGGCAGCGTGAGCGGCGGCCAACCGATCCGGGCGCGCGCTGGGCTAGAATCGCCCGCTCAATATGAATGCCACCCCGAATCCCTCGGCCACGATCACGGCCGCGACACTGACCGAACTGCTGGAAACCAACCGCGGCGCGGCGCGCAGCATCACTTACCTTGAGGGCGAGCGCGACACGCGCAGCGTCACCTACGGTGAGCTCTACCAGCGTGCACTTGCGATCCTGCACCGGCTGCAGCGCCTGGGTGCGCGGCCTGGCGACCACCTGATCCTGTTCCTGTCGGGCAACGAGCCGTTTATCGACGCCTTCTGGGCGGCGCTGCTCGGCGGCATCATCGCGGTGCCGGTCGCTCCGGGCATCAGCGACGAACACCGTCACAAGCTGCTGCGCATCGCCGCCAAGCTCGGCGCACCGTTCATCTACACCGAACAGCGGCTGCTCGAGCGCCTGGCCGCCACCGCCAGCGGCCAGCAGGAGCAGTCAACGCTGGCGGGGCTGCGCACCCGGACGTTTCTGGTGGACGAACTCGACCAGCTCGGGCGCGCCGGCAAGCCGCACCGCGCGCGTCCCGGCGACGTCGCCTTCATCCAGTTCTCCTCCGGTTCCACCGGCACGCCCAAGGGCGTGGTGCTCACGCACGCCAATCTGCTGGCCAATATCCGCGGCGTGTCCGAGGCCGCGCGCTTCACCTCCGATGACGTCAGCCTGTCTTGGATGCCGTTGACGCACGACATGGGACTGATCGGATTTCATCTGATCATGTTTGCCAATCGGATTGAAAACCACCTGATGCCCACCGACCTGTTCGTGCGCCGGCCGCTGCTGTGGTTGCAGTTCGCCGCGCGCATCCGCGCCAGCATCCTGTGCTCGCCCAATTTCGGTTACCGCCACTACCTCAAGGTGCTGGGCGAGCGCGCGCCGGGCGACATCGACCTGTCGAGCGTGCGGCTGATCTTCAATGGCGCAGAACCCATCAGCGTCGAGCTATGCGAGCAGTTCCTGGAACGTCTCGCTCCGTGCGCACTGGCGCGATCATCGATGTTCCCGGTCTATGGACTGGCCGAGGCATCCCTGGCAGTGAGCTTCCCGGAGCCCGAGACGCCATTTCGCGCCGCCGGCTTCAATCGCCACCGGCTCGGTGTCGGCGCCGAGCCGCAGGCGCTGCCCGCCGGTGCAGCCGATGCGCTGACGCTGGCGAGCGTGGGACGCGCGATCCCGTACTGCGAGCTGCGCATCGCCGCCGATGACGATGCACTGCTGCCGATGCGGCACGTCGGCCATATCCAGATCCGCGGCGACAACGTCACCGGCGGCTACTTCGAGGATGCGGCCGAGAACGCCGCCAGTTTTACCGCCGACGGCTGGCTGCGCACCGGCGATCTCGGGCTGATCTACGACGGCGAGCTCTATATCACCGGCCGTCACAAGGAGATCCTGTTCGTCAACGGGCAGAACTACTACCCACACGACCTGGAGCGCATCGCCGAGGATGTCCCGGGGCTCGAACTCGGCAAGGTCATGGTCGCCGGCGTGCGCCCGGCGGGCGCCCAGGCCGACGAGCTCGTTGTGTTCGTGTTGCATCGGGGCGGCATGCCCGAATTCCTGCCACTCGCGCGCCAGGTCGCGGCGCGCATTGGCGAGCACGCCGGCCTGGAGGTCAGCGCCGTGGTGCCGGTCACCCGCATGCCCAAGACCACCAGCGGCAAGTTCCAGCGCCACCTGCTCGAGCAGCAGTTCCTGGACGGCGCCTTCGATGCCGAGCTGGCGCAGCTCGCACAGCTGCGCGCGCAGCAACCGGCGGCCCGCAGCGACGGCGGAGAGATTATTCAGCAGCTGCGCGCCATCTGCGAGCAGGAACTGGACGGCCGCAGCATCGATGTCGACGAGAGCCTGTTCGATATCGGTGCCAGCTCACTGAAGCTGATCGCGATTCACGAGCGCATCGAGCGGCTGTGGCCCGGGCTGGTAGATATTACCGATATCTTTGATCACCCGAGCATCGGCGCGCTGGCGCGGCTGATCGAACAGAAGCTGGCCGAACCGGCAGACTAGCGATGGTGCACTAACGCACCTAGCGGCACGACAATTGCCGGCAGCGGGTCTAGAATCCAGGCCATGATGGATCGCGAATCGCCTGGGCCGCGCGCGTCGGACGGCGATGCAGCGTTGCAGCAGACGGATGCGCTGGTGATCGGCGGTGGGCCGGCCGGGGCAACCGTTGCTACGCTGCTCGCTCGCCAGGGTCACCGGGTCACGCTGCTGGAGAAGGAGCGCCACCCGCGCTTCCATATCGGCGAGTCACTGCTGCCGGCCAACCTGCCGCTGCTCGATCAGCTCGGGGTTGCCGAGCAGGTGCGTGCGATCGGCATACAGAAATGGGGTGCCGAATTCATCTCGCCCTGGGATGGGCGCGAGCAAGATTTTCGTTTCGCGGAAGCCTGGGACAAATCCATACCGTACGCCTACCAGGTACGGCGTTCACAATTCGATGAGATCCTGATCCGTAACGCCGAGCGCGCCGGCGCGCAGGTGATCGAGCACTGCCGCGTACGCGGTGTTGAATTTGCCGCGAACGGCCCAGCTTGCGTTCGCATCGAGGCCGAGCACCTGGACGGGCGCGCCGCGCACTGGCAGGCGCGCTACCTGGCCGATGCCTCCGGCCGCGACACCTTCCTGTCGAACGCGCTGGGCGTGAAGCGCCGCAACCCGCGCCACAACAGCGCGGCGCTGTTCGCTCATTTCAGCGGCGCGACGCGCCACCAGGACGAGCGCGCCGGGCACATCTCGATCTACTGGTTCGATCACGGCTGGTTCTGGTTCATCCCGCTGCACGACGGCGCGACCAGCATCGGCGCGGTGGTCTGGCCCTACTACCTGAAGTCGCGCAGCGTGCCGGTCAAGGAATTCTTCCTTGCCACCATCGCGCTGTGTGCTCCGCTGGCACAGCGCCTCGCAGGCGCGACCCTCACCGGCGAGGTGCAGGCCACCGGCAACTACTCCTACAGTTCGACCCGCAGTCACGGCGCGCACTACCTGCTGCTGGGCGATGCCTACGCCTTCATCGACCCGGTGTTCTCCTCCGGCGTGATGCTGGCAATGAACAGCGCCTTCGCCGGTGCCGCGGCGATCGACGCCTGCCTGCGAACCCCGGCGCGCGCGCACAGTGCGCTGCGCGCGTTTGACCGCGCGTCACGGCGCGGCCCACGCGAATTCTCCTGGTTCATCTACCGCGTTACCACCCCGACCATGCGCGAACTGCTGCTGGCACCGCGCAATCTGCTGCGCATGAAGGAGGCGCTGATGTCGGTACTGGCGGGCGACATCTTCGGCGCGACGCCGATCTGGAATTCGGTGCGTGCCTTCAAACTCACCTACGGCATTTTCTCGCTGCTGCATCCGCTGCGCACCGTGCTGGCTGCGCGTCGTCGCAGCCTGAACATCCGCGCGGCCTGACGCGGCAGCGACGACTTCATAATATTGATGCCTTCGGCAGCGACCCTGCGGGTGGAATACGCACCCGCCAGCGACATGCGAACACAGCCGCCGGCATGGTGGCAGGACGTGCTGGCCGTGGTGCGCTTCGATGGTGGCGGTGATCCGGCACCGCCCGATGGATTACCGCTCACCGAGCTCAACGTGCCGGTGCTGGCCGCAGCCGCCAGTACGGCGGAGGTCTGGCGGCTCGCCGGCCCGATGCACTCCGGCCGGCACGGCCGGGTGCGCTACCGGCACAACGGCCGGCTGCTGTTTGCGAGCCTCACCGTCTGCGAATCCGAGTTTGCGCCCGCCGCCGCCGCCGGGGCCGCCGGGGCCGCCGGGGACACGGTGGGTGCGCTGCGGCGCGCGACCGAGGCCGGCTATCGCGAGATGTTCACCGCCCTCGAGACGCTCGCCTTCCCCTATCCGCTGCGGATCTGGAATTACCTCTCCGACATCAATGCCATCAGCGGCGACGGCGAACGCTACTGGCACTTCAACGGCGCGCGCCAGGATGTTTTCATCGGCCTGAAGCGCAGCATCGCCGGCAACGTGCCGGCGGCCAGCGCCGTGGGCATCGCGCCGGCCAGTCCGCTGACTGTCTATTGCATCGCCAGTACGCGCACGCCGATCGCGATCGAGAATCCGCGCCAGTGCAGCGCCTGGGCCTATCCGGCGCAATACGGCCCGCGCAGCCCGACCTTCGCGCGGGCCTGCATCGAGGATGATGTGGCGCGCACGTTGTTCATATCTGGTACCGCCAGTATCGTCGGCCACGCGAGCGCGCATGCCGGGGATGAGTGCGCGCAGACGCGCGAGATCATGCGCAATATCCGCGCCCTGGTCGGCACTGCCAATGAACGTGTCGGCGGCGAGCGCTATGCCCTCGAGCGGCTGCACTACAAGGTCTACGTGCGTTGCCCCGAGCATCAGCCGAGCATCGACCGCGAGCTGCGGCGTGAAATCGGCGACACGCTGCGGGTGCTGTACCTGCAGGCCGACATCTGCCGCCACGATCTGCTGCTCGAGATCGAGGCGGTCGGCACGCCGGAACCGGTGTGAGCGCACCGCGGCCGCGTCCGGCGCTGCTGCTGGCGTTGCTGCTGGCGTTGCCGCTTGGCGCGCTGCCGGCGGCGGGCGCGCGGGCCAGCGAGCAGCCGCTGTGGGAGTTCGGGCTCGGCATCGGCGCGATCGCTTTCGACGACTACCGCGGCGCATCGAGCATGCACGCCTATCCGCTGCCGGTGCCCTACTTCATCTACCGCGGCAATATCCTCAAGGCCGATCGCGACGGGGTGCACGGCCGCTTCCTGAACCAGCGCTACGTCGAGTTCGACCTGAGCGCCAACGCCACCGCGCCGGTATTCAGCCGCAACAGCGCGCCGCGTGCCGGCATGCCGAACCTGCATTCCACGCTCGAGCTGGGACCCTCGGTGATCTGGCATTTGTGGCGCGCCGAGGACCAGCGGCTACGGCTCGATGCGCGCGCGCCGGTGCGCAATGCTATTACGCTCGCCTCCCCGCCACGCTCGATCGGCTGGGTATTTGCGCCCAACCTGAGCCTCGACTGGCGCCCTGCCGGGCTTGCGGCCGGGTGGAACGTGGGCGTGCTGGGCGGCCCGCTGTATGCGCAGCGCCGCTATCACGAGTATTTTTACTCGGTGGCACCCCAGTATGCGACGCTGGACCGGCCGGCCTACCAGGCGCCGGGCGGCTACGCCGGCTCGCAGCTGCTGGTGGCACTCAGCCGGCGCTATCCGAACTACTGGTTGGGGGCGTATCTGCGCCATGATTGGCTGCAGGGCGCGGTATTCGATGCCAGCCCACTGGTGCAGCAACGCAGTTACTGGACCGGTGGCGTGGCGATCGTATGGATGATCAGCGCCTCTTCCAGAATGGTCGACAGCGATGAATGACATGCACCCTAGCAGGACGGCTGCACGGATGATGGCAGCACTTCGGGCCGGCTACGACTATGCAGCGTTCTACGGTTGCATGGTGGTATTTGCGCTGCTTTGCCTGTGCTGGTCTGTGCTGCCGCTGCTGCGCAAGGGCGGGCGCTTCGGCATGCGCCCATTGCTGCCGATCCGCTATCGCGTGCGGCTCGGGCGGCGCTTCGATCCGTCGCCGGGCGTTGACGGCTTCGTCGCCGAGCTGGAGCGTTATTTCCGCAGCGAACCGCAGGCGCGCTCGCGGCAGTGACGATGCGATCGGCCACGCACGTGGTGTTGATCCCGAGCTACAACCCGGGACCGCGCGTGTTCGAGACCGTGACCAGCGCGCGCGCGCAGTGGACTCCGGTGTGGGTGGTAGTCGATGGCAGCACCGACGGCAGCGCCGAGGCGCTGTCGGCGATGGCACAACGCGACCCGGGCCTGCGCGTGCTGCAGCTGGCGCGCAATAGCGGCAAGGGTGCGGCCATCCTCCATGGCGCGCGCGCCGCCAAGGCCGCCGGGTTCACGCATATCCTGACGATGGATTCCGACGGCCAGCATCCGGCCGATCGCATCAGCGGCTTCATGGCCGCATCGCTGGCGGAACCGGCGGCATTGATCCTGGGTGATCCGCAGTTTGATGCCAGCGCGCCGGCGCTGCGGGTGCAGGGCCGTAAACTTTCGAATTTCTGGGCCAACGTCGAGACGCTATGGGCCGGGATTCACGATTCCCTGTTCGGCTTCCGGGTCTATCCGATCGAGCCGCTGCTGCGGGTGATGCGTTACCATCCCTGGATGCGGCGCTTCGACTTCGACGCCGAGATTGCGGTACGGCTGTGCTGGCGCGGGCTCACGCCGCGCAACATCCCGGCACCGGTACGCTACTTTCGCCCGGAAGAAGGCGGCGTCTCACACTTCAATTACTGGCGCGACAACGTGCTGCTGACCTGGATGCATATACGCCTTTTCACAGGGTTTTGGCTGCGGTTGCCGCTGCTGGCGTGGCGCCGCCTGCGCGGCTGAAAGCCGCTCGCGTTGCTGCCAATCCCGATATAATGCGCAGCCATCCGGCCTGCACCACCGGTGCGCCGGCCTTGGCATATGAAGGCCATAGAGGCAGAAGATATCACCGCATCATGTCCGAACAAGCGTTGCCCAAACTGACGCCGCCGCCGCTCGATACGCTCGTACTGGAGCGCGAGATTGCGCAGCTGATCGTCAAGGGACTGAACCTGCCGATGCAGCCGGATGAGATCGACCCGGAGGCCCCGCTCTATGGCGAGGGGCTGGGGCTCGACTCGATCGACATTCTCGAGATCGCGCTTATCGTCTCCAAGCAATACGGCATCCAGCTGCGTGCCGACAACCAGGAGAACACGCGCATCTTCCGTTCCCTGCGGCAATTCGCCAAATACGTGGCGGAGCAGAGAGTCAAGTGACACACGCCGGTAGGCGCGCGGGCTGGGGAACGGCGCGGCGCTGCTGAGGCGTGGCAGCGTATGTCCGGCCTGTCTCTCATAGCGCACGATCGGCCCGACGCCATCGTCGCCTGGCGCGGCGGTGTGCCGATCAGCGCCGCCCGGTTCCTCGCCGAGGTGCGCGCACTGGCAGCGCGCCTGCCCGCAAGCAACCACGTGCTCAATTTCTGCAGCGACCGTTATCGCTTCGCGGTCGGACTGGCGGCAAGCCTTGTGACCGGCAAGTGCAGCATCCTGCCCTCAACTCACACGCCGGAGATGATCCGGCATCTGCGCGCGTTCGCACCGGATGTGTTCTGCCTGAGCGATGATCCGCGGTGCCCGCTGGCACTGCCGCACTTGCTGTATGTCGAGCCGGCGCTGCCGGCCGGCGACGGCGCGCCGTTCACGGTGCCGCAGATCGATGCCGCGCAGCTGGCCGCCTATGTCTTTACCTCCGGCTCCTCCGGCGCGCCGCTGCCGCATGCCAAGAGCTGGGGCCGGCTGGTTCAGTGCGTACGCGCCGAGGTCACTCGCCTGCCGATGAGCGGGCTGGAGGGCTGCGCGGTCCTGGGCACGGTGCCGGCGCAGCACATGTACGGCTTTGAGTCCAGCGTGCTGCTGCCATTGCAGAGCGGCAGCGCGCTGTACGCCGAGCGCCCGTTCTTCCCGGCTGATATTGCCGCAGCACTGGCCGCGGTGCCGGCACCGCGCATCCTGGTGTCCACTCCGGTGCACCTGCGCGCGCTGCTGACGGCGGAGCAGGCGCTGCCGCCGCTGGCGCTGATCATCTCGGCCACCGCCATGCTGCCCGCGAACCTGGCACGCGATGTCGAGAGCCGCTATGGCGCGCCGCTGCTGGAGATCTACGGCTCGACCGAAACCGGCCAGATGGCCAGCCGTCGCACCGCCCTCGAGGATCGCTGGCGGCTGTGGCCCGGTGTGCGCCTGACGGTCACTGATGTGCACTGCACCGCGCATGGCGGTCACATTGCGCGCACCATCGCTCTCGCCGACGTGCTCGAGCCCACCGACGATGAGCACTTCCTGCTGCATGGGCGCACCGCCGATCTGGTGAACATCGCCGGCAAGCGCAGCTCGCTCGCCTATCTCAATCATCATCTGAATGCGATCCCGGGGGTCACCGACGCGGTGTTCTTCGTCCGCGATGACTCGGAGGCCTCCCTTGCCGGTGTCACGCGGCTGGGCGCGCTGGTAGTGGCCCCGAAGCTCGATGCCGCGAGCATTCTGCAGGCGCTGCGCCAGCGCATCGACCCGGTGTTCCTGCCGCGACCGCTGCTGCTGGTCGAGCACCTGCCGCGCAACGCCACCGGCAAGCTACCGCAGCACACGCTGCGTGCGCTGACCGCACAGGCGGCGGTGCTGCAGCCGAATTTATTTGCATGAGCAGGCACAGCCGGCCGCTGCGCATCGCGCCCGATCACCCGGCGCTGGCCGGTCATTTCCCGGGCTTTCCGGTGGTGCCGGGCGTGGTGCTGCTGGATGAGACGCTGCAGGCGATCGAGAGCGCCGGGCAGCCCGATGCGCTGCCTGATTCACTGTGGCACATCGGCACGGTCAAGTTTCACCGCGCGGTGCGCGCCGGCGAGCAGCTGCAGATCGAATACGAATTGCAGCCCGACGGGCGGGCGCGCTTCGAACTGCGGGCCGCCGATGCGCTGGTCGCCAGCGGCACCCTCGAGCGCCGTGCGGCGGCAAAACTGGTGGCGGCGGCCGCCCCGGCCGCCCCGTGAGCTATCCGCCGCAACTCACCGCGCACAGCCATGAGGCGATGGCGGAATGGCGCCGCCGCCCCGAGCGCGGGAGCCTCGCGGCGCTGCGCACGATGGCGTTCCTGTCGCTGCGGCTCGGACGGCCACTGTCACGGGCGTTCCTGTATCTGATCGGCGCTTATTTCTTCCTGTTCGCGCCCCGGGAGCGGCTCGCGATGCGCGACTACCTGCGCCGGGCACTGGGGCGCGAGCCGCGCGCGGCCGACCGCTTTCGTCAGATCATGACGTTCGCCACCTCGATCCACGATCGTATCTACCTGTTGGCCGAGCGCTACCAGCTGTTCGACGTATCAGTGTCGGGCGAGCCGCTGATGGAACAGGTAGTCGCCGAAGGCGGCGGCGCAATCATGATGGGTGCGCACATGGGCAGCTTCGAGCTGCTGCGCTGGGTCGGTGAGCGGCGCGCCGGCTTCGGGCTGGCGCTGGCGATGTATGAGGACAACGCGCGCAAGGTCAACGCGATGCTCGAAGCGCTGGCACCGCGCCATCCGCCTGAGATCATCGCGGTGGGCCGCCTCGATGCGATGCTGAAGATCCGCGCCCGGCTCGACCAGCACGCGCTGGTGGGCATGCTCGCCGATCGCAGTTTCGGCGCTGAAGGCGTGCTGCCGGTGACCTTTCTCGGCGCCACCGCCTATCTGCCGACCGGTCCGATGCGCGCCGCCGCGATGCTGCGGCGGCGCGTAGTGTTTATGTTGGGGCTGTATCGCGGCGGCAATCGCTATCACGTGGTGTTCGAGCCGTTGGCGGATTTCTCCTCGACCGCGCCCGGCCAGCGCCAGGCTGCGATCGAGGCCGCCATCACGCGCTACGCGGCGCTGCTCGAACAGCACTGTCGCAGCGACCCGTACAACTGGTTCAACTTCTTCGACTTCTGGCGCAGCCCCGTGGGCACCCGGGCCCAGCCCGCGCCGCCGCCCCAACCGCAGTGCGGATGAAATCGCGGCTAGCCGCCGCCGCGCTGCTCACCCTGTCGATGGGCGCGATGCCGCCGCCGGTGCAAAGTTCGGACGGGCCACCGGAGCTCGACAGCCTGATGGCATTGCTGGCCCAGCGCCGGCACGGCGAGGCTGACTTTCGCGAGCAGAAATACCTGTCAATACTCACCCAACCGCTCGAGTCCGCGGGCGTGCTGATCTACGATGCGCCCGATCACCTGGAACAGCGCACCACGCTGCCGCACCCGCAGTCGGTGGTGCTCGAGCACGGCGTCGTGACGATGCAGATCGGTAAACGCCGACGCGTGCTGCGCCTCGCCGACTATCCGCAGATCGCACCGCTGATCGACAGCATCCGGGCGACACTGGCCGGCGACCGCGCCGCGCTGGAGAACTCGTTCGCGCTGAGCTTCAGCGGCACGCTGGACCACTGGCAGCTGCGGCTGCAACCGCGCGATGCGCGGCTCGCCGCCACGCTGATGCGCATCGACATGCGCGGGGAGCGCGATGCGGTGCGCGAAGTGCGGGTGCTGCAGAGCGATGGCGATCGCTCGGTCATGAGCATCACGCCGCGCCAATGACACGCCTGCGGATCGTAAGCCTGGCGCTGTGGCTCGCCCTGGCGGCAGTAGCGGCGCTGATCATCGCGCACACCCGCTACAGCGCGGACCTGTCCGCGTTCCTGCCGCGCTCCCCGTCAGCCAGTCAGCAGTTGCTGGTGCAGCAGCTGCAGGACGGCCTGGCATCGCGGCTGATCCTGGTCGGCATCGAGGGCGCCGATGCCGCGACCCGCGCGCAGGCGTCGCGCGCACTGGCCGCACGCCTGCGCGCGCTGTCCGATTTTGTCAGCGTCAGCAATGGCGAGGCCGCGAGCGAGGAGCGCGATCGTGAATTTCTCTACCAGCATCGCTATCAGCTCAGCGCCGCGCTCACGCCCGAGCGCTTCAGCGTGGAGGGACTGCGCGCGGCGATCAGCGACAATCTGGATCTGATGGCCGCGCCGGGTGGCCTGCTGGCGAAGTCGCTGTTTGCCGGCGATCCGACCGGCGAGACGCTGCAGGTGATCTATCAGCTGCAAGGCAACGCACCGCCGCGCCACGAGCAGGGCGTGTGGAGTTCCGCGGACGGTGCGCGCGCACTGCTGATCGCGCAGACCTGGGCCGCGGGCTCCGACACCGACGCACAGGCACGGGCGATCGCGCTGATCCGCGACGCTTTCGCCGCCGACTCGCCGCCGCAATCATTGCAGCCGCCGGCGCAACCGGCGGGCCGGCTGCGGCTGCTGCTGAGCGGTACGGCGGTGTTCTCGGTCGATGCGGGCACGACCATCAAGCATGAGGCAATGCGCCTGTCGCTGCTCAGCACCACGCTGATCGTGACGCTGCTGTTGCTGGTGTATCGCTCGCTGCCGACACTGCTGTGCGGACTGCTGCCGGTCGCCTCCGGCGCACTGGCCGGCATAGCCGCCGTGGCGCTGGGCTTTGGCGTCGTGCACGGCATCACGCTCGGCTTCGGTGTAACGCTGATCGGCGAGTCGGTGGACTATTCGATCTACCTGTTCATCCAGGCGCAGCACGCCGGCGCGCCCACGGCGCTCAGCGGCACCGCGAGCGTCAACGACGCCGCCCGGCGCTCACTGTGGCGGACTATCGGGCTGGGGGTGCTGACCTCGATCTGCGGTTTTGCGTCGCTGCTGCCATCGAGCTTTCCGGGACTGGCGCAGCTCGGACTGTTCTCGATCAGCGGCCTGATCGCCGCTGCCGCGGTGACGCGTTTCGTGCTGCCGCAATTGCCGCTGCGCCCGCGGGTCGCAGACCTTGTGCCGCTCGGCTCGGCGGTGGCGCGATTGATGGCGCGCGCGTCGTTGCCGCTGGGCGTTGCCGCTGCACTGGCGCTGGCCTGCGCGCTGCTGCTCTACCACGACCGCGAGCGGCTGTGGAATCGCGATCTGTCGGCGCTCAGCCCGGTGTCGGCGCGCGCGCAGGCACTGGATGCGGCCATGCGAACCGACCTGGGCGCCCCGGATATCGGCAGCCTCGTGGTTGTCAGCGCCGACAGCGAACAGGCGGCGCTGCAATTGGCGGAGACGGTCGGCGAGCGGCTCGATGCGCTGGCCGGCGAGCAGCTGATAGGCGGCTATGACAGCGCCGCACGCTTTCTGCCGAGCGAGCATACCCAGGCGGCGCGGCTCGCGAGCCTGCCGGCCGCGGAACCGCTGCGCGCACAGCTGGCCACTGCGGTGGCGCCGCTGCACCTGCGCACCGACGCACTGCAGCCGTTCGTGCAGCAGGCCAGCGCCGCGCGCAGCGCGACGTCCCTGACGCGCGCAGATCTTGCAGGCACCTCGTATGCACTCGCCGTGGACGCGCTGCTGTGGCAGCGCGACGGCACCTGGCACGCGCTGCTGCCGCTGCACGCGACTACCGGCGCCGCCAGCGCCGGCGACGTGGACATCGGGCGCGTGCGCGCTGCCGTGACAGCGCTCGCCCCCGGACAGATCCTGGTGATGAATATCAAGCACGAGCTCGACGCGCTCTACGGCAGCTACCTCGCCCAAGCGGTGCGCCTGTCGCTGGCCGGGCTGGTAGCGATCGTGCTGCTGTTGCTGGTGGCGTTGCGCAGCGTCGAGCGCAGCGCGCGTGTGATCGCACCGCTGCTGCTGGCGGTGCTGGTGGTGAGTGCCGGCTTTGCGCTCGCCGGCACGCGGCTGACCATCCTGCACCTGATCGGCATGCTGCTGATTGTCGCGGTCGGCTCCAACTACGCGCTGTTCTTCGATCGCCGCGCTGCCGATGCCGACCGCACGGCGCTGCCGCTCACGCTGGCCTCGCTGCTGATCGCCAACGCCTGCACCGTGATCGGCTTCGGGGTACTGGCGTTCGCGCATGTGCCGGTGCTGAGCGCGCTCGGCGCCACGGTCGCCCCCGGTACGCTGCTGGCGCTGGTATTCGCCGCGTTGCTGGCGCCGCGCCGGCGGCTGGCGGGCGCCTGATGCACACCCGCAGCATCGCTGTCGGCGCGCCCGGTGCCCACAGCACCCGCATCGTGCTGCTGCCGGGGGCTTATCATGCGCTCGATGAGTTCGTCGCTGCCGGCTTCGACCAGGCAGTGCGCGGGCGAGCGCTGGAGCTTATCTTCGCGGCCCCGGAGCTCGCCCACCTGAACGATCGCGGCTGGCTCGCGCAGTTGCGCACCGAGGTGATCGCGCCGGCACGCGCGCGCGGTGGCGCACTATGGCTCGGGGGGATTTCATTGGGAGGCTTCATGGCCCTGCGTTTCGCCGCCGAGACCACCCAGGCGCTAGACGGACTGTGCCTGCTGGCGCCGTACCTCGGCAGCCGCATCATCGCCGCCGAAGTCGGCGCGCACGGGGATCTGTCCGGCTGGACGGCGCCCGCGCTACTGGCCGACGATGACGATGAGCGGCGCATCTGGCGCTTCGTGCAGCAGCTGCCGCACATGCCCGCCGCGCCGCGCATGTTCCTGGGATATGGCCGTGACGATCGGTTCGCCGACACCCAGCGGCTGCTGGCGCGCGCACTGCCGCAAGGGGACAGCCGCGAGATTGCCGGCGGCCACGACTGGCCGGTGTGGCGCGCGTTGTGGGACGGCTTCCTCGACACACTCCCCCTGGATACGCTGGCATGAGTGCAGTGCCGCTGTTGCCGCCCGTGCCGCGCTGGAAGCCGGCGCCGTTGCTGCGCGCCTCGGCGCTGCTGCACGGGGCTGCGCTGCTCGCAACGCTGCTGCGCCCGCACTGGTGGCCGTGGACGCTCGCTGCGCTGATTGCCGATCACTTGTTGCTGACCGCGTTCGGACTATGGCCGCGCAGCCAGGCACTCGGGTCGAACTGGACGCGGCTGCCGGCCGCGGCGGCGGCACGCGGCGAGGTCGCGATCACGATCGATGACGGCCCAGATCCGCAGGTGACCCCGCAGGTGCTGGCGCTGCTGGCGGCGCACCAGGTGCCGGTGACTTTTTTCTGCATCGGCGAGCGCGCGGCACAACATCCCGCTTGCGTGCGCGCCTGCGCGGCGGCGGGACACGCGATCGAGAATCACAGTTACCGTCATGGCCACATTTTCTCGCTGCTGGGCCCAGGGGCTATCCGGCGCGAGATAGCCCGCGCCCAGCAAGTACTCACGCCGCTCGGCGGCTCGGCGCCGCGCTTCTTTCGCGCCCCGGCGGGGCTGCGCAATGCGCTGCTCGACCCGGCGCTGCAGCGCGCCGGCCTGCAGCTGGCCAGCTGGACGCGTCGCGGCTTCGACACCGTCAGCGCCGATGCCGCCAGCGTGCTCGCACGCCTGACGCGCGACCTGGCCGCGGGCGACATCCTGTTGCTGCACGACGGGCATGCGCGCCGCGATGGCGGCGGCACGCCGCTGATCCTCGCGGTGCTACCGTGTCTGATCGAAGCCATCGCCGAACGCTCGCTGCGCCCGGTGACGCTGCGCCAGGCACTGCAATGAGCGCAGCAGCGCTGCCGCCCCAGCTGCTGGATGCCGCGCGCGCCCCCTACCGCGCCGTGGGACGCTTTGCCCATGGCTACGCCGCCGGCAAGCTCGCCGCCGATCCGGCCTATCGCGCGATCCTCGAGCGCGGGCTGCTGCAGGGACAGCGCCGGGTGCTGGACCTGGGATGCGGCCTCGGCCTGCTGGCGGCGGTGCTGCGCGCCGCGGAGCGCTGCAGCAGTGACGGCTACTGGCCGGCGCACTGGCCAGCAGCACCGATCGGGCTGTCGATCCGCGGCATCGAGCTGGCGCCGCGCACCGTCGAGCGCGCGCGCCGTGCGCTCGGGGCTGCGGCCGAGATCGTGCAGGGTGACATCCGGCAGGTCGACTTCGGCGCCGCCGACACGGTGGTGATGCTCGATGTGCTGCACTATATCGAGGCCGAAGCACACCAGGGACTGCTGCTGCGCGTACACCAGACGCTGGCGCCGGGCGGACTGCTGCTGATGCGAGTCGGAGATGCCGCGGGTGGAATGCGGTTTCGCGTCGGCCAGTGCTGGGACCAGGCGGCTATGCTGGCGCGTGGTCGCGGCTGGATCCGCCAGCACTGCCGCAGCCTGCGCGAGTGGCGCTCACTGCTGCTTCGCTGCGGCTTCGAAACCCGGATCCTGTCGATGAGTGACGGAACGCCATTCGCCAACGTGCTGCTGTGCGCGCGGCCCCAATGAGACCGCTGCAACTGAGCCATTACACCGCCACCAGCTGCCTGGGCCGCGGACTGGCCGCAACCCAGCAGGCGCTCGAGCAGGCGCGTTGCGGGTTGACGCCATGCCGCTTCGAGACCGTCGAGCTTGCGACCTGGATCGGCGAGGTCGCGGGCATCGACGAGCTGGCGTTGCCGACGTCGCTGCAGCGGTTTGATTGCCGCAACAACCGCCTGGCGCAGCTCGGGCTGATGCAGGACGGTTTTGACGCCGCGGTGCGCCGGGCGGTGGAGCGCTACGGCGCGCGGCGTGTCGGAGTGTTCCTGGGCACCAGCACCTCGGGAATCCTCAGCACCGAGATCGCCTTCCGGCATCTTGATGCGCTCACCGGCGCACTGCCGGCCGAATTCGACTACGCCGGCACGCATAACTCGTTCTCGGTCGCCGACTACGTCGGCCGCCTGTTTGAGCTGTCGGGTCCGGCGGTCACGGTCTGCACCGCATGCTCCTCGAGCGCCAAGGTGTTCGCCGCTGCCCAGCGCATGATCGCCACCAACCAGATCGACGCCGCGATCGTCGGCGGCGTCGACTCGCTGTGCCTGACGACGCTGTATGGTTTTCAATCGCTGCAGCTGACTTCACCGCAGCCGTGCCGCCCGTTCGATGCCAGGCGCGATGGCCTCTCGATCGGCGAGGCCGCGGCATTCGCGCTGCTCGAGCGCACGCCGGCGGAAATCAATCCCGAGGCGATCCTGTTGCTCGGCACCGGCGAGTCAAGCGATGCCTACCACATGTCCAGTCCGCATCCGGAAGGCGCCGGCGCGCGCAGTGCAATGCGCGCCGCGCTCGCGGACGCCGCACTGTCGCCGGGCGACATCGACTACATCAACCTGCACGGCACCGGCACGCCGAGCAACGATGCCGCCGAAAGCCGCGCGGTTGCCGGGCTGTTCGGGGCGGCGACACCCTGCAGTTCCACCAAGGGGGCCACCGGCCATGCGCTCGGGGCCGCAGGTGCGCTCGAGGCCATCATCTGCGCGCTGGCACTGAAGTCCGGTCTGGCGCCCGGCGGACTCAACGTGCGCCAGCGCGACCCTGCGCTAGCGGTCAATTACCTGACGCACAACCGGCAGACCCCGCTGCGTCGCGTGCTCACCAACTCGTTCGGTTTTGGCGGCGCCAACTGCGCGCTGCTGTTCGGCCGAGCCGCCTGAGTGCACTGATGAACACGCTGACAGGTTGCATTCACAGCATCGGCGTGCTCGGGCCGGGACTGGGCGACTGGGCGAGCACCCGCGCCGTGCTCCGCGGCGAGCTGCCCCACGTCGCGGCGCGCACCGTGCTGCCGCCGCCGGCCGTGCTGCCGCCGGCGGAACGGCGTCGAGCCGGTCGCGTGATTAAACTCGCGCTCGCGGTCGGGGCAGAAGCTGCGGCCGGCGCCACAGGCGCGGCCAGCGTCGCGCGCGAGCTGCCGACCGTATTCACCTCGTCCGGCGGCGATGGCGATAACTGCCATGAGATCTGCGCCGCCCTGGCGAGCCGCGAGCGGCACATCTCGCCCACCCGCTTTCATAACTCGGTGCACAACGCCGCCGCCGGCTACTGGAGCATCGCCTACGGCTGCACTGAAGCCTCAACCTCGCTGTGCGCCGGGGATGCCAGCTTCGGTGCCGGGTTGCTCGGGCGCTGTCGCAGCTCGCCTGCAGTGCCCGTCCGGTACTGCTGCTGGCCTACGATGCCGACTATCCGCAGCCGCTGCATGCCAGCCGGCCGATACCCGATGCGTTCGGCGTCGCGCTGCTGCTGGTGCCCGCGGGCACCGCCACCGCCCTGGCGCGCGTGCAGCTCACCCTGACCGATGCGCCAGCGGCTACTATGGACAGCGCCGTGCTCGAGTCGATGCGCGCCTCGATCCCGGCGGCGCGCAGCCTGCCGCTGCTCGAGCGCCTGGCGCAACAGCGCGACGGCACGGTGATACTGGATTACCTGGATAGCGCCCGACTGGCGCTCGAGCTACAGAGTTGAAACTCGATCGCGACTGGATTGCTGGCCATATTCCGCACCAGGGCAGCATGTGCCTGCTGGAGGAGGTGCTGTCGTGGGATCTGCAGAAGATTGCCTGCCGAAGCCTGAGCCATCGCGCGCCGGACAATCCGCTGCGCGCGTACGGCCGGCTGGGCGCCGCCTGCGCGATCGAATATGCCGCGCAGGCGGTAGCGGTGCACGGCGCGCTGCTTCAATGCCCGCCGGCCACCGGCAGCGGCTTTGGCATGCTGACCAGCGCACGCCGGGTGGAGTTCGCGGTCGACCGGCTGGATGATCTGTCGCCCGAGCTGACCGTCAGCGCGCAGCGCCTGCACAGCGATGCGGTCAGCGCGCTGTATTCCTTCGCGCTCAACGATGGCGAACGGTTGCTGGCGCAAGGTCGCCTGAGCCTGCTGCACGGCGCGGTCGCCGGCTGGAACCTGAGCGCGCTGTCGGACACGGCCGCCAGCCGCCGGCCGTGACAGGCACGGCTACCACGACACGCCGGGCGCTGGTGACCGGCGGCAGCGGCGGCGTCGGCGCCGCGATCTGCGAGCGGCTGGCGCGTTCCGGACTTCATGTGTATGTGCATGCCTATCGCAGTAGCGCGCATGCCGCAGCGCTGGTGCAGCGCCTTTCAGGCGAGGGGCTGAGCGCCGAAAGCGTGTGCTTCGATGTCACCGATGCCGCCGCCACGCACGCGGCGATCGATGCGATGCTGGCGGTGGCACCGATCCAGGTGCTGGTGAACAACGCCGGCATTCATGACGATGCTGTGTTCCCTGGCATGTCCGCGCTGCAATGGCAGCGGGTCATCGATGTCTCGCTGCAGGGATTCTTCCACGTCACCCAGCCGCTGCTGCTGCCGATGCTGCGCACGCGCTGGGGCCGGATCATCAACATCTCGTCGGTGGCAGCGCTGATCGGCAATCGTGGCCAGGTCAACTACGCGGCTGCCAAGGGCGCGCTGATCTCGGCGACGCGGGCGCTAGCGCTCGAGGTCGCCACGCGCGGCGTCACCGTGAACACGGTGGCTCCCGGAATCATCGCCACCAGCATGACCGAGTCCACGTTCGACGCCGCCGCGATTGAACGACTGGTGCCGATGAATCGCGCCGGCACCGCGTCCGAGGTCGCCAGCCTGGTCGATTTTCTGGCTGCCAACGCCGCCGCCTACATCACCGGACAGCTCATCTCGATCAACGGCGGCATGTACTAAACGCCGCCGTGACGGGCGTCGCAGCGCGGCCGCAGCACCCGCCGGTCGATGCGCGGCGGCGCATATAATGGCCGTATGTCCGCTGATCACTCCACCGTGGTGCTGTCGATGATGCTGTCGGTGCTGCTGGCACCTGGGCTTGCGCTGGCTAGCGGGCCGTCCGTAGCGACCAAGCCCATCCGCCCGACACTGGTGCAATCGGCATCCAGCGGCCAGGCCAAAACCGCCCGCCAGGCGCTGCTCAAACAGCACACTTTGAACATTTCGCGCACCACCCCGCACCCCGGGAAAATCGTTGGCACCGCCGCCCGGCCGCCGTCCAAGACGATCGTGACAAAACGATTTATTACGAAGTAAGATTATGATCTAGAAGGTCTTTTTATTTTGTCGCCGATCGGCGACAGCCCGGCATGACTCCAAAAATGGTAGCATCCAGACCGTAGGATTACGCGTCAGGAGATGCACTTATGACTCGCAGACGCCTCCGTCTACCCGAACTGATGGCGTTGGTCACCGTCACCGCACCGGTGCTGGCGGCCCAGCCGGACTCGGCCACCAGCACACCTTCGGTCGGCGATAGCGCGCGCCAGTTGGGAGCGAGCATCAAGCGCAGCTCCGCCGAGCTCGGCCAGCATGTCGCCAACAGCGCACACGAGGCCGGACAGAAGCTAGGTGCCGACATGCAGCAGGCCGGGCAGAGCATGCACCGCTGGTGGGACGGCGTGCGCAGCTCGGGCGCCCATTCGCAGGCCAGCTCGCCGCCAAACACCTCGCCTCAAGGTGCCACGCTGCAGAGCACTGCGCTGCACAGCAGCTCGCAGAAGAGTAGCTCACTTCAGAGTGATTCATCGCTCGATGCCCCGATCCGCAGTGCGAAGTCGCATGGCTCGATTGCCGCTACCGGCCAGTCCTGGCCTTAAGGCAACGGTCCTAAAGCACCCGCTTCCCCGGGCGGCCGCTGCAGTTTCCAGCGCTTGTGGATCCAGGTCCAGTCGGCCGGACTGGCACGGATCATGTCCTCGACCATTCCGGCGTAGCGCGCGGTGAACACCTGCGGGTCGAGCTGCTCGCCGGCGGCGCACAGCGGGATGAAATCCAGCTGATATTGGCCGCGCCTGATGCGTCGCATCGGCACGAAGAACGCCGCATAGCCCGTCAGTCGTGCGATTTCGCCCGGTCCCGGATAGAACGCGGTGTCACGGCCGAGAAACGTCAGCCATTGGGGCCGGCCGGCGGAGGATGGCATCTGGTCAGCGTGCAGCGCTACCGCATGCAGCTGGCCGCGACGGCGTAGCACCTCGCGCAGCAGTCGCTTGGCCGCGATCAGGTGCCCACCATAGCGACAGCGCATCTTGCGCAGCTCGCGGTCGAAGCGGGCCGAGTGCAGCGGCTTGTAGCCGGCCTCGATCTGCACGCCCAGGAGCAGCACCGTCATCTGCAACGCCCATTCCCAGTTGCACTGGTGCGCGCCGAGCAGTAGCACCGAGCGCCCAGCGCGGGTCTCGGCATCGACCCGCTCGACGTTCTGGACGTGCAGATGCGATCGCAGCTGGTCCGCCGACAGGCTCGCCATCTTGATGAACTCGGCCGCGACCTGACCCAGCTGGCGGTAGTAGGCGCCGAGCAGCGTGTCGATCTCCCGTTCCGTTCGCTCCGGAAAACAGCGCCGCAGGTTATCGCGCGCCACCGCGACGCGAAAACGCACGCCATGGCGCAGCACCCAGGTGATTGCGCCGGTCAGCGCGTACAGCACACCGAACGGCAATCGCGACAGCGCCCGCAGCCACAGCGCGGACCGCCCGCCGTCGCCGAGGTTCGCGTCGAGTCCGGTTTCCGACGTCTTGTTCATTCGGGGTGATAGCTTAAGCTGTGCGACTCGCGTTAAGGTGGCCAATCATGTTGTGGATCAAAGCGCTGCATCTGTTTGCGGTGATCGCGTGGCTGGCCGGGCTGTTCTACCTGCCGCGGATCTTCGTGCATTACACCGAAGGACTGACCCAGGGCGAGGATGTCCGCCGCCTGGTCGTGATGGCGTGGCGCCTGTACGCGTTCATGTCGATCATGGCGGGCTTCGCACTGCTGTTCGGGTTTTATCTGTGGCTTGGCTTCGATGACAGCGGGCGCTGGCTGATGGTAAAGCTGGTGTTCGTCGTCGGACTGATCGGCTATCACCTGGCTTGCTGGGTACTGGTCGGGCGGCTGCAACGCGGCGCGCCGATGCCCAGTCCATTCGTGCTGCGCCTGTTCAACGAGGCTACCCTGCTGCTGGTGCTGCCGATCATTGTGCTGGCGGTGGTGAAACCGTTCTAGGAACTCGCCGGGCGCGAGCGGTCACTTGCCCCAGCGCCAGCGCGGCGGCCCCCAACCCCAGCCATAGCGCCTGGCGGGAAACCAGTACTCAGGGTCTGGCTGCAGGCTCCTTGCTTCCACGCTACACCGTACGGCTGAACAGCGCCTTGTCGGGCATGCGCCGCGCCAGCCGGGCATCGAACGCCATGCAGATGTTGCGCAGGTAGCCGCGCCCCTTTTCGGTGACGCGGCAGCTGGTCGCGCCCAGCTGCACCAGTCCGTCGGCGGCAGGCTCCGCCAGCCGTTCGGCCGCGGTAGTCATATAGCCGGTGAAGTCAGCCGGCTGATCCCAGTGCGTCTCGAGCCGCGTCATCAGGCGCAGGATGTGCCGGCGCAGCACCTGGTCCTCAGGATCAAGCAGGTGGCCACGGTGGATCGGCAGCTCACCGAGCGCGACGCGCTCCTGGTAGCGCTGCAGGTCCTTTTCATTCTGCGCGAAGGCGTCCCCGGCATCTCCGATCGATGATACGCCCAGGCCGATCATCGGACGGGTAAAGGCGGTGGTATAGCCCATGAAATTGCGGTGCAGCGTGCCGCTGGTGAGCGCCTGCCACAGGCTGTCGGTCTCGAGCGCGAAATGGTCGAGTCCGATCTCGCGGTAACCCTCCGCTGCAAGCCGCGCGCGGCCGAGCTCGTACAGCGCCCGCTTGGCGTCGCCCTCAGGCACGTCAATCTCGGTGAACCGCCGCTGTCCGGGCCTGATCCACGGTACGTGCGCATAGCCGTAGAGCGCGATGCGATCGGGCCGCAGCCGGCATACGGCATCCATCGTCGATTCCACGCTGGCCAGCGTCTGCAGCGGCAGGCCGTAGATCAGATCGAAGTTGACGCTGTTGTAGCCGAGTGCGCGCGCTGCCTCGCTGACCTCGCGCACCTGCTGCTCGCTCTGCACCCGATTGACGATCTGCTGCACCCGCGGATCGAAGTCCTGCACCCCGAGACTGATGCGGCGAAAGCCGTAGCGTGCCAGTACCGCCAGCTGTGCCGCGCATGTTACGCGCGGATCGACCTCGATCGAGGACACCGCGTCGGCGCGTGGCCGTACGCGCTCGAACAGGCCGGCGAGCAGCGTCTCCAGTTCCGCCGGCGTCAGGAAGGTCGGCGTGCCGCCGCCGAAATGCAGCTCGCCGAATTCCAGCTGCGAGACGCCGAGCGGCGCTCGATACAGATCCAGCTCCGCCAGCAGCGACCTGATGTAGGGCGCGACGAAATCGTGACTGCGCGTAATGCGGGTATTGCAGCCGCAGAAGGTGCACAGCGCGCGGCAGAACGGGATGTGCAGGTACATTGCCACGCCGTGCTCGCTGGCATCACCAAGCGCCGCGCCGATGCGCTCGACCCATTGCCCAGGGCTCGGGGTCGCATCCCAGTACGGCACCGTCGGATAACTGGTATAGCGCGGACCCGCGACGTCGTACTTCGCGATCAGCGGATCGGCTAACACTGCACTCATCCGAACATCTCCCGCTGAACTTTCAGCACCAGTCGCACGTTATCTTCCGGCGTGGCCTGCAGCACCCCGTGTCCCAGGCCGCACACCCACGCACCGCGCGTCGCCGGCGGCAGCTGCAACACGCGCGCGAACACGCCGCGCACCAGCGCCTCGAGTTCCTTCGGCGGCAACAGCAGCCACTGCGGATCGATGTTGCCCTGCACGCTCCAGTGCGCGCCCTGGGCCAGCAGCGCCTGGTCCAGATCGTGACGCCAGTCGATCCCAAGGCACTGCAGGTCGATGCCCCGCAGCGCCGCCCAGTGCTCAGGTCCGGTGTCACGCGAGTAATAGATCAACGGCGTCGCCGGGCATCGCACGCGAAACTCGCGCGCCACCGCCGCCAGTGCCGGAACCGCCAGGCGCGCAAACTGTTCCGGCGACAGCGTACCGGCCGCTGTGTCAAAGATTGCCACGCAATCCGCGCCAGCCTCGGCCTGCAGCGCCATGTTGGCCGCCAGCAGTTCACATAACTGCTCGTTGAAGCCGGCATACAGGCCGTTGTCGAGCCCGGCCAGCCCATCGCGCGCGAAGCCCTGGTGCGAGCCGGCGACCGCATAGGCGTAGAGGGTGAACGGGCCGCCCACGAAACCGATCAGCGAGCGGTCCGCCGGCAGGCGCGCGCGCAACCTTGCGATCGCCTCGGCCTGGAATGTCATGTGCGTGGCGCGTGCCGCGCCGCCGGTGAGCCTGGCCAGGTCTGCCGGCGTGCGCAGGTGCCAGTCGAGCTGCGGCCCGGGCGCATAGCGCAGCCCCATGCCCATCGCCTCGAGCGGAAACAGCAGGTCGGAAAACAGGATCGCCGCATCGAAACCGAAGTCCTCGATCGGCCCGAGCGTCACCTCGACGGCAAGCTCGGGCTGCTTGCACAGGTCGATGAAATCGTGCCTGGCGCGCAGCCGCTGGTAATGGCGGTGATAGCGGCCGGCCTGGCGCATGAACCACACCGGCGGACGGCCGCGGTTGCGGCGCGCGAGCGCCTGCTGCAGCAGCGACTCTGTCGTAATGGCGGGCATGACGGCGGTCATGGTGGCGACCCTGGCGGCGGGTGCTCGGGGTCGGCACGGTTGATCTCGGTCAACAGGTACCCGACTCCGCGAATGCTGCGGATAACGCGCGGATCTGCGGAATCGACCTCGATCAGCTTGCGCAGCCGAACGATGAAATTGTCCACGGTGCGCGAGGTCGGGAACTCGTCGGTAGACCAGGCACGATCGAGGATCTCATCGCGGCTGACGGCCTTGCCGACGCGCTCGGCCAGCAGCCGCAGCACCGCGCACTCCTTGTGCGTCAGCGCGACGTTGTCATCGCCGACGCTGGCCGAGAAGCGCTCGAAATCCACCAGCGCGCGACCGATGCGCACCTGGCCGCGCATCTCCCCCGGCACGCGCGCCAGGTCCTGGGCGCGCTTCAGGCAGTTCTGGATGCGCAGCAGCAGTTCGCGAAAATGAAATGGCTTGCCGATGTAGTCGTCGGCGCCCAGTTCCAGCCCGCGGATGCGATCCTCGGCGGCCGCATGCGCGGTCAGGAAGATGATCGCGGAGGCCGGCGAGCGAAGCCGCACCACGCGCGCGAGTTCAAAGCCGCTGCCGTCGGGCAGGCCGACATCCAGCAGCGCGAGATCGAAC
>Ga0182016_10000239_pt1 | contig 68192 bp, 59 predicted proteins | sample 712S2MmetaG_FD_120491 | JGI IMG/M metagenome (GOLD analysis project Ga0182016, IMG submission 120491) | Permafrost microbial communities from Stordalen Mire, Sweden - 712S2M metaG | ecosystem: Environmental > Terrestrial > Soil > Wetlands > Permafrost | place: Sweden: Stordalen | collected...
ACCCTTGTCGCGCGTGAGGCGACCCACAAATCCGACCACCTTAGCCCCCATCGGCAGCCGCAGCCGCACGCGGACCTTGGACGGCCCCGGAGTGAAATGGTCGGTATCAACGCCGTTGCTGCTTCCTTCGCCCAGCAGATGCATCCTTGATGCGGGCCCGACCCCGAGCGCCAGAGCCTGTGCTCTCAGGCTGCGGCTGTTGCATAGGACCACGTGCGCGCCCCGCGCAGCCAGCCGCTCAGCCGCCAGCAGGATGCGGCGCTTGACCCCGTTAGTGGTCTCAAGCTTCAGGCCCCTGAGCATATAAACCCGCCGCGGCACGCCTCGCAGCCAGGCAGCCAATGTTCCCAGGAATCCTGCCTTCGGCGTGCTGAACTCCACCATGTCAGGCCGCAGCCGGCCGATCAGCAGCCAAAGCCGCACCAGCGAAATCAGATCGCTCCCCGGCGCCATGCCACGGCTGATGGGAATCGCGACGCAACGGACTCCTTCGAATGCGGCGGTTCGGGTCAGCAGCACTCCGGGGCTCGACACTACAGTCACATCGAAGCCCGCGGCGCGCAGTGCGCGCAGGCGTCCACGAAGCACCAGGCATGTTTCGTGGCGCGTGACGCCGACCAGGATGCTTTGCTGCCGAGAGGCCGGCGATTGAGCAACTGAATCCAGATCGAGAAATGCCGTAGAGGCCATGGCTGTAATAACCAGAAAGGTTGGAATTCGATTCTTAGAGTAAGCAAATGAACTGTACTATTTCTGGACAGTTAAATGAGTGACGCAAAACACAGCCAAAACTATTCTCGAACCATAACAATCTGTTCCTACCGGGAAGAGCATGTCAAACAGACTGAGGGTCCTCCTCTTGATTCCGCATTTAGGGGGCGGCGGAGCAGAGCAGGTAACTGCACTGTTGGCCAGAGGACTCTCCGATCGCAAATACGAAATACATCTGGGGCTCGTAACGCAAGAATCATTGCCGGCCGAAGCTGCGCCTGGCACCGTGACCGTGCATGCGCTTGGCGCATCCAGGGTCAGGCACAGCGCTGGCCGAATCCTCAAGCTGGTGCGCAGCCTCAAGCCCGACGTGGTTCTTTCAGGCATGTTCCACCTCAACTTTATGGTGCTGATGTTGCGCCCGCTCTTCCCGGCGCGAACTTCGGTTGTCGTCCGCCAGAACACGACCGTCTCTGCTTCTCTTGAGGCCGACGTGCTGCCCTGGTACACGCGCTGGCTCTATCGAGTGCTTTACCGTTTTGCCGACCGCGTCGTCTGCCAATCACGGGCCATGGCCGATGACCTGGTAAGCGAGCTCGGCATTGCGGCGGAACGGCTCGCGGTGTTGCCCAACCCGGTGGATTTCGAGAAATTAAGGAGCCTGGCGCAGCCGGAGCCATGGCCGGGGCTTGGCCCACATCTGCTCGCCATAGGCCGGCTTACTCCCGAGAAGGGCTTCGATCTGCTGCTGAACGCATTCGCCCAGATCCGCAGGGATTTTCCCCATGCCGGCCTGGTGATCGTTGGCAAAGGACATGAAGAGTCACGTTTGAAAGCACTGGCGATTCAATTAGGAATCGCGGACGCAGTTTGGTTTGCCGGCTATCAAGACCGGCCGGCGCGGTTCTATGCCGGGGCTGACATCTTTGTGCTCTCCTCGCGCCACGAGGGAATGCCGAACGCGGTGCTCGAAGCCTTTGCCAGCGGATTGCCAATTGTGTCTACCCCTGCCTCAGGCGGCCTGACCGACCTGTTGAAGTGCTCCACAAACGCCTGGCTTGCCCCTGATGTGAGTGTCGCCGGACTGGCTCAGACTCTCAAAAAAACTATCGAGACACTCGAAGCCCACGACCCGTGCTGGGACCGGCATCGATCTCAGAGGCGGGCTCGCCTTCAGGCACTTATCGGGTCAACTGGGCTTCGCCTTGAGCGCGCGCGCATCGCGGCTGCTGCCGACGGCCCCAGGTCCGCGCATTACGCAGAGTTCAGCGGCGAGTTTGAGTTTGAGCGCGCCTACGAGGCCTATGAGGCTCTCATCGATGCGTTATGCGCGGAGTGCCGCGCATGAGCCACGCGGCGCTCGTGATTCCTACCATCGACCTCATAGGCGGGGCTGAGCGGCAAGTATTGGTGTTGGCCGCCGGCCTGCGACGGCGCGGCTGGAACGTAACCGTGGTGGCGCTGGCGGGAACAGGCGGAGAAGCGGCCGCGGCACTCAAATGCGACGGGATTCAATACATCTCTCTCGAATTGCGCAAGGGCCTCGTCGATCCTCGCGGCTGGCTGCGCATGATTGCCTGGCTGCGGCGGAATAATCCTGATGTTGTTCACGCTCATCTGCCTCACGCCGCGTGGATGGCGCGCTGGTCGCGAATTCTGGCGCCGGCCGCGGTGGTTGTGGATACCATTCACAGCGCATCAACAGGCGGTTTGTGGCGCAGGTTCTTTTACAGTCTGAGCCATTCCCTGCCCGATGGCGTGATCGCCGTGAGCCACGCTGCGGCCGAGGCGCATGTGCGCGCCGGCATGGCCGATCCGGATCACCTGACTGTGATTCCCAACGGCGTGGACATAAAAACATGGCGGCCGGATGCGGCAAACCGCGAGCCCCTGCGCCGCGATCTCGGATTTGGAAAAGAGTTTGTGTGGCTGGCTGCGGCGCGGCTTGAGCAGGTAAAGGATTTCTGCACGATGCTGAGAGCCTTCGAAAGGGTGCAAGGGCCGGCGCGGCTGGTGATTGCCGGGGCTGGATCGCAGCAGCGAGAGCTTGAACTCCTGGCGGAGCGAATCGGCGCAGCACGGAGAGTCACATTTCTCGGCTTTGTGCCCGACGTCAGGCGATGGATGCAGGCGGCGGACGGGCTCATTTTGACTTCGCGCTTGGAAGGCCTGCCCATGGCGATCCTCGAGGCGGCGGCATGCGAATTGCCCCAGGTTGCCACCAGAGTGAGCGGAACCTGTGAAGCGATTGCGGACGAAGTGACGGGGCTGCTCTCGAGGCCTGGGGACTATGCAGATATAGCCGATGTCATGAATCGCCTGATGGCGATGCCGATTGAGGAGCGAAGATCGATGGGTGCTCGCGCCCGCCAACGCGTTGTTGAGCGGTTCAGTCTTGAGGCCGCGCTCGATCGGCATGAGGCTTTGTATCGCGAGTTGCTTGCTGCGAAGCGCCGGACGGCAGCCGGACCCCGGGCTGCTGCGGCCGGCCCGGTGCGCCAGCCCGATTGCGCTCCCGATGAAGGCGGCGCTTCGATTCGTGCATGAATCTCCGGCCGGCAAAGTGCGCGTAGGCCGCATTTTCACTCAGCCACTCCAAAAACGTAAGGCGTGAGGGCGGGAATTCCGCGAGCGCTTCGTCGACTGACGTGAACTGTGCGGCGTGCTCGCGGGCAAACGCTGCAAACTCGGCAGATTGCGCCTCGGTCATCGTGTTCGGATGCAGGCAGATGGTCCACAGGCCAGCGCGCTTTTTCGCCGGCCCCCAAAGCTGTTGCGGAATCCACTTGAAGCCACCGCGCAAGAACGGCCTTTGCGCGAATCCATCGGATAGCAGCGAAATACCCTCCGCGCGCAGAGCTTCGAGCGTGTTGCTGTCGAACCCGTGGCGCGGCGCAACCCAAAGGGTTGGGCTCAATCCGTGTAACCGAAGAATCTCGAGACCCGCTCGTATCCAGGTTCGCTGCGTCAGTGCGGAAACGCCGGCGAATTCACTTTCGTTGTGCAAGCGCGCAAGGCTGCGTCCGCGGCTGCCCGCTCGGTGCTGGTACCCGTGCAGTGCAATCGCCGCACCAGCCCGCTCCATCGCACCCATGCGCTCCCAGAAAGACTCGTCGTGGCTGCTGATGCGAAGCTCGGGGTCGCGATTATCGGGGACGACGGCCAGGATCGGTTTGAGTTTGAGTTCGCAAGTGAGCGCGGCAACGCGCAACCAGGGCTCGCGTTTGACCGTGGGGCAAAGATCGTCAACACGCAGCAGATAGCGCGCTGAACTCGGGGTCATATTGCGGCCTCTTGTTTGGGAGTGAGCGCAGAGGCCTCCGCGCGTGCCAGCACTTTATACGTCCAGTACCAGAGGAAGATGAATGTGCTCACCGTCCACAGCGAAGTGGCCAGAGCAATGCCGGCCACGCCATAACGCCGCATCAACACCAGGTTCAAAACAATATCCAGTACAAGGTTGATGACGCCGCAGTAGAGCACCAGGTCGGTGCGCAGCATCGCGATCAAAAACCGGTAGAAGACGCGGCTGACTGCGAAGAATGGAATCTGAATGGCGAACATGGCCAGCACCCGCGCAACCACAGCGGTGTCGCGCGATCCGAATGCTCCATGCTGAAGCGCGATCGTGACCAGTGGGTGTGCGCATGCGATGAGCGCTGCGGCAATCGGAACGGAGACCGCTGCGGTGCTTAGAGCCCAGGTACGAAGGGTCGCGCGGCAGCCCGGCCATTCACGGTGGGCGATGAGCCGAGAGATGGGCGGCACGATGGCCGTTGAAATAGCGCCGGCAAGCAGCGCGAGCACAACGCTTACGAAACGGTTGGCGTAGACCAGCGCAGAGACGCTGCCCGCAGCCAGCATCGCGGCCATCGACTGATCTACCAGCAGACCGCCCGATGCCACCACGCCGCTCAGCAGAACCGGACCGTACTGGCGGCCAACCTGCGCCACAGCCGGGCTCATGCCGTGCCAGCGAAGGCTGAAGCGGTAGCCGCTTCGGTGCATCATGGTTGCCACAATGCTCACGTAGATCAGCGTTCCGGCGAGCGTCCCGTAGACCATCGCCCAGATGCCGAACCGTTCGCCGAGGGTAAGTGCGGCGGCAATAATCGAGAGCGATATGACAATCGGCGCAAGCGCCGGAACCGTGAAGCGGTTGAGCGTGTTCAGGACCGAATTGCAAATGGTCGCGATGCCGGTCAACGGAACAAGAGGCAGGAGCGCGTAGAAAAGCCGGATGGAAAGGGCGAGCTTACCGGCGGAAAAGCGCGAAGCAATCAGCGGAAAGATGGCGTGCGCAGCGAGCGCCATCGCACCCGACGCGGCAACCAGCAACACGCCCAGCCACAACATTGCGCTTGAAAGCAACTGCTGCGCTGCTTCCCTGCCCTCGCGCTCGCGCACGCCGATCAGCGTTGGCACCAGCGCCTGGTTCATCGACTCGGCAATCAGGTTCACCAGCAGGCTGGGGATGAGCGCCGCTGCCAGAAAAGCATCCATCGCGTCGCCGCGCCCAAAGACGCCGGCAACGGCGATTTCTTTGCATGTGGCCGCGGCTTTGACAATCAGGCCGGCAACGCCGACCGAGAGCGCGGCGCGGAGGATGACGCGATTCATCAAAGGAATCCGGGGTGACTCGGTCGTATCCCTCGATAGTTGGGCGACGGTTGACATCGTGCTCGCTTCACGCCGCCAGTCTCTTGATCTTCGGACGCTTCTTCCGCAATTGAATCCAAAGATCGTATTGAAGCTGGGCTTTGGAAAAGAAATCCGGCGAAAGCCCGAGGGCCTGCCCGAGACGGATACTCAAATCGACAGTAACCGCGGTACGGCCATTGAGGATGCGCGAGATTGTGGCGCGCGCAACGCCGATTCGACGGGCAAGCTCCGTGGCTGTCGTCGTGCCCAGAAACTCTTTAAGCAGTTCGCCAGGGCTGGCCGGGTTGTACATATTCGCCATGCTTGTTACCTCCTAGTGATAGTCCTGGTAATCCACAAGAATCGCGTCGTCGCCCTCAAAGGTAAAGGTGAGCCGCCAATTCCTGTTGACGGTTACCGCCCAGTGTCCTTTGAGATCACCTTTCAACGGGTGCCAGTCCGATCCCGGCCGGTTCATATCTTGTGGCACCGAGGCCAGGTTTAACGTCGTGAGCAGGATGCGAAGCCGTGCCTCGTGCGACGGCTGTATTCCCGTCTTGGAGCCCGTCTTGAAGAACTTTTCAATCCCGCGATGCCGGAAAGTCCGGATCACTTTTCACATTGTAACATGGTATGTTACACCTCCAGCACACCGGCGAACGCTTTCAAACGCCAGGCAGGGCGCTCGAGAATTCGGAGTGAAACAGGCCTCTAGTCGCGACGGCGACTCCTGCCCGAGCCGCGCCGCCAGCGCGATGACAGCCAGCAGGAACCATGCCGTGCGGCTTTCTTCAACCGAGGCGACACCTGCCGTCACACCCCACACCAACAGCGCCACCGCAAATGTAAGCCTCAAAGGGGCGCGCATCTGGGCAACGTTCCGCACCGCCAGCACAAGAACAACCATGGCCAGAAAAAGCGCGCACAATCCGCCCGACACAACCAGAGAAAGGGCGGTGTTGTGAGCCGTATCGATGGGTGAAAGGTGCGCCGCATCGGTAAAGGTTCCGGCGCCGGTTCCAAACACCGGTGCGTGAACAAATGCCCGCCAGCCCGCCGACCAGATGTTGACGCGCTGGTTCAGATCTCCATGCCTCAGCTGGGCGGGGATCGTAGCCAGGCGCTCGATGGTCTCAGCGGGAACGGCGAACCACAACAGCGCGGCAACGGCCGGAAGAGCGAGCAGGGCGCCTACGGCCGCCCGGGCATGTCCGCGAAAGAGAATAACAGTGGTGCCCAGCAGTGCTGCCAGGGCCGCGATGAATCCTCCGCGGGATGCGGTGAGCAACACCGCGGCCAAACCCAAAGGCAGGTATCCCGCTGCCAGAATGCGCGCCGGCCACCGGCGCTCGCAGCCAACCAGCAACGCGGTCAGCGGAAAGCCGAGATCGAGAAAGCGCGCCACGTCGTTGGGGTCCTGGCCGTAAGCCACAAAGCGGTACTGGCCTTCGGCAATGGCCTCAGGCGAGCTGAAGTTTGCCAGCGTCAAAATCGCAAGCACCCACGAGCCGGCAATGAATGCGCGCAAGAGGACCTTCAGGTCGAAAGGCGTCTCAGCAAATTCCCAAACCAGCCAAACGATCATCAACTCCTGAAAATTACCGCGCATCTTGGCCAGAGTGGCGGCTCCATCGATCGTCCATAAGTACGTTGCGCAGAGCCAGAGATAAAGCGCCAGCACCAGCCACTGCATCATGCCCGGCGTGCGCACCCGGCCTGCCTGCAAAGCCGCGGGGACAGCCACGATCAACACCAGCAGCCCCGCAATGCGCGCCGCATTGCCGAACGGAGCTCCGAGGTCAAGCGAGTACTCCCAGGGAATCGCGAACACGAAGACGACCAGCAGTACCCACGCCAGCTTTCGCATCGCTTCTCCCTAATACCTTTGCGAGTAGACGAGTCCGGAGTAGATGCCAACGCCGATTGTGGATTGAATGGCCGACTCCATGGTGCGATTCAGCAGGTTCCTGGCAAACGAGTCCGGAACAAAAATAATGTCGCGATCGTGGATCGCCAGATCGGGATCGAGTCCGCGCAACATGCGCTTCAAGTTGAGCGCGGTAATCGTCCGCCCGCCCTTCTGCTCGCGGATGAGAATAGCCTTGGTGAGCGCGGCATTCTGCGAGGGCCCCCAAGCCAGCGTAATGGCCTGAACAACCGTGATCCCCTGCGCCGGATCGATCGTGAATCCTCCGGGGCGGACAAGATCGCCCACCACGTAGACGAGACCGGCGCGGCTCACCTGAACCGTGTCTCCGGGGCTCAACTCGGGATTGTGGTCGCTGCTCGGGTCGGCGCCGCTGGGGTCGAGAATCACCGGATGCGCAGTCTTCGAGTCATCGCGATGAAAAACATTGACCACTCTGCCGGCTCCGGGCGCCAGCCCTGATGCTTCGGCAACCAGATCGAGCAACCGGTGATGGAATGCGTAGGGGTAAATGCCGGGATGAGTGACCTCGCCCAGCACGCTTATTTCCTGCGCCGCCGACGCCGTGACGTGAACGATGACCAGCGGGTGAAGCAACATTCCCTTGGCCAGCAGTGCGGCCTCAATTGCGTGCGCGGCAGCAGGCTCGTCAAGCCCGGCCAGTTGAATATCGCCGACCATCGGCAGCGTCGCAATGCCTTCGGCCGAGACCCGAACCTGGGTGTGGAACTCCGGTGTGTGGTACTCCGAAATGTCGAGCCAGTCACCGGGGCCAATCGGGCCAGGCATCTGCGCACTTGCCGGCGCACTACCTGCACCAACTGCCACAGTAGCGGGCTGGTTCCAAACAGCCGGCGCCTCCCTCGGGTTCGGCAAGCTTTTTGTTTCTTGCGATTGCGGAAAACTGGCGACGCCCGTGGGCAGTCCCGATGTGTTGGGCGTGGGAGCCTGCGCCCCAGCGCTCCTTTGCCCGCATGCGGCCAGCGCAATAAGCAATACAACAGCGCCGATTTGCTTGCGACCGAAATTCTCCACCATCAGCGCTCCTCCCAATGCAATCCAGAGCCCGGCGAAAAAGGTGATTGCCGTATACAGCGGCAGATCGGGTGAAACCGGCTTTACCGGCTGGCGGGCAGCGTCAATTATTTCTATATTCGACTCGTGCACCCCGGCCGACAGACCAGCCTCTTCAACTCTTTCGAGCACCTTCACATACAGTTCGTGGCTGGCATTTGCTTCCTGCCGCATGGCCGCGTATTCGCTCGCAGCCTGGTTCTGCTTTAACCCCTCGCCGGTCGCTGCCTCAAGACTGGCACGCACCATCTGCTCGCGATTCAGCGCAGTCTGCCAATTGCTTCGGAACCGTTCCACCAGCTTGGCGTCTTCTGCTTCTTTCTGCCGGTCCAGGTCGCCGACCTGGTGGTCGATCTCAACCACCCGCGGAAAATTCGGCCCATGCTCCGCGCTCAACTGCGCTTTTTCCTGTTCCAGGTCGCTGCGCTTACCGCGAATCTGATCGAGCAAAGCGTTTCCCGCCTCACCCTGGCCCTTGAGATCGGGACTGGATGCCATCACCAGTTCCGGGTCGGCTGTTCGGGCTGCGCGGTACTCAGCTTCGGCAAGAATGCGCCCGGTGGTCGCGGCCACCAGCTCGCGCCCCAGCTCGTCCATCTCGAGGGCCGCGGAACTGTGCTCCGCCTCGCCCGGCATGCCATTCGACATGGTCGCGGGCGAGCTCACCATTCCGTGCCTGGCCTCAAATTCAGCCATGCGTCGATCGTCGGCATCCGCCTGGGTCTTCAGCTGTTTCAGTTGTCCGTTCAGCCAGCCTGAAGCGGCAGCGGTGGCATCGATCTCCGTCTCCTGGTCTCGTTGTTGATAGGCGCCAATCAGCGCATTCACCACGGCGGCGGAAAGCGCGGCATCGCGGCAGCGGAACCGAACCTCTACCATCAAAGTGCGCGGAATGCTCTGGACAATCAGCCGCTTCCCGAATCGCTCCAGCAGCCAGGCCTCGGCATCGGGCGCAGGCGCTCCAGGCCTGAAGTCTTTAAACCGGGCATCGAACCTGCCCTTGAAGCCAGGCTCGCGGTAAAGCTTGAGACCGATGATTACCCGCCATGCGAGCTCGTCGCTGCGGAGGACGCCGGAAACGGTTTCAAGCGCGAGAGGCGTAGTAAACAGTGAAGCTGCGACCATAGGCTCGGCCCTATCCAGGCTCAGCGCTGAGGCCGGTGCACTGCGCAGCTCAATGCGGCCAACGGCTTCGTATTGGTTGGGAGCGATAAGGCAGTAGATGAGGCATGCGGCGAGCAAGCCGCATTGAATTCCAAACACCAGCCTGCGCCGTCGCCGCACCAGCTCAATCAATGCGCTGAACGATGTAGCCGAATTGTTTCGGGTATGCGGAGCGGCACCGGACGCGACCGATGCGCCGGAATCAAGATCGGGCTTGGTGGCCTGATCGTGTTGATTTGAAATATCGTATGGCAACCCTGGGTGCTCCGCCCGCTCACGAAAAAACGACCCTTGACACAGATCGACTCATCTGGCCGCTGGCCGGGTCCCCCGTAGTGTTACGCCTTTCCCAATCCTTTTTTCGTGTTATGGATCACACATGATGGGGAGCGGGTTTGTGGCCGCTTGTGAACCTGAGGAAAACCAGGCTTCACCTGCCTCCGAGCGCTTTTCCCTGGCGAAGCGATTCAGGAACGATGGATCGGAGAGTGAATGGGTGAGAGATTCAAGCGAGAGATTACCCGGGCCTAATGGCCGCGTTATTTCACCCTGATTCAGGGGGTTAAGACCCCCTGCTCCCTCCACGATCTCCGATGTACAGCCGAAGCGCTAAACGCTCTCCCGGTACCACTCCACCGTTCGCCGCAGTCCCTCGCGAAAATCAACCGTCGGCTCGTAGCCAAGCAGCTCGCGCGCCAGCGTAATATCGGCCAGCGAATCGCGCACGTCTCCGGCGCGTGGCTCACTATATTCCGGCTCGCCCTTGTAGCCGGTAAGCTCGCGCAAAATAGCGAAGGTCTGATTCAGCGAGTAACGCACGCCAGTGGCGGCGTTCATCACCCGGCCTGACACTCTCTCGGCCGGGGCTGCGGCAGCCAGCAGATTGGCACGGACCACGTTCTCGATGTAGGTAAAGTCGCGGCTCTGTTCGCCGTCGCCGTAAATTGACAACTGCCCGCCGGCCAGCATCTTGCGGCAAAAGATGGCCAGAACGCCTGAATACTGCGACGCCGGGTCCTGATAGGGGCCAAAGACATTAAAGTAGCGCAACACCACGGTCTCGAGCCCATAAACGCGCGCAAACACGCTCATGTACTGCTCTCCGGCCAGCTTGGCGGCTGCGTACGGGCTAATAGGATTCAGCGTCATTGCCTCGTGCTTGGGTAGCGTTGGCGTGTCGCCGTAGGCTGAAGACGACCCCGCATAAACCACGCGCCGCACTCCCGCATCGCGCGCCGCCACCAGCAGATTAAGTGTAGCCACTACGCAGTGCTCGTTGGTTCCCACCGGGTCTTCCACCGACCGCGGAACCGATGCCAGCGCGGCCTCATGAAAAACAGTATCGATTCCTTCGCAGGCCCGCGCGCACATGGCCGGGTCGCGCAGATCGCCCACAATATGGTCCATCGCCTCAAGGCCCTTGAGGTTCGAGCGCTTGCCGGTAATAAAGTTGTCGACGCCGCGAACCTGCTCACCCCGAGCCAGAAGCTCAGCGGCGATCGAGCGCCCGATAAATCCTGCCGCACCCGTAACCAGAAACGTGCCCAAAATAGCCCCCACAAAAACTTATCTCAAGGATACCGTGTGAACCTCTGGGAGCATGGGACCCCGGCGTTGCGCCTCGCTTACAATCGAAAACGTGGCTACTGCGGCAGAAAACAGACTGGCCCTCTTGCGCCAGAAGATGGAAACGCGCCAAGCGCGCATCGGCATTGTTGGCATGGGCTATGTGGGCCTGCCTCTTGCGCTCCTCTTCAGCAGCGAGAGATTTAACGTAACCGGCTTCGATATCGCTCCCGACAAAGTGGAGATGCTGAACGCGGGCCGCTCATACATTGTGCGGATTTTGCCCGAGTCCATTGAAGAGGCGCGTAAGGCAGGCTTTTCCGCCACCTCCGATTACAGCGAAATCGAGCAGATGGATGCCGTCATCATCTGCGTGCCCACCCCGCTTGACGACCATCACGAACCCGACCTCAGCTACGTGGTGGGCACAGTAAAATCCATTGCCCCGCACATTCATGAAGATCAGCTGATTGTTCTTGAAAGCACGACCTACCCTGGAACAACCGAGGAAATCGTGGCTCCGCTGCTCGAAGCCGGCAATCCCAGTGGAATTAAAGTAACGCGCAAACCCGACGACTGTGGCGTGCATGTAGTTTTTTCGCCCGAACGCGAAGACCCCGGCAACGACGCAGTTTCGCGCCAGGATATTCCCAAGGTGATTGGCGGTTGCAGCCGAACCGCGGTGGAGCTGGCCGCAGCCATGTACGGCGCGATCTTCAAGCGGGTGGTTGAAGTGAGTTCACCCAGCGTCGCCGAGATGACCAAGCTGCTCGAGAACATCTACCGCTGCGTAAACATCGCGCTGGTCAACGAGCTCAAGCAGCTCTGCCTGCGCATGGGCATCGACATTCACGAAGTGATTGAAGCGGCCAAGACCAAGCCCTTTGGATTTCAGGCCTTTTACCCCGGCCCCGGCCTGGGCGGCCACTGCATCCCCATTGACCCCTTTTACCTCTCATGGAAGGCGCGCGAGTTCGAGTTCAGGACACGCTTTATCGAGCTGGCCGGCGAGGTCAACGCGCACATGCCTTATTTTGTCGTTGACCAGCTGGCCGCCGGCCTTAATGAGCATTCCAAGCCGCTCAAGGGTTCGCGCATCCTGCTGCTCGGCGTCGCCTACAAGCGCGATATCGACGACCTGCGCGAGTCGCCCTCGCTCACCATCATTGAACTGCTGCGGGAGCGCGGCGCGCTGGTCGAATACAACGATCCCTACTTCCGCTACGTGGGCCGCGGCCGACGCTACGACCTTAATATGACCAGCACCCCACTCGACTCGATTGCAAGCTTCGACGCCGTGATGATTGTGACCGACCACTCCGCCTACGACTATGCCGCTATCGTGGACCAGGCAAAGCTGGTGATCGATACCCGCAACGCGACCAAGGGAATAATTTCGCCTAAGATTGTGCGTTGCTGAGGAACGCTTCGACAAGTCTGAAGTTCGTCAAATAATAAGCCTGTCATCCTGAGCATAGGTCGCCGCGGCGACGGGAGTCGAAGGACCTGCGGTTGCTTTTATCGGACTTTGGCCCCCCAACGCCGCCCGCGCGACTTCCAGCCGCCCAATCGTGTATCGTGAGGGGTTCGCCTATGTGTCTCTCCCTTCCAACCCTGGCTGAACCTCAGCACTTTTCAATCATCGAACGGCTCCTCTTTGTGGCGCTGGCCGCGGCCTCAGCTTTTGGCTTCTGGCGCCGCTTCGGACCGATCTTCAACAGAATTCTGCACTCCAAAAAAGACCCCGGCTTCTCGCTCGCGCCAATCGGCAAACGGGTTTGGGACGTTGTCTGGGAAGTCGTACTCCAGGCAAAAGTCATCAGCCAGCGCCCGCTGGCCGGCATCGCGCACGCACTCGTCTTCTGGGCCTTCTGCGCCTTCGCGCTGGTCACGCTCAACCACTGCGCAACCGCGCTGGGCATCGGATTCTTGTCGCCGGAAGGATGGGCCGGCCGCTTCTACTCCTGGTTCGCCGCAATCTTTGCCGTGGCCTGCGCCGCGGGAATCCTCGGCCTGTTTGTGCGGCGATTCGCGGTCCGCCCCAGGTGGCTCGGCAAAGTTTCGCCCGAGTCGGGCGTGATTGCGATGCTCATCTTCTCGCTCATGGCCACCTATCTGGCTGCGTTTTATGTGCCCGGCGCGGGACTGCCCGGCCACGCCCTCTGGTGGGCGCACACCCTGGTTCTGCTCGCCTTTCTGCCGCTCATTCCCCACACCAAGCACCTGCACTTGCTGCTAAGCCCCTTCACCATCTTTCTGTCGCGCGGCGGCTTCAGCAAGATTCCCCCGCTCGCCGGCGACGAGGACTTTGGCCTGGTCTCAGGCCGCGATTTGACCCAGATCGTCAGCCTGCAGGCCTATAGCTGCGTAGAGTGCGGCCGCTGCACCGAGCACTGCCCCGCCAATAACACCGGCAAGGAGCTCAACCCCAAAGAGATTGTGCTGGGCGTGCGCGGGTATTTGAATGAATTCGGCCCGCAGACTGAGGAGCCGCTTCTTGGCAAATACAACTCGCAGAATGCGGTCTTCGAGTGCACCACCTGCGGCGCATGCGAGTTCCAATGCCCGGTGGGCATTGAGCATTTGCCCATCATCGTCGGCCTGCGGCGCGGCGCGGTAAACACCGGCGAGTGGGAAGACTCGCACGGAGCAAAACTGTTCCTGGCCCTCGAGCGCGGATCGAATGCGTTGGGGCTACCGACGACGGAGCGCGACAAATTCATTGAGAAAAATGCGCTGCCCCTCTACGACGGTACGCAGGAATATTGTTTGTGGCTGGGCTGCATGGGCGCTTACGACCCGCGCGGACGCGAAATTGTGGTTTCGCTGGTCGAGGTGATGCGGCATCTAGGCGTCACCTTCGGCGTGCTGCGCAAGGAGAAATGCACCGGCGACCCGGTCCGCCGCCTTGGCAACGACCTGCTCTTCCAGCAGCTTGCTGAATCGAACCTCGAAGCTCTTGCGCAATCCAAAACGAAAAAAATCCTGTCGATCTGCCCGCATTGCGTGAGGACGATTCAGGAAGACTGGAAGGAATTTGGCACGCCGCCCGAAGTGGAGCACCATAGCGAATTCCTGGCGCGGCATCTACCCGCGCTTGGAAGTGTCCCCAAAGAGGAAAAAATCGTCTTCCACGATCCTTGCTACCTGGGCCGCTACCGCAACGTTTACGACGAACCGCGCGCCGTGGTCGCCAGCGCCGGCGAGCTCGTTGAAGCGCCGCGCCATCGCGAGCGCAGCTTCTGTTGCGGAGCCGGCGGCGGCCTGGCCTTCCTGGGCGAAGAAACCGGCGAGCGCGTAAGCCATGTGCGCGCAGCAGAACTCACCGCAACAGGAGCAACCACGGTAGCCGCGGCCTGCCCCTTCTGCAATACCATGTTCAGGGACGCACTGGCGGCGCAAGGTGAGGGCGCACCGCAACTTGTGGATATTGCGCAGTTGGCGGCACGGGGGTTGATAGAAGGGAGCAGTGCTAACGATGAAGGGTGATACGAAATACGAGTTATTTTCCAAGGAACCCGGGAAGTTCTCCAAAGACGTATATGAACGGGTATCGAAAATCGCTGAGGAGTTGAAAGCGCACATGGATACCAAGTCGTTCCGCTCAAAGCTTGAACTAGTCCATAAAGTTAATGGGAAGAGCCAGGATGTTCAGAAATTGATAGCTGACGAGCTTGTGAGGCTCAAATTTATGCCTGAGAAGAGAGGCCTCTTTAGCGAATGCGAAGTTCCTAGTCTCCGGCCGGATCTTTATTTACAACTCGGGAAATCGGGGATTCTCGTCGAGGTTGAACGAGGCAAGACAACCGCAAATAACATGGACTTCTTGGACGTTTGGAAGTGTCACATATGCGCTCATGCAGATTTCCTGTTCTTAATTGTGCCTTGCGAGAGAGCCAGAACAACCGGCAAACCCACCAAAGAATTTGAAAGAGTCAAAAACCGCATCGGAACTTTCTTTAAGCGTGGAAACTACGTAAATGTCGAGGAAGTTCACTTGTTCGGTTACTAGTCAGCCAGGGTTGGACATCCCACCGGTGCGGAAGGACTGAGATGAAGATTGTTGTCGCAATCAAGCAAGTACCGGAACGCGATGCGCCTGTGCGCATTGCAGCCGATCACAAGTCCATTGATGAGGGCGACCTCAACTGGGCTATGAACGAGCCTGATGCCTATGCGCTCGAAGAGGCTCTGCAACTCAAAGAGAAAAACGGCGGCGAAGTCATCGTGCTGAGCGCTGGCCCTGAGCGCGTGGGTTCAACCATCCGCGAAGCCCTCGCCAAGGGCGCAGACCGAGCAATACACGTTATCTCGGACGACCTGGGCTCGCGCGACGCGCTCGGCGTGGCCAGGCTGCTGGCTGAAGCCATCAAGCCCGAGAGCCCCGACCTGGTGCTCACCGGCCTGCAGAGTGAAGACCTGGGCCTGGGCCAGACCGGCGTGATTGTCGCCGAGTTGCTCGGCCTGCCCCACTCCACCCTCATTTTGCAGGTTGAAAAGACCGACAGCGGCATCAAGGTAAAACGGGAACTTGAAGAGGGATGGTTCCAGCACATCGAGCTGCCGCTTCCGGCGGTCCTCACCATTCAATCGGGTGGCAACAAGCTGCGCTACGCCACACTCATGGGCATCAAGCGCGCCAAAATGAAAGAAGTGCGCGCCGTGGCTGCCGCAGACCTTGGCCCCGCAGCCGCGCCCGTGCTTACGCTTGAGCAAATCTCTTTACCCTCAAAACAAAAATCCACACAAATCCTGCCCGGCTCGGCCAAAGAAGCCGCCGCGGCGCTAGTTGAAAAACTCAAGTTTGAAGCGAGGGTGCTATGAGTATTTTTCTCGTCTTGGAAGAGAGCGGTGGCAAGATCAGGCGCGTCAGCTGGGAGGCGGCAGCCGCAGCACAGAAGCTCGCCGGTGGCGCGGGCGTAACCGCCGTAGTCATCGGCGCACAGACCGAATCTCTCGCAGCCGAAGCCGCCACTCGCGGATTCGCCGCTGTCGTTCGACTCGAGCATCCGCTGCTGGGGCAATACACCGCCGATGGGTATGTGGCGGCTTTGCAGCAACTCATCGAAAAAGAGAACCCCACGCACATCGTTTTTCCGCACACCTACCAGGTGCGCGATTTCGCGCCCGCCCTCGCCACGCGCATGGGCCAGGTGCTCATCGGCGACGTTGTATCCATTGAAGAAGGTCCCACCTTCACCCGCCAGCTCATGCAGGGCCGGCTCAACGGCAGCTTCAAGCCTGCCGGTTCGGGCCCGTGCTTTGTTTCCGTGCAGGCCGGCGCGTTCCGCGCCGACGCAGCAGCCACTGGCGCCTCCGCACCTGTCTCAACCTTCACGCCAACCCTCGACGCCGCGCAAATTCGCACCAAACCCTCCGAGCCCTTCCGCGGATCGGCGCAGACCGTCGATCTCGGCTCCGCGCAAATGATAGTCAGCGTAGGCCGCGGCATTCGCGAAGCCGAAAATCTGCCGCTCATCGAAAACCTCGCCGCCGCGCTAGGCGCTGAGATCGCCGCTTCGCGCCCCATCTGCGATAACGGCTGGCTGCCGATGGAGCGCCAGGTGGGCAGCTCTGGCCAGTCCGTCGCACCCAAGCTCTATCTAGCCGTGGGCATCTCAGGCGCCATTCAGCACCTGGTAGGAATGAAGGCCTCGCAGTGCATCGTGGCCATCAACAAAGACCCCGACGCGCCCATCTTCGAAGTGGCGGATTACGGGATTGTTGGTGATCTGTTTGAGGTTGTTCCGGCGCTGACTGAGGCGGTGAAGGCGGCAAAGAGCTAGCGCAGTCGGGGCTCCATGCGCTATCGTTCCTTCTTTACCAGCTAAGCCAGCTTCACGGGAGCCTTCGCCATGTTTCTTCCCGAGACCTACCAATCCGCGCTCGCGCTCATGCTCCTTTCCATGCTTTGCTGGGGATCGTGGGCCAACACCCTCAAGCTTTGTCCGCGCTATCGCTTCCAGCTCTTCTACTGGGACTACGCAATCGGCCTGGCCCTCGCCGCGCTGGTGCTCGGCCTCACCGCCGGCAGCATGGGCCATAGCGGACCCACGCTCCTGGCCGATCTTCCGGCCACCGCGCCCATCCTCATCGTCTACGCTCTCATCGGCGGCGCGGTGTTCAACGTCGCCAACCTGCTTTTGGTCGCGGCCATCGATGTTGCCGGCCTCGCTGTCGCCTTCCCGGTGGGGATCGGCCTCGCGCTGGTTATAGGCGCAGTTTCGAACTACGTCATCAAGCCTGAAGGCAATCCCCTGCTGCTCTTCGGCGGCGTGGCCCTGGTGGCCGTGGCCATTGTGCTCGACGCCATGGCCTACCGCAAGCGCGAAGCCACGGCGAAAGCCACCACAGCCCGCGGAATCATCATCTCGCTTGCCGCCGGCGTGCTGATGGGGTGTTTCTATCCCTTCGTTGCCAAGTCGCTCAACGGCGTGCCCGGCGCACCCTCACCGGGCCCTTACGCCGTCTCTGTCTTCTTTGCCATCGGCCTGCTCATATCAAACGTACCGGCAAACTGGCTGCTGATGCTCAAGCCGCTCGACGGCAAACCCCACGTCGATGGTGCAGATTATTTCCGCGCGCCCTTCGGCTGGCATCTGGCCGGCATTCTGGGCGGAGCGATCTGGTGCCTGGGCGGCGTTGCCAACTTTGTAGCCTCAGGCGCGCACCTTGTTGGCCCCGCCGTCAGCTACACCATCGGCCAGGGAGCCACCATGGTCTCGGCCTGCTGGGGGGTCTTCGTATGGCGCGAGTTTGCCGGCGCTCCGCGCTCCGCTCGCATCCTGCTGGTCTTCATGTTCCTGGTATTTCTGCTTGGCCTAGGCTCGGTCGCCGTAGCGCCGCTCTATTAAAGTGGAACGTATGGCTCACTCCTTGAAGCCCATTGTCATCGTCGGCAGCGTCACCATGGACCTGGTCACCCGCGCACCGCGTATCCCGGCCATCGGCGAAACGCTTATCGGAACCGGCTTCACCGCCACGCCCGGAGGCAAAGGCGCCAACCAGGCTGTCGCCGCGGCGCGCCTCGGTCACTCGGTCGCCATGGTCGGGCGCGTCGGCACTGACGCCTATGGCCCCGCACTGATCGAAAACCTTCAGCACGCCGGCGTCGATACCGCCGCAATCCGCGCCGTTGAAGGCTCATCGGGCCTGGCGCCCATGTTCGTGGCTGAGACCGGCGAAAACAGCATTGTCGTAGTACCCGGCGCAAACGGCAAAATGGATCGCGCCGCCATCGACACAAACGCGGATCTCATCCGCTCAGCCGGCATGGTTCTCTGCCAGCTTGAGATCCCCCTCGACACGCTCGCCTACACGCTCGACTTCTGCGCCGATGCCGGCGTTCCAGTTATGCTCGACCCCGCTCCCGCCGCCACGCTGCCTGACTCGGCGCTCGCGAAAGTGGCATGGTTTACTCCCAACGAAACCGAGGCAGCCTTCTATGTTGATGGCGCTGCCGGCGTGGAAGAAACCGCGCATCGGCTCATCGCGCGCGGCATCCAAAATGTTGTACTCAAGCGCGGGTCTGAAGGTGCTTACGTTGCGTTGGCGAGCGGCCAATCCGGCTGGGCGCAACCATTCAAAGTGCAGGCCATTGACACAGTAGCCGCCGGCGACTGCTTCAATGGCGCCTTTGCCGTTGGCCTGCTCGAAGGGCTCGACCCGTTTGCTGCGGCGCGATTTGCCAACGCGGCCGCGGCAATTTGCGTCACCCGGCACGGCGCCCAGGCTTCAATGCCCATGCGCGGCGATGTCGACAAGCTGCTTGAGGAGCGCTGACCGAACGAAGAGAATCGTACCTTCGATTCCGCTCCGAAAGCTTGAGGAGATTGCGCTGTATGGTTCGCTTCTTTTGCTTTGGCATTCTGGCTGGCTCGCTCACACTTGCCGCCGCCGCGCAGGATACGCAGTTCGGCCCCCGCGGCCAGCAGATTCCCGCACCCGATTGCATGAACCTGCATAACGCATGGGAGAACGCGCAGCCAGGTTGCCTGCCCAACATGCACGCGCTTTGGCTCAAAGATATCGAGCATTGGCGCGCCGAGCGGCTCATCAGGATTACGTACGACGGCTCCCGCTACGGCCTGCCCGCCCTCCAGTGGACGCAGTCGAGCTTTATGCAGCCGCAGATGATGGTGCACGACCGGTACTTCTATGATCCCGTTGCCGGCAAGTACACCGTCGATCGCTATCTCGACGACCTCGACAAACGGTATGGCGGCATCGATGCGGTGCTGGTGTGGTCAACCTATCCCAACATGGGCGTGGACGACCGCAATCAGCTTGAGATGGTGGAGTCAATGCCCGGCGGAATTGCGGGCGTCCGCCAAATGGTTGAGGACTTCCATCGCCGCGGCGTTCGAGTGCTCTTCCCCATGATGATGTGGGACCAGGGAACGCACGCACCCGGCAAACCCTGGCCACAGGCGATTGCGGAGTTGATGAAAGCCATCGATGCCGACGGCATTAACGGCGATACGCAGGACGGTGTGCCGCTCGGATTCTCGCTTGCAGCAGATGCTGTGGGCCATCCGCTGGCGTTTGAGCCCGAGGGCGGTCCCAGCGATGAGGCCCTGGCATGGGACGTGCTGACCTGGGGCCAGTACCAGTTTCCGTTCCTGCCCATGGTCGATCGCTACAAGTGGCTTGAGCCGCGCCACATGGTCAACATCAGCGACCGCTGGAACCAGGACAAGACCAGCGATTTGCAGTTTGCGTTCTTCAATGGCGTGGGTTGGGAGAGCTGGGAGAATATCTGGGGCATCTGGAACGGAATCACTCCGCGCGACGCTGAAGCAACGCGACGCGTTGCAACCATCGAGCGCGGAGTCGCGCCGTTCCTCATCAGTCCTGACTGGGAACCTCTGTATCCCATGCAGAACTTCGGCGTGTACGCGAGCCGCTGGCCGCTGGGCACTGAGACCGTGTGGACCATCGTGAACCGCACCGACTACGACATCGGCGGTCCGCAGATGACTGTGCCCTTCGCAACGGGCATGCGCTACTTCGACCTTTATCACGGTGTGGAATTAAAGCCCCAAAGCGACGGACAGCAGAGCACGCTGAGCTTTGCGATTGAGGCGAACGGATACGGCGCCATACTGGCCACGCCGGGCGACGCAAGTCCGGCGATGAAGACGCTCATGCAGCGCATGTCAACCATCACACAAAAGCCGCTCGCCTCGTATTCGCACGAGCCGGTTGCGCTCGAGCAGCGCCTGGTTGAAATTGCACCGACCAAACCTGCGGCAGCCGCGCCCGACGGCATGGTTCGCATCCCCGGCGGCACATTCGACTTTAATGTCCAAGGCATCGAAATCGAAGGCGAAGCGAGCCCCTACGTCGATATCCAGTATGCGTGGGAAGACTCGCCACGGCGTTTTCACAACCACCCGATGCAAGTGGCGCCCTTCTTCATCGATAAGTACCCGGTGACGAACGAGCAATTCAAAAAGTTTCTCGATGCCACGCACTACGTGCCGCGAGATCCGATCAATTTTCTGCGCGACTGGCAAAATGGCACCTTCCCGACGGGCTGGGAGAATCGGCCCGTAACCTGGGTCTCTCTTGAAGATGCCCGCGCCTACGCCGCGTGGGCCGGCAAGCGCCTGCCGCACGAGTGGGAGTGGCAGATGGCGGCGCAGGGTACGGATGGCCGCACTTATCCGTGGGGCTATGTGTGGCTGCCCGCGATCGTGCCAACGCCTGTCACCGGCCGGGCATGACCGCACCCGATCGTGTCGATGCACACCCCCAGGGCGCAAGCCCCTACGGCGTGATGGATCTGGTCGGTAACGTGTGGCAATGGACGGACGAATACACCGACGAGCACACGCGCGCCGCAATTGTGCGTGGCGGCGAATACTACCAGCCGCAGGGATCGATCTGGTATTTCCCTGAGGCCTTTCGCAACGACGAGCACGGCAAACTACTGCTCATGGCGCCGGGATACGACCGCTCCGGCGGCATCGGCTTCCGCTGCGTCGTCGACGCGCAATAGGCCCACTCACCACACGTGACAGGCATTCGCCGGCATCATCGGCTGGCCCACCGTGCAGCCAAACGCCTTGCCGAACTCCGGCATATTCTGCACTACACCCAGGATGCGAAAAACATCCGGCGAGTGACCGTCAGTTTGCGCCAGGAGCCTGACGAACTGGGGCCGCTCGCTGCTGCACCAGTTTTGCGCAAAGCCGATAAAGAACTGCTGAATCGCGTTAAAGCCGTCCTGCTTCGCTTCCAGGTCGATTCCCTTGCGCTTTGCGTCGTCGAGAAATGCGCTATACGCCAGGCGAAGTCCGCCGTTGTCGGCCGTGTTCTCGCCCAGGGTCAGCTTTCCATTCAACTTCACATCGTCGACTGCGGTGAAATTGCCATATTCCTTTACTTCGCAGTCGGTCATCGCATCAAATTTCTTTCTGTCTTCGGGTGTCCACCAGTCTTTAAGATTTCCGTTGCCGTCATACTGACTGCCCTGGTCGTCAAAGCCGTGGGTCAGTTCGTGCCCAACCACCGCACCGATGTGACCAAAATTTTCTGCGTCGGTGGCCAGCGGATCGTAGAGCGGCGCCTGCAAAATCGCCGCTGGAAAGTTGATGTCGTTCATCGGGGGATTGTAAAACGCGTTCACCGTCTCAGGTGTCGTAATCCACTCAGCCCGATCGAGCGGCTTGCCAATTTTCGCCAACTGGCGCCTGTTCTCGAATTCGTTCGCCCGCCACGTATTGCCGATGGCGTCGCCGCGAATCACTTCCAGCTTTGAGTAGTCGCGCCATTGGTCGGGATAGCCGATCTTGTCTGCAACCATATGCAGTTTGGCTCTGGCCTTATCCTTGGTCTCCGCGCTCATCCAGTCCTGATTGTCGATCTCGCGGCCCATCGCTGCTTCAATGTCATGCACCATCCCCAGCGCATATTCCTTGCTCGATGGAGGAAACTGCGAAGCAACGTACACCTGGCCTACCGCTTCGCCCAGCGCGTTCTCGGTCGCCCCGGTGCAACGCTTCCAGCGCGCACGCTGCTCGGGCTGACCAATCAGCTTGCGGCCGCCGAAATCGAAATCCTCATCGTCCATCGCCTTCGGCAATTCGTAACCGGGAGTGGAGTTGATCAACTGCCAGCGCAGGTAGGCCTTGATCGTCTCAAGGTCGGTGCTGTCGATCAGGGCCTGCATCCCCTTGAAGAAATCCGGATTCGCGACGTTCAGCTCCTCGACGCCGTCCACGCCGGTATCGCCAAAAAATCCTATCCAGTCAATTCCCGGAGCCAATTCGATCAGCTTGGCAACGCCCATCAGGTGATACACGCTGTGGGGATCGCGACGCGCGGTCACGTCCATCGAAATCTTTGCCAGCGCAGTCTCAAAAGTCATGATCTTTTCGGCATCGGCCGCAGCTTTGTCAGCCGGTTCGCCCGCCAGCCCAAGCATGTTCGACACGTGCGCAACATATTCCTTGCGCGTCTTGTCGGCCGCGCCACCGCTGCGGAAATAGTAGTCCCGCTCGGGCAATCCCAGTCCGCCCTGGTCCACTACTGCGATTTGTTTCGTCGCGTCAATCGAGTCCTGCTGCTCGCCGTAGTTGAAAAATGCGTTCACGTTGATCAACTGGTAATGCGCCAGCAACGCAGTGAGCTGTTTCTTGTCGGTGAGCGCGGCAATGCGATCAAGCTCCTGCTGCAACGGCTTTAATCCCCCGGCGTTAACTGCGTCTGCGTCCATGCAAGACGCGTAAAAGTCGCCAACCTTCTGCTCGTTCGCCGTATGCTGCGCACCCTTATCGGCCACCTTGTCCAGCATCTGGTGCACTACGTCCTCGGTGTGTTCATAAATAATTACGAACGATCCGTAGCTGGGCATGTCTGCCGGGATGGAATACATTTTTGAGAAGTTGCCGCACGCGTACTGCGCAAAATTCACGCATGCATTGGCGTTTGTATCCATGATTTGCGTGTCGAGGCCGGGCAGCAGCGCCACCGGCTTTTCTGCGCCGCTCGGGGCAGCGCTTTGCGCGGGGACCAACCGGTTTCCAGCGGCAAGCGCCGCGAACCCAAGCAAAAACAGGGATATGCTACGACAAAGTTGCTTCACAGGGAACGCCTCCAAAAGATGCTTTCCCAGTCTAATGGAGCGGACCGTCGGCTGAGCCGAATTTTAGCTCACCAGTTCAAGCGCGCGAATCATCTCTTTGCGCACGGTCAGCCGCTCGATCAGGTCGGTCCTCACCTCGTAGCCGCGGCCGGGCGTATCGGGAATGGTAATTTCGCCCTGGCGCGAGACCGTCACTTCAGGCTCGATGATGTCTTCGGCAAAGTAGCGCGCCGAGGCCGACACGTCGCCGGGCAGGGTGAAGTTCTCGAGGGTCGAGAGCGCAATATTGTGCGAGCGGCCCACGCCCGACTCGAGCATGCCCCCGCACCACACCGGAATCCCCCGCTCCTGCGCCGCATTGTGCACCGCGATCGCCTCGCTGAATCCGCCCACGCGGCCCAGCTTGATGTTGATGATGCGGCACGACTCCATCTCGATCGCCGCCAGAGCATCGCGCCGGTTGTGAATCGATTCGTCCAGGCAAATGGGCGTTTTCATCCGTTTTTGAACCATCGAGTGATAGTAGAAATCGTCGTGCCACAGCGGCTGTTCCACCATCAGCAGGTCGAACGCGTCGAACGACTGTATATGGTCGGCATCGTGCAAGCGGTATGCCGAATTGGCATCGCAGCTTAACGTGATCTCCGGCCAGCGATTGCGCACTCGATCAAATACTTCAACGTCCCATCCACGCTTGCACTTCAGCTTGATGCGCTGGTATCCCGCGTCAAGTTCGCGCTCAATCACCGCAAGCAGCTCCGGAATCGACTGCTGAATGCCCAGCGAAACTCCGGACGGAATCACGTCGCGCACGCCGCCCAGCAAGCGCGAGAGCGAGATGCCTTCCCGCTGCGCTTCTATATCCCAGATGGCGTTTTCAAGAGTGGCCTTGGCCATGCGGTTGTCGCGCACACGCTTGAAGATCCGCGGACAGTCGCCGCCATGCTCGGGGTTTTCGGCAGCCAGCAACGGCCCCAGCTCCTGTGCAATCACCGCCCACGCGCTATCGGTCCACTCGCCGGAGAAATGCGGCCTTTCGCCCACCGTGCACTCGCCCCAGCCCACCAGTCCCTCTGAGTGAACCTCCGCGAGCAGCACACGCCGGTTCCGAGTCACTCCAAAGCTGGTTTCGAACGGCCGCACCAGCGGCATGTGAAGTTCGCGCAGGATGATCGCATCGATTCTCATGTTTTCTCTTGGTCCTCAGCGTTAGTTTTTGTCAGAAAGCGCTACAAACAATCACTCTCAGGCCCCGTTTCATAACCGGCTCAACTCAAAGACTCCATTCCTATCCGCATCAAGTGAAAAGCCAGATATGGCCAATCCCTTTTGAAACGCCTGTTGAAACTTCTCCCTGTTCTCTAACTGAACGGTAAGGGCGCGGTGACGATCTCCGTCCCCGGCTTTCCACTGGTAGATGGCCGCCGGGACCTGAATCCGCTCCTCGATACTGCCTGCGACTGCCGGATGGCCGTCTAGAATTGCCTGCACACGGTCCGAATCCAGCTCCCACTCCGCCACTAGACGATCCGTCGGGAGCCCACCCTGCAGTCGAGATGAGGATACACCATAGAAATCGGGCCGATACTCGCGCACGACCGCTCCCAGCCTGTGGATATTTAAATAAGCATTTTTAATTTCAAGGGGATCAAAGGTCCACTCCATGTGCCGAATGCCCCGAGAAAGCGCCTCCAGCCGCTGCTCAAGCTTCAGCCGCATTCCAAGCCCCTGGTTTCGATACCCAGGCCGCACGGCAAGCATGTGCGAGTGCAGATAAGGCGTGGCACCCTGCCACCCGTTCTTGATCCCCGGCAGCGCCATAACAAACCCAACCATGCGCGACGAGGCGGCCTCGACCTCTCGTTCTCCGGTTCCCTCGCTCCCTTGCTCCCTCGCTCCCTGTTCTTGGTCGAACGCCCCAATCACCTGCCCGCCGATCTTCTGCGCCAGCAGAAACGTCTTCTTCGGCACCATGTCAGTCGGATCGTAGCCCCAGGTTTCCACCTCGAGATCCACGCAGGCCTCCAACTCGTCAAACCCCCGGCAGGCGCGAATCTCAATCATGATTCCGCTCCCTCAATCTCATTTGAAGGCCCTGCCGCAAGCTTCCGTTTTGCCGCTGCCCACAGGTCCTCAAGCTCGTTCGGGGCCAGTTCTTCGAGTGGGCGCGGCGAGGCCAGCTCCATCTCCCTGAAGCGCTCCCTGAACCGCAGATTGCACCCGCGCAAAGCCATCTCCGCATCCACGCCCAGGTGCCTGCCGAGATTCACAACCGTGAAGAGCAGATCGCCCAGCTCCGCCTCGATTGCCGGCTTGCGGGCCGGGTCGCCCGATGCCGCTTCCGCCTCAAGTTCCGCCGTCTCTTCGGCAATCTTTGGCAGCAGATCGCGCCAGTCAGGCCAGTCGAACCCCGATTTCTGCGCCTTCCCGCCCAGCTTGGCGGCCTCAAGCAGCGCCGGCATCGCCCGCTGAACTGAATCGAGCCGGGATGCGGGCTGGGCTGGGTCTGTGCCGGTGGTTTCGGTCGACGTTTTGCTGGCCTTCTCAGCCGCCTTTATCTGGTCCCAGTTGCGGAGCACCCCTTCAGCGGAACCAGCCACGGCCAGGTCAACTTCAGCATTATTGCCGGCCTCGCGCGCAGCCTCGTCGCCAAACACATGCGGATGACGGCGGATGAGCTTGCGGTTCAGGTGGTCGAGAACATCGGCGATGGTGAACTGGCCCTCATTGGCGGCCAATTCTGCATAGAAGAGCACCTGCAGCAGCAGGTCGCCCAGTTCCTCGACCAGATGCGGAAAATCGCGCCGCTCAATTGCGTCGAAGACCTCGTAGGTCTCTTCAAGCGTGTATTTGCGTATGGAGTCGAACGTCTGCTCGCGATCCCAGGGGCAGCCGCCGGGCGCACGCAACCGCGACATAATTGCCGCCGACTGCTCAAAGAGCCGTGCGGCGCGCGCCGGGTCAGTGGCGATCTGCATGGTCGGGGACGTGCGGCTGGAGCTTTCTTGCGGAAGGTCCATTCAGATCCAGTTTACAAGCCGCCGCGGAAAGTGCGTCCCAAAGTCGGAGGCAGCAGAGGCCTTCGCTCAAACAGAGCACTCGTTCTGCCGGACGGAGGGAGCAGGGGCCTTCAGGCCCCTGAATAGCACACAGTCAACCCGAGGCCTTTAGGCCCGGGCCTCGTGTCCGCCGCCAAACTCACTTTAAATGTGCCGGCATTGGGTCAACATTACCCTGCCAACCCGCCGACGAATAAAGATACTCCTGCGACCCCGCGCACAGCCCCGCCTTCACCTGATTCTCCTCGATATACCTCTTGCACGCTTCGAACTTCTCTATCTAAAGAATTTGCACTTCGTTATAACTGCGCTCCCAAACATCTCTTTTGCTCTTGAGCCGGAATGAGAACCCGCCCTTGATAAATTGCACAGCCTTTTCGAGCGAAACGTCGTGCGTTGGCGTGATTAGGACATGAACGTGATCAGGCATGATGACAAAAGCATGCAAGGCAAACTTGCCCTGGGCTCGATAATGCTGCAGAACTTCAAGCATGAGTTGGGAGTTTGCTTCGACCTGAAACAGTCTCCGACGGTTAGCCGTCACCGCTGAAACAAAATAGGTTCGAATCTCTTGCGGAGCGTAAATCATGCCGGAATGATACGAAATGCCCGCGGCTAAAGCCGTGATCGGCGTCATCGTCATCAGGGGCCTGAAGGCCCCTGCTCCCTCCATTCCGTCCTCTCAACCGTATACTCAATTCTTCTGATGATTCGCGTTTTAGGAACCGTCTTTGCCGCGCTCATGGGGCTGGCCTTCGGCAGCTTTCTGAACGTGTGCCTCACGCGCTGGCCGGCGGGCGAGAGTATTGTTAAGCCGCGCTCGCACTGCCGCAGTTGCGGCCGCACGCTTGCCTGGTGGGAGAATGTGCCGCTGCTGAGCTGGCTGGCGCTGCGCGGACGGTGCAGGACGTGCAGGACGTGGATTGGATGGCGATATTCGCTGGTGGAAGCAGCGATCAGCGCGCTTTGGGCCACTGTGGCCTGGCGCTTTCTTGAACTCGCATTGGACCCGGACGTTCCGGCAATCTCGCGGTTTCTTCACTACAACGTCTACAACGACTTCAGCGCAACGATGGGGAAGATGATCTTCTTCTGGTTGCTCATCGCCCTCGCCGCGCTCGACCTGGAACACCTTTGGCTTCCAGATTGGCTCACACTCCCTGGAATCACTCTTGGAGTCATCTTTAGCGCTGTCTATCGTTCTATCGGAGATCGTTATTCCGATGCTCCATCTTCATCGACGCTAAGGATCGGCCTCCAGAGCGCCTTCGGCTCCGCGTTCGCAATCCTCGCCGCCGCCGGCCTAATCCTCCTTATCCGTTGGATCTATAAACTCATTCGCCATCACGAAGGCCTCGGCCTCGGCGACGCCAAGCTTATGGCAATGCTGGCCGCGTGGCTGGGGCTCCCAGGGGCGCTGCTTTCATTCGCGATTGGCGTTGTCTTAGGGTCGCTGGCCGGGATTGTTGTGCTCACGCGAAACAAAGGAAGCGAGTCCTGGGCCACGACAAAGCTGCCGCTAGGCACATTCCTCTGCATCGGCGGAGTCGTGAGCAGCCTCTGGGGTCAGCCAATCATCGCAGCGTATGTGCGCTGGGCGGGGTTCTGAGCCTGCCGCGCAGGCTCCTCCTAGTCCCTAGTGCCTAGTCCCTGCCTCTAAGGAATCTCCACCAGTTCCATTTGGCCGTCGCGCCTGCGATGCAGCACGTACGTCTCGCCGGCAGGATCGCGAAAGATCAGCAGGTCACGGTCGCGAAACTCAGCATCCTTTACCGCCTCTTCAATTGTCAGAGGCTTAAGCGCGAAGCATTCGCCGTTTTTGATAATGTGCGGCTCGACCACCGTGGCTTTTGCCGGGAACGAGTGAACCGCGATCGATGCCCTTGCCTTGCCGCGTGCAGGCTTGCCCTCGCTCGCTTCAGCGTCAGGCGTGGCACGCGCCTTGGGCCGCGCCACCGGCGGCGCAGTCATAATCTTTTCTTCCTTGGGCAGCCGCTTGGTCTCAATTTTGCGATCCTTATACTTCCGGGCCTGGTTTTCAGCATGGCTCAGGGCCTGGCGCAACGCCGCCTCGGGCTCGTTGCCTTTGCCCGTGGCCGCCAGCTTTTGCGTGCGCGCCTGCACCGTCAACTCCACGATGTGCAAATGCCGCTGCTCGCTGAAGGTCACGCTGCCATGCGCTGCCCGGCCCAGGATGCGCCCAATGCGCTCCATTCCCTCTTCAGCCTGCGCCCGCACCGCCTTTGAAATCTTGACTCCCCTTGCGGTGAACTCTACGTCCATAGTCAACCTCGGCTCGAAGATTCTTATCGGCCCATTGAGCCGTCTCTGGAGCACGCCAGCCCCCAAAGCCCGCGCAACAGGTGGAGCACAGTATATGACGGATGGGGGCGAGCTTTCAGATTTCCCACCGCAGCAGCACGGTTCCCACCGTGAAGCCGGCGCCTACCGCGGCCAGCAGCACCAGGTCGCCCTTCTTCAGCTTGCCCTCTTCAATGGCCGTTTCCATGGCCAGGGGAATGGTTCCGGCCGAAGTATTGCCGTACTTTTCAATATTGATAATCACGCGGTCCGCAGGCATTCCCAGCCGGCTGGCCGTGGCCTGAATAATGCGTATGTTCGCCTGGTGAGGAATAAAACAGCCCAGGTCCTTGCCTTCCACGCCGTTCCGTTCGAGAAGCTTGGTGGTGGCTTCGGCCATCTTGCGCACCGCAAACTTGTAAACCGCCGGCCCATCCTGGTGGACGAAGTGCATCTTCTTGTCCACCGTTTCGTGCGTTGAGGGATTCAGGCTGCCGCCGCCCGGCATGCAAAGGCTCACGCCACCCGAGCCGTCAATCTCGTTCAGGTAGTCGATAAAACCAATCTCGCCCTCTTCGCAGGGCTCAATCAGCACCGCGCCGCCGCCATCGCCAAACAGCACGCAGGTGGTGCGGTCGGTGTAGTCGGTCATACGGGTGTTGGCGTCGGCTCCGCAAACCAGTACTTTTGAGTGCGCGCCGCTCTCCACCATCTTTACGCCGGCCTGCAGCGCATAGGTAAACCCCGAGCATCCGCCAGAGACGTCGAAGCCCCAAACATTCGTGGCGCCAAGCTTGTTCTGCACCAGGCAGGCCGTCGAGGGGTACATCATGTCGGGAGTTACCGTGCCCACAATAATCACTTCGAGTTCGCTGGGCTCAATGCCGCGCGCAGCCAGGCACTTTTTGGCCGCCTCAGTGCAGATATCGCTTACGCCCAGCCCCGCAGCCAGCTTGTGACGCGTCTTGATCCCGGTGCGCTCAACGATCCACTGATCGTTGGTGTCCACCATTTTTTCAAGGTCTTTATTGGTAATTATTTCGGGAGGAACGTAAGTACCGAGCGCGGTGATTTTGGCGCGGCGGCCCACAATGGGGCGTACGGTCAGGCTCAATTCTGTTTCTCCTTGCGCGAACCGGTCAGCAGATCCCTGATCTACGATCCCGGACCACTGACCCCTGATCTCTGATCCCTGACCACTTATTCAGTACCGGGTGACCTACTGCGCCAGTACTAGCCCGTTACCGTTGCTTCCTTCCGGACCTGGCGGGGTTGGCGGGATTACGTCGCGTAGGACCCGGCACTGAATGATTTTACCACTCGCAAGCGAAGTAGCGCCGCGCTCCTGGGCGGTTGTCGTCAGGCATTCACGCCCGTGCCCGGCTTCGAACAATGCCCAACTTCCGCGAGCGTCATAATGCAACGCAGGGTGCCGAAATGCCATGTCCGCGCGTCTAATTTCCGGTATCGACTTTGCCTATAACTTTTAGGTAACATTTAATTGCCATGGCCTTCCCGATCAAGACCTGTGTCGCCTGTGGAGATGAGTTCGAACTCCGGCCCGGCAAGCCGGGCTTTGCCAACCGCTGCCCCACCTGCAGCGAGCCCGAGGCCGCGGCGCCTGCGCATCATGGCGCGCAGGTGAAGAGCGCCGAGGAGCGGCACACCGAGCAGGAGGCCAACGCATTGCGCCGCAAGGCCATTCGCGACATGCTCTACCGCGGTGACAGCTAGCGCGCCAACGTCTCAGATGCCCAGCAGTGCAACGCCTTCAGTATTGGCAGCGGCTCTTAACTGCTTGTCCAGGGTAGCTAGTGGCAGCGCTCTTCTTTGCGCAAGTTCCAGATAAGCCGCGTCGTAAAGAGTGAGACGGTGAATGCTTGCCAAACCCAGAGTTGCGCCCCACGCCTGCCGGTCTGTTTCAGGATCAAGAGAGATCGGAAGCAGGCTGAGATCGGCCAGCGTCTCGTCGCGAAAGGCCGCATCATTGCGGCCACGGCGCACGCCCATCTCCAGAATGTTGGCAACTTCAAGACGCCACAGCGCGGGAACCCACGCGCCGGTCGCTATCGTGCGCTCGAAGACATGGAGCACCGGAGCCGTTGTTTCATCGTGATAGGCCCAGGCGATTGTGACTGAACTATCGAGAACCAGGCTCACGGCCGTCCCGCATCGCGATCGGCTTTGAATGTCTCCCAGTCAAAGGGTCCTGCCTTTAGGTGGACCGCTCGGGCGCGGATCCGATCAAACGCCGCACGCGCCTGCGCGCGGTCAATCCCACCCAAGTTGGGGACCAGACGAGCCACCGGCTTGCCATGTCGCGTAATCACAATCTCTTCCCCTCGCTCGACGCGATCCAGAAGCGCGCCCAGCTTGTTCTTGGCCTCGAAGGCTCCAAATTCAGGCATATCGAATTCGGCCATGCTCACTCCAAACCAACCAGCTTAAGCTAGCTTAACATTGATCAAACTCAGCTGCAACACGCCCAAATTCCAATCCCGGTACAATAGATGGGTGAGCAAATCTCTTACGCCCGCGGCCCCTTCTGTACCACCCCCGGAAGCCAAAAACGCTTCCGGGGGGCCCCGCGTGGGCTTTATTTCGTTGGGCTGCCCCAAGAACCTCGTCGATTCCGAGGTCATGATGGGCCTGCTCGATCGCGCCGGCGCGCGACTGACCTCGCGCCCTGAAGAGGCCGATATCCTGGTGGTAAACACCTGCAGCTTTATCGACACGGCCAAGCAGGAATCGGTCGACACCATTCTCGAAATGGCTCGCCACAAAGCCTCGGGCTCTGCGAAAAAGCTGATCGTTGCAGGCTGCCTCGTCGAACGCTATCGCGACGAAATCGGCAAGACCATTCCTGAGGTCGACGCCGTGGTAGGCACCGGCGAGCTCGAAGCGATACTCGAAGCCGCAGGCCTGGCCCCAGTCCATGCGGTTGCAGCAACGTCGCCCTTCAACATCCTCACCAGCGTGCAGGTCGATGCGCGTTCGGGCAAAGAATCCCAATCAGGAACCCACAAGCACGAGTCAGAGACAACAACTTCCCGCCCCGAAGGCGACCATCGCGAACGCCAGGGCCGCTTCAGCCGCGATGACTGGCAAGGCGCGCAGCATTTGCTGCCAACCTATCTCTACGACGAAAACACGCCGCGGCTGTTGTCGACCCCGCGCGCATCGGCGTATATCAAAATTGCCGAGGGCTGCGATCACCCCTGCACCTTCTGCGTCATTCCCAACCTGCGCGGCAAGTTCCGCTCGCGGCGCTTCGAGTCGGTTGTGGCGGAGGCGCGGCGGCTTGTCTCGCGCGGTGTTGAAGAGATCACGCTCATTGGCCAGGACACAACCTGCTACGGCGAAGACCTGGGCCTGAAAGACGGCCTGGCTACCCTGCTCGACGAGCTGGCCGGCATCGACGGCCTGCGCTGGCTGCGCTTCCTCTACGCGTATCCCAACCGCATCACCGGCCGGCTGCTTGAGACCATCGCGAAACACGACAACATCTGCAAGTATCTCGACGTGCCACTGCAGCACGCGTCACCCGACCTGCTGAAGCGCATGAAGCGCGGCGCAGGCGCGGACATCTTTCTCAAGACCATCGAAAAAGTGCGCGCGGCCGTTCCAGGCATCGCATTGCGCACCAGCTTCATCGTCGGCTTCCCCGGCGAGTCACTTCGTGACGTGGAGATTTTGGAGGAGTTTATAGGCGAGGCTAGATTCGACTGGCTCGGAGTCTTCAGCTATTCGCACGAAGAAGGATCGGGCGCGTACTCGCACGACGCGCAGGTCCCGAAGCGGACCATCGAGGCGCGGCGCAAGCGGCTCATGAAGCTGCAGCAGAAGATCTCGCGCCAGGTAAAGCAGCAATGGATCGGGCGCGAACTGGTAGTGCTGGCCGAAGGCGAGAGCGAAGAGACGCCACTGTTGTGGGAAGGCCGCACGCAGTTCCATGCACCCGAGATCGATGGCAAAGTCTACATCAACGACTTTGGCGCTTTGGAGCAGCTTGAGCAGGGCCGCTTCTACAAGGCGCAGATCACCGAGGCCCACGACTACGATTTAGTCGCGCGCATCACATCGGGCGCGCTATAAGGCGGGGCTCTGTGAGCGCCGCCTCATCGCGATCGCGCCCAACCTGAACTGAATTTCTGATCTGTGAAGACAGCGATCGTCAGCTACGACGCGACAATCGACTTGTAGCCCGACTCCGGCGCCTTCTTGAGCGCCTCAAGGCCCTCTTCAATGCTGAGTAACGGAGTGGTCTTGACGGACTTGAGCGCCCCGCCCGCCGCGACGGCCAGCGCCCACGCAGCCGCGCTTACGTTGTCGGGAAACTCGGCGATCATGAGAAGGTCGTACTCGCCGAACGAGAACCATGAGCTGGTGACTTTGCCGCCGAGGTTCCTGACGTTTTTCTTCAATGCTTGAGAACGATCCTGGGGGTTTGCGATCAACGCGCTCAACGCCTGCTGGGTGTAGGAAACCTGCACGAGATAACTGGGCATGGGAAACCACCTTTCTTGCTGCTGGAATTTTTGTGGAGATGGCCGGGAAGCAGGCCGAGTATACATGCCCGCCCACACCGCGGGAAAGCCACTGTTTTGTTTCGGCAATGGCCCTCAACGCATGCCTTCAGAATCGGCGCAAGAAACAAAAGGCGCGGCAGCTCATGCTGCCACGCCTCTCGCTTAACAAAGGTGAGCGTTACTTGTGCGGCGCCCCGCCACCACCGCCGCCACCACCGCCGCCACCGGCGTGGGAAGCACCACCACCGCCGCCCCCGCCGCTACTGCTTGCGTGATAGCTGCTTCCTCCGCCGCCTGAACTATGGCTCGATCCACCGGAAGAACTGGCGTGCGAAGAAGACGTGCCTCGAGATGAGCCTGGCGAACCTGGGGAACCAGAACCGGCTCGATATGCCGACGAGGAGCTGCCGGGATGCGGCGAAGTGTAGGCGGCGCGCCCAGGAGACGAATCACTCCTTGTACTTCCATCGAAGATGGTGTAGCCCGAGCTCGTAGACGTTGTTACCCCGCGATTCTCGCCGCCACGCGCAATCACCGGGCGCATCGGCGCCACAGTGTTGCCGCCGATCATCACCGGCTGATTGTGCTCGCGAGATGGAAACACGGGTCCCCCGGACGAAGGAGTTCGGTTGACTGCGATGACAGGCATTGGACGCCCCGGAGACACACCGCGCGGTCCGATCGGCCGATGCGGCGCCCTGTAGCCCGGGGGGAATGACCCATACCGTGGGCCGGGATAATAGCCATACGAATTCCACCAGGGATTGCAGCCGCCCATGCCGGGGCTCCAGCCCCAGCCAAAATCGTTAAAGAAGTTCCACGAGCCGCAGGAGTAAGGCAGAAATCCCCAGGAATTGCATGGAACGTACATGTAACCGTACCGCGGATACCACACCCAGTTGCCGCATCCGTAGGGATCAAATCCGGAATTGGAAGCGTCAAAAGGCGACCAGACATATCCTTGCCCGGGAACGTTGTACCAGCTGCCGTTTGCGTCCAGGTCGCTCCACGCGGGGCTGCCGCTTTCAGGGCCGCTCTGGCTCGGCGGCGGAGCCGTGAATGCGGACTCTTCGGTCGCCGTGGCTTGATCGCGATCGGAGTTCCATGCGTCCCATGAGTCCGGCTCAATTGACTCATTCAGATCATAATGGCTCATGTCGTTTGCATACAGCGTTACGCTCTCGCCGCCATGCATCGCCAAATCCAGGCCGCCATTGCCGCGACCAAGGTCAACGTTCCCCGACAAAACCGCCAGATCTCCCGGCGGCGTATCCATCTTCACCCGGATGACGGCATTGCTGCCTGGGGTGACAGAGGAATCGCCAAAGTGAACCGAAAACTGGCCCAACTGGTTGCCGCCCTCGAACTCAAAGTACGCCAGGCCTCCGTTGAGCACCATCTCGGCCACACCGTTGGTTCCCTCGCCGCGCAGCACGCTCAGCGTAAGCGTGCTATTGGGCGAGAGGCGCGCCACGCTGCCGTCTTCAAACTGGATTTCGGCGCGCCCATCCTGCCCTGCGGAAACCTGCATACCCTCAAAGAGGGGCATGTTCACCGTGGCACCTTCGGCAATCACCTGGTCGCCCTGGGTGACACGCACCTGGCCTTCCACGTAACTCAGGTGCACGGCGCGAGCCGCCGGTTGCGGATCGTCGGCGTGCATGAGCGGGGCTGCAACCAGGATGGCGATAGCGACAGTTGCGATCCAAATAGAAATGGCGCCTCTACGGCGCCCGTCTGTGGTCGGCTTATCAATCAATCTCACTGCCGGCAATTGCACTGTTGGCGATTTCATTGCTGCCCGCCTTTCCATCGCCCCCGGGGACGATCGTTCAATCGATCCTGATGGCAGCGTACTACGTCTTCACTATGGTTTGACATTCCCTGCTACGCAAAAGTTTCGGTATTACCGCTTCAAAGTAAAGATTATGTTCCCGCTTTCGCCAACAGCAGCCTGGCGCGCTTGCGCACGCGCTCCAAAACATCGTCGTCCTCGGCCAGTCTGTCCAGAATCTCGCGAATTGTGCCGATTTGCTGGGCGCGGCCGCTACCGGCAGCATCCACAAGGAACTCCATTTCCTTGTCCAGGCCGAGCGGGTCATGCTGCAGCAGTTTCTCAAGCCGCGCACCCTCAATAATCGTCTCCGCCACGGCTTCAAATGAGTTTCCCAGTTCTTCGATCTCCTTATCCTTCGAGAAGTTAAACGTGCATGAGCCGGAACCATCGGGGCCCGCGTAGCTGAACTTCTTCCAGCCCTCGAATGCAACCTTGAGGTGGCTTTCGCAGCTCTCGTTGAACAGATGGTGGCGATGCGCTGCTTCAAAGACGTGCGAGGTGAATCCGGCGCTCAACTGCACATCGCGATTCACATTCGGGGCATCGATTTGCTGGGTGTCGTCGCTCTCGGGAGCCTTGCCCATCTGCGAAGCGAAATGCGCAGAACCGTCGGAGTGGAGGGTGAGCGTCCAGTGGGAAGGGCTCAACTGATCGTCGGTAAACTCCACATTCATCACTGCGTTCTGAGTCACTGCGTCCGCAGTCACTAAATTTTGCCCGGCGCAGACGGCTATGGAGCCGCAAAGCGCCAGAAAGCCGGCCACGGCAACCGGAAAAGCTCTCATCGCGCTACTCTTCATCGCGTAACTCTGAGGGCCAGTTGTCCCTTGATTCTGAGAGTCGTGACCGGGCTCGTCTTGACCTGACTCGGCAGGACCTGGCGGGTCTGGGCCGCAAGAGTCTGGGCCGTGTGAATATGGCAAATCGCTATCGCCAGTGCGTCCGCGGCGTCTGCTGGTTGGGGAAGTACATCCAGACTCAGCAGCCGGGCGACCATGAACTGCACCTGCTCTTTGCTGGCCATGCCGTACCCCACGACGCTCGATTTGATCTTGAGCGGCGCATATTCGGCTACCGGGATGGATTGGCGAGCGGCCGCCAGCAGGGCGACCCCGCGCACCTGTCCAAGTTTGAGAGCCGATTTCGGGTTCACCGAGTAGAAAACCTCTTCGATAGCGACGGTGTCGGGACGCCAGCGTTCGAGTTCGGCGCCGAGTTCGCAGAACACCTGGTCGAGCCGCTCGGGCAGCGTTTTCGACTTTACCAGCCTGATTGCGCCAAGGGCCTTTGGAATCAGACGCGCCACTCCGCCGTCGTCGTCGGAATCGACAACGCCAAAACCCGTCACTTCAGTGCCGCAGTCAATGCCGAATACGCGCATTCGGTCCAAGTTTAACGCATAACCGGCGGCCATGGCTGCGGCGCCGCGGCGTTAATTCAGTCGCCGCTGCGCAAATTCAAGCGGCCGATTCAAGTGATCCAACCCACGTACCGTCGATTGAGTTTGTGCCACGATTTCAGCAGAAGATGCTGGCAAATTTGGTTCATTTCATAAAGTTTCATTTCCGGGCGATGACAGATATCAACCGGATTCGTATTTTAAGCATCAGAAACATAAAGCTTGCGGCGGTGTCTAAATGGCTATGGCGATGCCAATTCGAGAGCGATTTAAGGGCAAAGCGGCACTGTGGCTGCGTCAGGGGATGTCGCCGCGGCGCCTGGCCCTGACGCTTGCACTCGGCTTTGCGATCGGCTGCATCCCGGTAGTGGGCCTGCCCACGCTGGTGTGCGCGGCAATTGCCCTGGCCTTGCGGTTGAATGTGCCTGCGATTCAGGCCGCAAACTATGCGGCCATGCCCCTGCAGTTGGCGCTGATCGTGCCTTTCGTCCGATTGGGTGGCCGCATGACCGATGCCGCACCCCGTCCTGACGCTGGCTCGCTGCTGAGACTTTCGCCGCTGCACATGGCAACGCAGCTCAGCGGCTTGGCCGGCCAGGCGCTTCTGGCATGGGTACTGGTAGCCATTCCGGCGGTTTTGCTGCTCACTGTCGCTCTGACGCCAATGCTGCGCCGGATTCCGCTGTTGAGGGCTTCTGAAGCCGCAGATTAGCCTGACGGCTGTCGCAGCTAATTTCGAACCTTCCCTCCAGTTTTAAGAGCTGTATCCGCGTCTCGTACGTATGCGGCAATCCTCCGTCGCTCCCTCTCAGATTCACGCACGATCTTGCGGACCACAGCCGCCTGGTTGCCGGCCGCAGAATCGAATTGGGCTAGCATGTGTGCGGACAGATTGCGGATATCGTGGACGGCCCGCAGGTGGATATTGCGGAGCGTTCCTCTCGGATAGATTCCGTCGATGGCGATGCAGGCGCCTGCAGCGGCGCCCACGAAAATGCTCGCGGCGGTCCAGTTGAAATGCGCCCAAATTCCCGCGGTCGCCGAAGCCAGGATGGCAGGAATCTTCAGGGACCAGAAGGTCCATGTGTCGCGATCTGCATCCTTCTGGTTGGCCATGGCCCAGTCCTCAAGCCTCATGAGGTGAGACACCAAGACCTGGCGGGGAGACAGGGCAGGCTGATCCGCCTTCGTATCCAATGCGCCAAATTCCCTTGACGAAAAACCCAGCGGTGCCGACGCGGCTGCCAGAGCTGGCAACGCTCCCAAAACGGTCGGTGAAGCCACACTCGCAGGCGCCGCAGCTGCAGACAAATGGATTTGAGCCAGCGCATGCGGCCCGGAGTCAGCAACTAGTCCACTGACGACCGGTCCCATAGGTGCTGCCAGAACTGGCGGTGCTCCTACAGCAATCGGTGAAACCACACTTGGAGACGCGGCGGCCGCAAACAAACTGGTTTGGGCCAACGCGGGGGCCTGGGAGTCGGCAGTTGGTCCAATAGCAACTGGTCCAATACCAGTGGCGGCAGGAAGCCCTGACGGAAGGCCATCGTTTGGCATGGGAACCTCACATCCGAATTGGAATGTCCCGATTGCAAAGGAGTATACGCTGAGCCCTACTCGCGGAAAAGGGTCATCTAAGCTGATGAATCCATAGCAACGCACCAGTTGCTCGCTCTTCACTCACTTGCCCGCATACGGGTCGGGAACCGGCTCGGCGCTGTCGATCCACGCGCTGTATATCATGTCGCGCAGCATGCTGGCTCCGGCAGCCAGGCGGCTCGCGGTAAAGGTCCGCGATTCCGGCGTCCCCGCACCCACGAATCCCCCGGCCTTCTCGAGTTGATAGACCTTCTCGATGTACGTGGCCGTGGTTCGAAGGTAGGCCACGTAGGCATCGAACATATCGCCTGGAATGGCCCTGGCCGGAGTCATGAGCGGTTGAATATCGGAGACATGGATGTTGTCCGCTACGAACGGGCCTTCAAAAAGATGATGGATCTCGTGGCTGGTGGTGTAGCCGTTGGGATTTGGGCCCGTCCAGCCGTTATATTGCACGGTGACGTGGAGTGGCTGCGAGGCATCGCCAGCGTAATGGCCCAGCCAGCCCGCATAGAAAATGATTGCGGCCTCCACCGGCGCAGTGTCCTGCCCGGCAGCGTGCAGGGTGCGATACTTGCCGCATCGCAGCCTTCAGCCGCTCCCACACCTCGTCCGTTTCCCAGGGTTGCAGGCCGATCTTCTCGGGGCGCTGGCCGGCGGCAAAGACTTTGGCCTCAAAGTCGAGCCGCTTGTGCGGCAGCGGGCCCAGGGCGTCGGTCAGCTCGAGGTCGATAAAATGCTCGGGTGCTTGGGCGGCGCTCAATTCAGGCTCAGCCCTCGAACGCCATCGGTCAGGTTCCGGGCCCAGATATTCAATCTCGTTGATGGCGGCCGGTGTACGAAGAAATGCGGGAACATCGTCTGGAAGAGTGGAGGCCGCCAGCCGATTGATCATGCGATGGCCTTCACTCTCCCAGGCGCGGGCTGAAGTCGGGAGGGCTGCGAAAACCGCGGCGGCAAGAATCAGGACTGAATAACTCAGGGGAATAGAGGAACGGTGAGTCAACATGAAAGCCAGTATAAGCGGGGTTATGTCAGGCGCTGATTACTGCGGAAACGCCAAACCGCTTGGAGTTCTGGGATACTCCAGGGCGTTGCGCGGCATGCCATCCTGCTTCGCCGTCGTAACTCTCTTGTTTCGCAGCATTAGGCTGAGCGTCGAATTTATGTAGTGAGACGCCCCGCAATTGCTTATACTTAGAGCCAATCGCGCAATGGATTGAGGTTATCGCGATATACCTCGGCACTGCCCCATCGAGCCTCCATGGGCGGCACGTGCATCCCGGCGCCAAAACAGCACTGAAGGGGCGGGCAGCGCGCGTTCCATTTGTTCCCTGTTGAGCCTCGAAGGATTCACGTACTCAGCCCCGCGGAGGAGTGAAGGTGGAGGGAATGGCGAACCGGCCGGACGAGTTGCCGAAAAGAGGGTCTTCAGGAACCGCTGCGAGACGCATCGGGGCTCTGATTCTCTGGCCTACCCTAGGAATTCTGTCGTTTATCCTTTGCATCCTCTCCGTGTACCTGCGCATGACGGGGGGCCCGGGATACGACCCCATCCTGGTGTTTTCCGCTGCCGTAGCCGCGGCCGTTCTTGCGTTGCGCCTTGCCTCGAGAACGCGGGCGGCGACGTTGCCCATCGTCGCAGGCTCCGATACGCACAAGGATCTTCTGGATTCCGCCGGCCCTGCCGTGGTGGCGTTGGCGCTGGATGGAAAGCTGCTCTACGCCAACTCGGCAGCGGAGCGGCTGCTGGGATACGATGCATCGAGTTTCGGAAACCAATGGCGGACAACCGACATTCTCGCGCCCGGTGAAGGAGCCCGCCTGGTTGCCGAGATGGAAAAACTGGCCGGCGTGAACGGGCCGCCCCGGATCAACGCCGAGGAACGGCTGGCGGCTTATGTTGAGTGTGTTCGAGCGCTTCCGCCAAGCATGGTGCCGAGCTTCGACGCTCAAATCATGCGCAAGGGTGGGGAGTCGTTCGCTGCCACGCTCCATATATCGGCCATGCGTGATGGCAACGGTGGCGTAACCGGCCTGGTCGCCGTGGCTGTCGATAAGACCGGGACCATCCGGCAGGAAGAAACTTCGCGCGAATCTCTCGAACGGTATCGTGACCTGTTTGAGAACTCGACCGAGATGATCGCGACCATCAGCCCGTCGGGCCGGTTCCTCTACGTAAATCCCGCGTGGAAGCGTTGTTTCGGCTTGGATGACGCGGCCATGTTGAATCTGACGTCATTCGAAGAGCTATTCAGCGCGAACGGGCGCAGCGAGGTTGCGCCGCTCTTCCGGCGGGCGCTCGATGGAGAGATCGTCGACCGAGCCCCTTTGCGGCACCACACCCCCGACGGCAGGGTGCTGGAGTTCGAACTCAGCCTGAGCCAGCGCCAGAAGGCGGGCGATCCGCTGGCGGTACGGTGCCTGCTGCGCGACGTAACCCAGCAGAAGCAGCGCGAGAACCGGCTGGCCCTGCAACTCGCCGTTGGCCAGATTGTGGGCGAGAACGCATCTCCCGAAGTTGCATCGATGCGGATTCTTGAGGCTCTGTGCATCTCCCAGGAATGGGACGTTGCGATCGAGTGGCTGGTTGATGCCAAGGGAAACCGGCTGGAGTTCTCGACCGCCTGGGGCGCGCCCGGACGCCGGCCCGAAGCTCTGATTCAGGAAAGCATGGGGCTGACGCTCGAGAGTGGCGCCGATCTGCCCGGTCAGGCATGGAAAGAAGGCAGGCCGCTGTGGTTTGAGGACCTGAATACGGTGCTGCCCAGCCCGCGGGTCAAGCTGGCGATGGGGCAGCAAATGCTGTCAGGCTGGGCGGTACCTGTCCGTTTTGGACACAAGGTTCTGGCGGTTCTCGAATTCTTCAGCCATTACCATTTGCGCGAAGACCGGGAGGCGATGGCGGCAATCGAATCCGCTGCTTCAACGCTCGGCCAGATGCTGGCGCGCACGCACGAACGCGGACGCGCCGAAGAGCTATCGCGGCAGCAGGAGATCCTGCTCGATTCCGTTGCCGACGGCATCTTCGGCGTCGACAACCGGGGCATGATCAGCTTTGCCAATCCGGCCGCGGCGCGCATGCTGGGCGCCGAGGCCGAAAAACTCAAGGGCAAGCTGGTTCACGATGTGCTGCACGGGACGGCGAAGCCCGGGAAAAAATGTACCGACGAGTGCCCATTGAAACGGAATGCGTCGCATGCGCGCGCCGCTGCGGGAGAAGACTCGATCTTCAGAGTAGATGGAAGCGCGTTTCCTGCCGAGTATGTATTGACTCCGATCGCCAACCAGGGGCGCTTTGCAGGATCGGTGCTGAGTTTCCGCGACATCAGCCAACGCTACGCGCTCGACCGCCTGAAAGACGAGTTCATTTCCACCGTGAGTCACGAGCTGCGGACGCCGCTCACTTCAATCCGCGGCGCACTGGGCCTGCTCTCTTCGGGGATTCTGGGGAACGTAAACGACAAGGCGGCCAACCTGCTTAGAATTGCGCTCACCAACTCTGACCGGCTGGTGCGCCTGATTAATGACATTCTCGATCTCGAGCGCATCCAGAGCGGCCGCGAGCCTTTAATGTTCAGGACCGTACAACTGGCCGAGCTGGTAAGGCAGTCCATCGATGGCATGCAGCCGGTGGCCGATGCCGCGGGCGTGCAGCTCATCCACGATACAACCCACGTGGAGTTGGCTGCCGATCCTGATCGGTTGCTCCAGGTGCTTACCAACCTGCTTTCAAACGCAGTCAAGTTCTCGCCGCCCAACTCAACCGTCTCGGTAATGATGCGGCCGGGACTCACCGGGGTTACCCTTTCGGTCATCGATCAGGGGCGCGGCATACCGGCCGACAAGCTGGAGGCAATCTTCGGGAGATTCCAGCAGGTCGATGCCTCCGATTCTCGGCAAAAAGGCGGCAGCGGTCTCGGTCTTGCCATCTGCCGCACCATCGTGCTGCAGCACACGGGCCGCATTTGGGCCGAACGAAACCCCGTTCGCGGTTCCACCTTCCGCGTGTTTCTGCCCTATCTGCCTACCCAACCCGAGCCGGGCTCGCCGCTTGAGCCCGAAGAAGCGTCGGAAAACGGAGTTGTGCTGCTGGCCGGGGGCCCGAGTGAATCGCACTCGCGCATGGCGAACCAGCTCATGCGGCACGGCTTCAGGGTAATTGCGGCGTCCACGGCTGAAGAAACCCTGGCGGCGGCGCACGACCCGGTCCAGGCAATTTTGCTCGAAAGCTCACTCGACGGAATGAACGGATGGCAGCTTCTGCCAAAACTGTGCAAGGTCGATCCTGATGGGCGTACGCCAATCGTCCTGCTGTGCGTGGAAGGCTCCCAGGGAGCCGCCGATCTTCCCGAAGGCGCGAAGGGCCGCTTGACTGAACCGGTCCAGGAAGATGCCCTGCTCTCAGAGCTGACCAGGGTGCTCTGCGGCCCGGGAGAGAAGACGCGCATTCTGGTGGTGGAAGACGATGTAGACCTGGCTGGCGTAATCGCCGGAGTCTTTAAACGCGACAGCATTGAAGTAAAACTGGCCCACACCCTGCACGATGCAACCGATATTTGCTCCAAGTTTGAACCTCATCTCATGGTGCTCGACATCGGATTGCCCGATGGCAACGGCTTCAATGTGGTTGACTGGCTCCGCCAGCGTGAAAACCTCGCCCGGTTGCCGCTGGTAGTGTATTCGGGGCGCGATCTATCTCCGGCTGAGCGCCGCATGCTCACGCTCGGGCCCACCCATTTTCTGGCCAAGGCCCGCGTCCAGCCCCAGCAGCTTGAAGCGCTTGTGCTCACCATGCTGCGACAGACGCGCTTGATGGATGAAACCACGCCGTCGGAGCCCACCGTACCGAATTCGTAACCTTAGTGCCATCGACAAGCCGGCGCCTGGGTCTGACAATGAAAGTCTGAGGGACGTTCGCTTGACACGCAAGATCCTTATCATCGATGACGAAGATGACATTCGCGAGGTAGCTGCGCTCAGCCTTGAGAGCGTCGCCGGGTGGGAAGTTGTTACAGCGGGATCGGGCGCACAGGGCCTGGCTCGCGCAGCCGAGCACAAGCCTGACGCCATTTTGCTTGACGTGATGATGCCCGGCATGGACGGCCCCACAACCTTCAGAGAGTTGCGCAAGAACCCTGTTACCGCAAAGATTCCCGTGCTCCTGCTCACCGCCAAGGTGCAGAGCACTGACCAGCGCCGCTTTGCCGATTTAGGCGTTGAGGCGGTGCTTTTCAAGCCCTTCGACCCCATGACCCTTTCCTCGCAGATTGAAACCGCGCTAGGCTGGAGCTGAGGTGCTTCGCACTGTGGTCTCTTTGGATGAGATTGAGGGTGGGGGTAAAGCACCCGAGATCGCTGCCGCGCTTGATCGCCTGTGGGGGCGATTTCTACCTGAAATCCGCGCCCGGGTGGAGATTCTTGAAGCCGGCGCACAATCCCTGGTTGACGGTACGCTTTCCACCGCTCAACGGGAATCCGCAGCCAGTGCCGCACATAAGCTGGCCGGCACCCTGGGCACTTTCAACTTGGCGCGCGGCACAGTTGTGGCGCGAGAGCTTGAGCACCTTTATGCCGGCGGCGATGGTCCCAGCCCGCAAGATGCGGCGCAAAAGTCAAAAGAGCTGCGGGAACTAATCGAGGGACGCGAGGGCGGTTGAGCTTTAGACATTTCCCCGCATGCCATCGAGATTCGTAGCGCCGGTCTCCAGACCGGCTGTCCCGGCGGGTCTCCCGACCCGCCGGCGCTCATATCAAGGCTCAACTCGCGATAAACGCATTCCGTGTGAGAAATGCGCACAAACCTCCGTGCGTAAACCAATTAAACTTCTCTAGGATGTTCTCCAACGATCCGTTAGCGCCGCAACTCGACTTGACCTTTGAAGAGCCGCGCCGCGCCCGCCGCATCTGGCCGGTGCGCGAATTGGTAGCGCAGGTGCGCGAGCTGGTGGAGCAGGAATACAGCGACGTCTGGGTCGAGGGCGAGATTTCAAATTTACGCCCCGCGCCTTCGGGCCACGTCTACTTCACCCTCAAAGACGCCGATGCGCAACTGCCCATCGTGCTCTTCCGCCGCCAGGCCGTGCTGTTGCGCTTCAGGCCTGAAGACGGCCTGCACGTGCTGGTGCGCGGACACGTGAGCGTCTACGAGCAGCGCGGGCAAATGCAGCTCGTCGCCGAAACCATGGAGCCGGTGGGCGCCGGCTCGCTGCAGCTTGCCTTTGAACAGTTGAAGGAGCGCCTGAAGGCCGAGGGCCTGTTCGAGGCTGCACGCAAGCGTCCTTTGCCGGCGTTTCCGCGCGCCGTCGGAATCGTAACTTCACCGACCGGCGCAGTTATCCGCGATTTCCTCAACATCGTCAACCGCCGCCACGCCGGCTTGAGCATCTTTCTATTCCCGGCCACGGTGCAGGGCGACTCAGCGCCGGCAGAAATTGAAGCGGCTATCGAAGCGCTTAATGGCGCCGGCATCGTGGACCTGATCGTGATTGCGCGCGGCGGTGGCTCGCTTGAAGATCTCGCGGCCTTCAACTCCGAACGCGTAGCCCGCGCGATTGCCGCATCAACGCTGCCCGTAGTTTCGGCCGTTGGTCACGAAACCGATTTCACCATAGCCGACTTTGCCGCCGATCTTCGCGCCCCCACTCCGTCGGCCGCCGCGGAGCTGATCACCGAGGCGCAGCACAAAATCGCCGAGCGCCTCGCCGAACAATCTCACCGTCTCGAGCGGGCCACGCGCTTCCAGCTTCTCAAGGCTCACCAGCGATTGAATCGGGTGCCAGCCACGCGCGCTGAAACGCGCATTTCTACCCTGCTGCACCGGTCTGCGCAAAGAGTCGACGAGCTGAGCTTCCGGCTTGAAGGCGTGATGGCGGCGCAGGTGCAGTTGGGCCGCAATCATATAGCCGATCTCGCGGCGTCGATCCTGCGTCACGATCCCCGCCAGCAGGTGGCCCACGCGCGCGAGCACCTGAACGACTTCTGGGCGCGGATCGTACGCGCCCTCGAGCGGCGCGTACAAATCGCATCCGCCCGCCTGGGTTCACTTGAAGCACGCCTGCACTCGCTTTCGCCGCTCGCCGTTCTCGATCGCGGCTATGCGCTGGTGATTGGGGCCGACGGCGCCATCGTCAGATCGGCAGCGCAGATCGAAACAGGCGAAACGCTCACTACGCGGATCGCAGACGGCAGCTTTACGAGCCGCGTCACCGATGTTGCGCCGCACAAATCAAAACCAAAAGAAAACGAGAAACGATGACGGCAGGCACGCGCAAGCTATTTGGCACTGACGGAATTCGCGGCGTGGCCGGCGAATATCCGCTCGACCCGGCAACCATTTATGCAGTGGGGCTGGCGCTCGGTCACTCGTTGAAGAAAAAGGCGCCGCGGCCACGGGTGCTGCTGGGTCGCGATACGCGTGAGTCGAGCCCATGGATTGCGGCGACGCTGGCCCAGGCGCTGCGCCTAACAGGTGCGAAGGTCGAGAGCGCAGGCATTGTTCCCACGCCGGCGGTGGCGTACCTGGCCCGCGCGCACGGATTCCACGCGGGCGTGGTCATTTCGGCTTCGCACAATCCCTGGCACGATAACGGCATTAAGCTCTTTGGTGGCGACGGATTCAAACTGCCCGACGCGGTAGAGCTGGCAATGGAAGAGGAGATACTCTTCCACGCATCGAAGGGCATTGTTGTTGACGTGAAGAGCCTGGCGCCTGTTGAAGACAAGCCGGCGCTGCAAAGCGATTACATCCAGTTTCTGCGCACGTCGCTCCCCAACCTTTCGCTGGGCGCAATGAAGCTGGTTGTAGATTGCGCCAACGGCGCTGCCGCAGCGGTTGCGCCTGAACTTTTCAGGCGTCTCAATCGCGACGGACGCGCATCGGTTACGCTGCTGAACATCACTCCCGACGGACGCAACATTAACGCCAACTGCGGCGCGCTGCATCCCAACTTTGTCGCCGCGGAAGTGAAGGATCGCAAGGCCACCATGGGCATCACATTTGACGGCGATGCCGACCGCTGCATGCTGGCCGGCTCGCGCGGCAACGTGATCAACGGCGATGCCATTCTGCTGATGGCGGGGCGCGACCTCAAGGCTCGCGGCCTCTTGAAGGGCGATCTCGTTGTAGCTACCACCATGTCGAACATGGGGCTCGAAGCGGCGCTCAAACGCAGCGGCATAAGGATGCTGCGCGCGCCCGTGGGCGACCGCTACGTTCTTGAAGAGATGCAGAAGTCGAAAGCTGCGCTTGGCGGCGAGCAGTCGGGACACATCTTGCTCCCGCACCTCGCCACCACCGGTGACGGAATGCTGACCGCACTCGTGATTCTCGAGCTGGTTGCGCGCACCGGCAAAACCGTAGATGAGTTAACAGCAGACTTGAAGGTTTTTCCGCAAGTGATTGTGAACGTGAAGGTGCGGGAGAAGAAACCGCTGGCGGGGATTCCGGCGGTGGCCGCAGCCATTCATGCGGCCGAAGAAGAGCTCAAGGATAGTGGCCGCGTGGTGATTCGCTACTCGGGAACCGAACCTCTGGCACGCGTAATGATCGAAGCCGAAAGCAGCGAAGCGATGAAGCGCCACGCCGATGCGATTGCAACCACGATACGAAATGAATTGGGCGCGTAAACCGCTCCCTGCTGACCGGTCAAATGCTGTTCGCTCCCGCTTGATGAAGCTGAAAGCTAGAGGCTAGAAGCTAGCCGCTTGTATTCTCAACTCATGCCCCGCTTCCCTGCCGGACAAACCCTGCTGATCGACGCCGACGACACGCTCTGGGAAAATAACATCTACTTCGAACGCGCCATCGCGGCCTTCATCGGCTTTCTCGATCACCGCAAGTACTCGCCAGCCGACGTGCGGCATCTGCTCAACACAGTGGAACGCGAGACGATCCAGGCCCACGGCTATGGGCTTTCCAGTTTCACGCGCTCGCTGGTGGAGTGCTTCGAGCGCCTGAGCACCGAGCCCGTAACCGAAGACAAGCGCGAACAGGTCCGCAATTTTGCCCGCACCATCGCCGCGCAGGAGATCGAACTGCTGCCCGGCGTGGCAGAAACGCTGGCCGATCTGGCCTCACGGCATCGGCTGATCCTGATGACCAAGGGCAACCACGCCGAACAGGCCGATAAGCTTGCGCGATCAGGCGTGGCCAAACATTTTTCGGCAGTCGAGATCGTCGCCGAAAAAGATCCCGCAACCTACCGTGCAGTGATTGAGCGCCACGATCTCACGCCCCACACTTCGTGGATGATCGGCAACAGCCCCAAGAGCGACATCAATCCCGCCCTGGCCGCAGGGCTGCACGCGGTTTTTCTATTTCATAAAGATACCTGGGTGCTGGAACACGCTGAAGTATCAGCCGCGCCCGACGGCCAGCATCTTATCGAGCTGGATGCGTTCGTGAAATTGCGCGATCTGTTCTGAATTTGATCAGGCGCCGCTCACTTTCCAATCCGCCAATGCAGCAGCGCCGCAACGCCCACGGGGTGGCTGCCGTAGAGCGCAAGCAGGCGTGGAGGCGTGGTGTAGAGTGTGCACTGCGCGCCCAGTTCGAGAGCGCTCCAATTGGACTTGAAGATGCGGTGCGCATAGCCGGCCGTATAAGCCTGCACGCGTCCCACAACGCTCTCTTCCGGCGGAGCTTCGGCGCCCAGCAGATCCGTGGTCCGGTCGTCGTTCTCAATGCGCGTCCAGATCGACTGCCGCGCGCGCAAACGTGTCTCGGCCTCCAGCAGGTAGCCGTTGGCGTTCACATCGGTCCCAATCGTGTGATTGCGTCCCCACACGGCGGTAGCATCGATATTGGCTGCGGTCCATGTGTGGTGCACGCTCACTGACGCCGTTTGCCGCAGAACATCTTCTTGAGGGTGCAGCGCCTCAGGCGAGTGCAAATGTCCCACCGAATACTGCGCGATCCAGTCCTTGCCCAGAGCCGCCGTTAACCGCGACGACCACGAATCTACCGCGCCCGCTTCAATCGTCCAGCGATTCTCGCCTGGCTCGCGCCCGTGGAAACCTGAGGCCTCAATCCGTGCCGGCCCGTAAGTAAGGCCGCCAGTCACCACATCGCAGGCAATGTGCGTCGAGTCCTGAAGATGATGGGCCAGCGGCGCCAGCGGGTCGCTCTCTGCGCTCATGCGGTGGGGAAAGGCCACAGGGCCCAGCGAAGGATCGCCGACAGGAGCAACATAAAATGTGGAGACACCACGTTCGCCTAGATTGAGGTCATAAATGGCAGCCAGTTCCATGAATAGATCGTGCGGGTGCTGGCCATCGATAATCGCCTTGCCGAATGCCGTTTCGCCCTGCTGGAAAAGTTCTGGATAATAGCGTCCCGTGATGGTCGCCGGCTCCAGGCTGAGCATGCTCACCAACGTCCACTGGCCATGCGTGGTAGTTCGCTGCGCCATCATCATCGCCCAATTTACGCTGAACAGCTTGTCATCTCCGCGCGGCCCGGTCTGCTGCTGCTCTGCGACATTAGCCTGGCCATGCAGCATCTCCATCCATTTGCCGCTCATGTGCATCAGCATCGGCGGCACGCTCGAATCCGGTTCAAGGCTGGTGCCCGAAGAGCTGTGCCGCATCACATTTTCCTTGAGTGTCGACACCGGGCCGCCCATCTGCATTTGCCCTTTTAGATTCAATGGCGCACAAACAAGCAGCGCGCACCACCACAAGAACCTCATCTCAACCTCCGTGGGGACACCGGTTCACAAGGCAGCCCGGCCTGAGGCGGCTTGGGAGTAAGCTGCCAACGCGCAGAAGCGGTTCGCAAACGCACCGCTGCAAACCGATTCCGGCAAAGAATTTATGTGGATGAAAGAGGAGCAGAGAGCTCAGGTGCGCAACACTATCTGCGGCTGGGAACGGCCATCCGCCACGCTGCGCGACGCAATTACCAGCACTGCGCCGGTCTTAAACGGGGCGGTCAATATCGCACTCTGCGCGCCGGCGGCTGGAACATTGGAGATGGTGCTAACCGGGGTCTCAGCAATTGCAGCCAACGAATGCGAGCAGCACTGCGCGCGCAGGTTCGTTTGCGACGAAACGCAGCAGGAATGCGCGCGTTCACTCTGCGATAGCGAGCACGACGCGCAGCACAGTGGCGGAGCAAGGTTCGCCACCAGGGCCAGAAGCATTGCGATGAAAACAGCGCGCCGCATAGCGCCATTTTACGTCAGCCGCACCCGAAGGCCAGCACCTTATCGAGCTGGATGCGTTTGTGAAGCTCCGGGAAATTCTTTGAGCTGTCTGAATACGGGCGCTTGTCTTGGAACCATGAATGCGCGTTTTACCGTTGACGGCCAGCAACCCAGTAACTATGATCGTTTTCTCTTCGCAACCATTTCCAACAGGGCCAGGTCGTCCGGTTTCCCAATTTCATGAAAACAGTAAGGGAGCGCAATCGAATGTCGATTTCGAGGATTGTTGTATGTCTGAGCGTTGTGGCCGGTTCTTTGCTTGCGCAGGCGCAGGCTCCCGAGCCCACTTCGTTCGCGATTACCGAGGCCGTTGCCGGGGGTACGCCAGGAACAGCGCAGACCATCTATCGCAGCGGATCAAACATTCTGATGGAGACGCGCAGTCCGGCACAAGGTGCAACTCCGGCTACCAGGACTTTGTCCCTTTACGATTTGAAGACGCACACGAATATCACATGGGATCCCTCTGCAAATCCGCCGGCATGCGGCGGCGCAGGAACTTTCTCCGGCGATTGGGGCGATCCTTTCAGCATGATCTCCGATGTCAACGCGGGCATTGCCAAAGGCGACTTAAAGGCCGCCGGAGCAGAGACGATCGCCGGCATCCCTACAAAGATTTACTCAGGGGCGAGCGGCGGATCGACCATCAAGGCCTGGGTTGACGCCAAAGACGGGCTCGTGATGCGCGCAGTGGCGGGGATGCCGGGCGGATCTTCGCTCACTATGGTCGATATCACCAAAGTCTCGATTGGCCCGCAGCCTGCTTCGCTCTTCGTATTGCCGGCAGTTTGCAAAGGCGTCAAGCCCCCGCCCAGCGCGGCCGACGTGATTGCCGATGAGACCGGCGACGATCCAGCCAATTACGTGGGCAATACCGGACCCGGCTCGAAGAACAGCTGCTCCGTGGTGCTGGAAGTTGTAAATGCGAAGACGATGACGCCGATTTCGCATGTTCAGGTGGTGATCGACACCGCCGTCTTCGCTGACAACGCGCCGCCAGCCTACACCATGGGCGTAGCCGAGGATGGCACCACATCATACTCCGGAGGCCACGTTATGGAGATCACCAACAGAGTGCACAACGGCGTGGTGCGGCTCGGGCTTCCGCCAGATCACTTTATGCTCGGCGTCAACATTCCCCTGCCGCACCATGGGGGCAGCATTGGAATGGTTTATCGCCAGTGCTTTGCGCCAACCCAGGTGCTGCTCGATGTAGTCAAGGACTACGGGAAGGACGACCAATCCCAGGACTATTTATGGGTCAAGGCCGGAAAGTATGCGGCGGCTCCGGCACAACACTGAACTCTCCCATCGAACTCCATGCGTTTGCGCTCCTGCCTGAAATCTTCTGAAATGGCCTGAAACATTGGCCTTTACGGATTGACCCCGCATAAGCTCCGCCCTAGTATGAGCGTTGCTGGCGCCGCCCCAGCGCGTTTTCGGGTCCCTTTTTCATGCGTCTGTAGTCTTGGAGCCATCGGATGCCGATCTCGAAAATCACGGTGTGTCTGGGTCTGATTATTTGCGCGGCCATTGCCTGCGCGCAGGCGCCCTCCCCCACCAGCTACACCGTTACCCAGGCAGGCGGCACACCGGGCGCCCAAACCGTCGTCTACCGCGGCGGTTCCAAGGCGCTCCTGGTCAACTTTACGCCCGCCCAGGGCGCGACCCCGGCCAGCAAGACCTACACCCTTTACGACATCGCCGCCGGCAAAAACTGGACATGGAACCCCGAGGTAAAAGAGGTCGGCTGCAGCATAGGCAGCTTCTCTGGCGACTGGGGCGATCCGTTCGGCGAAACCGCCGAAATTTTGACCGACATTGCAAAAGGGCAATACAAACCTGCCGGAACCGCCACCATGAACGGCTTTGCCACTGAGATCTATACCGGCAGCGAAAGCGGCGCAAATATCAAGATCTGGCTCGACCGGAAAGACGGCCTTCTCATCCGCGCCGAGGCCAGCATGCCCGGCAGCCCACCGATGGTCACCACCAACATCACCAAGGTCTCGCTCGCGCCGCCGCCCATGTCACTCATGAATCTGCCTCCCATCTGCGCGGGGGTAAAAGCGCCGCCCACGCCAGAAGAAAAGTTTGCCGATGAGACCGGCGACAGCGGTTCGAATTACGTGAGCGCATACAACGGCCCCGGCTCAGCCGCAACCTGCCAGGTAACCCTGCGCGTGGTCGACGCCAAAACCATAACGCCCATCAGCAATGTCCAGGTGGCGATCGACACTACCTACAATCAGAACGATCCAAACCCGCCGCACTACACCTACGGCGCAGGCAATGACGGCAGAATGACCTTTGCAGGCGGAGGACTTCATGAGATTACCAACACCGTGCACAACGGCGTAGTTGTGCTCAATAACCTGCCATCGTACTTCAATCTTGATGTCAACGTGGTTGAGCAGCCCGGCCGAGCCAGCAGCTCGGGGCTGGTATATCGGCAGTGTTTTGCTCCCAGACAAGTGCTCCTCTGGGTGATCAATGATCGCGGCAAATCCACTGAGAGCTCCGATGTAATTTGGGTTAAAAGTGGGAAGTACGCGGCTCCTCCGTCCCACTGATGGCTTATAAATTAATCATAGAGTTCGTCCTATTTAGCCTCCCCTATAGCAAGATGCGGCCCGGTTCGTGAATCACGTGCGCGAATCGGGCCGTTTCACGTTCTGGGCGCTCCCGCGCAGCTCAAATGCTTTATGAGAAACTGGAAGTGCAGCAGTTCTCTGCGGGCAAGACTTTTTCGCGGCCCACATTCCGCTTCAATTCCATTTTGAGCGGGGCCTCGCCGGCAATCCCGGCGTTGTGGGCGGTTGAACGCCGGCAAATACGAGCGAACTAAAGGAAATTCGGAAGAGATGATCAGCGTTAGCAGTGTGACCATGCGGTACGGCTCCAAGTTGCTGTTTGAAGACGTGACCACCACCTTTACGCCGGGACGCCGCTACGGGCTCACCGGGCCCAATGGCTCGGGTAAGTCCACATTTATGAAGATTCTGACCGGCGAGCTCGATCCGCAGAAAGGCACGGTAGTACGCCCGCGCAAACTTGGCGTGCTGCGCCAGGATCAGTTCGCCTTCGATGCCTATCGCGTGATTGACACGGCCATCATGGGCAACAAGCCTTTGTGGGCGGCGCTTGAAGAGCGCGACCGTATTTACGAGAAAGCCGAGATGACCGACGAGGACGGCATGCGCCTGGGCGAGCTTGAAGGTGTAATCGGCGACGAAGACGGCTACACCGCCGAAGCCGACGCGGCAGTTTTGCTTGACGGGCTCGACATTCACGAAGATCTGCACGAACGCAAGATGGGCGAGTTGCAGGGCGGGCAAAAGGTGCGCATACTGCTGGCCCAGGCGCTCTTCGGCAAGCCCGAGGCGCTGCTGCTCGACGAGCCCACCAACTATCTCGATCTTGACTCCATCCACTGGCTGCAGGACTTCCTCGACAACTACGACGGCACCCTGATTGCCATTTCGCACGACCGGCATTTCTTGAACAGCGTCACCACGCACACCGCCGACATCGATTACCAGACCATCATCACCTACACCGGCGGCTACGACGACATGGTGATGGCCAAGACGCAGATTCGCTCCACGCTCGAATCCCAGAATGCGCAGCGCGAAAAAAAGATCGCCCAGCTCAACGATTTCATCGCCCGCTTCGCTGCCGGTACGCGCTCGAGCCAGGTCACAAGCCGCCGCAAAGAGGTTGAGCGGCTGCAGACCAACGAGCTCGCGCGTTCAAACATTCAACGCCCCTACATCAAGTTTGACCAGGTACGGCCAAGCGGCAAACATGTGCTCGAAATCAAGGGGATCCAGAAGTTCTATGGCGAGCTGAAGGTGCTTGACGGCTTTACTGCGAATGCTCTGCGCGGCGACAAAATTTGCCTGATCGGCCGCAACGGCGCAGGCAAAACTACGCTGATCAAAAGCCTGCTGGCCAACTATCCCGGCCTCGCCGAACCCGGCTTCACCGTCGACGCGGGATCGGTCTTCTGGGGTCACGAGGCGCAGATCGGCTACTTCCCGCAGGATGTCGGCTCGACCATCGACGCCGCCGGCGAGCCCAACATCACCGTGGCCGAGTGGCTGCATCGCTGGAACCCCGCCGCACACGTCGAAGACATTCGCGGCATTCTCGGCCAGATGCTGTTCTCGGGCGAAGAAGGCGGCAAGCCCATCAAAGCCCTGAGCGGCGGTGAGCAGGCGCGCCTCGCCTTCTGCAAGCTCATTCTGACCAAGCCAAACATACTGATCTTTGACGAGCCCACCAACCATCTCGACCTTGAAGCCATCAACGCGCTCAACATCGCGCTGCAGCGCTACGAGGGCACGGTGCTGCTGGTAACGCACGACCACGACCTGATCGACGAAGTGGCGACGCGGCTGTGGGTCTTTCACGACCACGGTGCCGGCGTTGAAGACTTCCAGGGCCCGTATACGGAGTGGAAGGGCAAGCACAATTAAGGCAGTGGTCAGTGGACAGTGATCAGGGGTCAGTGGTCAGGGATTAGCTGTCAGGCGGGTGCCCCATCCTTGGCGCGCCTTTGTTCTTGCGCCAAGGGTGGAATAGCACGAACCCCAATCACCCGTCTCCATCGGGCACGAAAGTGGGTGCCCCTTCTGAGCCGGGTCGAGGAATCTGAAGTTGTTTCTCGGGTGCGGCAGGGCGGGGATTCATCCCGGGCAATCCAGCGTCCAACATGAACAGGGGTTTTAATCCCAGGGGCTTGCTCTTCATCGCGTTGCCCTGATATTCGCGAAGGGAAAAGCATACCTCAGGGCCTAAAGGCCGGCTTGCAACGGGACAATTCATTGCCGGGGATAAATCCCCGGCCTACCACTCTTGGGCAGAAGATGATCTTCAACCTCGACGGCAATCAGCCAGCTTCATCGCGTAGGAATCGCTGGCTCAGCTACGCCCTGATCTTCGCGCTCAACTCAGCCGCAACGGCAACGATGATGCTCTGCCCCTGCGATACGGTCGGCATTCAGGACTACAGCGCAATCTCACTGGTCGCCCTCGCCAGCCTCTTCGGAATCGCAGCCGCGTGCGTGCTCTATCGCCGCATGAGCCGCGACTCGGGAATCACCGGATTTCTGCGCGCAGTGATAGCCCTTGCAATTGTAGGTGTGAGCGTGTACGTGGAGCTCCTCATAGCGATGGAGATCGTTGCGCGAATGGCGAGCCGGAGATAGTTTCGGCGCGCGCTCTCAGAGGCTGAACCTACCCGTCCGTTCCAAACCGCGCGGCCTCGGCGCTCTACGCTACTTCGCGCTAGCCGGCGGAATAATCCCGTTCATGCGCAGGTATTCCACCATCTGCCCGTAGTGATCCCAGCAATGCGCAATGCCAAACGCCGCCAGCGTAGCCCGCGTCTGAAAACCCGGCTCCGGCGACTTGATCACCTCAAACGCGTTGGCCGCAGTCAGCGTGGCGAGCGCCTTGTGCGCAAAGGCAAACGAGCCCGCCAGCGCAGCCACAACATCGTCCTTATTGGTCAGTTTCAAGATCGCCTGCGTGTCCCGGTCCGGCTTTAGCCCGCTGACGGTGCTGTAGAAAAAGTAATTCGCCTCTGCAACATGGGTCGCCTGCTGCGCAAACGTCCTCACCGTGGCGAATTCGGTCTTTTGCCCCGGCGCAAAGATCGCCTGGCTTGGAGCAAAATCGAACTTGTCAGCCGGCATCGCTTTCACCGCGCTCATCATCTCGCCCTCAACCCCGCTCAACTGCGAATCAAAGGCCTCGGCAGGCGCGGCAATGGTTCCGGCAGCCGGTCCTGTGGAACCGCTCTGTGCCGAAGCAAGCGAACTCAGTGCCAATAAACAACAAGCCGCTGCCAAACGAATGTGCATCGCATTCCTCCTCAAAAATGTACCCCTCGCAAGGGACCCCAGATTAACAGAGAGGCATAACGGAGAGGTGCCTGGAAGGCGCCCGCTTGCGCCGAGGTTCCTTCTGCGGCCCGTACCAACTCTTAGAAATTGAAGCGGCCGGTCAGTTCCAAACTCCGCGGCCCCGCGCCCTCGGCCGTTTGCAGGCCGGTGATAGTGCCGAACTCGCCTGAGGAGTCCACCTGCATGTTGGGCGGCTCGTAGTTGCGGTGGTTGAAAATGTTCGCGCCTTCAGCGCTGAAGTTGAAGCTGGTCTGCTCGTGGATCACAATGCTCTTGGTCAGCGACAGCGAAAAGTTGTCCGTGCCGGGACCGACAACTCCACCAACCGGCGCGTTGCCAAAGCGGCCAATGCCATACTGGTTGGGCGTGCCAAAATTAACGGCCAGGTTCTGATAAGGAAACGCATTGGGGTTGAGCCACTGCGAAGTGGTGCGGTGAGGCGCGTAGGGCGAGACGGTGGTCAGCTGATCGGTGCGCGCCTGGCCCACCGTAACCAGTATGTTGGTGTTGGCCGGGTCGACCGATTGCTGATAAGGCGTGAGGAACGGACCCGATTGCAGTACGGTCACTCCGGCTAGTTGCCACCCGCCCACCAGCGTATTCAGAGCGCCCGCGCCGTTCAGCCATTGCTGTCCGCGGCCAAACGGCAGAGCGTACTCATACGTGGCCATAAAGCGATGACGCCTATCGTAAACCACGTTTCCGTAATCGAGCCGCGGATGAAAGCGATCGGTAAGATAGCTGCCGCCGGCAACCGCATAGGCGCTGGGAGTTGCGCCGCCGGCATCGGAGAGATCACGCGTCCACACATAGCTCGCGTCGAACGTGATTGATTTGCCGCTGTGCCGCGATACTTCAACGGTGCCACTGCCGTAGTTGCTGACGTCCGAATTCTGGACGCTCTGAATAATGCTCCAGCACGGGAATGGCCGATAATCGTCGACATAGGTTCCACCATCGGAGACGCATGCGTTCACAGCCGGAGCATTGGGGGTGGCGTTGTAGTAGCCGTAAGGGTTGGCCGGCACCTGATTCAGGTCGACCATGGTTTCAAGGTCGCTGCCATGGCTTGCCGCATACGAGAGCCGCATGCCGATGCTGTGGGTCAGGTCCTGCTCCAGGGTCAGGTTCCATTGCTGCACGTAGGGATCTACGTAGTGGATCGGAAACGCGTAATAGAAGCCCGCAGTGCCGGTCGAACTGCCCGCCGCGCTGTTAAAGGGATTGCTGAAGCTGACCAGCGGTGTAACGCCGTCGGGAGCGTAAGCATTGCTGAACGTGCCCTCATAACTCGCGGCCACGGCCCATCCGGCAACCAGCGAGAATCCCAGCGGAGTCTCGATAAACCGGCCCCAGCCGCCGCGCACAACAGTCTTGTCGTTGCCGTAAGGGCGCCACGCAAACCCCAGCCGCGGGCCAAAGTCGGTGAGCTTGGTAAAACGCAGTCCTTCAGGAATTCCCGCCTGCGACGCTGTCATGATGGGCGTAGGAGTGATGGCCGCGACGAGATCCGACGACTGCGTCGTTAATGCCTGCTCATTCGGAACCACAACCGCACCGGTCACAGGGCCCGACGACGACGTGCCCGCGTAATTTGGATCGAATGTCGCCTGGTTATAATGCGTGTCGCTCACTGGCGGATGCAACTCATAACGCAGGCCCAGGTTCAGCGTCAGATTCGGCGTCACTTTCCAATCATCCTGCGCAAATCCAGCGTACGAGTAGCCGAGTCCATTCATCGTGGGCTTGTTAACCGTACTCACCTCGGTGTAGTCGGGGTATCCAAGCAGGAACGCTGTGTACGGGTCCTCGATCGTCGTCCCTACGTCGGAAGAACCGTCGAAGACATACCAACCCGAACGGTAATTGCCGTATACATTGTCGTCGTGATCGCTGATACGCTTCACGTCAGCGCCGAATTTAAATGTGTGCTTGCCAGGTGACCAGGTCACGTTGTCCAGCGCCTGAATAATTTGCCCCCGCTGCGTGCCCGGGTTCCCCGCGCCGGTCGACATGAATCCGTTGATCAGCACCTGCGGAGCCTCTGACCACTGCGTGTCGGGCTGCGGCACGGTGAATCCTGTTTCAGAAAGAATGTCGGAGGTGGAGTAGGACTGCGTTTCTGACGTGTGCTGCGCGTTGTAGCCGCCGCGAAACTCGTTCAACACCCGCGGCGTGATTACGAAATTGTGCGCGAACGTGAGCCCCTCGTCGATCTCCGGCGTGTTGTATGCCCCTTGCAGCGGGCTGCCCGCCTCCGCGCAGTAAGTGAAGACACAGGTGGCCGAAGGCGCGGTCAGAATCTGGCGGTTCTTGTATGAAAAGCGCGCGAAGATCGACTGCCGGCCGGTGAGCGTGCGGTCAATACGAAAATCGCCCTGGTTCGACGAGATGGGCGAAGGAAAGTTGATGGCGTAGTTGTTCGCATAGCTGTTGGGATCGCCGAAGTTGGGCGCCGGGAACAGGTATTGAAGCACGTTGGCCGCAATGGGAGTAATGGGCACAGCAGAGGTGTTGGCAATCGGCGAACCATCCGCATTCTGGACCGAATAATAACCTGTGGGACAGTTAACCGTTGGCGTCCCTGGCGAGCTTGGCGTTGAACCCTCGCAATAGCTCTGGTAAAGATAATTCGTAACGTTGCCGTTGCGCATGTCGTTCGAAGGAACGCTCAACACGATCGGCGTTTGCCGCGGCAACCGCAGCGCTTCAAAGCTGGCGAAGAAAAATGTGTTGTCCGGCTTGGTAATAATGTGCGGAATGCGCAGCGGCCCGCCCAGCGTTCCGCCAAAATCGTTCATGATGATGCGCGGTTTTGACAGTGCAAACTGGTTGTCGGCATTAAACACGGTGTTCTCGTCGTACTCAAACACGCCGCCGTGGTAATGAATCGTTCCCGCTTTTGAAACGGTTGTAATATCGGCAACGCCCGAGAACTCGGCATTGTTGTTCGATTCTGACACGCGAATCTCCTCAATCGAATTGAACGAGGGAAACATCTCGTTCACCGGCCCGGAGTACTCGACGCCCACCGACGAGATTCCGTCAATGGTCACGCTCAGCAGCGCGGGTGTCGTTCCCAGCACATCCAGGTCGCCGTTATCGTCGGTCTGCACGCCGGCCTCGGTGGTGAGCGTGGAGATAGGGCTTGTAGAGCCGGTAGAGCGCGAGTAAATGGCGACCGGCAGGCTGACAAGCTCGTCGCCCTGCTTTGTCTCGGCCAGGTTTGAGACGTCGGTCGTCACCACCGGGATCGCGTCTTCCACAACCACAACCGTCTGGCTGGCAGCGCCCGGTTTCAGCTCGGCGTCAATGCGGCGAGTTTCACGCGCGGTAAGTTCGATGGGCGGCAACGACTCGGTTTCAAAACCAGTAGCCGCGAACGTCAGCTGGTATGTGCCCACCTCAACATTTCTGAAGGCGTAGTTGCCCTCCGCGTCGGTGGTCACTTTATGCGTGGCGGTTGTGCCGGCATTGATCAGCGTCACTTCTGCGCCCTGCACAACAGCGCCGCTCTGGTCGTGCACAATGCCCAGGATGTCGCCGAATGTGGATTGCGCTGCCACAGGCAAGGCAAACAAGGCCGCCAGCACGGGTATGAGAACCAACCTCCGGCCCAATCGCAACCCCAATCGAAACGCCGAACAGCAATCGCGGGGAAAACCCTCCATCGCTACTCCTTCTAACTTGAGATTTTTCTTTGGAAAGCAACGTCTGGTTTGTTACGGATGCATGAAAATCAATTACAAATCTACAGCCTTATCGAGCGATAAGCGCCGTTTTTTTTGAGGAAAAGTCGGAAGGAACTTCCGCACGCACCGCAAGGGGGTCTGCGGGCAAGCTGTCTGCTCAGATTTTGAACCGCTCAAGCGCGCTTCTGAGCCGCCTCTTCGTACACTTGCGCATACTCCCGCGCCGGGCCCGCCCACGAGTAATCCTTCTCCATTCCATTCCGCATGAGCCGCTCCCACGCCTCTTTGTTTTGGAAAGCCGCAGTGGCACGATCAATCGCCGCGAGCAGATCGAGGGGATCGTTGCCTTGAAATTTAAAGCCAGTGCCGGTTTGAGCCGCTTCGTGCCACTCTTCAATCGTGTCGTCGAGTCCGCCGGTGGCGCGCACCACCGGCACGGTGCCGTATTTAAGTGAGTACATCTGGTTCAGGCCGCTGGGCTCGTAGTGCGAGGGCATCAGGAAGATGTCGGCGCCCGCCTCGATCTTGTGGGCCAGAGCCTCGTCGTACTTGATGAGTGCGGCAACCGTGCCGGGATGTCTGAATGCCCAGTCTCGAAAAAAGTTCTCGTAATAAGGCTCGCCCGTACCGAGGGCAGTCACAACAACGTTACGAGCCGCCAGATCTTCAGCAATGCGGGCAACCATGTCAAAGCCCTTTTGCGTGGCCAGGCGCGACACAATCCCGATGACGGGGGTAGTCGCAGGCACATTCTCGAGTCCAAAGCCATGCAGCAGATCGGTACGGCAGGCTTGCTTGCCGTCGAGATCGGCGGGGGTGTAATGCGCCGCGAGATTGCGGTCCGTGGCCGGGTCCCAGCGCGAGTAATCCACCCCGTTGAGAATGCCGCGAAGGTCCGCGGCGCGGCCCCTGAGCACGGGATCAAGCTGCTCGCCGAACTCCGGAGTTTGAATCTCCTCGGCATACTTTCGGCTCACTGTCGTCACCATGTCGGCATACACGATGCCGCCTTTGAGAAAATCAAAGCGGTCGTAGTGCTCCAGGCGATCCATCCTGAAAATCTCCCACGGAAACAGCAGATCCTCGGTTGTGGTTGGCGCAAACTTGCCCTGGTACGCGGCGTTGTGAATGGTCAGCACCGTCGCCGTGCCGTGAAAGGCAGGATCGGACGCGTAGGTGGTGCGCAGGTAAACGGGAATCAGCGATGCCTGCCAGTCGTGAACGTGAAAGACCTGTGGAACGCCCAATCGCTTTGACGCTTCAAGAACGGCGCGGCAGAATGTGCCAAAGCGTTCGGCGTTGTCAGTGTACTCGCCGCCTAGGGGGCCGTAGATTTCGGGCCGATCGAAAAGCTCCGGCGAATCGATGAAATAGTACTCGACGCCGTCGCGTTTTCCGCCGTCGATAACGTCGACAAATCGGTTGTAATAGCGGAATGGGATGGTGAGCGACTTGACGGCGGTAGACTGTGTTGCGGCTATCAGCGGACGCACGCGCGTGTAAAGCGGAAGAAAAACTGAAACGCGATGCCCCAGGCGGACGAGCTCGCGCGGCAGCGCTCCAACCACGTCGGCAAGACCGCCCGTTTTGGCGAACGGTACGCACTCCGACGCGGCAAACACAATTTCCATCAGGTTCAGCCTCCACTACAAAGGGCAAGTCTACTATGATCAGGGCGGATCAAGTTGCCCCTGCGGTCCCGCAGGTATTTGAGCGAAGCCAGCGACGATTGGTTGCAGGCAGGGAAAACTAAGATGAACATCGAACTCACAAAAGAGGCGCGAGCCCAGGCCATCGCCTCCATTCAGCGGTACTTTCAAGAGAACATGCCCGAGCCCATCGGCGAATTGCCTGCCGGTCTGCTGCTGAACTTTCTAGTCGAAGAAGTGGGCCCGGCCATCTACAACCGCGCCATTGCCGACGCCCAGGCGCGCATGGAGCGCATGCTAGTAGATTTAGGCGGAGAGTTGTACGCCGACGAGTTCCAATACTGGCCACGCACCGATGCCAAACGCAAAAAACGCAGATGAACAAGGAGCCCTCAGGAAGCTGTCCAATGAAAAAGAATCTCAATCTGCTCTCATCTTTACTTCTTATTGCTCTGTCCGGCATTTTCACTGTTGCCTGCCCTGCGCAGCCCTCGCAGCCGGCCGCAACCGCCCACTCTTTCCGTGTCGAAAACGGCAAGTTTCTGCTTGACGGCAAGCCGTTTCGGGTCATCGCCGGCGAAATGCACTATGCGCGCATTCCCCGCCAGTATTGGCGGGCGCGGCTGCGCATGGCCAAAGCAATGGGCCTGAACACCATCACCACCTACGTCTTCTGGAACTTCCATGAGCCGCGCCCCGGCCAATATGACTTCACCGGCCGGCACGATGTGGCCGAATTTGTGCGCGAGGCGCAGAGTGAAGGGCTGTATGTAAATCTGCGCCCCGGCCCGTACTCCTGTGCGGAGTGGGATTGGGGCGGCTTCCCTTCGTGGCTGTTCAAAGATCGCGGAATCGTTGTGCGCAGCTCCGACCCCAAATTCATGGATCCCGCGCGGCGCTGGCTGCTGCGCCTCGGTCAGGAACTTGCGCCGCTCCAGATCGGCAATGGCGGCCCCATCATCATGGTTCAAGTTGAAAACGAATACGGTTCGTTCAGCAACGACCATGCCTACATGGAACAGATTCACCACGACCTGGTCGATGCCGGCTTCAACAAGGCCCAGCTTTATACCGCCGACGGAGCGGACGAGATCCCCGATGGATCGCTTCCGGAATTGCCGGCAGGCATCAATTTCCCTCCCGGCAATGCGCCGCAGGAATTCGCGAAGCTGCACAAGCTGCGTCCCGAAGGCCCGTTCATGGCTACCGAATGGTGGGATGGCTGGTTCGATCACTGGGGCGAGCATCACCACACCTCCGACGGCCAGGCACAGGCCTCTGAGCTCAAGTGGATTCTCGATCAGGGTTATTCAATCAGCATTTACATGTTTCATGGCGGAACCAGCTTTGGCTGGATGAACGGCGCCAATATTGATAACAAGGTATACGGGCCGGACGTGACCAGTTACGATTACAACTCCGCGCTCGACGAAAGCGGGCGGCCTTCGCCCAAGTACTACCTCTTCCGCGACGCTATCGCGCAGGCCACGGGAGTTACTCCACCACCGATCCCGACAATCGCTCCGCCCATCGCCGTGCCCGCTGTCGAGCTCAAGCAATCAGCATCGCTGTGGCAAACGCTTCCCGAGCCAGTCGTCTCAGAACAGGTCAAGTCGATGGAGGATCTCGATCAGGCCCACGGCTACATCCTTTACCGGAAGGTAATCGACGGCCCGGTTTCAGGCGACCTGGTTCTCGACCAACTGCATGACTATGCACTGATCTATGCAGACGGCAAACTCCTCGGATCTCTCGACCGGCGGCTCGATCAAAACACGCTGCGCGTCGAACTGACCGAGCCGCATACGCGCCTCGACATTCTTGTCGAAAACTCAGGCCGCGTGAACTTCTCGCTGGCCATTCGCGGCGAGCGCCAGGGCATCACCAAGCAGGTCACCCTCGCAGGCGCGCCTCTCACCGGCTGGCAAATCTACCCGCTCCCGATGGAGGCCCCCGCAAAGCTGCCCTTTGGAAGCAGCGACTGCACCGGCCCCTGTTTCTATCGCGGCAGCCTGAAAGTAGATCAGCCCGGCGACACGTTCCTCGACACCGGCAGCTTCACCAAGGGCTTTGTATGGGTCAACGGCCACCCGCTTGGGCGCATCTGGAATATCGGACCACAAAGGACGCTTTATTTGCCGGGCGTGTGGCTGCACTCAGGCGACAACGATGTGATTGTCTTCGACCTCGAAGGCAAACCGGGAGGAAGCATAGAAGGCAAAAGCGCGCCAATTCTGGATGCGACACCCGCGCATTAGCCCAAAGCGAAGTGGTAAATCATGGTAGACAAAAGTAGCATAGCGGAAGCTTGCCAGAGTCAGACATAACTCGCAAAATATCGACTTAGAGTCGTCATCAATAATTTGGAATTCAACTTGCACGCAGAGGCGCAGCTTGGCATTGGAATCTAAACCGGAAACAGGAACCGTAGGAAGCGTGCAAGAAAAATTGGCACTGATCATTCCCACCCTTCGCGAGGCTGCGAACATCCGCAGTGTGCTCGACCATACGCGTTCGGTACTGGATCCAGTGGGAATCTGCTACGAAATCATCGTTGTCGATGATGACAGCGACGACGGAACCGGCGAAATTGTCTCCGCCATCGCCCGTGAAGATCCGCGCGTGCGCCTGGTCTTGCGAAAAGGCGCGAAAGGTGTAGCCGGGGCCACTCTCCTCGGCTGGCACAGCACCGACGCCACAATCCTCGGCGAGATGGATGCCGATCTTCAGCATCCTCCCGAGTTGTTACCTGCGCTGATCTCTGCAATTCTCGAAGGCCACGACGTGGCAATCGGCAGCCGCTACGCCGAAGGTGGCAGCCTGGGCGACTGGAATCTCCCTAGAAAGTTACTCTCTGCCGCAGCTTTATATGTGGCAATGCCCGTACAGAGAAAGCAGATTCGAGCCAAAGACCCAACGTCCGGTTTCTTCCTGGTACGACGCGAATGCGTCGATCAAATCGAGTTTCAGCAAACAGGTTTCAAATTGCTGCTTGACGTCTTGGTTCGCGGCCGCGTCCGATCCATCAAAGAAGTTCCATTCGCGTTCAGGGGCCGCGATCTCGGTGCGAGCAAAGCTACTTTTAAGGTGGCCGCCGAGTATGCCGGGCTCTTAGCCAAGCTCTATTGGGCCAGATTCGGCCTCCATCGGCGCGCCCAGCCCTCCGCGCGCGCCTCCCGATAGCTCACTCGGCTGGTTTAACAAGCATTCGCGGTTCCTCAGCCATCGCCACAGGCCACGCAGCTTCGGTTACGTTCCCTTTAATTCGCGCCAGCAATTTCAGAATCGCGAAGACGCCTAAAACTACGACAATCGGGTCGAGCGCCCGCATGTCATAAGGCTCCGGATGAGAGAAGTAGTACATAATGGGAAAAACAAACAGAACTCCGCCATAGCGAATAGCCTCGAACGGCTCCCCCCGCCACGCCAGAAACAGTCCTGCAAGCCCAAGCAGAGTGGTACAAGTAGCAAATGGAATGTTGGCCAGGTCCATCGGCTCCTCAGCCAGATAGTCGCGATCGAAACTCCAAAAGCCTGTCCATAAATAGGTGGCGCGGCGCACACACATCCATGCGTACCACGCGGGATGGTCATGGATATAGGCATGGGCCTGCTGCGCTTTGTGATCCATGTAGGCCACTTCGCCCATTCGGTTGTAGTCGGCCAGTTCTTGTTGGTTGTGTAGCGGGTTCAGGTCGTCGCTGGTCCAGCTAAGATTGTGCCCGTTGTTTCCCATCCAAAGTTCAAGGCCCATATTGCCGCGCATGGGAATGAGGCGGTGGAAGACCATTGCATTGCGAATGAGCCAGGGCGAAATCGTGGCAGCCACCATCAACGATGCCACAACCCCTGGCAGCAGCCAGCGCTTGCCTTCGCGAGCCAGCCGAAAGCAAGCCAGCGCCATCAGAAATGGAACCACTGCGAGCGCCGAAGGCTCGGCAAGACCTGTAAAGCCGGCGAGAAGACCGAAGCCCGCCCAGAGCCGGAGACGAGGCGACCGCTCCATTCCCTGCGCAAGATAGAGCAACCAGCACAGGCCGAGGATCAACAAATGCGTTGACCACGCCCACGCTGCCGCAAAGTAGATGCCGTAGGGGAAAAATGCCCATCCCCAGGCCGCCCACCGGCCGGCCCGTTCGCCAAAGCTGCGGCGCGCCATCAGAAAGATCGGGATGCAGGCTAGCGAATTAATCAGGCAGTCGAATGCATGAATAGCAAAAATCGACTTAGCCGTGTGTACGCCAAAGAGCCAGAAGAACGCTGCAACAATCAGCGGATACATCGGCGGTAAGCTCGCCGCGGGCTGGTTGGAAATAAACGAGCTACCGAAACCTCGGCCGGCCAGCAATGCTTCAGCGACATTGCCGGGCTCCCAGGCATGGATGTGGTTGGCATCCATCAGGTCTTCGAACAGATAACGATTGAAAGGGACGATCGCCAGCCGAAGTATAAGCGCAACCAAAACGACGAAAAACAACAGTCGAATGGTTGATGCCCGGTTCGCGTCAGGGTCAGAAGGGGTCGGTTGAAGAGGCATTCAGTCTCTGTATTGTACAGTTTGACTTGATTCTGGCGTCCGGGAGTACATGCTGAATAAACTTTGAGGAGCAAACATTACGGTTGAATTGGTGCGCACAACCCTTTTGGATATGGGCCTTCACGATATTTCGGCGACTCAAGAAACGAGCGGGATTCGACCGCATTGAATCGAGCGATAGTATCCTCGAAGGCGAATCCCGTATCCTGATTCTGTAAACCCCGGAGGTCGACGGATGTTTTCCCCCGCCGTAAAAGCCCCCGCAGCACCCAGCTCCCCTGAGCAGATTGCGGCGGCCATCGACAACATCGGGCCGCTGCACGGCCTGCCGTTTGAAGATCGCCTGTGGCTGGCGGCGCATAGTCGCGAGGTGTGCGTAAACGCCGGCGAGGTTCTGTTTGAAGAAGGCGCGCCAGCCGAACACATGGTGCTCATTCTCAAGGGCGAGATTCATGTGCGGCGCCAGCACGGCGGCCCGATGTCGCTGTTCATCGGGCGCACCGGACAAATGACCGGCATCCTGCCCTTCTCGCGCATGAAAAGCTACGGCGGCCAGGGATTCGCAGTTTCCCCGGTCTGGGGGCTGCTGGTCGCGCGCACTGACTTTCCGGCTATGCTCGAGGCCATCCCCTCAATGGCGCAGCGCGTGGTCACCACGTTGCTTGACCGCGTGCGTGAAGTAACCCGCATCGAGCAACAGGCCGAAAAGCTTACGGCGCTGGGCAAACTGGCCGGCAACCTGGCCCACGAGCTCAACAATCCCGCGTCCGCCGCACAGCGGGCCGCCGCAACCATGGTTGAGACAGTGCAGGCGAATCGCGCAAACCGCTTCAGGCTCGTTAATCTCTGCATGAATCATGAACAGATTCAAGCCATTGAGGCATGGGAAGCCAAGGTGCTCCATCGGCGGCTGCCCATGCCCGGCATCGACCAGGAGCCGGGCGCCCTCGACTTTCTGAAGCGCGAGGAAACCATTCGCGGATGGCTCACGCAAAAGAACTGCGCAGATCCGTGGGAGATAGCGCCTGAGTTGGCCGAGCAGGGCGTAACTGTCGCCGACCTTGATGAGCTGAGCGCGGTGATTGGCCCCGACGAGATATGCATCACGCTCCAGTTCTTTGCGCGCTACCTGCGCTCGTCAAGAGCGGCGGATACGCTGGTGAATTCGACCGCCCGCATCTTCGACCTGATCGACGCCGTAAAGGACTACTCCAATATGGATCGCGCGCCGATCCTCGAGGTCGACGTCTCCGCCGGTCTCGATGCCACTCTGCTCATGTTCCAGTCGCGGATGGAGCACGTGACCGTGGAGCGCGATTACGAAAAAGGGCTTCCGCGCATCAGCGCGTATAGCGGCGAGCTGAACCAGGTGTGGACCGCACTAATCGAGAACGCGCTCGACGCCCTCGGCGGCGGCGAAGGCACGCTCCGCATCACCTGCCGCATGGAAGCCGACATGCTGCTGGTTGAAATCTGGGACACCGGCCCTGGAATTCCGCCCGAGTTGCAGGAGCGGATCTTCGAGCCGTTTTTCACCACCAAAGCGCCGGGCCGCGGCCTGGGACTGGGCCTCGATTACGCCATGCGCATCGTGCGCAAGCATCGCGGCCACCTCAGCGTGAAATCGGAGCCAGGATCAACCTGCTTCAGAGTCAGACTCCCACTCGATCAGCTGCAGGCATACTGAAAGGCAGCTTTCAGCTTTCAGTTCCGACGCGCGGATGCATGCCGCCCCGGCTGAATCTGCCGAAGATCGAGCTGATAGCTGACAGCTGAAAGCTCGTTTAAAAGCTCACATCCGCCGGCGCCGTCACCCGCATCACGCTCTGGTCGCCGGTCAGCCGCTTCCACGCCGTTCGAATCGCCTCAATCTTGTCGCTGTTTTGCTTGCTGTCGGGGTAGTCGATGACGAGCAGCTTGGTGCGAATACGCTCCGGCGAAGTTTCACCGTTGCCCTGCCACTGGCCATACACGTCGAGAACGCTCAGGCCGTCAGGAAAGCGCGGCGTAACTTCCTTGTCCAGAAAAGCGCGCCAGGCCGGCTCGCTGACTCCCTTCCCGGGCTCGTCAGCCGGCCCCAGGCCAAAGTAGAGTTTTGTGTCGACCCAACCCGCGGTGCGTCCTGGATGCGCCGCATCGCCCGCCAGCGTAGGCGCAACCGCCGATGGGGAAACCGCCGCAGGCTGATGAGCGCATCCCGCAGCCACAAGCGGCAAAACCAGCAAAATGAACGCAGCGCGCAGACGCATCCAGTCTCCGCAATCAAATGGTTTTGTCAGTTGTTCCAACAGGGCTACGGCTGCAAGGTCTTGTTCCCTTGTTCCATCGGTGCCTCGTTCCCTATTTTTCCACTTCCACGCCGCGCCAGAAGGCGACGAAGCCCTTGATCTTGCGGGCGGCAGGTTTGGGGTCGGGATAGTACCAGGCGGCATCCTGATTGTCCTGGCCATCGATGACGATCGTCATGTAGCGTGCCTGCCCCTTCCAGGGGCAGGTTGAGGTGCTGCTGCTGGATCGAAAGTATTCTCGCTTCAGGCTCGACTCGGGAAAGTAAACGTTGCCTTCCACTTCCTCTGTCTGATCGCTCTCGGCAACAACTTTGCCGTTCCAAATTGCTCTTGCCATGGATGATCCGTTGATTCTTTACGCCATAAAGGCGGCGCGCTGCCATGCGGTTGCCGCCCTGACGCCCAAACGACAATAGCAGATGTCGCGTCCAAACGCGTATCGCGAAATCCGTTCTATACAATTTTCAGGTAGCCCGATGGTCAATAGACTTAATGGGCCGCCGCCACTGAATCGATGTGGACGCTCATATTGCTCGCGTTGGAAGTCGCAGTGACGACAACCTTGGCGCCATAGAATTCCTTTACGGAATCGGGGTTATCGATCGCCCATACCTGCTTTTTCGCTTCGTCGACAAAGACCGGCTTCTCGCCCTTCGAAATGCAGCCCTTAACGCATGCCGTGTTGTCGCCCAAGTGCTTGGCGCCGCAGGCGGAGTCCGAAATATAACCGGTAATTTGCGTTGAATCAGCAGCTTGGACAGTAGTCCAGGCCATGGCTACGATAGCAACAAGTAGACAAAATGCGCGCTTCATTGCACCTCCACATCGAATAGGGAACTTGAAATCAGCTACTATCATGCTCCTGCGCGGTGAAATGCACAAGAGTTACTCTCTTCCAATACAAGATGAGCCTGAAGGCAGAAGTTGATTCCAACACAAGATGAGCCTGAAGGGTTAGGCATGCTGGAGATTGAACATCAGCGTGCGCGAAGCAGAGAAGTTGAGCTTG